>Ga0310827_100103_pt1 | contig 111630 bp, 101 predicted proteins | sample WT_ome_2_FD_201309 | JGI IMG/M metagenome (GOLD analysis project Ga0310827, IMG submission 201309) | Sorghum-adapted microbial communities enriched on wild type (WT) sorghum from Joint BioEnergy Institute, Emeryville, California, United... ... | reverse complement strand
CATAACATGTGGTAACCAACCCACGGATAGCAGCGTGCCGACCGTCGCTCGCATTTTTGCTCTCGCGCCACGTGCTCAGGCAGAGTTAAAACCGAGGGCTTGACAAAAACGTTCATAGCAACGGACTCCAGAAGCGCTATTTGCCTGCTTTAGGGCGTTATACTCACGTAACGGACCGAGGAGGCCTTATTTCGGATGGAGCCGATCATATCGCCGCAATAGAGAGTCCATAAGGTCGCTGGAGTCCGTTACGGCGGGAAATCATCAGGAAATAAGCTAATAAGGTCATTTGGGTCCGTTACGTGAGGCAGAGAGAGCGAATGATTTCCCGAGAGGCAACTATCCCCGGAACGACTGGATAAACTTCACAGCCTGACGGATATCCTCTTCTGGATTGTCGCCGACTTCGCGTTCAATTGTCAGGTAGCCGGTGTAGCCGATTTCCTGCAGGGCGGCGAAATATGCCGGGAAGTCAACGCTGCCCTTGCCCAGCGGCACTTCCTCGAAGCCTGCGCCTGAGGCGGCCATATCGGCGATTTTTTCGTGGCTCATGGCATCGTAGCCAAGGAAGCCGTACACGTCCCGCGGATCCACTGGGCGATGGCGGACGCCGTCCTTGACGTGCGTATGGACGATGTATTCCCGCAGCGTTTTGACGCCTTGAACCGGGTCATCTCCCGTGACCATCACCATGTTGGCCGGGTCGAAGTTGACCGAGACGCCGTTGGTGCTGAGGGTGTCCAGGAAGCTTTTTAGATGAGCAGCAGGTTCGGGTCCGGTCTCGATCGCAAAATAAGCGTTCAGACTCTTCGCATACACGCCCAGCTCCTCACACGCCTCTTGCATGGCTGCGTAAATCGGGCTGTTGGTGTCCTCCGGCACGATGCCGATATGCGTAGTCACCACGTTGGTGCCCAGTTCCACCGCCAGATCGAGAATGCGCTTGGACTTTTCGATTTTGGCGGGGTTGGCGGCGGCATCCTGAAATCCGTGGCCGGCCAGGTCGCCGCACAAGGCGGAGATTTCAAGCCCCAGGCTGCTGATGTAATCTCGCAGTTCTTTGCGTTTAGCCCCAGTGAGAACCTCTGGATCCATCTCGCCGGAAACGGCATAGATCTGTACGCCGTCAGCTCCGGCTTCCTTCGCTTTCTTTAAGCCTTCCTTCACGCCTACGCCAAAGCTGTCAACGATAATGCCAATTTTGTTATTTAGCTTCATCGTGCTCACGCCTCCTTGGACTTCATAAGATTAAAAATGAATTTCCCGGCCTTCGGCAGCCGAATCGTAAATTGCGTTCAGGATTTTAATCATTTCCACACCGTCTTCCACCGGGCTGATCGGCGGAATGCCATCCAGGCAGCTAGCGACAAAATGGTCGATTTCATTCTGGAAGGCCCCGCTGAAATCAAAGCCTGGCGTACTAATCTGCGGTTCGATATTCACGATGGTGTTGTGGCGCTCCGTCACGATCGACAATGTCGGTTCAATTTCGGCGCCGCCCTTGTCGCCATAGATATTGATCAGTGCGGAATTTTGCTTCGCATGCAAGGAGAAGCTGACGTCTACAAGCAGTGACGCACCATTCTCGAAGCGAATCAACGCATTGGCCATATCCTCCACCGTGTTGAGGGAGGCATCGTAGTCCGCTGCTTGGTAAAACGAGTAGTTCTCGATGTTCGAACGATTCCCCAGTTTCGCATAGGTGTTGCCGCTCACCGATTTGACTTTCGGCCGGCCCATCAGGTACCAGCACAGATCGATGGCGTGCACGCCAATGTCGATCAGCGGGCCGCCGCCGGAGCGCGACTTGTCGGCGAACCAGCCGCCGGGATTGCCAAGCCGACGCAAGAGGCTCGCTTTGGCATAATAAATCTCGCCGAGGTCTCCGGCATCGATAAATTTCTTCAGCACCGCGATGTTGGAGGCGTGCCGCCGTACATAACCGACTTGCAGCAGGTTACCGGTCCGCTCGACGGCTTGTTGTACTTGCAGAGCCTCGTCCACCGTAATGCAGAGCGGCTTCTCGCAGAGAACCTGCTTGCCGGCCTCTAAAGCGGCGATGCTAATCGGGGCGTGGGTGTTGTTCCAGGTGCAGATGCTGACTGCCTGGACTTCCGGATTAGCGAACATCTCGCGGTAATCCGTGTAAACGTGCGGGATGTCGTATTTGCTTGCCATGCTCCGAGCCCGTTCCTCGTTCACGTCACAGATGGCGAGCAACTTGGCTCGCGGGTTGGCACGGTAGGCTTGCAGATGGGACTCGGAAATGGAACCTGTGCCGACCAGGCCGATGTTCAGTTGGCTCATTTTTCGCAAGTGCACCCTTTCGTTCTCCGCGCGAGTTTGCTACAATGAGAGCATTCATTCGCTAGGATATGTTTTATTTATTCAAATCTATGTTTAGGCACCCCTAATTTAGCACAGGGATTTAAAAGGGAGAATGTTCAGGATGACAAAATATCTGGATTATATGATCAGTCCTGAGCCAATTCGTTTGTTTAATCCCGCGGTGGATGCGAGCCGGCGCAAAATCCAATCGTTATCCGTCGTGAACGCCGGTCATCTGCCCGGGCGTACGATGCAGCGTGCGGACGCGAGGTTCCGGTACTGGGCATTTGTGGTGATCACGGGCGGGAGCGGGTACTACCAAGCTGGCAACGCGGAAAGGCAGGAGGTTACGGCAGGCTCCTGGTTCTGTCTGTATCCGAACGAAACGTTTCAGTACGGTCCACACGCGGAAGGGCATTGGGACGAATATTATTTCACGGTGGAAGGTTCAAGGGTGGAGGAATGGCTGGGCAGCTGGTTGCAGCACCCCGAGCAGGTGAAAAAAGCAACGATCGATGAATCCCTCATTAACCGGATGGAGCTCATGTTCATGTTGATTGACAGCGGCGTGCCAAGCAATCTTGACCGGGCTTCCCTCATGCTGGAGTCGTTCCTGTACGAGCTGGTATCGCAGGCGGATCAAGCGGAAGCGGGAAACCGGGGACGGTTCGTGATGAAAGTCATCGAGGACATTGCCGCTTCCCTGTATGCCGGTCCAACACCGGAGGAGCTGGCGGCGCGGCATCATATTTCGATGTCCACGCTTCGGCGGATCGTGCACGAATATTCGGGTTATCCGCTGAATGAATTCATTCACCGGCTGAAGGTGGCTGAGGCCAAGAACGTCCTGATGAACACGGAGAAAAGCGTCAAGGAAATCGGCGAATCGCTGGGGTATCAGGATACGTTTTATTTCTCGCGTGTGTTCAAGCGAATTACCGGATGTTCGCCGCGAAGTTATCGGCGCGAAGGTGGACAGTGAGTCTCTGGGCGCAGGGGTTTACACATTTGAGGAGGAGGTTCACGGGATGAAGCTTTTTTTTCAAGGATGGGATGAGGAATTCGTTCATGGTGTGAAAGAATTGGAGGCTCAACTCGGATTCCAAATGGATCCTTCGGGATTACCGGTGGAAGTCGTACGATTGTCTCCGGATGCGGGACAGCTGCGGGTTACGCTGAGCGGCGGGAAAGGCCGGATTGAATATGTGGAGAAGATTCATTTCTTCCGCGCCTTAGGGTTGTTTGTGGAGCACGCCAAGACGAAAGAATCGTTTGACCTCACGGAGCGGCCGAGCTTCGATTACAACGGAGCAATGCTGGACGCATCGCGCAACGCGGTAATGCGGGTGGATGCGATCAAGCAGATGCTGCGCTATATGGCGGTGATGGGGCTGAACGGGCTGATGATGTATACCGAGGACACATACGAAGTGCCGGAACTGCCTTACTTCGGGTATATGCGGGGGCGTTACACAGCGGAAGAACTGCGGGAATGTGATGATTATGCAGCATTGTTTGGCATCGAAATGATCCCGTGCATTCAGACGCTGGGGCATTTATTTCATGCGCTGAAATGGCAGTACGCCGAGCCGCTGCGCGACCATCCGGACATCGTGCTGCCGGGCTCGCCAGCCACGTATGAATTCCTGGAGCAGTCGATTCGGGCAGCGTCGGCGCCATTCCGGTCGAAGCGGATCCATATCGGCATGGACGAAGCGTTTCAAGTTGGACTGGGCCGGTATTTACGGGACAACGGCTTCCGCGATCGGTTCGAGGTCATGAACGAGCATGTCGGGCGGGTAATGGAGATCACCGGGAAGCTGGGGCTGGAGCCGATGATCTGGAGCGATATGTATTTCAACCTGTTATCAAACGATGTACAGGGCGGGTTGTATAACATGGAGGCGGATTTTTCCGAGGAAAATATGGCCAAGATCCCGAAAGGCCTCCGGTTCGTGTACTGGAACTACTGGGGCACGGATGAGAATGCGTACAAAGAGGTGTTCGATAAGCACCGGTTGCTCGGATCGGAGCCGATCTTTGCCGGGGGCATCCATATGTGGAACCTGATGGCCCCGAACCACGGCAAAACGTGGTCGTCCATGCATCCTGCGCTGCGTGCTGCCAAACGGAGCGGCTTGCGGGAAGTGTTTGCGACCGCGTGGGGCGATAACGGGAATGAGGCGAATCATTTTGTGATTTTGCCGGGCCTGCAGCTGTTTGCTGAATATGGGTACCATGACGGCGAGATCACGGACGAGCATCTGCAGAAGCGGTTGGCCGCTTGCACGGGGCTTGATTTGTTTGGACCGCTCGAAGCATTGAAGGGGATGGATGAAGTGCCGGAGGTCCACGAAGGGAATTATTACGGCGCGAATCCATCGAAGTTCCTGCTCTGGCAAGATCCGCTGATCGGCTTGTTCGACAAGCATGTGGAAGGCATGGAAAAGACGCTGCCGGACTATTATGCCGGGTTGGCTGAGAAATGGCAGGGTTATCTTGCCGGAGAGGGAAGCGAATGGACGGAGCCGTTTACCGCGATGTTTGCCTTCTATGAAAAGCTCGCCGCTGCGCTGTCCGTGAAGTCGACGCTAGGCGTAACGATCAAGCGCCTTTACGACGCCGGGGACCGGGATGGGCTACGGCGGATCGCCGACGAGACGCTGCCGGAGCTGCGCCGCCGGGTTGACGAGTTGCGTGTGGCGCACCGGGAACTGTGGCTTGGAACGTACAAGCCGTTTGGCTGGGAAGCACTCGACATCCGCTATGGGGGAGTGCTCAGCCGCGCTGCGTCGGCGCGTGACCGCCTATTGGACTACGTAAATGGCCGGGTACCGCAGCTGGAAGAGCTGGAAGCTGAGCGTTTGGTGTTCAACCAGAACAACGTGTTTGGCACGCTGGATGTGAACGGCTTGTATCATCAGATTGCGACGGCGGGCTCGCTGTCGATGTAAATTGCCGCTTACGAATATTTCTCCAACAGCTCGCTTAATGTCCGCTTGATCGAATCCACCAGCTCCGGCGGTTCAAGGACGGTGGCCTCCTGGCCAAGGCCAATAAAGAACGTCGCGAGGTATGACAGCTCGCTGGCTGGGAACGGCCCTTCCAGCCGGCCGGAGCCATCCTCCCGGATGTGAAGCTGCAGGTGACGGCGGATGAACTGGCCTTCGCAGGCCTCAACGCCCAGCGGGGTAAGCTCAACTGCGCAGTTCAAGAGCGCTGGCTTGCGGCTGAGATGCTCCTCCCAGTTGCCGAGATGAATGTCGCGCAGGTCAAGCGGTTCCGGCGCGTCGGGCCCTGCAGCAGCCTTAGCTGAGGTGATGCGATCGCAACGGAACAAGCGGAAATCGCGCCGCTCGAAGCAATAAGCCGGGCAGTACCATAAGCCGTCGCTGGCGTATATGCCAACCGGCTGGATCTGACGGCAGGTGGAGACGCCGCGCCGCGATTCGTAGTTTATCCGGAGGACTTGCTGTTGGATAGCGGCTTCCAACAGCAAGCCTAAATACGGAAAAGCCGATTGCCGCGTCGGGGCCACGAAGTCGACGCGGTTTTTCATTTGGTCGATCCGATCTCGGACATCGCTGGACATATAGTGATAGAACTTGCCCAGCGCGGAGGACGTTTCCGTTTCAAACGGAAGAAATTGATAGTGGCGCAGGGCGTGGCTGGCGAAGAAGATCGACACCGCTTCTTCTTCGGTAAAGGCGATCGGCGGCAGAACTCGCTCGTTCAGCACCTGGTATCCGCCATGCGGCCCAACTTCGGAATACAGCGGCACGCCAAGTTCGCTAAGCTCCTGCAGGTCCCGAAGGATTGTGCGGGAGGAGACGCCAAATTCTTGGGCGAGTTCCTTAACGGTGAACCTGCGTTTGCGATTCACCGTCATCATCAGCTCCATGAGCCGTTTCGATTTGGACATGTGACTTAAAGCTCCGTTCGTGATTTTTTTAATTACGACAATAGTTGTCACTATTATGAGCTACACTGAGTACAAAGTCCAGTAAGCGGACTTGAACCTGCGCCGATGCGTGCGGGGGAAATGATGAGGATAAAGGAGCGGATCGAAGATGATTTTAACGGCCAGCCCATTAATTGCGTTGAACGGAGAAGCGGCGGAGGCGATCGCCTTCTATGAACAAATGCTGGAGGCGAAGGTGGTCTTTAAGGAGACGTTTGGCGAAATGCCGGAGCCGAAGCAGCCGATGAGTGAGGAGATGCAGAAGCGGATTTCCCACTCCGTACTGAAGCTGGGAGACACCGTGATGTATGTGTCGGACAAGTTTCCCGATGAGCCGCATACCGTCGGCAACCAGGTGACCGTGTGCCTCACCATAGACACGGCGGAGCACGCGAAGCGGATATTTGATGGTTTGAAGCAAGGGGGAGAGGTGCACCAGCCGCTGCAACCGATGTACTTTAGTCCGGCGTACGGTGTTGTGACCGACAAGTTTGGCGTCACCTTCTGCGTGTTTACGAAACGCCCGGCATAAAAGCCGGATTCGGAAGCGGCCTTTTCGTTTTTTTGACGAAAGGGCCGTTTTCCTATGCTATGATAAGAAATAACTGTTACGTCAAAAGAAACCTAGAGACCAAGAGACAGGAGTTGGGGACCCGTGAGTTTACGCGAAATCACGGAGCAGGAATGGCTGATGCAATCGGAGAAGAGAAGGGAGACAGCGCCGGATGGGAAGGAAGCGGGTACGGGCAGGGAGGCTTTGTTTTTCGTTACGACGCTTTGCGGGACCTGCCAACTGGCGGAAAAAATGCTGGAGATCGTCCTGGCGTCCGGCCCCTGTATTCTGGTGTCCAGGCTGAACATCAACTTTACCCCAATCCTGCGGGAACGATGGCGAATCGCCAGCGTCCCTTGTCTGATCGTGCTCGAAGACGGGGTGCCGGTCCGGCAGGAATATGCGATGCGTTCGGTGGTCGATTTACGCGAGTGGCTGCGGGTGTAAAGCTGTCAAGGCAGTGAAGGCTGTCAGGGCCTTGCTTCAGGCTATAGCATTTGGAAAGCGGTAACAACGCACGACTAATTTTGCGATGAAGGTGGTTTTGCTATGGAACTGCGGGAAGCGGTAGAGATGATCGGGCGGATTCGCCGCAATATCGGCGAGGTGGTGGTTGGGAAGGAGAACGTGGTGGATTTGCTGCTCGCCGCGTTGCTCGGGAACGGGCATGTGCTGCTGGAGGACGTGCCAGGGACCGGCAAAACGCTGCTGGCCAAATCGCTGGCCAAATCGCTGGGCGGCGAGTTTAAACGCATCCAGTTTACGCCGGACCTGCTGCCATCCGATTTGAGCGGCATTAATTTCTATAATCAAAAGACCGGCGAATTCGAGTTCCGCTCGGGGCCGGTGTTTACCCATGTGCTGTTGGCGGACGAAATTAACCGGGCGACGCCGCGGACGCAGTCCAGCTTGCTGGAGTGTATGGAGGAACGGCAGGTGACGATCGACGGGGTGACGCATGAACTGGCAGCGCCATTTTTCGTTATGGCAACGCAGAACCCGGTGGATCAGCAGGGCACGTTCCCGCTGCCGGAAGCCCAATTGGACCGCTTCCTGATGCGAATTGCCATGGGGTATCCGACATCCGATGAGGGCGTGTCCATTCTGGGACGCTTCAAGGAGCATCAGCCGCTGGCCGAGCTCCTTCCGGTCGCTTCGGCTGCGGAAGTGGCGGAAGCGCAGCGGTTCACGCAGACCGTCCGCACAGCGGAGGACCTGCTCGTGTATATCGTGGCAATCACCGAGGCGACCCGTAAGCATCCGGAGGTCAAGCTGGGAGCGAGCCCACGGGCGAGCATGAGTCTGCTGCGCGCCTCGCAAGGATTGGCGTTGGTTCGGGGCCGCGATTACGTGACGCCGGACGACATCAAGGCGGTGGCCGTGCCGGTGCTGGCGCATCGACTACTCCTTCGCCATAGCCTGCGCGGTGCGGATAACCCTGGGGCCGAAGTGGTGCGCCAGGTGTTAGAGCAGGTGGAGGTTCCGGCTGAAGCGGTGCTGGCGGCACAGGGCCAGCAGGGGGACTGACCGATGTTGCCTTGGCTCCTGATCAGCGCCGTAGGGATCATCGCGGCTTTGGCGCTCATTTACCGCTGGAGAGCATTGAAAGGCGTTCGTTATCGGCGCTACTTTACGGAACGGGCGGTGTTTGAAGGGGACACCGTCGAAATGGTTGAGGTGATCGCGAACGCCAAGCTGCTGCCATTGCCGTGGCTTCGGCTTGAATCCAGCATCGCTGCCGGCCTGACGTTTGGGCGGCAGAGCAACCTGAACATCCATGCGGGGGAGATCTATCAGAACCACAGCAGCTTGTTCCATCTGCGGCCGTACCGGCAAATTACGCGGCACCACCAAGTGACCTGCTCGCGCCGGGGATGGTACCGGCTGGAATCGGCCACGATGACGACGGGGGATCCGTTTGGGATGAACGCCGAGGTCAAGCGGTTCCCGCTGGATCTTGAACTGCTAGTGTACCCGCGAATTCTGGAGCTGCAGGAACTGCCGCTGCCCAATCACAGCTGGTTGGGGGAACTGCCTGTCCGGCGTTGGATCGTGGAGGATCCGTTCCTGACCGCGGGCACCCGTGAGTACCGGGCTGGCGACCCGCTGGGCAGCATCAACTGGAAGGCAACGGCTCGCACCGGCAAGCTGCAGGTGCATCAACGTGATTATACAGCTGACCATCGGCTGATGATTTGCCTCAACCTGGAGACCAGTGATTCGATGTGGAAGACGGTCATCGAACCGGAGCGCATTGAGTTGGGAATCCGTTACGCGGCGACTGTGGCCGAGCATGCGCTCCGCAGCGGTCTGGCGGCGGGATTCGCCTGCAATGCATGCTTGGCGGACGGGCCAAGGGAGCCGATTCGGATTGCACCGTATGCCTCCGCAGACCAGTTCACCTTGCTGCTTGAGACGCTGGCCCGGATGGTGCTGGACAAAACCGTCTCGATGATCCGATTGCTGGAAATCGAGCTGGAGGCAGGCACAACCGATACCGATTATCTGATCATCTCCTGCCACCGGGGTGAGAAGCTGGTGGAAACCGCCGAAATTCTGCGGCAAAACGGCAACGGTGTAGAGTGGATGGACATTCCGGCGGTGGTGTAAAAATGCCGCCAGACATAAAGAAAAACGTCTGTCGACGTACATTCAAAGCCGACAGACCGCGTTTAGCAGATGTTTTTCTTGCGATATCAGGATGCCCATCTCCGAAGTTTATACTTTCTGATATCTTAACAAGAAGAAGCACCGGTCAGGAATCCGGCGCTTCTCCTATTAATTTTGCCGTCAGCAGCAATCGATCCGGGGCTGGCCCGACGTAGGTAAACGGGTAGCAGGTAATCAACGTCAGCACCGGCTCGGTGGAGGCCTGCACCGCATCGGCATCGTCCGCGTCAACGATTCTCCGGCCCGTCACTTCATAGACAAAGCTGCCGGCGGCAGTCTCCACTTCGATCCGATCCCCTGCCTGCAGCTTGCCGATGCTGCGAAATGCAGTATCCCGATGGCCGGCGAGAACGCTATTGCCGTTCTCTCCCGGGAGCGGGGTGCCGGTAACATGCCCGACCCCTTGCTTAAGAGGGGCGTTCCCGGTTCCCTCCAGGATTGCGTAACGCTGATCGAGAGAAGGGAAGGCGATCTTGCCAAGAAGCTCGCCATCCTCAGCGATCTGAGCAGGCGCAGCGGCTTTTCCATCACCGGCGGTCTGCTGAAGCTTGCTGGCCAAAGCGGGGGACAACGGATTTTCGTCTGCGGACCGTACCGCGCGATCCCCATCCGTCTCCCGCTGCAGTTCATCCCATTGCCGCAGAGCTTGCTGTGCCTCCAACGGAGCCTGGATCACTTGATAAATGGAGTAGGCCAATACAACCAGGGAGCAGGAAAATACCAGCCATGCAGCCATTCGTAATAACGAACGTTTGCGTCGCATTGTTTACTCCCGTCTGGATTTGCGGAGGAACATGCCGGTACCGACCGTAGCAATCAAGCTGACCAGAATCAGGTTATACCACGGATTCGCCGTTTGCGGCAGCTCCTTGATCATACCTGACCCGCCGTCGCCCGGTCCTGGCCCTGGATCAGCCGGCAGCTGCGGTTGAGGTGACTCCTCCGGCTGTGGTTGCGACTGAGGCTCCGGTTCCGGCAGAGTTGGATTTTCCGGCTGCTCCGGTGTAGAAGGACCAGGCTCTTCCCCGGAAGGGTTACCCGGTTGCTCCTCGGTGGGTTGGCCCGAATTCGTGCCAGGGTTGCCTGGAGGATTGCCGTTATTCCCTGGTGTTGGATCATTCGGCTGATTCGGCCCCTCGCCCGGAGGATTGGAGCCGCCTCCCCCGCCGTTTGACGGCTCCTCAGCATAGGCCGAGAAGGTGAACGCAATCGTTGCCGCTTTGCCTTGATATTCGTTGTCGGCCTCTTCCGGGAATTTCACGCTTAAATCCAGCTCGTTCTCCCCGCCGGCTGCAAGCCGTCCTAACGCAATTTCTTGTTGCTGCAGATGCAGTGCGCCGTCATAAATGACGGTGTCCCCATCCTTTACCGTTAACTCAAGGACATCGAAAAATTCGGTGTCCCCCGAGACAAAACGGGTCCGCACCTTGTAATCAAAAGCGATGCTGCCATCATTTGCGACCGTAAACGTCCGCTCAACCCGGTCCCCGGGCTTTAGATTGGTCATCGGCAGCTCGCTGTCAAGCTCCGTTCCGATCCGCAGCTTCAAGGTATCCGCGGCGCTGGCCTGTCCTGCATGCCACACCACCCCGACGAGGATGGACGCCGCGCAAATGGCTGCGGCGTATTTGCGGAAGCTTCGATACCTCATCCTTTTCAAATCGTCCCCATCCTTTCCCTTCCTTGCGATGTAGCCCTCACTCTGAAAAACTGCCGACGATGTTCAAGGCGTGTCGAGGGGTATCGCCATTCGTTAGAATGTTCGTTATAACGAACTGTTGTTTATGCTTATTATATCTCATTTTTCATAATTGGGAAGGGGGAATTCAGCCAGCTTGTTTCGGAAGCGAGGAAAAAATCCGCTGCTCATCCAGCGAATCAACGATGCCCGCAGTCCACTTCTCTGTGATATGATGAAGCTGGATGAAGAAGAGCTTTACGTACGGATAGATGTTGGAAGAGGTCGCGAGCCGGCTTTCGGCGGAAGATCAGGAGGGGTGACGGGATGAACGACAAGGGTGAATACGGAGATTCGCATCAAAATGAATTCGCTTACTTGGTGCAGGCGCTGCGGTTAGGCCTCGCTTGCCTGATGGAATACGTGCTGCTGCTTCCGGCATGGATCTTGTTCGCGGTGTTCCTGCGGCCGCCGGAGCTTCCGATCACGGGGCTTGGCCTGCTGCCATTGCTCTCGCTGGCCGGCGTCCTGCCTGGAGGCCGGCTGCGCAAGCTGTGGCAGCGCGGGGCTGTGAGCCTCGCCTTGGGCGCGGGTTATACCGCGGCCGCGGTTGCCTTTGCTTGGACAGGGGGCGCGAGCGCCCTGGGCTTCGGTGACGCCGCATCGGCCAGCCAGGAGTCTGCGCTGGCCTCCACCGCTATTGCGCTGCTGCAAACGGTGGCGCTGTTTGCCGCCGGCGTATTCTGCTCGCTGCAAGGGCTCACGGTTCGGAATCGCCAGGGCCATTTTCGGACGTATTGGGTTGGGCTAGGCCTCTATTTCTTGGCGGGGATCTTCTACCCGCGAATCGAAGCGCTGCAAGCGACGGTCCCGCTCATCACCTGGGCTGGCGTATTCAGCTTGGCCATGGCTCTGTTCGTGACGAACCATCAGTTTCTGCGCTACAGTTCGCAATCCGGCGATTCGGGAGAGCGGTTGCCTGCGGGTCTCCGCCGCCATAACCGTTTATTTGTCGGCGTGATCGTTATTGCCGCTGTGCTGCTGGCGGCTGGCGTGGGTCGGTGGATCGGCGATCTCCTGATGGCACTCATTCGAGCGGTCGTGAGCTGGCTGCTCCGGAAGCCGAAGAAACCCGAGCCATTAGATCCGCCGGGAGTGGAGGCCCCGCCGATGGAGCCCATGCTGCAGGTGGAGTCGCAGGATTCGGATTGGCTGGTGCGAATTTTAGATTATGCTTTTTATGTTTTTGGCGGCTTGCTGATGGCTGCATTGCTAGGTTTTGCGTTGTATTGGCTCTACAAGAACGCCGGGGGAATCTGGCGCAAGGCGATGGACCGCCTGCTTGCCCTGTTGCGCCGGGAAAGCGCCCCCGCGGAGCAGGCGGCCTTCCGCGATGAGGAGACGAGCCTGTTTACCTGGGAGTCTGCCTTGCAAGGATGGCGCAAGATCGGTGAACGCTTGCTGCGAACCGGGAAACCACCGGAGCGGTGGGAGGAGATGAAGGACAACCGGGAACGGGTGCGTTATTTGTATCGATTGTTTTTGCGTAAAGAGCATGAGCAGGGTTACCGGATTCAACCGCATTTGACCCCGCGGGAAACGGTGGAAGAGATCAAACAGGAGGCGGCCCGGCAGGCGGAAGCCGCTAAATTGGCCAGAGCCGGGAAGCGAAAGCGGCTTTTGGGTATTGGCGGCGGTGCCGAGACGGCGGAAGCCGCCGTCCGGCAAGAACTGGAGTCTATGGCCGATTTGTTGCTCCGGCTGTATTATGGAACGCGGTATGGGGAGGAGACCCCCGGAGATGAGGAAGTGGCGGAGCTGCGTCAGCGTCTGCCGCAGTAAATGAATATTCGCATAGCGTTAGCGATAAATAATGGAAATTAGTGATAAAAATAACTTACAATTGATATATTTTCCTTTATTATCCTTTATGTGACAACAAAAAACATAAAGGAGCGGTTGAATGATGAAGAAAAGTTCGGTGTTATTGTTATCCATTGTGTTGTTGTTCGTTTCTTTGGGAACTGCTTATGCTAGCAATTATGAGAGAGTGTCAAGTTCTGCATCTATGGCTAATCAACTTGTTGATGTTAATGGTGTAAAAGACATCTTGTAAGTGAAGTTGAGGATATTGAGAAATCAAGATCGGCTTTAGCTCGTTCTTATTGGTTTAGTAAAGCTAACCTCAAGTTTTCATGGGAAGGGAACGGTATAGATACTACGATTGGAACAACCTGTTCTCTTTGGCTTGGGGCGATAAGAGGAAAATTATACGTCGATACCAAATTACCATATTGATCCTATAAATAAAGAGAGACATCTTAAGTGTCTCTCTTTAATCCTTTAACCAACATGCATTTGTAACCTAACTTAGATTAAAAGGAGAGGCAGCATGAATACCAAGAACGTTGTGCTAACGTCTATTGGCCTCGGACTGATCGTGGTCATGATCGTTTTGATCTACAATCCATTTCGTTTTCACCAGGAGCCGAAAGTCTATAACTTTGCAATCGAAACAGCGGATCTGAGGATCAATGATATTGAGTTTGTGACTTATCCTAACTCTCTATATCTAGCAGATCATCATTTGGAAGTTGTGGGAGACAACAAGCATTTTACCGGTGTTGCTTACGGATTAACTATTGGGGGGAAATCTATTCTTTCTATAAGCCAAGCGGACGATCCTTTTATGTTACCCGACTCTTTTCAGGGAAAGATCTATTATAGTACACGTAATTTAATCCAAGGCGTTAAGGTTGGGCCTCACGATTCCGTTTATGTCGAAATTGCTTATGAGGTGAACGGGGTTCCCCGAAAAATCACGGGTAACGTCAAAGTAAGCGATATTGTTAAGTCTGCGGATCAGAAAAAAATAATTCGGCTTTAATCGCACTTAAGCCTTAATCAAAAACGCGAGCCTGCAGAGAATTTACTCTGTGCTCGCGTTTTTTTTAACATTATGAGCCGTGCTTTACGATCTCAAGCTTCTTGAAGCGGTGCGGTTCCTTCTCCAGCAGTGTGAAGGTTAAATCCTCATGCTCGAGCGTGTCCCCGACATCCATTGATGGATTTCTGCCATAGAGCCAACCGCCGATAGTATCTACTTCTTCTGTGCTCAGGTCGGTTAGCAGCACTTCATTGATCTGATTTACCGTTACGGTGCCAAGGGCCACCACATGCGATTCGTCCAACTGGACAATCGGATCTTCCTCTTCCTTATCGAACTCGTCGCGGATTTCCCCGACAAGCTCCTCCAGAATATCTTCCAGTGTAACCAGACCAGCAGTTCCTCCGTATTCGTCGATCAGGATCGCCATATGGGTGCCTTCCTTCTGCATCTTCTTCAGCAACTCATTCACTGGAGTGACTTCGGAGACAGCCATCACCGGCTGCAGCAGAGCGGAAAAATCCAGATTTGGATTATGATCATAAGCTAGGAAGAACTGTTTCGTATTTACGATTCCGATGACGTTATCCTTGCTGCCATCCACAACCGGAAAACGGGTGTATTGCTGTTCCCGGATGATTTCCAAGTTCTCCTCACGCGTCTTGTCCGTATATAAACACACCATATCGGTGCGAGGTACCATGATTTCCTTGGCGAGCAAATTATCAAATGCGAAAATCCGATTCACGTAGCCAAATTCGCTTTGATTGATTTTGCCGCTTTCGAAGCTTTCGTTAATGATGATCTGCAGTTCTTCTTCAGAGTGTGCTTCCTCATGTTCTGAGGCCGGTTTGACGCCGAACAAGCGCACAAGCTGGTTGGCCGAACCGTTTAGGGCCCAAATGAAGGGGCGCATGATTTTTGTAAAAAGAATTAAAGGCTTGGCTGTAATCATGGCAATTTCTTCAGCTTTACGGATCGCCACGGTTTTAGGGGCCAACTCGCCCACCACAACGTGAAAATACGTGATGACGACAAACGCGATAATAAACGAAAGCGCGCTGCCAACTGCCTCAGGTATGTTCAGGCTGTGGAACAGGGGATGCAACATGCTCTCCACCGTTGGTTCTCCCAGCCATCCGAGTCCCAGCGCGGTAATCGTAATCCCGAGCTGGCAAGCTGATAGAAATCCGTCCAGGTTTGAGGTGACCTGCTTGACGGCAACGGCACCCTTCCGTCCTTCCGCCACAAACTGATCAACCCGGCTTCCCCGGACCCGAACGATCGCAAACTCTACCGCGACAAAAAACGCCGTTAACGCGATAAGTAAAACGACCAAAACCACATTCAAAACCAAATACCTGTCACTGTCCATTCGATGCATCTACTCCTCGATAATTTAATATAATGACGTGAATCTATCACTATTATACAATAAACTCCCTTCTTCATGCGAACCTGCTCATAAGACAGATAGGGTATTAATGTTCGTGTTTTCGGCGAAGGTTGTGAAATTAGCCACGTTTTATCTTTTGTTTTGTTTCAAAACACGAATATTTGATTTAATTTTATCTTGACTTATCCGTTTATCGCGCTTATACTCAGGTTGTTCCAAAACACATACAAGTCCATAGAAATAGAGAACAAGTTCGTATATCCTCAATAATATGGATTGAGGGTCTCTACAAGGAACCATAAATTCCTGACTACGAATAGGGTGCATACGCATACCTATGAGAGGTCAGGAATTTTTTTTATTTATCATGTGAATGATTAACCATCTCAGGAGGATACAGATGAGCAAATACGATGTCATTGTAGTGGGAGCCGGCCCTGCCGGAATTTTCGCCTGTTACGAACTGACCCGGAAAGCGCCGCATTGGAAGGTGCTTCTGGTGGACAAGGGGCACGATATCTATCGTCGCCGTTGCCCGATCTTAGAGGAGAAGATTACGCTTTGCCCGCCTGCGGCCGGGCGTAAGGAATTTGCCGGTTGCTTGCCGGCCTGCTCGATCACGGCTGGATTTGGCGGGGCTGGAGCATACAGCGACGGGAAATTTAATATTACCACGGAATTCGGCGGTTGGCTTAGCGATTACATTGCGCCGTCCAAGGTGCTGGATTTGATCAAATACGTCGATGCGATCAACCTGGAGCACGGGGCGACGACCACCATCACCGATCCGATGACCGAAGCGGTCCGACAAATTGAGCAGCGCGGATATGCCGCCGGGCTCAAGCTGCTGCGAGCGCAGGTGCGCCATCTGGGGACCGAGCAGAATCTGGAAATCCTGAAATCGATCTACGAATATCTCAACACGCGCATTGATATGCTGTTTAAGGCCGAAGTGGAGGACCTGATCACGGAAAAAATCGAGGGAAGCCACCAAGTCCGCGGGATCACGCTGAAGAACGGCGAAACGTATGAGGCCGATCTGGTGATGGTCGCTCCAGGCCGGGACGGTTCTGCGTGGTTGACCGAGATTCTGAAGAAGCGTCGCCTGAAAATGACGAACAATCAGGTAGACGTTGGCGTTCGCGTAGAGACCTCCGATGTGGTGATGCGGGAGATCAACGAGCATTTGTATGAAGGCAAATTTATTTTCAACACTTCGGTGGGGACACGGGTGCGCACGTTCTGCAGTAATCCTTCTGGACATGTCGTTGTCGAGAACCACAGCGGCGTGATGGCGGCCAACGGTCACTCCTACAAAGATCCAGCCTTGGGTTCGCAGAATACCAACTTCGCGCTGCTCGTATCACATCGGTTTACTGAACCGTTTGATAAACCTAACGAGTATGCGCGGGAAATTTGCCAGCGGGCCAATGATCTATCAAACGGCGGGGTGATCGTGCAAAAGTACGGCGATATCCTGCGCGGACGCCGCTCTACCGCTGCGCGGATTGCCGAAGGCTTCCTGGAGCCAACGCTGAAGGAAGCGGTGCCGGGTGATCTCGGTCTGGTCCTGCCGTACAATACGATGAAGAGCTTGATCGAAATGGTCGAGGCGCTCGATAAAGTGACGCCGGGGATTGCCTCAGAGCATACGTTGTTCTACGGGGTAGAGGCGAAGTTCTATTCGGCCCGTCCGAAGCTGAGCGAATCGCTGGAAACGGAAATCAGCGGCTTGTTCTGCGGCGGCGACGGCGCAGGGATTACTCGCGGCTTAGCGCAAGCGGGAGCAGCTGGAGTATGGATTGCCCGCGGAATGATCGAGAAAGCAGGAGTGTAAAACAAATCGTCATACGGGTACAGTCCTAGAGACAGAGGGGCTGTACCCGTTTTTTCGTTCAGCGTAAAACATTGAAGTTTATAAAGAGAGGAATGATTTTACATAATTTTAATCGACAGGAAATAATGTTCAATTTTAAAATAAGTATGATGAGGAGGTAGTCCATCAAAAACAAGCGCATGGGGAGGAATCGATAATTTATGGGTAAGGGCAAGGCGAACGCTTGGCGCAGGAAATGGTTAGGTTTCTTATTAGCCGGTGCATTAACCGTAACCGGGTTGCCGGGGTGGGCATCCCAAGCGGCAGCACAGCCTGCCGATGTGGCAGTGGATGTATCGACGGCCGGGACAGGGGCGCAGATTAACGCAGCACCAAACAGCAGCGAGGCCTTGCTGCAAATCGCTGCCGCTCCGCTCAGCGTTGCGGAGGCGATTGCCAAAGGGAATAGCGGCGAAGTTGCGGAAGTGGTCGGCATCATCGTGGGCCATGCGACAGGATCGCTTACGGCGGACTTTGAGGCGCCCTTTGGCAACGATTTTAACTTCCTGATTGCCGATACGGCTGGGGAACAGGATAAGACGAAGCTCATCGACGTACAGATTCCTTCCAGCTTCAGAGCGGAGTTCGGCCTGCAAAGCAACCCGGATTTGATCGGGAAGTCGGTGGTCGTATCGGGTTCACTGGCGGCGTACAACAATTTTGCGGGATTAAAGAATGTAACCGAGATTTCACTATCCCAAGACCAGCCGGGAGAACCGGGTGAAGACCCTGGCGAGGATCCCGGGGAGGACCCGGGTCAAGATCCAGATCCGGGTGACATCCCCGAGCTTCCGGACGGCACCGGCAAGAAGGTGCTGTTTGACAACGCCCACGGCCAAACCGCCGGAGCAGCGGATTGGGTCATTGACGGCGCATTCTCTGACTTTGCCGATGGGCTGCGGGCGGCCGGTTTTACAGTAGAGTCGCTGGACCGGCCAATCCCATATACGTTTGGGGAAACGGCGATTACTTACGAAACATTGGAGCCTTATGACGTCTTTGTAATTCCTGAAGCGAACATTCCGTTTAAGACCGCTGAGCAGGAAGCATTGGTGCAGTACGTGGAAAATGGCGGCGCTGTATTCTTCATCTCTGACCATTATAATGCTGACCGTAACAAAAACCGCTGGGACGCCTCTGAGGTGTTTAACGGTTATCGCCGCGGGGCCTACGAAAATCCGGCGAAAGGGATGACAACCGAAGAGGCCAATTCGCCTGCGATGCAGGGAGTGAGCAGCTCCGACTGGTTAGCCGACAACTTTGGCGTTCGCTTTCGCTATAACGCGCTGGGTGACGTGAATGCAACGGATATCGTCAGCCCTTCGCAATCGTTTGGCATTACGGCGGGTGTAGAAGCGGTCGCCATGCATGCAGGTTCGACCTTGGCCATTCTCGATCTGCAGAAGGCTAAAGGACTTGTTTATGTCCCTACCGGCGTTCCGGCCTGGGGCAATGCTGTTGATGAAGGCGTCTATAATGGCGGCGGCCGGGCGGAAGGCCCTTATGCAGCCATCGCCAAGCTGGGGCTTGGGAAAGCCGCGTTTATCGGCGATTCTTCGCCGGTGGAAGACGCAACACCCAAGTATGTACGGGAAGAAAACGGCCAGAAGAAAACGACTTATGACGGCTTCAAGGAAGTGGACGACGGCCTGTTCCTGGTGCAAACCGTGAAATGGCTGGCATATGACGAGAACTATACTTCCTTTGATCAGGTGCCTGGAATGGTGCTGGATACGCCAACTGCGCTTGACGAAGACGAAGAACCCGCGGCCACAACCGAGCCGCAGCCGGAGCCGTGGGCACAGCCTGCACCCGGATACAAATGGTATGATCCGGCTACGTTTAAGCCGGGTTCGTACGGTTCATCACAAGCACCGGAAACGGAGCCGACGTTTGCCTTTGTCCATCAAGCGCAGTTACCAAACCAGCAAGAATTTCAGATCCGCGTGACTGCAGACGGCTTAACGCCGGGGCAGACGGTATCCGATTTGCGGGTAGGCATCTACCTGGCCGGCGGCGAGCAGATCGCCCGGTTCCAGAATGCGGACGGCAGCTGGTCGGATTACAATTACAGCCCGGCGTTTTCGCTCACAGGCGATTCCTTGGGTCATGCATCTAAGGATTTGACCGTTCAGTTGAAGCCGGGGGTAACCGCCACAAGCGCTAACTTACGTCTGAAAAAAGGCAGCGCGAACGAGCTCACGAAGCAGGTGGAGATTGCAAATGTGGATGCCGAGCCGTTGCCGGGCGACCATCCGCCGGTGCCGGAGCTGAGCACGATTGCCGCAGCGCGTGAGGCAGCAGAAGGAACGGTTGTCACGGTTCAAGGAGTGATTATTTCCGAACCGGGGGTATTTGGCGGTCAAGGCTTCTATTTGCAGGACGAGACAGGAGGCATTTACGTCTTCCAAACGGCAGCGGGATATCATGCCGGTGACCTGATCCGGATCAGTGCAACCCGCACATTGTACAACGGGGAAGTGGAACTGGAGAATCCGGTGCTGATCGAGAAGCTGGGAACGGCCCCGCTGCCGCAGCCGCAGGTTCAGGAGGCGGTGACAGAGGCGAACCAGGGTCAGCTAATCACCCTGACTCATGTCGTAGTGCAGGATGTGGTTGCGGCTACTCCGGCAGGTTCCTTTGAATTTAACGCCGTTCGCGAAGACGGCAGCACGACACGGGTGCGGTTTGACGGCCGCACCGGAGTGACGATGGATGCCTTTTTGGCGCTGTACCCGGAAGGTACGTCTGTGGATATCAGCGGGGTTGCCTCCGTCTATCGAGGAACCTACCAGTTGAAGCCGCTGGCCTTGGCTGATGTCGTGCCGAGCACCACCGAAGCGGATTTGACGGCTCCGGTGACGGAACGCGATGTCGCAGGGAAGGAGGGCGCAGATGTCTATAATCAGACGGAAGTTACGGTTGCTTTCAACGCAGAGGATGAAGGCGGCAGCGGTTTGGACCGGACGGAGTACCGGGTGGATGGCGGGGAGTGGATTCCGTATACCGAACCGCTGGTGCTTGCAGACGATGGGAAGTATACGATTGAATATCGCTCCGTAGATCGGGCAGGTAACGAGGAAGCGCCCAAGACGCTGTACATTAACGTAGATCGCCTGGCGCCAGAAGTGACGTTCACCGGGGATCAGCAAGTGCTGCAGGTTGCTTCGAGTGTTCCTTTTCACGTTGATGTAAATGACTCGGTCAGCGGGCCAAAATCAACGGCTTACCGGCTTGACGGACGAACCATCACAGGGGTTGCGGAAATCGTTCCGTTCTCGCTGTCGGTTGGTACACACAAACTGACGGTGCAAGCAACGGATGCAGCGGGACATACCACGTCGGTGGAATTTACGTTCCAAGTGACCATCGACATTGCGCACTTAGATGAGCTGGTGGACATGGGCAAACATCACGGCTATTTCTTAACGAATGGCACGGCCACCAGCCTGCAAGCCCAAATCGCCTCGCTGCAAAAGGCCAAAACTCCACTGGAGCGCGACATCAAGCTCAAGGCGCTGAAGATAACGGTCAGCGTCCAAAGCGGATTAACCATCAAACAGAGCTTCGCAAATCTGATGCTGGAGGATTTGGAGTATATCGGGGGAGAGGCGGCTTAAGCGGTATTGCGTGCAAAAAGGTCGATCAGGATGAAGTTCCTGATCGACCTTTTTAGTTTGTATGGAGTAACCATCCCCTCTATTGTGCAAACGATTGACCTAATCTTGGCGCTGGTGATATAATCCAGCATATAAAGAGAAGTAAACGTTTTCGTTAAAGCGAGCTTGGCCCTGCATTGGCACAGAGCATGGAAAAGAAGAAGCTCAAAGAGTAAGTAACGACAGAGCGCCCGTTGTCTATGAATATTTGAAACCGCCTGTGGGGGATGATGATTACATGTTCCTGACACAGCTTGTGGAACGTTTCGGGGAAAAGTAGCCATATGATGAATGAGCATACCCCAGAGGGCGAGGGATTCAGCGGCATGGACAACAGGTTTTTACGGGGATTTGTCTGCATCGGGCTTAGCTTCTTAACTTTGTGCGGGCGAAATTCTTCGGACTTCAAATGAAACACGTGCTGCTGAATTTAACGGGATTGGAGTGAGGATGTTGTCGGTACAAAAAGAGTTTCACGGTACCATCGATTACGGAGATGTGACGGTCACCGGGGGAATCTCGGTGTTTGATGCGAAGTTTGATGAGCTGTATGTATACGATGGTGATGATTTAGGTGCAGTGTATGCCCCGGAAGAAACTCGTTTTCGTCTGTGGGCCCCCACCGCTTCCGAAGCCTTCGTCGTTCTGTACGAAACGGAGGACGGAATGCCGGTGAAGGAGCTGCCCATGAAGCGGGATGTGCAAGGAACGTGGACCCTGACGGTAGCGGAAGATTGCGGGGGATTATTCTATACGTACCGTGTGAAGGTGGGGGAGCAGTGGAACGAGGCCGTTGACCCTTACGCGAAAGCAGTGGGGGTGAACGGGACAAAGACGGCGATCCTGGATCTGCGCAGCACCAATCCAGAAGGATGGGAGAACGATCAGAAGCCGCCGCTGGCTTCACCGACGGATGCGGTGATCTATGAGCTGCATGTTCGAGACCTGTCGATTCACCCGCAAAGCGGCATCCGTGAAAAAGGCAAGTTCCTCGGCTTGACCGAGGAAGGCACTCGGGGCCCAAATGGCATTCCGACGGGACTCGACCATATTACTGGACTTGGCGTCACGCATGTGCAGCTGCTGCCGATCTATGATTACTCGCAGGAGAGTGTGGATGAGAGCCGTCTGGATGAACCCCATTACAATTGGGGATACGATCCTCATAATTATAACGTACCGGAGGGCTCCTACTCGACGGACCCCCACAATCCGGCTGCCCGGATCCTTGAGCTGAAACGTCTCATCCAAAAGCTGCACGCCCGCGGACTACGCGTGATTATGGATGTGGTGTACAACCATGTATATGATGGATATCTGATTCATTTCACGAAGCTTGTGCCGGGTTATTACTTACGGTACAAGGCGGATCGGACGTTCTCCGACGGAACATTTTGCGGGAACGAGTGCGCCTCCGAACGGCCGATGATGCGAAAATATATTATCGAGTCGATCCTGCACTGGGTGCGGGAGTATCATATCGATGGGTTCCGTTTTGATTTGATGGGAATGATCGACATCGAAACGATGAATGAAATCCGTCGGCGGTTAGACGAAATCGACCCCACGATTCTGACAATCGGGGAAGGCTGGATGATGGAGACAGTGCTCCCCAAGGAGCTTCGGGCCAACCAGGACAACGCCGAGAAGCTGCCGGGCATCGGCATGTTTAACGACGGGATGAGGGATGCGGTGAAAGGGGATATTTTTATCTTTGACCGCAAAGGCTTCATCAGTGGCGGTGACGGCTTCGAGGACGGCGTGAAGCGCGGCGTAGCCGGGGGAATTAACTATGGGGGGCAGCTCAGACAGTTCGCGGTCGAGCCGGTTCAATCGGTGAACTACGTGGAGTGCCATGATAATCATACGTTATGGGACAAAATCGAGCTGTCCACGCCGGGCGCTTCGGACGAAGAACGCCGGGCGATGCACCGGCTCGCCTCCGCGATCGTGCTGACGAGCCAGGGCATCCCGTTCCTCCACGCCGGTCAGGAATTTATGCGTACGAAGGGCGGCGTGGAGAACAGCTATAAATCGCCCATCGAGGTCAACTGGCTCGATTGGGAGCGCTGCGCTGCGCATCAGGACGACGTGTCCTATATGCGCAGCCTGATCGCCTTGCGCAAAGCGCATCCCGCGTTCCGCCTGAAGACGGCGGACGAGATTCGCGCGCATTTGCGCTTTGAGGCAGCGCCGCCGCACACTGTGGCATTCACGCTGCGCGACCACGCCGGTGGCGATCCCGACCGCCACCTGTACGTGCTCTACAACGCGAACCCGGGCGCGTTGTCGCTGGAGCTGCCCGCCCTCGGACCGTGGGAGGTCCGGTTTGGCGGCGAGCACGTGCTCGCGCTGGAAGCGGGCGCGAGCGGTGAAGCTGCAGCGGCGTCGCCCGCTGCAGCAGGGGGGCCTCCAGCCGGCGGAGCACGGCTGGAGGTGCGCGGGGTCGGCGTCGTCGTCCTCGCCGTCCCGCGGTAATCGCGCAAGGGCGAGGGGCACGAGCCCCGTTGCCCTTGGTTTAGCGCCGCGGCCGGGTGAGGATCGGCCGGGCGCTAGCGGGCTACGCGGAAATAAGGGTATTTTTGACCCTTATTTACGCGTAGCCGCCCCATTTGAACAAAATAGCGGTATTTGATGGCCTTATTCTCCCGCAGGAGCCCCCAAATGGGGCTTTTTGCTCCTGCCGGACCGAAATAAGGCCATTTTTTACCGCTATTTGTTCAAATGAAGCTCAATCGCCGGAAATAAGGGAACTTATTACCGTTATTATTCCCTGGGGCCCCCGCAACGCCGGGCGCCCCCAAAAACCAACCCCCACGGCAAAGCCATGGGGGTTGGTTCAATAAATTCAGCTCAGCGCCGCAGGTTACTGGCGCTTCGCTTGCACTTGGCTGTTCGCATCAACCGTGTAGCTTTGGTCGTAGATGCGGATCGCTGCTGGCGTATCGGATTCGTTCGTGACGATGATGCTGTCGGCAGTGGCGTTGACTTTCAGCCGAGCGCCGCGGAACATCACCTTAAACGAGAACGAGGTCCAGTGCGAAGGGATGAACGGATGCAGCACCAGCTCGCCTTCGTGAACGCGCAAGCCGCCGAAGCCTTGCACGATCGCCATCCAGGTGCCGGCCATACTGGTGATATGGCAGCCGTCTTCGGTGTCGTTATTGTAGTTGTCGAGGTCCAGGCGCGCGGTGCGCAGGTACATCTCGTAGGCTTTCTCCTGGTATCCCAGCTCGCAGGCAAGAATCGCATGCACGCAAGGGGAGAGGGAGGACTCGTGAACGGTCATCGGCTCGTAGAAGTCGAAGTTGCGTTTTTTCGTATCCAGGTCGTACCGGTCGCTCAAGAAATACAAGCCTTGCAACACATCCGCTTGCTTAATGAAGCACGAGCGCAAAATCCGGTCCCAAGACCAGTTCTGGTTCAGCGGCAGATGCTTCGGATCCAGATCCTTCACTTGAATCAGTTCTTTATCCAGGAAGCCGTCCTGCTGCAGGAACACGCCGCGCTCCTCATCGTACGGATAATACATATTGTCGATGATGTGCTGCCATTGCTTCGTTTCCGCTTCTTGAAGCCCCAGCTTCTCCACAAGCGCCGCATAGTGCGCAGCATCTTGGGCTTTGAGCTCTTCCAGCACTTCCAGCGTGTATTCGAGCGTCCAGGCAGCGATCCGGTTCGTGTACCAGTTGTTGTTGACGTTGTTCTCGTATTCGTTCGGGCCGGTGACGCCAAGCATCACGTATTTACCCTTCACTTGCGAGAAGTTCACGCGTTCTTCCCAGAAGCGGGAGATTTCAACGAGGACTTCCAGGCCGTATTCGCCCAGATAGGCTTTATCTCCTGTATAGTTAACGTAGTTATAAATCGCATAAGCGATCGCCCCGTTCCGATGGATCTCTTCAAACGTGATTTCCCACTCGTTGTGGCATTCCTCGCCGTTCATCGTCACCATCGGATAGAGCGCGCCTTTGGTGAAGCCAAGCTTGCGGGCGTTCTCCTTCGCTTTCTCCAGATGCTTATAGCGGTAAATCAGCAAATTGCGAGCGATATCCGACTCCGCCGTGCTGAGGTAGAATGGCAAGCAATAGGCTTCCGTATCCCAGTAGGTGCTGCCGCCGTATTTTTCCCCGGTGAAGCCTTTAGGCCCGATGTTCAGTCGGTCGTCCTCGCCGCTGTAGGTTTGGTTTAATTGAAAAATATTAAAACGAATCGCTTGCTGCGCCGCCACGTCACCTTCGATGATGATGTCGCTCATTTCCCATTTCTTCGCCCAAGCTTCTGCTTGCTCTTTCTTCAGCGTATCGAAGCCGGCCTCTTTCGCGGAGTGCAGGGCGGCCGTGCCCACTTTCACCAACTCGCCAAGCCCATGATCGCGGGAGGTCACATTCGCAACATATTTGTACAACGTTACCGTCTCACCGGAGACCGCTGCCACGGCCACTTCGGCGGAGACGAACTTCTCCTGCTCGTGGAACGCAGGGGCCAGCTCCAGGCGTTTCCCACCTTGCTCCACATCAAATGCCATCACCGAGGTGACGTGGAAGTCGAGCTTTTTCGTCTTTACGGTTAAGTAGGAGACGTCGGTACCGGCGGATTTTTCCACCTCAAGCCAGAATTTCTCATCATAGTTGGAATCCTTATTCATGACGTCGCCGTCGAGATAAGGCGCGAAGCGCAGTTCCCCGTTGAAGTTGAGCGGCGTTACCGCGTAACGGATGGCGCCGATCTCATGACGTACGATGCTGACGAATCGCAGTGCTTCCACAGCCAGTTCCTTGCCGTCCTTCATCACGGCGGTAAAGCGGCGGTAGAGGTAACCTTCCTTCATGTTCAACTCTCGAACGAAATCCTTCACCTGACATTCGGCCAAATCCAGCGCGACGCCGTCTACAAATACGTTAATACCAATCCAGTTAGTGCTGTTCAGCACTTTGGCAAAATATTCGGGATAACCGTTCTTCCACCAGCCCACCCGGGTTTTGTCCGGATAATACACGCCAGCCATGTAGCTGCCTTGCAGAGAAGGTCCACTGTACTGCTCCTCGAAATTCGCACGTTGGCCCATATAACCGTTGCCGATGCTAAAAATACTTTCCGAAATTTCATGATTCGCCGGATCAAACGATTCTTCCAGGATGGACCAGGGATCCACTTTCAAATACTGTTTCACATTAACCGCTCCTTTAGTCATTTCAAATAGATTAGTCTGTAAAAAAAGAACGAGAGGTATTCACACTTGGGGCTTATTCCGCGCTCGCGGCAATTTGCTGCAGCAGGGTGATCGAAACATCGCCCAGCGAGGAGACAACCCGATCCGCTTGTCCCAGCGTATCGGGCGAACCGATGCCAACGCAGCGCATCCCCGCACGACGGGCCGCTTCGATGCCGGCCTCCGCATCCTCGAACACGACGCACGCTTCGGGGGCGACGCCCAGCTCCGCAGCGCCTAGCAGGAACACCTCCGGATCAGGCTTGGCACTGGTGGTGCGGGTGCCGTCGATGATCGCGTCAAAGTACGGGGTCAGCCCGGTATTCCGCAAAATGATCGGGGCGTTCTTGCTCGCTGAACCAAGCGCGGTCTTCAATCCGTTAGCCCGGCATTGCTGCAAGAACTCCAGCGCTCCCGGCAAAATTTCCGACGCGTCCATTTGGGAGATGTACTCGACATACCAGTTGTTTTTGCGTTCAGCCAGCTCTTGCTTGACGTGGTCTTCCAGTTGAAGACCGCCCACGCTAAGCAAGATGTCGAGCGAGGCCATGCGGCTGACGCCCTTCAGCTTCTCATTGTCCTGTTCGGTAAATTCGAAGCCGAGCTCCGCGGCCAGCCGTTTCCAGGCGAGGTAGTGATATTTCGCGGTATCCACGAGCACGCCGTCGAGATCAAATAAACAAGCTTGAATGGGATTCATAATGAACCTCCTCTATGTTGAATATTAGTGCAAACGTTTGAACAAAGCGTGAAAAATAAAGGAAGCATGTGCTTCCGTTTATTTTTTCGTAACCAATGTTTAATGCAGTCTGTTGCCTCAAAGCTTCTTGGGTACCGAATACATCGACGACTCGCGAACCATCAGCCGATGCGGAATGATCTGCCTTTTCGGATAGGCCTTGTCGTTGTTGTTCTGCACCGCTTGAATCAGCACTTGCGAGGCCGTGTAACCCAGATTGTAAATGCCGATATCCATGCTGCTCAGCGGCGGGGTTGAGAGCTCGGACAACGGGATGTTGTTGAAGCTGACCAGGCATAAGTCTTCAGGTACCTTGTACTTCAATTCGTGCAGGCCGCGAAGCACGCCAAACGCTACGACGTCATCGATCATGACCAGGGCCGTCGGACGGTCCGGTAGATTCATGAAGAACGACATAGCCCGATAGCCGCTGTCCTGCAAAAACTCACCTTCGACAATCCATTCGGGCCGACTCTCCAAGCCTGCATCTCGAAGCGCATCCTGATAGCCCTTCAATCGGTCCTTGGAAACGACGAGCTCTGGTGGTCCGCTGACGAACCCGATCCGTTCGTGGCCTAACGCGATCAAATGCTTCGTGGCGTCGTACGACGCCTGGATATTATCGTTATCCACCGTCAGAATATCAGGATATTCTTCGCTGCGCCCAATGAGTACAAACGGATGCCCCCCTTGATGGAGGAACTCGATCACCGGATCGTTCTGCCGGGAATACAGCAAGATGACCCCGTCCACCCGGCGGCCGTTCAGCAGTCTGGATACACTTTCGACTTCCTCTTTCTCATTGGCTCCGGAGCTGATCAGCACGTCGTAGCCCAAGCGGCTGGCTTGGGTGACAATGCCGCGAATCAGTTCCATGAAGAAGAAGTTAGAGAACAACTCCTCGGCGGACTTTGGCAGCAGGATACAAATGCTATTTGTCGTTTTGGAGACCAAACTCTTGGCCATAATGTTAGGGTGATAGCCAAGCTGGTCCATAATGAGCTTTACTTTACGCGAGGTCTCCTCGCTGATTCTAGGATGATTGGACAGCACCCGGGACACGGTAGAGGGCGATACGCCGGCCTTTTTGGCAACATCCTTAATGGTGACAGCCATAAAAAACCTCCTCTGTGGAACCGTTTGCTTTACACTGTAATATTAATCTATAGATTGCCGAAAGTAAATAGATAAAACCGTGCCAGAGGCGTTATAGAGTCGGAATTTCGTCCATTTCTTAGCGGAAAATCACCTTTAATTCAAACAAACGTTTGCGCACGGAATAGGTTAAGGAGAGGTGCAAAAAAGAAGCTGCCCCTTCGGCTAAGCTAGCCTCGGGACAGCTGATTGATGCGGGACTATTATTGATTCAAACCATACTTCCAATCTTTTTTGTCCATTTCGCGAATGAAGTTTTCCAGAACATTCAGAACGGCTTCTTCCAGCAGCTTACCTTTTTCTTTGGTCGCGACGCTTGGATCTCCGGAGGCACCGGTATTCGTAAGCTCTTCGAAGCGCCATTTGATCTCGACGAATTCCGGCAGTTCCGGAACAACGCCCTTGGCGTGCTCCATCTCGATCCATTCTTCGAATAAGGCCAGCCCCATCGAGGTTTCACCTTCGCCGGCATGACCGAGCCCATTCCATACGTCAAACGTCCCTTCCGGCACCATTTTCCCAGCCGCTACCCACCAATCATTAAGACTGGCGATCGTTACATGGGGATGTTGCACTTTGACTGCGCGGGCAGCCAACTCAATCGGTGCGATATTGCCGTCATGGCCGTTCATGATGATGATCTTGGTGATGCCATTTCGGACGATTTCGTTAAGGATGTCTTTAATGACGTTGGTGATTGTTTCCGGGGTCAGGCTGACGGTAAACGGAAATTTGTTGTAGTGCTCACTGAGTCCGTAGTTAATCGGCGGCAGCACCATCAGGCCTTCGACGCGTTCAGCAAGCTTCTCGCTGAGAATGTTGGAGATCAGGGCATCCGTTCCGAATGGCATATGATTACCATGATTTTCAAAGGCTCCTACCCCAAAGATGACTTTGTCGATTTTACTGTTCTTATACTGGTTACCAGTCATTTTTGTTCCGATCAATGCCATTGCACATACACCTCTTTCTTATTTATTTTTCTGGAGTAATATTTTTGCGGAACTCAAATTTACCATCTTTAACTTCAATGATCGTGACGCTCTTGTCAGGTACACGTCCGGAGCCATAGCTGATTTCACCTGTGACAGTTTTAAATCCCGAGGTTGCGTTCAAAGCATCGCGAATCGCTTTAGGGTCTTCGCTGCCTGCTCGTGTAATCGCATCAGCGATCAGGTACATCGTATCGTATCCGAGTGCGGCAAAAGCGTTCTCTGGGGCGTTTCCGGTTTTGTCGGTATAAGCCTTCACGAAATTTTGCACTTTTTCATCGCTGTTTTCCAGAGCAACGTGGGTGGCGAAGAACACGTTGTTCGTTTGCGGCGTGCCGCCCATTTCGATCAATGCCGGAGTATCGAAGCCGTCGGCACTGAGGATTGGAGTTTCGATTCCCATATCACGAATTTGCTTCACCACGATTCCGGCTTTGTCAGGAAGGGCAGATACCATCAGGACGTCCGGCAACTCAGGCAAACTTTTCAGACGGGTAATTTGAGCGGAGAAGTCAGTGTCGGCAGCTCCGTCGTATTTGTCTTCGAGTAAGATCTCGCCGCCCTTGGATGTAAAGCGATCTTTAAAAAATGCGGAAACGTTAACGGTAAAGTCGGAGGACGTATCCGTCAGAACCCATGCTGTTTTCGCCCCCAGTTCGTCCATGGAAAAATCGGAGATGGCATAGGATTGTGCGTCATCGCCAAAAGCCGCCATATACATAAAGTCACCGACCTGTTCAGGAATCAGCGGGGAGGTGGCCCCGGAGGTAATGAAAGGAACTCCGGCTTCCTGGGCTACCGGTCCGGCAGCAAGGACATAAGTCGTATCGCTAAATCCGGCAACGACGGGTACCTTCTCCACATCGATCAATTCTTGCATGCCGTTGGTCGCGGAGATGGTTTCCGTTTTGGCATCGATCGAGACGACCTTGACCTGCTTGCCATTAATGCCTCCGTTCGCGTTAATCTCTTCGGCTGCCAGTTGGAACCCGGCCAGCGATGGTCCGTCCAGGGAAGCTTGTCCACCGGTCACATTATACAAGGCGCCGATTTTGATCTCGCCTCCGCTGCGAACCGAATTGCTCTCCCCATTCGCGGACGCCGCGTTGTTTTCCTTGGAGGAAGTATTACTCCCCCCGTTGCTGCAAGCGGATAAAACTAGCATGATAATCGTTAAAAATGCGATCATTTTTTTCATAAGCCATCTTTCTCCCATCTTTTTTTTAAGTGAACCTAGCCGACATCGCACTTAGTTCTTCTTCATCAGCTCTGCATGCCACTCACCCCCGCATGAAATGACTGTTTATTTTCCTAAAAGACCTTTCGGTCTGAGGATTATTGTGATGATAAGTGCTGCGGACATGAGCACCTGACTGATCCCATACATCTGCGGGAGCTGGACTCCGAATAGCTCAACTCCCCGTTCCAGTTTGTTCAGTAGAAGCTCGGGGATGAGTGTCACTAGAATGGAACCAAGAACCGCGCCGGAAATCGTCCCCGAGCCGCCGATGACGAGCATGAGCACCAGGTTGAAGGTCATGGAGTAGGAGAACATGCTCGGGTTGATGCTTGTAATTAAATGTCCGTATAGACTGCCGCCGATGGCGGCGAAGAACGCGCCTGAGGCAAAAGCGAACATTTTATGCCGCACCACTTTAACGCCCATGGCTTCGGCGGCGAGGTCATCTTCCCGGATGGCTAACATCGCGCGACCGTAAGAGGAATGCAGCAGACGCCAAACGAAGTAAATCGTGATTGCGACAATGGCGTAAACCCACCATATATTCGAGACTTTGGGGAGACCGGATATACCGCTCTTTCCTCGGGTAAAGTCGGTTAAGTTAGAGGCCAGTACATTGATAATGACCATGAAACCCATGGTGGATACGGCCAAGTAGTGCCCGCGCAACTTCAATACGGAGAAGCCGATCAGAAATGAGCAAATGACAGCTAAAACTCCACCGATGAGCATGGCGACGACGAAAGGCAACTCAATTTGCTGCAGCCACGCTGGCATTTGCGGGAACAGGAGCGGCTTGCGTGCCAGCGGATAGGTTAGAAGCGCTGTCGTATAAGCGCCTACGGCCATAAACCCGGCATGTCCCAGTGAGAAAATGCCTGTGTACCCGTTCGTTAAGTTAAGGCTGACGACCAGAATGATATTAATCCCAACCAAATTAACCAAACGTAAGTAGTAATCATTTAACGTAAAGTTGGCGACGATGAGCAAAAGGATCAAGACTCCGGCATAAATTGCGAGCGCAGGCTTGCTTCTCATCCCGGACAGGCGAGAACGCGTCTGGCTTGGCTTCAATTCGAGTGGTTTGTTCATCGTTATACCCTCCTATCCTCGGCTTTGCCGAAAATTCCGGTCGGCTTGATCAGCAATACGACGATCAGGGCCAGGAAGACGAAAGCATCCTTATAAGCCGACAGCTCCGGCGGTAAAAAGCCGACAAACAGAATTTCTCCAAAACCGAGAATCAGACCGCCAATCGCTGCACCCGGCAGACTGCCAATACCGCCGATAACGGCTGCAACAAAGGCTTTAAGTCCAGGCACAAATCCCATCATGGGCTCGATTCGACCATAGCGGCCTGCGTTCATCACTCCGGCGACGGCTGCAAGTCCAGCTCCGATAATAAAGGCAGTACGGACGATTGAGTTAATGTTGACGCCCATCAGTACCGAAGCGTTCATATTCTCTGCGGTGGCACGCATGGCAATGCCCAGCTTTGTTTTTTTGATAAACAAGGTAAGGGCGATGAGCAGCAAGGCGGATAGACCGATGATGGCGATGTTCATCACAGAGAAGTCGATATTGCCCACTTCTACCATATTGGATAGGTAAGATGGAACTTGAAATGACCGCGGTTGAGGAGACAAAATCATCGTTGCGAGATTTTGAATCAGGATAGAAACGGCGAAGGAAGTGACCAGTGTCGTTTCCTCCGGCTTGCTTCGCAGCGGCCGATAGGCCGCACGCTCTACGACCAGGCCGATCATCACTGTCACCGCAATGGAGAGGAGGATCGCCACCGGGAAGGGAAGAAGCAGGTTCAACGTGAAGGCCATTGCCGCATACGAGCCGATCATCAGCAAGTCGCCATGAGCGAAATTGATCAGCCGGAGGATCCCGTAGACCAGCGTATAGCCGATGGCGATCAAAGCGTAGACGCTGCCCAACCCCAGGCCGTTAACCAATTGTTGTATAATGTAATCCGCAGAATAGACCATCGGTTCAACCCCCCAGATAAGCCTTTTGGATATCCGAATTGTGCAACAGCTCTTCGGCAGGCCCTTCAAGCTTGATGCTGCCGGTCTCGAGTACATAAGCTCGGTCGGCGATCAGCAGTGATTCATAAGCGTTTTGTTCAACGAGCAGTACGGTAATATCGCTTTTTTTCATTAATTGAATGACTTCAAAAATCTTCTCCACCATGATCGGGGCCAGTCCCAGTGAGGGCTCGTCGAGCAATAACAGGCTAGGCTTGCTCATGAGCGCCCGACCCATGGCCAACATTTGCTGCTCTCCGCCGCTAAGCGCTCCCGCTGGCAGCTTCTCTCGCTGTTTAAGTACCGGGAATAAGCTGTAAATCCATTCGATATCTGTAGAGATGTCGTCCGATTTAGGACGCGTATAAGCGCCCATTCGTAAGTTCTCCAGCACGGTAAGTTGGGCAAAAACCTGACGACCCTCAGGGGAATGAGCCATCCCCATGGACACAATTTTGTGGGCGGGTACGGAGGTGATCTCCTTGCCCATGTACTCGATGCTGCCCGATTTAGGCTTTAGCAATCCCGACAAGGTCCGCAGTGTCGTCGTTTTGCCGGCTCCGTTGGCTCCGAGCAGGGCAACAAGTTCGCCTTGCCGTACTTCTAGTGAGACGTCCTTTAACGCGTGAATTTGATCATAATAAACATTAATCCCCTTAACTTTAAGCATGTTCGGCCGACCTCCCTAAATAGGCTTCAATTACTTCGGGGTGGGAGCGAACGGTCTCAGGATCCCCTTCGGCGATGAGTTTGCCGTAACTCAAGACCTGGAGACGATCACATAGATTCATGACAAACGGGATATCGTGTTCGATCAACAAAATGCTCAAATCATAACGATCACGGATTTCCCGAATGAGCAATGTCAACTCCGCCGACTCGCTGTGGTTCATACCGGCGGCCGGCTCGTCTAATAGCAGCAGGGAGGGGCGCAACGCTAGAGCGCGGGCGATCTCCAGTTTACGCTGGGATCCGTATGGCAGGCTTCCTGCCTTGACGTCCCGTACGTTTTCAAGTCCGACCGAGGCTAGTAGGTTTTCCGCCTCTGAGCGAATGCTTTGTTCTTCCCGAGCAAAGCCGGGAAACCGAAACAAGGTCGATATGAGCCCCGACTTTTTATGGATTTGAGCTGCCACCATCACGTTCTCCAAGACCGTCAGCCCTTTGAACAGACGGATGTTTTGAAACGTTCGTGCCAAGCCAAGGGCGGCGATTTCATCGGGCCTTTTGCCGGAAATCTCTTTACCTTGAAAATAGACTGTTCCCTCCGTTGGTTTGACAAGAGAGGTCAACATGTTAAATACGGTTGTTTTTCCAGCTCCATTCGGGCCGATCAAGCCGTGAATCTGTCCCGGTTTAATCTGGAGACTATAAGCATCGACGGCGGTTAACCCTTTGTATCTTTTCGTCAGTCCGTTCGCTTCCAATATCATGACGCACACCTCCAATATTGAATTAGAAGCTTTTAAGAGTGCTGGGTCGAGAAAATGCGGTTTCGCGTACCCAGGATGTGTTCAACCATTTGCCTTCTTGCTGCTTGCGGATTTTTGTTTTTAATCATCTCGACGATTTCACGATGTTCATCGTTCATTGTGCTTGTGCTGCCGATCTTCATATCCAAGTAAAGTACACGCTGCATGTTATCTAAATTGTTAATGATCAATTTGGTGAGTCGACGGTTGTTGCTAGCTTCAGCCACGGCGACGTGAAAGTCGAAGTTCAGCCGCATATAATCGACCTCGCTGATCCCAGACGAAGGAGTAAAGTTCGTACCGACGAGACGCTCCAGCTTGTCGATCGCCTGACGCGTAGCGAAGGAAGCAGCTAGTTCCGCCGCGCTGCCTTCCAGGATTAGCCTCAGTCCAATCAACTCATCCAGATCTTTTAAGTTGACCTGACTGACGAGGCATCCTTTGTAGGGGATGATCTCGACCAACCCTTCGTGCTTCAGGATGTTAATCGCATCCCGAATCGGTGTTTTGCTGGTTTGAAAACGCTCGGCCAAGTCTCCTGCATGAATCGGTTCCCCCGCTTGCAACTCCCCATAGACAATCATGTCTTTTAACTGCCGATATACCTGGTCGGTCAGCGAAGCTTTCTCCACTTTGCTCACGGACATCTCTCCTTGGCATTTGAATTCAAGTCTGAGGCTGCGGTGTATCGGGTCTTGAACTCGATAGCTGTACTAAAGGAACCTGCTCGATACACCCGTTTCGAATCATGGCGACGGGGAAACTGTCACAGTTATGCACCGCTGCTGCGCGTCCGAGGCGGTCGACGACAAGAATGCCGCCGTATTCTCCTGTAAGCTGATAGAGTCGTTGAATGGCCTTCGTTGCAGCCTCCTGCGGATGAAGGCCTGATTTAATCTCTTCTTCGACAAATTTCGCAGTTAAGGTAGAAATAAATGCCTCGCCGCGTCCGGTACATACGACCGCACAATGGCTTGAGGCATATATCCCTCCTCCGATGTAGGGGGTATCGCCGACACGTCCAGGGAATTTCAGGAACGATCCGCCAGTTGAAGATGCGGCGGCAAGACCGCCTTGATCATCTAGAAGGACGCATCCGACGGTATCCGACTCTTTAATCAATCCGGTAAAGGCGCTAAACTCCACTTCCTTACCGCTGCGCTTGAGGTTGATCGCGGTCTCCCAGGAAGCCAGTTGCACATCGGTGATGCAATTGTCTGCAGGGAAGCCTTGTTCCCTGGCGAACAGAGTTGCTCCCGAACCAGCCAATACAACATGTCGGCTTTCTTCAAGTACTTTACGTGCTACGGATACAGCATGTCTGACTTCTCGCATGGCCGCCACAGCCCCGAATTTTCCGGTTACGCCGTCCATAATGGCGCCGTCGACCTCAACATATCCATCTCGATTCAGGACGGAGCCGAGACCTGCATTGTATAGCGGGTTATTCTCCAACTCGTTAACAGCCTTCTCGACGGCAGACAACCGGTCTCGGCCGCAGGAAATTTCCTGTTGAGCGACTAAGGCAGCCGTTTCAAGGCCCTGGATATAAGGGGGATCTGTTTTCGTTTCAACACTACCGTGAACTAATATAACACTCAATGTAAGCAACCCCCGTAATTTAAGATGTTTCAGCGATATATCGCAAATATTTATTCGAAATATAGCATGTTAATTCAAGAGAAACAATAGAATGTGTCGAAAAATGTAAATCAATGTTACGTAAGTGCAAATTTAGATAAAGTGATGTAAGGTATTTTACGTTGATGTCCCCTCAGAAAAAAAGAAAGTGCAGGGGGGACCCTGCACTTTCCGTGTGGAGCGTAAATATGAGTTTTGTTTCAGTTAGTTATTCATAGTCAACACGGCATAACCGTATGCTGGAAGCTTAACGGCAAGTTTGCCGTCTGTGGTGTTGTAGGTTTGACCGCTGAAGGCATCGCGCCACGTGTTCCCATCCGCAGGGATCGTAAAGGTCTGTCCGGCATCGTAGTTGTTCAGCAGGACAAGCACTTTCTCCCCGTTCAGTACGCGTTCATAAGCAAGCTTCGAGCCGCCTTTCTCGGCGAGCAGGAATTTCAGGCTGCCGGTCCGCAGTGGAGCCAGCTGCTTGCGAACCTTGATCAGCTTCTGATAAAACGCGAACAAGTCATGATCTTGGTGCTTCGGATCCCATTCCATACATTTGCGGCAATCCGGATCCGGTCCGCCGTCGAGGCCGACTTCGTCGCCATAGTAAATGCAAGGCGTTCCACTGTACGTAAATTGGAACAGGGCGGCCAGCTTCATTTTAGCTTTGTTGCCATCGCATAGTGTAAGCAGGCGCGGTGTGTCATGGCTGTCCAGCAGATTAAACGCCACTTCACTTGCTTGGAGCGGATAACGGGACAGCTGCTTACCAATCGCATTGGCGAAGCCCTCGGCATCCAATGTGCCGCGTACGACAAAGTCCAGCACGGCTTCGGTAAACGGATAGTTCATCACGGCATCAAATTGGTCCCCTTGCAGCCAGGCGGAGGACTCATGCCAAATCTCACCCAAGATGTAGGCGTCCGGGTTGGCCGCTTTCACCACTTTACGGAAATCACGCCAGAAGGCATGATCCACTTCGTTGGCGACGTCCAGCCGCCAGCCGTCGATGCCCACTTCCTTAATCCAGAACTCCGCAACTTTCAACAAGTATTCTTTAACTTCCGGATTTTCCGTATTCAGCTTAGGCATCAGCGGCTCGAAAGCAAATGTATCGTAACTTGGCACGCCGTCCTTCACTTGCAGCGGATACTCGCGCACATGGAACCAATCTTTGTAGCGGGATTTTTCACCTTTCTCCATCACGTCAACGAAAGGAGCGAAGGTTTTGCCGGAGTGGTTAAATACCGCGTCGAACAGTACCTTGATTCCGCGCTCATGGCAGGCTTGAACCAGCTTCTTGACCGTGGCAATGTCGCCGAAATGCGGGTCGATCTTCATATAGTCCGCGGTATCGTATTTATGGTTGGTCGTCGCTTCAAACAACGGGGTAAAATAGATCCCGGTAATGCCAAGCTCGCTTAAATGATCGAGATGATCGATGACGCCTTGTAAATCCCCGCCAAAAAAGTTGTCGCGCTCCGGTTTGCCGCCCCAAGGCAGAACGCCTTTTGGATCGTTGCTTGGATCGCCATTGGCGAAGCGTTCGGGGAAAATTTGATAGAAGATGGCGTCTTTCACCCAGGCCGGCGGCGTAAAGACATCAACTGGATTAATGAACGGGAATTCGAACAGCCGTTCAGGACCGGAAGGACGCTCTTTCGTAAACTCACTTTCTGTCATCCAGATTTGCTCGTCGCCGGACTTTAGAAGAAAGCCGTATCTCGTTCGGCGCAGCGGCGGTTGGTAGGTACACTCCCAATAGTCGAACATTTCGTCGCTGATCATCAGGGTCATCGGAATCAGTTCTTTGCTTTGATCCCACATGTATTTGTCCCCCACAAAGGCGTAGACCTCGGTGAGATCGTTCTTCTTCGCGCGCAAGCGCAGATGAAGCGTTTTGTGGTCGTAAGCATAAGTCCAGTTCAGCTTAGGGCGATGATAGACCGCTTCAAGTAACATGATGAATCCCTCCTAGTGGATTGTGGACAGCTTTGTCCGCCAGGCCCCCGTATCCACTTGCTTTGGAAGCAAAAAAAGCACATCCAAGCCGAAGAAACGGGCCGAGGATGTACCTTTCGATAACAGTGCCTTCAAATTGTGTAACCGAACGGCAAAGCTAGTATTGCTCTCATTGATCCGGATTATAACACTGTTCAAACCATTGCACAAGATGATTAAGAAGTCATGTTTCTGTAAAGCTGATGATAGAGGATAAACTTAGCGGCGACATAGGAGAGTGTCCCGAAAATCACGAAAATTTTGCGCAAATATGCAACGTTTCCTTGTCTCAAAATAAAGTTGCGCAATAACAAAAAATGCGAATTTCGAAGCAAACAAAAGAAAAACGGAGAAAGTAGATGATTAACCCGTGTTCACCCTTTGTGCAAACGTTTTTACAACTCTCTGAGCATGATGTATCATGGGGGCGTGGATAAAGCGCTTTCGGGCGGGAAATACTAAACTATCCCAGGAAGAAGTCGTGGAGGAAAAATAGTTTCAAGTATTTTCTGAAAACGTTTGCGCATCACGTCTTTATATTATAGGAGGGGTTATAGTCATGAAGTTCAAAAAGGCATTGACCTTGATCGCAGCGCTGTCCTTGGTTGTTTCGATCACTGCTTGCGGATCGGGCAACAATAACGGCGGCAACAACGGAAGTGCGAATGCTCCGGCGAATCAGACGGAAAATACGGGGAATACCGGTGCTGGGGAGAACGCTTCCGCTGATGTGATTGTTCCGGAAGAGGGCGCTGAGCTCCTCATTTGGGAAAGTAAAGAAGAGAAAGTATTCACTGAAGAAATGGCCAAACAATTCACTGAAAAATACGGCGTACCTGTAAAAATTGAAGAAGTATCGCCAACCGACCAAATCGGGAAGTTGACGCAAGACGGACCGTCCGGTCTGGCAGCCGACGTGCTGATCGTCCCTCATGACCACTTGGGGAACGCAGCGACCTCCGGCTTGATTCTGCCAAACGATGCCTTCGCCGAAGAAACGACGAAGAGCAACACGGAAGCTGCTATCCAAGGTGCCACCTATGACGGCGTTCTGTACGGTTATCCAAGAGCAGCTGAGACGATGGCTTTGTTCTACAATAAATCGCTCATTCCAGAAGCACCTAAAGACTTTAAAGACGTTCTGGAATTCAGCAAAACATTTACCGACAAATCCAAAAACAAATACGGCATCATGTGGGAAGTCGGCAACATGTACTTCAACTATCCGTTTATCGCGAGCACCGGCGGTTACCTGTTCGGCGATAACGGCACAAACCCAGACGATATTGGTTTGGCTAACGATGGCGCAATCGAAAGCTTGAAAGTGTTCCAAAGCTTGAAGGAAGCTCTGCCGATCAACAGCGGCGACATCAACCCGGACATCAAACGCAGCTTGTTTAACGAAGGCGACGTTGCGATGGACATCAACGGTCCTTGGGAATTGGCAGGATACAAAGCCGCTCTCGGCGACAACCTGGGTCTTGCTCTATATCCTTCCATCAACGGCAAAACAGCGATCACCTTCTCCGGTATTAAAATTTGGGTCGTAAACTCCTTTACGAAATACCCGAATGCAGCTAAACTGTTCGCTCATTTCGCTTCTACGAAGGATGCTCAGTTGCTGCTGAATGAAAAAGTCGGCGCCGTACCGACGAACCTGGAAGCGCTGGAAACCGATCAAATCAAAAACGATCCTTTCGTATCCGTATTTGCTGAGCAAGCGAAGAACTCCCAGCCGATGCCTTCCATTCCGGAAATGGCTAATGCTTGGGCTCCTGTTAACGCTGCGCTTCCGGAAATCTGGAACAACAATGCAGATCCAAAAGCCGCGATGGAAAATGCCGTGACACAAATTCGGGATTTGAACCAAGGGGCAACGGAGTAAGGCAGAACGAACTGTCACCCAGTGAGGGAAGGTTGAGCCCGCCGCTGATAGCGGCGGGTCATCCTTAATTTCCCAAGGGAGAGGAGAAGGAAGGGAAATGGACCGACACCAACATCGGGATCGGGCGACGCTTTTGTCGATACTGTGCATGGGCCTGGGACAACTCTACAACCGACAATATATCAAAGGGTTGTTGTTCGTCCTTTTTGAAGCATTTAGCGTGATCTATTTGATCCGGAACTTAGGGTTTGCGCTCTGGGGAATCGTTACGCTTGGCGAAACGCCAAGAACCGGAGCCAATATGAACGGCAACTGGGATCACTCGATCTTCATCATGATCCAAAGCTTGATTACGCTGCTGTTTGTGGCGGTTTTTGTCATCGTATATATTATGAACGTTCGCGATGCCCGCAACATTGGGCTGGAACGGGACAAAGGCAAGACGCCCAATAACTTTAAACAAACGATACGTTATGTACTGGATTACAAGTTTGCTGTTGCATTTTTGAGTATTCCCGCCCTCGGGATTTTATTTTTTACCGTAATGCCGATTCTGTTCATGATTCTGCTTGCGTTCACCAACTATTCGGCGCCGAAGCACATTCCGCCGGCCATGCTGGTCGATTGGGTTGGCTTCGAGACCTTTAAAAACCTGGTGGCGCTCAAAACCTGGAGCCATACCTTTTACGGCGTATTGACCTGGACGATTATCTGGGCGATTTTGTCCACGGTAACGACTTATTTTGGCGGTATGCTTGTCGCGTTACTGATTAATCAGAAGGGCATTCGTTTCAAAGGGTTATGGAGAACGATCTTAATTCTTCCTTACGCAATTCCGCAGCTGATTTCGCTGCTTGTAATGAGAAATATGTTTAACGGCCAGTTTGGTCCAATCAACCAGTATCTTGGTTATTTCGGACTTGACGGGTTGCCGTGGTTAACCGACCCGTTCTGGGCGAAAGTGACCGTTATCGTCGTGAATATGTGGGTGGGGATTCCGGTCTCCATGCTGCTGATTCTGGGCGTACTTACGACGATTCCCAAAGATTTGTACGAGGCAGCGGAAGTGGATGGAGCAACCGGGTTCCAGAAATTTAAGATCGTTACGCTGCCGATGATTTTGTTCACGACGGCACCTACGCTGATCACCCAATTTGCCGGCAACATCAACAACTTTAACGCCATCTTCCTATTAACGGGCGGCGATCCGGTGAAGGGCGATTATCAATATGCCGGTGCGACCGACCTCCTGGTGACGTGGCTGTACAAGCTGACGTTGAACCAAAACAAATACAACATGGCCTCTGCGATCGGGATCATCATTTTCATCATTATCGCTTCGTTCTCGATTTACAACTACCGCAGAACCAAGTCGTTTAAAGAGGAGGATATGATCCAATGAGCAGACGGAAAATCCGAAATGCGATTCGTCTGGGCGCCAGCTACATTGTGCTGATCCTGCTGTGTATTGCCGCCGTCTACCCTGTGCTTTGGGTCGTCTTCGGTTCGTTGCGGCCGGGTAAATCGCTTTACAGCAAAACGTTGATTCCGGAGAAGTTTACGTTTGAACATTATCAAGAACTGTTTACATCCCAGACCTATCTGTTTGGCACCTGGTACCTGAATACGCTGAAAATTGCGGTTTGCTCTATGATTCTGGGCGTGCTGCTGACGCTGCTTACGAGCTATGCGCTCTCCCGGTTCCGGTTCCGCGGACGCAAAACGGCGCTTTCCGGTCTGCTCGTGCTGGGGATGTTCCCGGGATTCATGAGTATGATCGCCATCTATCTGCTGCTGCGGGAGATGCAGCTGCTGGATACGCATTTGGCTCTGATCATCGTATATGCGGCGGGGGCCCCGCTGGGCGGCACGTTTATCGCCAAAGGCTTCCTCGATACGATTCCTCGATCGTTGGATGAAGCGGCACGGATCGATGGAGCGAGCAACTTCCTGATCTTCCGGCGCATCATTCTGCCGTTGTCCAAGCCGATGCTGACGTATATGGCGCTAACCCAATTTGTCGGTCCTTGGGTTGACTTCATCTTTGCTCGGCTCGTCCTGCGAACGAAGGAAAACTGGACGCTGGCCGTCGGGATGTGGGATATGGTCAGCAGTAATCAGAACAGTAACTTTACGCTGTTTGCCGCAGGGGCAGTTCTGATCGCACTTCCGATCACGATCTTGTTCATGTTCCTGCAGCGGCTGCTTGTTGACGGCTTAACTTCGGGCGCCAGCAAAGGATAATGCAGCAAGAGATGAGCGACATCTGGGTATAGCCTCAGTTAAGTGGGGTTATACCCTTTTTTTATAATGGGGGCTTGATTGAATCCTATATATACATAAATCAAAAGGGGATGCGGAAATGAAGAAGCTTCGCGGTGGGCGGCACTGGAATTCCGTGGGCCTAAAGATGTTTGTCGTCGTATTTGCAGCAGTCGTCGTGTTGTCCGTCGTGTTAGGGTTCAGCTCTTATCGGGCATCTCGGGAGATTATCCGGGAACAGGTGGCTTCCGCCTCCACTCAGGCGGTGGAACAGGCCGCGGACAAGCTCGACTTCTTGTTCCAACAATATGAAGCTACGTCGCGGCAGTTGGCTGTGGATCAGACGCTAAGGAGCGATTTGGAGACGGTGACCCAGCCGGGGATCGGAACTGTTGTGAAGACCCAAGCCGAGGACCGGATTCGCAAGAAATTGGACGCGTTGAAGAGTGCGGATGAACGCCTCCTGGGAGTGCGTCTCGTTTCGAAGGACCTGGAAGACGTGAAGTCGTACAAGTCTTCAGGAGTCAGCTCGGTGCGTTCGGATGAGGCGGTGGAAAGCCGGGTGAGGAAAGTCTTGGATGCGACTGGCGAGCCCGTGTGGTTCCCCGCGTTGCAGAAAGGTTTTTTTAACGCTTATACCGAGCCCACGATCACGATGGCCCGCTTGCTGCGGAATATTAATCACCCGGAGTCGGAGTACATTCTGCTGTTTGAGATTAAGGCGCAGGCACTCGGGGATATTTTAGGCAACCTCCAAATCGGAAAGACCGGACAGGTGCGGGTGCTTACCGCCGATAACCGGATTGTCCATGCGAACGATGTCGCGCTTCTGGAGATGGAATCCGTCATTAAGGTGGATGCGAAGCAGGTGGAATCGGGAGAAAGTTCATTCCAAGCGGCAGACGAGCAAGGAGTACAGCAACTGGTCGTATTCCGACCATTGCAAACGGTCGACTGGCGGATTGTCGGGTATGCTCCAGAGAGCGACTTCTTGAGTGCGACGGACCGGCTGCTTCTCGTCATGTTGGTCGTCCTTATGGGCGCTGTGGTTGTTGCCGCTCTGATCGGCTATTTTCTGGTGCGCATGGTCGGTCGGCCCTTGGAGAAGTTGTGCCGGCTGATGGAGGAAGGTGAACGCGGAAACTTGCAGGTGCGTACCCGCTTTAAAGGAAATGACGAAATCGGTCGGCTGGGACACAGCTTCAATCGGATGCTGGAGCAGATTTCGCAGCTGGTGGAACGGACAAATGGCTCGGCCGTAGAGCTGTTGGCTACGGCGGAGAATTTGACGAAGGCGTCGCGGGATACATCGCAGACCGCCGCTGAGATTGCGCAGGCGACCGGTGAAATTGCCGCCGGAGCTGAGAGCTTGGCCGTGGAGGCGGACAAGGGGACCGAGACAGCGGAACGGATCGGCGATCAAATGAGCCGAGTGGCTCGTCTGAACGCGGCGATGGACGAATCCGCCGGTCGTGTCATCGAGGTCAGCCGCAATGGGGAAGCGCACATGGAGCAGCTGGTGGAGAAGACGGAGGCGGTGTCGCGGATGACGGCGCTGTTGGAGGAGAATTCGGCGAAGCTCAGCCAAAGCACCCAGTCGATCCGCTCGATCCTTGCCCCGATGGTGGAGATGACCAAGCAAACGAACATTTTGTCGTTAAATGCTTCGATTGAAGCGTCTCGTGCCGGGGCAGCCGGCAAAGGGTTTATGGTCATCGCCGGAGAAATTCGTGAGCTGGCAGCCGCTTCAGGGGAATCGATCCAAACTGTATCGGCGATTACCGAGGAAATCCAGGAGGCGATCGGCCAAACGGTGGAGGTGCTGACGGGGATCGCGCCATTATTCGTGGCCCAGACCGAGGCGGTCAAAGAAGCAGCCGGCATCTTCCAGAACGTCAAAGGGGAAATGGAGCAGTTCATAAAGGAAATCCGGAGTTCGTCCTCCTCCGTTCAGGAACTGCTGCAATCGCAAGCGACCTTGCAGGAATTTGTGGACACGGTCAGTTCGGTGGTGGAGCAAACCAGCGCCTCCACCGAAGAGGTGGCCTCCATGTCTCAAGAGCAACACCGGGTCAGCGCCGAGTTGGTTGAACTGTCGGCTCGTCTGGAGGAACTGGCGGGGCAACTGCAGCGTTCGCTTAGCGCCTTCCAAGGTGAAGGTGAGGCGAGTCCATAATTGTCTGTCGTGTTTTCGTGTCGCTAGCGGACTCAAATGCCGTTAATCCGCTGAATAGCGGGTTTCTCGAAAACTAACGGACCCAGGAGCCGCTATTTGCTGCTTGGATAGCTCCAAACGCTAGTTTTAGCCCGAATAACGTCACTGGAGTCCATTAGTTTTTGAAATATGCGAAAAATGAGCAAATAACGTCCATACAGTCCGTTACATTTAAAAAGGCCCTGCAGCTGTTTGTTAGCTGGCAGGGCCTTTTACTATTCTAATACCGCTGTTGAATACGCAGGCAGCGTCAGCGTATTGCCGCTGAGGCTGGCGCCTTCGCCTGTTTCCGCCAACAGCTTGGTGAAGCTCTTGCCGTCTGCTTGATTCGGATCCAAGGAGACCGTGAGCTCTTGACCGGTTAAGTTGTGAGCGACGAGCACCGCCTGGTCTTCTGTCAAGCGAACAAACGCGGTGATTCCCGGCTGATCCGTTGTATATTCCTGGATTGCTCCGTCCCTTAGCGCCGGAATATCGTTGCGCATCCGGATCAACTGGCGATAATGCGACAGCAGGGAGGCGGAGTCGCCGGTTTGCTCGCTTACGCTGAGGCCCTTGATGCCGGCATTGTTTTTGGCGGGCTCCCAGGTCGTTTGGCCTTCGCTGTCGTCCGGCGTCCAACGCATCGGCTCGCGAATCAGCTCGTCAGGCTTCGCCCCAAACATGCCAATTTCCTCGCCGTAATAGATGTACGGATTGCCGGGAAGCGTGAGCAGCAGGCTCGCGGCCATCTTCGCGTGCGGCACATCTCCCTCCAGCTGGGTCATGACCCGGTTCTGGTCATGGTTGGTCAAGAACGTAGCGTCGACGAAGTTGCCGCCGGATTTTTCGCTGTACAGCTTATACGTACGCTCCAGCGTAAAAGGGATGTTCGCGTCCTTTTCGTTCTTGACGCTGCTGAGGATCGTTTCGGCCAGGCCAAAGTTAAACCCGGAATCCAAGGCTTTGTCCAGATAGGAGGAGATCAGCGCTGCGGAAGGATCCCAGATCTCGCCAACGAGATAGGCGTCCGGCTTGACTTCGTTGAGCCCACTGCGGAACTCCTGCCACCAAGCCACATTTTTGTTCGTGGTTTCTTGGCTCTTGTCGGTCAGCAAATCCTCGTAGATATGCTTCGCTGCATCCAGGCGGAACCCATCCACGCCTTGCTCCAGCCAGAATTGTCCGATCTCGATCATTTCTTTCCGTACTTCCGGGTTATCGAGGTTGAGATCCGGCATCCCGTCCCAGAAGATTCCGAGGTAATGGCCGCCGTTCAGGCTATGCCAAGGGTTGCCGCTTCCGGCGGCACTGGTGCCGGACACAGCACGGCCTTGATCCTCGGCCCAAACGTACCAATCCCGGTACGGGCTGTTTGGATCGGCAACTGATTGGGTGAACCACGGATGCTCTTTGCTGGTATGATTGACGACCAGATCCATAATGACCTTTATCCCGCGCTTATGGGCCTCATTCAAAAACGTGCGGAAGTCATCCATCGTCCCGTAATCCGGATTGATGTCCCTGTAGTTGGTGACGTCATAACCGTGATAGCTTGGCGAAGGATTAATCGGCATCAGCCAGATGCCGCCAATCCCCAGGTCGGTATCCGTATCCGGGTTCCCATCATTTAAGTAGTCGAGCTTGCTGATCAGCCCCTTGAAATCCCCAATGCCGTCGCCGTCCGAGTCGGCAAAGGAACGGACAAAAATTTCATAAAAAACCGTAGAGGGTTGGGAATCCACCGCATTAGGTGCAGCGGCTTTCCCGCCTTCAGGGGGGTTCGGGCTTGTGGCTGCTGTATCGGTGGAATTCCCTTTTGGTTCCGAGGCGGTGCTCTTACTGCCCGGTGTATCGGTACAGCCGGCAAGCAGCATCGGCAGCAGCACCAAGAGCAGGATCAGGATCCGAAGCAGGTGCGGGGGAAGCAACGGGACAGCGCTTCCATTTCGCCGCAGCTTCGTTCGCTGAAGAAGACTTGGGGTTTGCATCGAACATCTTCCTTTCGCAAAAGTACCTTTATTTCACCATCATACCTGAGCAACAAGAAAAATAAAACGTTTGCACAAGGAGAATTTAAGGAAATTTCAGTTAATATAAGTAAATTACATAATTATTAAGACGAAATCATTAGTTATCTCCATATTAATTAGATAATCGCCTGTTCTCATAATTGTTATTGAACAAAACCATGAAAATTTAGATTGGTATCCGTAAAAATGAATCTAATTTATCCCAATTATGCAATATATCAGTATGCAAACGTTAGAATTTGAGATGTGGGGATGAGGCAAAGTCTTACTGTGTGGAGCAGGGACAACCTTTGTAATTTAGTGACAAGCTGTGTGAAAGTTAATCCTATCAAAATACTTGTATATGTGTTATCATACGATTTGTAATTCGCAACTCGGCGTTTGCCTATCAAGGTGCGAACACGAATTTAAGGACATATTCAGGGGGAGATCAGGTTATGGATACCTTGCGTATTATCATTAATGTAGCCGTTATGCTCGTGCTGATCGGCATTCTGATTTGGATGCAGAAGAAGCACATATCCTTTACCAAGCGGGTGTTTACCGGACTGGGGCTTGGGCTCGTGTTTGGAGTTATCCTGCAGGTGTCCTACGGCGCCGGCTCTGAGGTTATCGCGAAATCAACCGACTGGTTTAACCTGGCTGGGCGTGGTTACGTCGGGCTACTGCAGATGGTTGTTATTCCGCTGATCATGGTTTCGATTATTTCGGCAATCATGAATTTGAAGGGGAAACAAAACTTAGGTAAAATGAGCGGTCTGATCATCGCGGTATTGCTGATTACGACGGCGATTGCGGCCAGCGTCAGCATCGTGACCAGCTTGAGCTTCGATCTGAAGGCAATTGAAATCGAGGCAGGCGAACGGGAGCAGGCGCGCGGGGCGGCACTTGAAGACCGGCTGGGCACAGTGGAAGATAAGACAATTCCGCAGCAGGTGCTCGACTTCATTCCTACCAATCCGTTTGCGGATATGACCGGTGCGCGGAGCACCTCGACTTTGGCGGTCGTGATTTTCTCGGCATTTATCGGGGTAGCGGTACTTGGACTCGATAAGAAAAAGCCTGAGCAGGCGGATACGTTCCGCAAAATGGTCGAAGCAGTTTACACCGTTGTGATGCGGATCGTTACGTTGGTTCTGCGCTTGACGCCTTATGGGATTTTGGCGTTGATCACGAACGTCGCTGCTACGACCAACGCCGAAGAGATTTTGAAGCTGATCAAGTTCGTGGGAGCTTCGTATGTGGCGCTGATCGTGATGTTCATCATTCACCTGATTCTGTTGGCCGCCTTTGGCTACAATCCAATTCAGTATGTACGTAAAGTGTTCCCGACGCTGGTATTTGCGTTTACCTCGCGTTCGAGTGCGGCAACGATTCCGTTGAACGTGGAGACGCAAACGAAACGTCTGGGCGTTCCAGAAGGAATCGCCAACTTGTCGGCTTCGTTTGGTGCAACGATCGGACAAAACGGCTGCGCCGGGATTTACCCAGCAATGCTGGCTGTTATGATCGCTCCGACCGTTGGGATCAACCCGATGAGCTGGGACTTTATCCTGACGTTGATCCTGGTTGTAACGATCAGTTCGTTTGGGGTTGCCGGCGTTGGCGGCGGGGCTACGTTCGCTTCGCTGATCGTTCTGTCGACAATGAACCTGCCGGTTGCTTTGGCGGGTCTCTTGATCTCCGTCGAGCCGCTGATCGATATGGGCCGGACGGCGCTGAACGTCAACGATTCGATCACCGCTGGCGTAATCACCGGCAAGATTCTGGGCGAGAACGACACCGAGGCGTTCAAACGCGACGTGGACTTGGACGCTGTGACTGCTTAATACATCGCATGGGAAATGCAAACGAAAACCGCTGGGCGTATGCCCGGCGGTTTTTCTGTGTAGGGTACCTATGTCAGCCGCACGCTTCTCATGATTATCCCGTTGCATCAGGGGGGGGCGGGGATCACCTCACTCAATCCTTCCATTTCTGAACGAAAGGGATAATCATGGAAAGAGGAGCCAGAGGGGGGCACGAAGGTCACGAGGGTCATGAGATAGCGTTGGCCCTGTGAGTCCCCCTCAGTTAATAACAAAATATTTTTCCTCGAACTTGATCTCCGATGGTTTCTCGGGAGTTGCGGGGGAAGAAGCTGCACCGTTGATGGTTACTTTGTTGTTCCCGTTAATATGAAGCGCACCGTTCGTATAGATGTGGCCTGTTAAGGCCGAGGGGGCAGTCCCGTTGTTCACATTGACCGAACCCGCAGCGAATAAGGCAAATTGATTGCTGCCGTTTAAATTATTGATGTTGGAGGCTCCTGTGAGATAGATGTTTTGGGCGAACAGCGTACCGCTGGTATTCAAGGAGCTTCCATAAAAATCGCCGGTGATGTTCACCGTAGGTTCGCTGTTAAAGTTGGTGGTTCCGTTCACTTTAATTAAGCTGCCTTGCAATTTCATATTGTTTCCGTTGTTGATCAACAAATCCCCGCTAATGTAAATGATCCCGCTGGCCACGATAGACGAATTGGCTTCCATCGTAACCCCGCCTTTTACCCAGAGGTCGCCGTCCACCTTTAAAGCAACGTTGGGCATCAATTTGATCGCATTTAATACGGTTGATTTCGTGAACTGGGTGCTAGTTCGAACCTCGAAGTCCAGTTGTGTCGCCGGGGTTGCAAAAAGGGCCGATTTCGTCGTCTTCAGGTCCTGATCGAGCTGATTCACGATGGAGGTGATATCTAATCTTTTTGGCGGAGTTAGACTCGATCCCGGCAAGGTAGGGGATACAAGGACACCGTTAATGTGGGACTGGTTGTTGGCTACTGCTCCAGCCGAATAGACATTCCCGTTGATCGTCGTTCCGTTCAAAGCCGTGGACCCAAAGCTAACTACGGCGTACTCGCCCGTTCCGGTTCCCGGAGAAGGGTCGGTAGGAGTGAAGGCGAGCGTAATCTCCACCTTTCGCCGGAAGGTTTGCGTGATTTTGTCCGATACCCCATCGGCTCTGACAACGGCAACGTACCGCTGGTTTTCGGTGTCCAAGGTGACTGTCTCAGCCTCTACATAGGGGGCGGCAGCGGCTTGCACGTCTTCCAACGTCACTTTGTCCCTATCGCTCAGCGCCATCACGGCCGCCCGCAAATCGGAAAGCTTGATCAGCAGCTTCGTTTCGCCGTCGGCTTGGGCGGAGACGATATCTTCGGAGACGTTGACCATCCCTTGAGAATTCGTTACCGACTGCACGACCAGCGTGCCGATCACGAGCAGCATGGCAACTAAGAGCAGCACAGAGATTAAAGCATAACCTTGCTCTTGGCGGATTGTGGCTAGTCCTCGTTTTGTCATCCACACGCACCTCACGAAATCAGTTTGATGGAAACGAACAGATAGATTGGCTCGACCTCGGGCTCATTCTTTAGCGCCACTTGAAGGTTCACCCACAGATCGTTAGGGCCTTTGGAAAAAGTGGTGCCGGTTAAATCCAACCTCTCGTCGCTGAAACGTTCGCCGTTGAGGAGAAGCTGGCCCCCGACAAGCTGAAAGCGGAGCGTCTGGGTCGTTTCCGTCAGCGCATCGGTGACCACTTCCGCTTGAAATTGCGTAAAGGTGCCCGAGCCCGAAATGGACACGGCGTTTCTCAGCTTGGTCTGAAGGGCTGAACTGAGCGTGATCGCTTCGTTCCGAAGCTGGGTTTCATGGTTAACCCGTCCAAAAGCGAACAGCGATGTGGTCAGCACGGTAGACACCAGGACGACCAGCAATCCGGATAAAGCCAAGGCGGCCAGCAGCTCCACCAGCGTAATTCCGTCTTCCCGGTGAATCAGCCGCAATCGATGCTTCATGACGAGCCCCCTCCGGCGATTGCGTAGTTTTTCTTCACAGCCCCGGTTATCGAGACTTTGTGTCTATATTCGCCTGCGCCCTGGGATGGGTCAGGCTGCCAATAGGCTGTTACGGTGATGTACAGAATGTCAGGATGGGAAGGATAGTCCGAATGATGGCTGCTCACCTCGGTTTCTAGCAAATAGATTCCGCGAGTGATATTCGGCAGCGTTCCCGGGGATCGGCTGGCCCAAGTCTGCAGCTGCGAAAACCCCATCGCTTGCACCTCGTGCAGTCGGGCGTTCGCCAGATGGGTTGCGGATAAACGCTGATTCGTAAGTCTGCTCTGCGATGCACTGTTCGAGAAATAAGATAACAAAGCTAAGCAGACGACGGAGAGAATCACTAACGCCAGGGCTACCTCAAGTAAGGTCAGACCGTCTTCCCGCGCAAATGCCCGGAGAAGAGGTGATTTTTTTTGTCTATAGGCAGGTTCCATGACCGTCCCCTCGCTTTCAAAACGGGATACATATGCAGAGTGTTGTTAATCGATAGAGAGTTCTGTCGACCTATGTAATCTAGGTATATTTTACTACAAAAATGATAGCATCGTTTTAGTGAAAGGTATATAATCGGTATTAAATTACTACGATTTATTTTTCTGGAACTATTTTTGTTTACTCTAAATAGGACAATAGAACTATCAATTAAATCGCATGAAAACTCCAACAGGGATGAGGTGAACCATGTACACGATCAAGAAAAGGTTGGGTGAACTTCTGCTGGAATCCGGAATCATCACGGAGCAGCAGCTGCAAGCCGCTTTGGAGGAACAGCAGCGCACCAGAAAAAAGCTTGGTGACGTGTTGTTAGCACAAGGCGTCTTGACGGAGCACCAGCTCATCGAGGTGTTGGAATTTCAGCTGGGTATTCCTCATGTCACACTATCCAGGTTTCAAATTGATACGAAATTAAGCCAGGTCATTCCGGAGCAAATGGCCAGACGGTATCAAGTGCTTCCGATCCGCGTAGACGGACGTAAACTCATGGTTGCAATGGCCGATCCTTTGGATCTGTTTATCATCGACGACCTCAGAATGAGCACCGGCTTTACGATCGAACCGGCGATTATTTCGCGGGGCGAGCTGCAGCGGGGCATTGCCCGGTTGTATGGCCTGCAGGACTCCATGAATGAAATGATCAAGGATCTTGGGGCCGGCACCGCTCAAATTGAAGTTGAAGATGCGGTGATTCAAGGTGAGGATTCGCCTGTCGTCCGGCTGGTGCAGCAAATGATTGAGCAGGCGGTGCGCCTTGGCGCCAGCGACATTCACGTCGATCCGATGGAGACCCAACTGGCGATCCGTTATCGGATTGATGGACAGCTGCGCAATGAGCGGACGATTCCGAAGTCGATGCAAGGCGTCATCATCGCCAGGCTGAAGATTCTCGGCAACCTGAACATCGCTGAACGGCGGTTACCGCAGGATGGCCGGATCAAAATGCTGGTGGATGGCCAAACGATCGATATCCGTTTGTCGTCGCTGCCAACCGTCCATGGAGAAAAAATCGTCATGCGGCTGCTCGACCTTGCCGAAGGCGTGAAGGGCTTGGACAAGCTGGGCATGACGGAGCAGACGTTAAGCCTGTTCCGGCGCATGATTGAGAAGCAGCACGGCATGGTTCTGCTGACCGGGCCAACGGGGAGCGGGAAGACGACGACCTTGTATTCGGCCCTGCAGCACTTGAACCGGGAAGAAACGAATATCATTACGGTCGAAGATCCGGTGGAGTACACGCTGGACGGCGTGAACCAAATGCAGGTTCATCCGGCTGCCGGATTGACGTTTGCCAGGGGGTTGCGCTCCATCCTGCGTCAGGATCCCAACATTATCATGGTGGGGGAAATCCGCGATCTGGAAACGGCGGAGATTGCAATTCGTGCTTCTTTAACCGGGCATCTCGTATTTTCGACTTTACATACCAATGATGCGGTGAGTACGGTCGTCCGGCTGCGTGACATGGGGATCGAGCCGTACTTGATCGCCTCGTCGCTAATCGGGATCGTGGCCCAGAGGCTGGTGCGCTGCATCTGCCCGGACTGCAAAACGGCCTATACGCCAGATCGGCAGGAAATGATTTATCTGGAGCGTCTCGGCATTCAAACGGACAAGCTGTACCGCGGCAACGGCTGCGGCACCTGCGGCAAAACCGGCTACCGTGGCCGGATGGCGGTGCATGAAGCGCTGCTGATCAGCGACGACCTGCGCACGGCGATTGTGGAAGGCCGCTCAATTCATGAGCTGCGCCGGATGGCGAAGGAACAAGGGATGACGCCGTTGTTTGCCGACGGGATCCAGAAAGCGCTGGAGGGACAAACCACCTTGCAGGAAATCATCCGTGAAGTGGAAGAGGGAGAGCGATGAATCAAGGACCGATCGTGACGGACGGGACGTTTAACGGACTGTTGAAGCAGGCGTTTGATGCCGGCGCCTCCGATTTGCACGTGACGGTGAATTCGCCTCCGGTGCTGCGCATCGATGGAGCGCTTCGCGCCCTGGACGGAGAGCTGCTCTCGCCGTCCATGCTGGAGCAGATCGTGCAAGAGCTGATAAGCCCGGCGCAGTATAAGAAATTCACGGAGTTCGGGGAGCTGGATTTCTCTTACGGCGTGCCGGGCCTCTCCCGGTTTCGCATCAATGTCTTCCGGCAGCGGGGCTCGATCAGCATCGCGGCCAGGGTCATTTCGCCTTCGATCCCGCCCTTCGAAACGTTAAATTTGCCGCCGGTGCTGTTGAAGCTGGCGCAGAAGCCGCAAGGGTTGTTTCTGGTTACCGGCCCGACGGGAAGCGGCAAATCAACGACGTTGGCTTCGTTGATTGACCATATTAATCATACCCAGCGCAAGCATATCGTAACGCTGGAGGATCCGATCGAATACTTGCACCGCCACGACAAGTCGATCATTAATCAGCGGGAGGTGGGGCTGGATACGTTGTCTTTTGATAACGGACTGCGGGCTGCGCTTCGTCAAGATCCGGATATCATCTTGGTTGGCGAGATGCGCGATCCGGAGACGATTCGGACGGCCATCACGGCGGCCGAAACCGGTCATCTCGTCTTTGCCACCTTACATACGGCGGACGCTCCGCAAACGATCGATCGGATCATTGATGCTTTTCCACCGGCCCAGCAGGGGCAGATCCGGATTCAGCTGGCTTCGGTGTTGCTGGCAATCCTATCGCAGCGGCTGCTTCCGTCCCGCAGCGGGAAAGGGCGGGTGTGCGCGACGGAATTGCTGCTCAATCCGCCGGCGGTCGGCAACCTGATCCGGACGGAGAAGGTGCACCAAATTCGAAGCGTGATGCAGACAAGCTCCCAGCTTGGGATGCACACGCTGGAGATGAGTCTGCGTGAGCTGCTGCGGCAAGGGGCCATTGATGAGGCTGCAGCCCGGCCATACCTAGCGGAAAGCCCTCATTAATTCACGAGGTTAAGTAAACAGCAGATGTGTGAAGCGGAAGGACAGATGGAAGATGCCCCAGTACGTATATCAGGGCAAGGATGTGGTGGGGAAGCGATGCAAAGGGGCTCTGCAAGCCCCGGATCGGCCAACCGCGCTTGCCGAACTCAAGAGGCAGCAAATCGTAGTAACGGGTCTGCGTGAGCAGCGCGAGACGGTGTGGAATAAAGAGTTTTACCTGGGCAGCCCGGTGAAGAACGAGCAGTTCGTCGTGTTTTGCCGGCAGTTTGCCACGATGATTAAGGCGGGAATCTCGATCGTGGAGGCGACCGCGATCTTAGCGGAGCAATCGGAAAGCAAACCGCTGAAGAAGACGCTGGCTGAAGTAACCGCCGAGCTCCGTAAGGGCAATACGCTCTCCGGGGCGGTCGCGGCGTACCCGCGGATTTTTCCGTCGATCTTTGTACATATGGTTCGCGCAGGGGAAGAGGCAGGCAGCATGGAAGAGACGCTGGAGCGGCTGGCGGTGTATTTTGAAAAAGCGCATGTCACGCGGGAGAAAGTGAAGTCCGCGATGACCTATCCGCTGATCGTCAGCGTGATGGCCGTGTTTGTGATTATCTTCCTGTTGAAATTTATGATTCCCCGCTTTCAAGCGATGTTCGCTGAATTAGGCGGTGATTTGCCCGCGATTACGAGGTTTACGCTTACCCTCAGCCGCAGTGTGGAACAGCATTGGATCGTATGGCTGCTGGCCACTTTGGCGGCGGTTGCCGTGATCTACCTGCTCTTGAAGTGGGAGCGAGGGGCGTATGCTTGGGATTATATCAAGCTCAAAGTCCCCGTGTTCGGGATGCTCAATCGGAAAAGCGCGATCGCCCAGATGACGCGGACGTTGTCTTCGTTGTTTGCCAGCGCGGTGCCGGTGCTTCAAGCCTTGGCGATCGTAGAGAAGGCCGTCGGCAACAGGGTGATCGGAGCGACGCTGCAGGAATGCCAGGCATCGCTGCGCCAAGGACGGCCGCTGTCAGAGCCGCTGCGCCAGTCGTGGGTGTTTCCGCCGCTGGTCACCCAGATGATTCGGGTTGGCGAGGAGACCGGTTCGATCGATGCGATGCTGGGCAAGGTGGCCGATTTTTACGAACGGGACGTTGAGAACACGGTGGACAAGCTGAAGCAGCTGATCGAGCCGGCGATGATTTTGCTGCTGGCTGGCGTGGTTGGATTTATCATTGCTTCGGTAATGATCCCGATGCTTAGTATTTATCAAAGTATCAGCTGAATTGGGTTGAGCTCACGAAGTGAAGCAAATTATTTTAGGAGGTTAATTATTATGACAGCACTTATCCAACGGATTCAACGATTGCGCAAGGAAGAGAAGGGGATTACGCTCGTCGAGTTGCTGGCCGTTATCGTCATTATCGGGGTGATCGCTGCAATCGCGGTGCCTTTGATTTCCGGGTTGTTGAACGATACGAAGGAGAATGCCAGAACAGCAACGGCAAACCAGCTGTATGAAGCGGCGAGATTGAGATCGATTACGAAAAACAACGGGGAAGTTACAGGGACGCATAAGCTGTCCGACTTGGTTAGTGAAAAATACATCCAGAGCGGAATTACAGATCCCAAAACCGGGGCGGCATTAGGCGACAATACTTCCGTAAATCTGGATAATTGGAATACGGAGAATGCTGTAGTCACGTTGATCATCGGCAGTGATAGCGTCAGTTTTAAAACCTCTGAATTAAAAGCAGGTAAGAAGCTTGCTTCTTCTACAGACTGAAGCGGATGGACGCGAATATGATCCTGACGGCGCTGAATGTTGCCGGTGGACTGGCCCTGGGGCCGGTCCTGGCGTGGTACGGGCGTCGGCTGGTGGCGAAGCGCGGGCTGCTGCGCGCAAGCAGCAGCCAAGCCGCCGTCCCAAGGGCAGCGGGCGAAGCGGCCGCCGCCCTTGGGACGGCGGCGCTGTTCGCGCTAATGCACCTGCAATTCGGTGCATCGGGCGCATGGGCGCTCGGCCTGCTGCTGAGCGCGCTGGCCGTGCTGTGCGCGGTCACTGACCTGACCGCGCATATTATCCCCAACGGCGCCGTCCTAGGCTTCGGCGCCGTGCTGCTCGTCGCCGCCCCGCTGGCGGGCGGCGTGCCGTTGTGGAGCCAAGCGCTGGGCGCGCTTGGCGGCGGCGGTCTGCTGCTGCTGATCGCCCTCCTCACCTCCGGGAAAGGGATGGGGATGGGCGACGTGAAGCTGCTGACCGTCTTTGGCTGGGTCGTCGGCTTTCCCGGCGTGCTCCTGGCCTTGTTTCTGGCCAGCGCAGCCGGCGCGGCCGCCGGACTGCTGCAGCTGGCGTGGGGCCGCAGAAGACGCGGCCAGACGCTGGCGTTTGGTCCCTTTTTGGCAATCGGCACCCTGGTGGTTTACATGTATGGAAAGGAGATCATCCATTGGTATCTGCAAAACGTCATTCCTTTTTACTAAACCGGCGGTCGGCCCACATTGGGATTACGATCGATGAGGATGGAATCCGTTTCGTCAAATTTGACGCCAAACGTGGCATCGTAGAACGGGCCGGCTTGCTGCCGGTGGATGCCGAACTGAACGAGGACGGGGTTCCCGACGTGTCCGGCTTCACCGAGATGGTGAAGCGCTGGGCGAACCGCCGGGGACTAGCCGGGAAGAAAGTTCGTCTAGCGGCGCCCACCTCCCAATCGTTTATCCGCTTGCTCCAGGTCCCGAAGGTGAGCAAAAGGCAGCAACGCCGCGTGACCGAACTGGAGATCGAAGGCAGCATTCGCCTGCCGTTTGAGGATCCGGTGATTGACTACCATTGGATCGAGGAGCGCGAGGAGGGGGAGGCGCTGCTCACGTTTGTGGCCGCCGTGCCGCGTCCGATCATTCAAGAGATGGTGTCTTCACTGGAACAAGCTGGACTTCGTCTGGAAGCGGTCGATTTGGCGGCCATTGCGCTGTCGCGCATCCTTCGGCAGCAGCGCCTGCTAGGGGAATCCGGCAATGTGATGGCGATTAATTTCAAAGCCAAAGAAGCGGAGGTCTATACCTACCACCAGGGGTTGCCTGATTTCGTGCGCACGTTTCCCTTGGAGCCGATGTCCGGGGACAAGCTGAATACGTGGCGGTATGGGGAGATCGTCTCCTCGGTGACCCGGATCATGAATTTCTATGAGTATACGCTGCATGAAGGGCATGAACGCGTGCAAGGCATCGTGATTGCCGGCGCCGCGCCGGACAAGCCGGAGATCGTGCGCCAGCTGTCGGCGGCTTTTGATCAGTTGAGCGTGTCCGAAGTGGACTTGTCCCCGTATTTTGCTGGACAGGAAATCGCCGACCAAGGCAGCTATGCGATTGCCCTTGGCCTCGCCATGAAGGGAGCGGAAGGCCGATGATCGATATCAATTTGCTCCCTCCCAAGCCGCGTCCGGCTTCCTCTGGAGTCCTTCTCCCGCTCTTGTTGCTGCTCGCCGGGCTTGGGCTTTGCGCTTACTTTGGGTATGCCTTTTGGGGCGTTCACGAGACGGCTGCTGAATTAACTACGAGAATCGCCGAAACGGAACGGCAGCAGGCGGAGCTGCAAAGCGAACTGCAAAGCTTGGGGACTGCGGGAATCGGAGCGGCGGGCATCGAGTTGATCGAGAAGCTAAGCGGACAGCGGCCGGATGTGAAGGCGCTCATCACCAGCCTGGAAGCCCCGCTTCCCGCTGGGGGCACGTTGGAAACGGTACGCTTTCAAGAGACCGTACTCACTTGGACGTGCCGATTCGCCAGCTTAAGTGAAGCTAGTGCCTATTCCACCGCGCTGCGTAAACAGCCGGAACTAAGCGGCGAGCTGATTCAATCGGTGAAAGAGCTGCCGGGGCGGGGGTATATCGGCACATTTGAGCTGAAGCCGGGAACGGGAACGGCGGAACAGGCAGGTGAAGGCGAATGAATACGGAACATCGCTCCGGATCGGCCGGAGCCCGCTGGATGCTGATTGCTGCGCTGGTGCTGCTAGCGGCGGGATCGTTTTATTTCTTCGGATACCGGCCGGAGATGGAGAAATCGGCGAACCTGGCGTCCGACCACGAAGCCAAACAATTATTTCTGCAAAAAACACAGGCGATTGTTGAGGCCAAACGGGCAGATGCAGCAGCATCGGACGCTTTGGCCGATACGGCCAAGCGGGAGGCAGCGGTACCGGAGGAGCCCGACCGGGAAGGGATTTTGCTAGACCTGGAACGAGCGGCCAAGTCCTCCGGCGTACAGATTCGGGAGGTTGTCTTCGAAGGGCCGGAAAGCGGCGGGTCCTTTGCGGTTTCCGCTGATGCCGCGGCCGTAGATAATTCCTTGTCTCTGGACGGAAGTGTGTCCATTTTGAACAGTCTGCCCGCAGGTTCATCGTCGACAGACGGCGTTCCTTCTGCATTGGGGGCTTCCGGATTGTTAAATGAAGCGGAGCTCAGTACGGCGGGGTTCACCGTGATGTCGCTGCAGCTTCAGCTCCGGGGGAGCTTGGCGGAAGTCAAAAACTTCGCCGCGGCTCTGCAGAAAGCCGACCGGCTCTATATCGTCGACTCCTTTGAATATGGAAGAGAAGAAGAGGTGGAGAGCAAAACGGCGGCGTTCCGGCTGTTGGCATTGTACCGGTAACTCAGGAAATCAGAGCTCTTTACGTTTGAATTAAGCATTCCGGCGGTGTGCTGGGGTGCTTTTTTTCTATTTCCAGCGATTCCTTGATACTTTTTGGTATGTTTCCCGTATAAATAACTATAATGCTGAAAGGTGGTGCAACAGGGGGATGGAAATGTGGGCGATTTGGCTCATCGTCGCCGGAATCTTATTGGTACTTGAGATGATGACGATGACTTTTTACCTGCTATGGCTCTGCATCGGCGCGCTGGTTGCGGTAGTCGTAGCTTGGGTGGCCCCCGAAGCTTACTTCTGGCAGGTCGCTTTGGGCTGTCTGGTCGCTGTCGTCTTGACGGTGTTTACGAAGCCGCTTTCCAGAAAATTTCGCAAGGCAAAAGGGTTTAAGGACATCGGTACCGAACTGGTAGGGAAGCAAGGCGTCGTTGTGGAACCGATTGAACCCGGTCAATACGGCATCGTGAAAGTTGGGGGAGATTCGTGGAGCGCGAAAGCCTCCGTCCCGATCGGCAGGGATGAGAAGGTTCGGGTGCTGGCGCGAAGCAGTACAATTATCGAAGTAGAAAGATGGGAGGAATTGACTTAATGGAATGGGCAATTATTGCGGTCATTGTAGTTGTTGCTGTTGTATTTATCTCGCTGACAGTCAAAATTGTACCGCAACAACGGGTAGGTGTCGTCGAACGACTCGGTAAATTTAACCGCTTGCTGACACCGGGGTTGAACGTCCTGATCCCGATCATCGACCAGGTTCGGACGTATCATGATTTGCGGATTCAACAGACGAATGTACCGCCGCAAACCGTAATCACCAAGGATAACGTACAGGTGCAGATCGATACGATTATTTTCTATCAGGTGGTCAGTCCGGAACAAGCAACGTACGGCATCTCCGATTTTGTGTACGGGGTACGGAACATTACAACAGCTACGCTGCGTCAAATCATCGGTAAAATGGAGCTGGACGAAACGTTATCCGGTCGGGAGAAGATTTCGACCGATATCCGGACGGCGCTCGATGAAGCGACCGAGAAATGGGGCGTGCGGATCGAACGGGTTGAAGTGCTGGACATCCGGCCGCCGGTGGATATCCAAGAAGCGATGGATAAGCAAATGAAGGCCGAACGGAACAAACGGGCGATCGTGCTTGAGGCCGAAGCTGCCAAGCAGGATATGATCTTGCGTGCGGAAGGTGACAAGCAAAGTAAGATCCTGAAGGCGGAGGGTGACAAGGAAGCTCGGATTCGCGAAGCCGAAGGCTTCCGTCAAGCCCAGGAGCTGGAGGCGCTGGGTCAAGCAAAAGCCATCGAGTCGATTGCCGCCGCCGAAAAAGCGCGGATCGAAATGCTGCGCGACGCCGCCTTAACCGAAGCTGTCTTGGCGTACCAATCCTTTGATGCGTTGAAGGAAGTGGCCAAGGGACCAGCCAACAAGGTGTTTCTCCCGTCGAATGCGATCGAGACGCTGGGAAGTCTCGGCGCGATTGGCGAAGTGTTCAAAACAGGCAAGGATGGCAAATAAGAAGCTCTCTCGCTCGGTATTGTCCCGGGGTGAAGACGGTTCATCCGCAGATATGCTACCTTGCCGCCGATCCCGGCTCGATGCCGGCCTAAATGAAAAGAACCGCCCGATCTGTTCGGGCGGTTCCTCTATATATGAACGGCTCAGGAATGCCGGTTCGACAATTGCTCCTTCAGGCGTTCCAGCTCTTCGTTGACGGCGGCGGACTGGGTAATCCCTGCATCCGCGACGCCGGCCGTTCTCCCGTAGCTGGAGGAGACTTCTTGCTGAGCCTCCCAGCTCAGAATTTTCTCTTCCATGCGCTCGAAGCCCCGCGCGGCTGCGCCGCTTTCGATTCCACGGCTGAAGTTCGGTCGTTCGGTCTCGGCTTTGATTTGGACTTTGCGGGCACGGGCTGCCAGCTCATTCCGTTTCTCCTTCAAGCGGGCGAACTCCGCTTTCCCTTCTGCAATGCGAATTTCCAGCTCGGCGACGCGGTCGCGGGCTTCCTGCGCCTCCTTCGCGTACAGCTGTGCTTGCTCCTCGTAGCGGATTTTCTCCGCAGCGGCATGGCGCGCCGTCACTTCATCCCCTTGCTCCAGGGCGGTCAAAGCCCGAATTTCACTTTGCTTGGCCAGATGGGCGATATCTGCGCTTTTTCGCTCCTGAACGGTCGCAGTCATTTGCTGCTCCTTCAACAATTTCTCCGCGGCGGCGATGTCGTCCTCCAGGTTGCGTAAGTATTGGCCGGTCATCAGGACCGGATCTTCCAGTTTGTTTAACACTTCATGAATGGATGCTTTAGCTAGATTGGCGATACGATCAAATACGCTACTCATTGAAATCTCTCCTTTAGAGTTAATAAAGTTTGGGAACCATCACTGATCAAAACGGAGCAAACGGGTCATCGTAGCTGTAGTTGCCGATCGGTTCCTTCGGAACGATCAGGCTCGCAATTAAGTACAGGGCAACGATGGTGCCAAAGCTGCAGAATAGCGCCACGATGGCGATCAGCCGCACAACTGTGGAGTCCATCCCAAACCATTGGGCGATCCCGCCGCACAGGCCGGTCAATTGCTTATCCGTTGCCGAACGATACAGTTTTCTCATGGTCAACCACTCGCTTTCATTTATTTTTAAGTCAATCAGGATCATTGAGTCTAAGTTCCTAATGCATCGATTGGGTTATCCGTTGTTCATGTCTTCATTCTACCGGGAATAGCGGCAGCGCATAACGGGCTGGGGACGGTTTGTGAACTGGACCTTGGTCGGGTCGCTCCCTCGTCTGGAAGTCGGGGCAGAGGTTTGAGGAACGAGAGGGGCTACTGGAATTTGGAGGCCGAGCTTATCCGGTAAACCTCAGCGGGAATGAGGTTTGGCGAATCAATCACGATCATTCCGCTTCTAGCTCTGAATCAGGTCTAATCGCAGCCTCAACTGGAAATTTGACGGCTCCCGGTGTCGTTCTACCTACGTATTACTAGACAACCCTTTGCACATTTCCCGAAAAAACGCCATAAACTTATGGAGATTGCATATATTTCAGATGCCTGTCGCATAACAATAAATAGGCGTAAAGCAGGCGCGACTTCGGGAAGTTTCGCTTGAGAATTCGGAGGGGAGTGCAGGGAATGCGCATTGCTGTCATTCAGGGGAGTGCAAGGAATGGAGGGAACACGGAGGAGCTCACGCGGCTGGTTTTAGAGGGGTTACCCTATACGAATATCGTTCTGCGGGAGAAAGAGATCAAACCGATCCACGATCAACGGCACGATGAGGGCGGCTTCGATCCGGTGGATGACGATTACGACGATCTGATCTTGCAGGTGCTGGAGCACGATATTTTGATCTTTGCCACACCGGTATACTGGTACGGAGCATCCGGCTTAATGAAGAACTTTATCGATCGCTGGTCGCAAAGCTTGCGTGATGTCCGCTTCAACTTTAAGGAGCGAATGGCGTCCAAAACAGCCTATGCCGTCGTAGTCGGCGGTGATAATCCACGGATCAAAGCGCTGCCGCTCATTCAACAGCTACAGTACACGTTTGATTTCGTAGGGTTACCGTTTGCTGGTTATGTGATCGGGAAGGCCAGCAGGCCGGGGGAGATCTTCAGAGACACTCGAGCGATCCGAGATGCCGCAGCACTCAATGCCGAGTTGCGGAAGGCCGAGCCGTTGGCGGTAAATCGTTCCTGACCTTTACTTTTTTCATAATCACAGATGGAAGACCGACGTGCGGTTGCGTTTGCAGCGGCACGTTTTTCCCGTGTGCGCCCTTTGTAGAACTCAGGTGGGGCATTCCTATACTGTCGCCCTCCCTTTCAAGATTATCCCTTTGAGTCAGGCGGTAGAGTAAGGGAAATCGTTGTTTCGAAAAAGTGCTCTGTCTGAGGTGATCAGCCTGCTTGGAATCAGTCGAGAATTAAGTTCTTTTTGAATCGAAAAAAACTTAAGATAGCCCTAGGAATACGAACTAGGAGTATGACTAATATAGCAGATTGAAGCTGATATGACCCTAGCCTAGTGAAGAGTCAAGAAGACAAGGTACAGAAGTTAAAGAGAGTAATAGACCGCACAGAATTGAAAGTGAAATTTAAATTGAAGAGGATAAGAAGTTCAAGTACAGATTATAAAGACATATTATCCCCTGATCGCTTCTATTTACGCCGCTGTTGCAAGGAATGTCTTCTGATGACGCTTGATTAACTGGCCGTAAGGGATCGCTGGAATAGACAAGCACATCTGAAGCAAGTTCTGACGCATTTCTTCCTCGGAAAAGGACATGCGAAGATGACGGCGGACGGTGCACTCATTCAAATACGCTTGCAGATGGGTTAGCCCCAGGGCAATATAGGTGCGCTTCAGCGAAGTCCACGCCGCTCTGACTTCTTTGCGCAAAGGCAAATACAGTCGAAATGCCAAAGGAAATGACTGGACGGTAGAGGTAGGGACATCGACATGCTTATGGATGAACGCGGCGACATCGTGCTTGTTGGCTCGTTGTCCGTCTCCTCTTCTGTGCGATATCAATTGAATCTTCACTCGCTCCGGCTCGCCAGATTCTGTAACCGTGCATCCGGCGACAACCGGGGTGGCATAAGGCTGAGCCGCCGGATGATAGCGTAACGAATCATACGCATATTGATCACAGTTGACCTTCACGTCTCCAGAGAGCAGTTCCTGGGCATCGCATTCGCTGAGGGTATGACGGATTTTGTGCAGCATGAGCCAGGCGGTCTTGTAGGTCACTTCAATGATCTGACTCAGCCGCAGCGCTGAGATGCCGTCAGGGAGCAGAAACAACTCGAGGGCACGGAACCACTTTACCAGGGGCAGATGGGTTCTTTCAAAAATCGTACCAACCAAAGGCGACGCCTGATAGCCGCATCGTCTGCACTCAAATAAAGGAAGCCGGCGAGAGGACAGGCAGGTACACTCCGTATAAGCACAATGCGGGCAGACGAATCCATGTGGCCACTTCATCGCGATGATGGCCTCTATGCAATCTGCCTCACTTTGAAAACGACTGCTGATACATTGATATTCCGCATTCATTCCTAATTTCATATCCGATCCCTCCAATCCAATCCTCTAAGCTTAATAAATACGTACGTATGTTCTCTTTTCTAAATTATACCAAACACATGTTCTGTTATCAAGAAAAAAATTCCATATCGTCCATCAAATCTTGCAAAAAAAGTAGATGATTCACGGAAGCCTCTATTCGATCCTGCTCATGGTGCCTCATTCCGGAACAAAAGGGATAAAGGTGAAAAAGTGTGGCCAAAACATTATCTTCTCCCAATTCTGACCCAAAGGGATAATGGTGCTTTTTTATACAGGCCTAACAATGAAGGATTATAGTAGGGGGATGTTTAATATTTAATTTTAAATAAATGCCTGGGAGGATGATCCTTTTGAGCGATATTATTAATTTTGCGCATCGCGGGGCTGCGGGGTATTACCCGGAGAACACGATGCTGGCTTTTGCCAAAGCTCTGGAGCTTGGGGCGACCGGTATTGAAACGGACGTGCAGATGACGCGCGACGGAGAGCTGGTTCTCATCCATGACGAGACGTTGCAACGGACGGCGGGAACGCCGGAGTGGGTCAAGGATTTGACTTTGACCGAAATTAAGCAACGGGAGGCGGGATCCTGGTTCCGCGAGGAGTTTGCGGGTGAGCGCATTCCAACGCTGGAGGAGTTGCTGGACCTCGTTCGGAACACGGATACCATCGTCAACCTCGAACTGAAAACTGGCGTCGTATTATACCCGGGCATCGAGCAAAAAGTACTGGATACGGTGCGCCGCTTTGGCTTAAGCGAACGGATCATCATTTCCAGCTTTAATCACTATTCTCTCGTTGAATGCAAAAGGCTGGCTCCGGACATCCGTACCGGCATTTTGTACATGGAAGGCCTGTATGAACCGTGGGATTATGCGAAGCGGGTGGGCGCGGACGCGCTCCACGCTTATCAATACGCGCTGACGCCAGAGCTGGTGGCGGAGGCCAAGGCGAACGGAGTCGTTTATCATCCGTTTACGGTAAACGATACAAAGCTGATGCAGGCGCTGATCGCAGCGGGTGTGGCCGGTATCATTACCGATTACCCGGATCGCTTGGCTGAACTGCTGGTGAAATAAGGAGCGTGTACGGATGAGAAAAACATGGCTGCTGGGTCTCGGGTTTTTTAGCATTAGCTTGACCTGGGCGTTGTACAATGCGTTTGTTCCGCTGTTTTTGGACGACTATTTGAAGAGCGCCGCGATGATCGGGTTTATGATGACGATCGATAATTATTTCGCCATTGTATTGCAGCCATGGATTGGACACCGCAGTGATAAGACGAATACCCGATACGGACGGCGGATGCCTTATCTGCTGATTGGCATGCCGTTAGGGGCTGTGTTTGCGGCTTTGATCCCTTGGCATACCGGGTTCGTCACACTGGTATTGTTTATGGTGTTAATGAATTTATCGATGAGCTTATTCCGCGCACCGACGGTGGCACTTATGCCTGACATTACGCCAGAGCCGCAGCGGACCAAAGCAAACGGCATTATCAACTTCATGGGCGGCATTGGCTCGGTGCTGGCTTTTGGCATCGGCTCTCAGCTTTATGGGATCGGCTCGTATATGCCGTTTCTTTTTGCCGGAGTTGTGATGCTCATTTGTTTGTTGGTTCTGAAGACGGTGATCCGTGAACCTGCCGCAGCGCTTGTGGCGGGGTTCGCCGGGGATGATGAAGCCGGCAGGAAGCCAAAACCGCAGATTCGCATCAAGGACCAGCTGGACAAGACGACGGTACTGATTTTAGGGGCCATCTTCTTCTGGTTCGTGGCTTATCAAGGCGTTGAGGCATTGTTCACGTTGTACGGCACTAAGCAGATTGGGATGAGCGATGCGGAAGCTTCTTTTTCGTTGACGTTCTTCTCGCTTGCGTTTCTGCTATTTGCGTTGCCAAGCGGCTGGCTGGGAGCTCGTTATGGGAAAAAAGCGATCATTTCCACCGGTGTCGCCGGATTGTTGGTTGTTTTTGGTGTGATGGTTTTCGTTGACTCTGTTCTGTGGCTGCGCCTGCTGCTTATTGTCGGGGGGATCTTCTGGGCGTGTATTAATATCAACTCTTACCCATGGATTGTTGCCACCGGGCGGGAGGAGAGCATCGGGACGCGTACAGGGATTTATTACTTTGTATCGTCCCTGGCCGCAATTACATCGCCTCCGCTTCTTGGCTGGGTGATCGATGCGTTTGGTTATCCGGCGCTGTTCATCAGCGCGTCCGTTGGGATGTTGCTGGCGTTATGCTGCCTGTTCGGTATCCCCCGGGAACAACAGCGCTCCGGGAAGGAGCCGTTCGATCAGGCACCCATCGGTATGAAATAAATGGATATATCCGTTATGAAAAAAAAAAGCGGGTCTTCCAGCGCGATGAAGCGTGGGGGAGACTCGCTGTTTTTTTATGCGATCAGCTTACTTGCGTCTGGAGCGTAACGCCAGCCCTAAAGCAACCAACGATACGAGCAGCGCGCAGGCCGAAAGTACAAGAGCCGTCGTGCCAGCTGGGGAACCACTGTCACTCTCATTGGACGGGGATGCGGATGAGGATGAGGATTCGCTGTCTGAACCGCTCGTCTCCGTATTGTCGGCTGTCGCACTTTCATTGGTGCTGCTGTGATCATGTCCGGCGTCCTCCGTGGTGCCTGACGCGGCATCCGTTCCACCGTGTGAACTGGTATGATCCGCAGGGCCTTCCGCGGCGCTCACCACCGTTAATGAATGGGGGCGATCGGAATCTTCCGCGCCGGTCCATTCTACAACGCTGCCGTCGCTGTAATATTGGAAGGCGTCCCAGGCCAGTTCCGCGGGCTTGCCAGGATTTTGCGCGACGAATTCAAATTGCTGGAACTCGCCGGGGCCGATGCCAGCGCCTTCAGCCGTCCAGGTGACCGCCGTGACGGTTCCATCTTCCGCGGTTGTCAGCTCTACGTTCCAATCCGGTACGGGGCGGTACTGTTTGAAGGCGACTCCTTCCGGGATCTTGAGGGCGATTTTCACCGTATTAATGTCTTTCTCCACAGGTACTTTGATGGTATAGGTTTCCCAGGCTCCTGTTGCGGATTGGCTGGGCTTAACCGTTACATGTGCACTGGCCGTGCTGGTGAACAAGACAAGAATCAAGATCCATGCAATAGCAGAAGCGATTGCTGCGTAATGCCAAAACGGCTTTTTAAAATTACGTATTGAATTGAACATAACTAAAAACTCCTTTGATCATCGTTAAGATTATTCCTCTACGGATTCCCTACTGTCAGCTCTGTATCGTAATCGTAATTGTCGAGTGAACTTGTCAGAATATGGACGTGAATGTTCCAGCGGCCGCCCATTGTAATCAATTCGCTCGCTTTGGGAGGGGAGCCGCCGGGGAAGAGGATTTCGATCGTGCCCATGTCCATTTCCTTTGACGTCAGCTCCAGCGTCACTTGGTCCACATCGCTGCGGGGTTGACCATCCGGACCGAGCACATTCACTTGAAAGGTGTTGGTGCCAGCAACGTTTGGAGTTATACGGATTGTGACCTTCGTCCCATCATCCAACTGATGGGTCAGAGCAGCGGGGCCGGGGGACGCAGCGGCTGTGGGCAAGTTCGCCAGGACACCAGCCAATAGAAGCACAGCTAGTCCTGCTCCCAATTCCGTCCATATGCCGGCGGCGTTCAGCGGCTTCCTTGCCTGTCTTCCACGCAGGAAGGACCAACCTCCAAGCAGCAGGCAGATCAGGGTCAGGACAATTTTGGCCAACAGTACAAGACCATATGTCGTATGCGTCAGCGAGTAAAGCGTTGGTACGTGCAACAAACTCCCATACACGCCAGAGAGTAACAGGATAGCTACCATAATGAAGGCGAGTATGGAAAAACGACGGACCGTCCGCCAAGAGAGAGGAAGGTGCGACGGTGCAGAATTCAGGGCCTCTTCTCCAGCGACAGTCTTGGCTGCTGCCGGAAGCAAAAACGCTATCGCACCAACACCGCCCAGCCAGATCAAGGATGCGGCCAAATGCAGGAAGTCTGCCGCTATGGCTGGTCCTCGCAGGTCTGCCGTGGCGGCATGTCCAATAAATGCCTTGGAGAGCAGCAGCCCTAAGCCAAGCAGCATAGCCCCAAGCAAAGGAAGCTGAGATGGTCGGTTGCTTCTGCTGGCGCGCAGCAGGTACAGCGTCCATAAGAGCAAGCCTCCCAGCAATAGGAGCTGAACCTTCCAAATCTCCCCGAAGGTGGTATACACCAGCGTTTGCCGCCAAAGTGCCGGATCCAACGCTTCCTTCCATCCCCCGCCTGCATCGTCAGCGGTTTGCTGCGGCAAACTAAGCAGAATGCCGGCGGAGGAAGCGGTCAGTCCGCTTAGCCATAGGACACGGCTGCGCCGCTTCAACCGTTCGGACCCCCAGGCGTTGTCCATGCGGGGGAGAAGCCAAGCATGAAAGACAACAGCCCCAAGATAGGCTGTCATTCCGCCATAAAATAGCCAGCGGACCAATAGCAGACTCCAGCCTGGAAACGAGCTGCCGCCATCCGTCGTTGAATGGATCGGGAGCCCGCTCTCACCGCCTGGATCACCATGACCGATCTGAAACGGAATTGTGCCCGAGATGGCATGACCGTCGCCGGAAACCACATTCCACTTTGCCGTATACAGCCCCTCCGGCAAATCCGACTGCAGGGAGACGGTCAGCCGAGAAGGCTTCTGGGGATCGATTGCCGCTTCGCCTTCGGTTACGTCGTCTCCATTGGGGCCAATGACTTCGAGTTTATGGAATCCTGCCTCAATCGGTTCATTAAAATCGATGACGATCATCTCTGGGGACGTATCTAATGTCTCGTTTGCCGCCGGATTGGAAGCAACCACGTACGCATGGGCAAAAACAGAAGCTGGTGTTAGAACAAGAACGATAATACATGCGATAACCACGAAACCTGTCCATTTACGAAGAAACCTGTTCAATCGAATTCATCCTCAATTCAGATAGTCTATGAGCTTCCTCACAATGATTACCATTTTACATGGATTAATTCCGCCTGAGTATGACTAGAATGGGCTATATCGTGCCTTAATTTCTATCTAATTGTGTCTAATCTGTGAAGCCCGGCAATCCAGGGTTTGCATAAAACGTAAAATAATTTGCACAAATATGCAGAATGTTTAAACAAAAACGCTAACCTTGCATGTAAACTATTCAAAAAATGAGGAGCGTCCATTACAATGGGGGTTAGTCTATGGGTTATGACGAGTTTGACCATCATGAAGGGGGATATTCAGTGGCAACAATTAATGTCGGTATCGTAGGTTACGGAAATTTGGGACGGGGCGTGGAAATGGCGCTGAAGCAGAATCCCGACTTTGAATTGAAAGCGATTTTTTCGCGCAGACAACCGGATGAGGTGGCAGCCGCCAGCGGTGTGGTTCATATCTCCGAAATTGAAAAATATAAAGGTGAAATCGACGTAATGATTCTGTGCGGCGGGTCGGCTACAGATCTGCCGGAGCAAGGGCCGCAATTGGCGTCGATGTTTAATACGGTCGATAGCTTTGATACGCATGCGAGAATTCCGGAATACTTCGCAAAAGTGAACGAAGTAGCGCAGAAAGCAGGAACGGTCAGCGTGATTTCGACGGGCTGGGATCCAGGTTTGTTTTCGCTGAACCGTTTGCTGGCAGAAGCTGTACTTCCGGAAGGGAAGGACTATACGTTCTGGGGCAAAGGGGTCAGCCAAGGCCATTCCGATGCAATTCGCCGCGTGCCTGGCGTGAAGGACGGCAAACAGTACACCATTCCGGTAGAGGCAGCCGTAGAACGCGTACGCAACGGAGAAAACCCAGAGCTGTCCACTCGTGAAAAACACCTGCGCGAATGCTTCGTCGTTGCGGAGGAAGGGGCGGATCTGGCGAAGATCGAGCAAGAGATCAAGTCGATGCCAAACTACTTCGCGGACTACGACACGATTGTTCACTTCATTAGTGAGGAAGAATTGAAAACGAACCACTCCGCGATGCCGCACGGCGGTATGGTCTTGCGCAGCGGCCGGACCGGTGCAAACAGCACGCAGCTGATCGAATTCAGCCTGAAGCTGGACAGCAATCCGGAATTTACAGCTAGCGTACTGGTCGCTTACGCTCGCGCAGCGTACAAGCTGTCGCAAGCTGGTGAGTCCGGGGCGAAAACGGTCTTTGATATTCCGTTCGTCCTGTTGTCGCCGAAATCGCCGGAGCAACTGCGTAAAGAGCTGCTGTAGGCCGAAGATGCTGTTCAAGTTCCGCATACAGCGAGCGCTTCATTTGATTCGTCTATCTGTTCGAAAAATAGCATAAACATGAGGTAAGAGGTTGTCCTGAAGACAAAGGAAGTTTTGCTTTGGGGCAGCCTCATTTGCTTATGTTCAATCAAAATGTCACGAAAATGTCGCACATTCTCCTCGTATCCAGGAGAGAGGCGGGGGGCGAGATCGATTGGAATACGGAATATTGTGAACGAAATCACAAAATAGAGATTTTCTATGACAATTCTGCGAACTCTGATAGGCTACAGCCGCATTGTGAACAATTATCAAAATCGCCGATTTTGCCGGAAAACGGCCGAAAATCGGCTTAAATCAACTTTTCATGTGATGTAAAGGATAAAAGTCACACCATTGAATGTAATAAATTTACAGAAATAACATTCTATATGAATTGTTATTCAATCCCCCCTTTCCTAACATAAAAGTAGCTGATCGAACGAAGCCATGCCCATAGCTTTAGGGGATGGTGTTCACAATGAAGAAAGGGGTATCGGTATCCTATGAAAAGGAAAGGGTTGCTTTTAGCTTTATTTTCAGCCCTCCTTGTCCTCCTGACCGGGTGTAATCAGTTGACGGTGTTAGACCCGAAAGGTCCGGTGGCCAAGACCCAATCGCAAGTCATCATTTTTTCGATTTTAACGATGGCCTTTATTTTGCTGGTCGTTTACACGCTGTACATCTATATGTTAACGAAATATCGGGCTTCCAAAGCAGCGCCGGACTACGAACCGCCGCATGTGGAAGGCAGCAAATGGCTGGAAATCACTTGGATTACGATTCCAATCATTATCGTCGCGGTGCTGTCGGTTGTGACCGTGCGCAGTACGTCAGCGGTCGAAAAAGTGCCGGAAGGCTATGAGGATCAAAAGCCGCTCGTGATTTACGCCGCCTCCTCCAACTGGAAATGGCATTTTAGCTATCCGGAGGAAGGAATCGAGACGGTTAACTATGTGAACATTCCAACGAACCGTCCAGTAGAGTTCCGGCTGTATTCGTACGGTCCAATTACGAGCTTCTGGATTCCGCAATTGGCGGGACAGAAATACGCGATGAGCGACATGGTCAATACGCTGAACATCGTTGCTGAACATGAGGGCTCCTACATGGGTAAGAACTCGAACTTCTCCGGTGAGGGCTTCGCACACATGGAATTTGAAGCGCTGGCTATGGCGCCGTCGGAATTTGACAAATGGGTCAAAGAAGTGAAGGACACCGCTCCTGAGCTGACCGAGTCGGAGTTCAATAAATTGCTGGAAACCGCACATGTCGGTCGTCAAACGTACAGCTCCACTCATCTGGACTTCCGTCCTGCGCCGGAAGGCGAGAACGCGGGCCATCATCATGGCGGCGAGAACGGAACCGAGGAAATGGATCATTCGACGATGGATCATTCGACAATGGACCACTCCAACATGGACATGACGGAAGAATCTAGCGAACACGAAGCTCATAACTAATCCACGGGAAGGGAGTACCTGAACATGAAATGGGACGAATTTTTCGTCACGGGTGAGCCGATGATTTATGGCGCGATGGTCAGCATTGTGGTTGTATCGCTGGCGATCGTCATCGGATTAACCTATTTTAAAAAATGGGGCTGGCTGTGGCGCGAATGGTTAACGACCGTCGACCACAAGCGGATCGGCATCATGTATATCATCTCCGCTTTGCTGATGCTCTTCCGCGGCGGCGTGGATGCGCTGCTCATGCGGGCGCAGCTGGCGATGCCGGAGAACGGGCTGCTGGATGCGCAGCACTATAACGAAATTTTTACAACACACGGGGTCATTATGATCCTGTTTATGGCGATGCCGTTTATCGTTGGTTTGATGAACGTGGTTATTCCGCTGCAAATTGGCGCGCGCGACGTCGCGTTCCCACGGCTGAATGCCGTCAGCTTCTGGCTGTTCTTCGCCGGAGCGATGCTGTTTAACATCTCCTTCGTCATCGGGGGCTCCCCGGATGCCGGATGGACCGCTTACTTCCCGCTGGCGAGCGTTGAGTTCAGCCCAACGGTAGGTAATAACTACTACTCGATCGCGATCCAAATCGCGGGGATCGGTACGCTGATGACTGCCGTCAACTTCCTGGTGACGATTCTGAAAATGCGTGCACCAGGCATGACGCTGATGAAAATGCCGATGTTTACCTGGTCGGTACTGATCACCAATATCATCATCTTGTTTGCGTTCCCGGTATTAACCGTAGCGCTGGCACTGATGATGTTCGATCGCCTGTTTGGTACGCAGTTCTTTACAATGGCCAACGGCGGGATGGATATGCTCTGGGCCAACCTGTTCTGGGTATGGGGCCATCCGGAGGTTTATATCGTGATTTTGCCGGCCTTCGGGATTTACAGTGAAGTTATTTCGACGTTCTCACGTAAAAACTTGTACGGCTATAAGTCCATGGTGTGGAGTATGATCGTCATTTCGCTGCTGTCGTTTATCGTATGGGCGCACCACTTCTATACGATGGGTCACGGCGTCATGGTTAACGGGATCTTCTCGATTACAACAATGGCGATTGCAGTTCCAACTGGGGTTAAAATTTTCAACTGGCTGTTTACGCTGCAAAAAGGGCGCATCGAATTTACAACGCCGATGCTGTATTCCCTCGCTTTTATCCCGATCTTTACGATCGGTGGGGTAACCGGGGTCATGCTGGCGATGGCGAGCGCCGACTATCAATACCACAACACGATGTTCTTGGTGGCGCATTTCCACTACGTGCTGATTCCAGGTACCGTATTTGCGGTTATTGCAGGGTTCTATTACTGGTTCCCGAAATTGTTTGGGTTCCGGCTCAACGATCGTCAAGGCAAACTGGCTTTCTGGATTATTGCCATTAGCTTTAATGTAACCTTTATGCCGCTGTTCTTCCTTGGTCTGAAAGGAATGACCCGGCGGATGTACACCTATTCGGAAAGCACCGGCTTTGGTCCGCTGAACTTGATCGCTTCGATCGGTGCGGTGGGACTCGCCATCGGGTTTATCGTGCTGGTGTACAACATTTACTGGAGCTTCCGCTACGCGGAACGGGACAAAACGGGCGATCCTTGGAACGCTCGTACGCTGGAATGGAGCACGCATTCTCCGGTTCCAGAATACAACTTTGCCGTTGTACCTAAGGTCGATTCACTGGATCCGTTCTGGGTATCTAAGAAAACCGGCAAACCGTTGTACTCGGACAAATACGAAGAGATTCATATGCCGAACAACAGCGGCCAACCGTTTATCCTGGGTGTGATTTTCTTCTTCTTCGGATTCTTTATGGTCTTTAGCTGGTGGGTACCGGCGATCATCGCCGGCCTGGGAATTCTCGTCATGCTGGCGGTACGTTCTTTCGAACGCGACCACGGTCGACATATTCCGGTCAGCGAAATTATCAAAACCGAGAAGGCTTTGGCCAGTCGGTTGGACTCGGATGCAGGATTGCGGGGTGAACACGCATGAAGGTAGATCATACTTTACCGCTCGAATATCAAACGGAAGAGAACAGTAACCGGGTACTTGGGTTCTGGCTGTTCCTGGGCGCGGAAATCGTGCTCTTCGCCACGCTGTTCTCGGTGTATCTGACGCTGTGGAACCGGACTGGCAGCGGCCCGAACGGAGCAGAGATCTTCGAAATCGGACCGGTGTTGGGCGAAACGTTCTTGCTGTTGACCAGCAGCTTTACCTGCGGTTTGGCGGTACACAGCATGCGTCTGGGGCTGAGAAAACCGTTTATGGCGTTCTTTGCCATCACGCTGCTGCTGGGCCTCGGGTTCCTGGGCATCGAGATTACCGAGTTCGTGACTTATGTGCATGAAGGCGCGACGATGCAAACGAGCGCGTTCCTGTCGAGCTTATTCGTCTTGCTGGGGACGCACGGCGCCCACGTGACGCTGGGTCTGCTGTGGGGCAGCGGGTTGATGATTCAGGTGAAACGCGAAGGATTTACTCATGATACGGCGAATAAATCGTTTATTTTCTCGCTGTACTGGCACTTCCTGGACGTGGTCTGGATCTTCATCTTCAGCTTTGTATACTTGAAAGGACTGATGTGACATGAAAAAACTGTTCCCGATTCAACACGTCATGGGATATGTGTTCTCACTGATCCTTTCTGTCGTAGCACTGTCGGTGGTGTTCTGGGATATGTCGTTTGCCATGGGCATGACGATCCTGCTCATCTGCGCGGCCGTACAGATGTCGGTGCAGCTGTTCATGTTCATGCACATCGGCGAGAACCGCAGCAAAGGTGCCTTGTACGCCAACCTCGTATACGCCCTGTTCGTCGGGCTGGTGACCGTCTTTGGTACGTTGCTGACGATGATTTGGGGTTACCAATAAGAGGACAGTCAAATATCGGAAATGAAACCCGTTGTCACGTCGCGTGGCAGCGGGTTTTTTGGCGTTGGCGGGGGATGCTAGATAGAGAGGAGCAGCCTTCGATGGAGCCGCGGGGGTGCTAAGAGGGCGGCGAGCGGATATGCGGCGGTGGGTGGGGGCAAGCGCGCGGGCTACGCTAGTACGCGAGCAACCGCATATTACGCTTACGCGAACTCCCTATTACCGACTATTGACACTGTCGTCGCGCAAGTTACTTTTAACTGTTCATGATACTCCTAACTACTTCTAACTACTTCTAACTACTAATCGACCGGTCGACGTGTGCCGTTTCGGCTAACGCTTGCCACAGTGCTTATTTGGGCCCAAAGCGGGGGGTTTCATTTCTAACGCTTGTCAGCGAGCTTATTTGCACCAAACGGCTCCGTTTCCAGGGCATAACGGGCGAATAAGCTCTCTCATAAGCGTTAGATTCTTAACGCCCTCATTTTGGGCCCAATAGCGTTCCTGGTAAGCGTTAGAGTGCAGATGATACGCTGATGCAGCAGGTGTCTCGGCTGTGGCTGCTCATTGTTGCTGTTGTAGCCGCAGTCGCTATTGTCATACTACTGTACCGGTTATTTTAACGGACCGTAGATCCGTTATTTGAGGTTGATTGGCGTTTGCTGGCGGCTAATGGACCTCATGGCCGTTATTTTGCGGATGTTGCACAGGTTGGGATCTTTATGGTGCGAATAAGATCAATGGGGTCCGTTAACACGGGAAATGAGCCGGGAAATGACAAATAAGGACTTTGAGGTCCGTTACGGGGCAGCGATAGGAGGATATCGTCAGAAGGAAGGCTTAAGAGGTTAGCGATTAAGAGGTAAACATTAGGAGGTAACCATTCGAGTAAACATTGCGAGGTCTGTTTTGCGTCGAGAAAAAGGTTTGCGGCCCCCTCTTTACATACCCCATGGGGGTATATTATAATGAGCGTACCACAGCAAACCACGTTAGTTTGGAAAGGAGTCATGTATGGCGAAGGTCGAGGGACAGGAACATGTGGCGTCCGCTCATTGCGAGGAGCACGGCGGGCATCAACACGTATCGGAAACGGAGAATGGTAAGCCGGTACGGCGCAGTCATCATTCCGAAGCGATGAAGAGCAACTTGACCAGCCGGTTGAACCGGATTGAAGGGCAAATCCGCGGTATCAAAGGGCTGATTGAGAGAGATACTTACTGTGACGATGTGCTGAACCAGATCGCCGCCGTGCAATCTGCGCTGAACAGCGTGGGCCGGCTGCTGCTGGAGGGACACATGAAGAGCTGCGTGATCGAGCGAATTCAAGCCGGTGAGACGGAAGTGCTCGACGAGCTGCTCGTTACGGTCAATAAGCTGATGAAATAAACAGTGGAACCCCCGGGGGGTACGCTGCAGAGGAAGCATCTATAAAACTCATGGGAGGAACGAATCATGCAAAATATTACGTTAACCGTTGAAGGAATGTCCTGCAATCATTGCGTGAAATCGGTAGAAGGAGCGGTTGCCGGCCTTGGCGCTACAGGGAAAGTGGATCTGGCTGCGAAGAAAGTGGAAGTGACTTTCGACGAAACGAAAGTGACGGTTGATCAAATCAAAGAAGCGATCGAGGATCAAGGCTACGACGTCGTTTAACTGAAGCCTTTTCCTGGACCTATAAGACGTACAAGCGAGTGCGTTGTGCGTCTTTAGGGACCGGGCAGGGGGAGTTTTTATTTGCCCTCTATATACCCCTATGGGGTATAAACTTGGGGGGACTGAGATGGAGGAATTGTCATGGAAAAAACATGGCCTGCCGCTGGTGCGAATCACGACCAGACAACATTGCAAATTACCGGGATGACCTGCGCGGCCTGTGCGGCACGGATCGAGAAGGGGTTAAACCGGCTGCCTGGCGTGGAACAAGCCAACGTCAATCTGGCGCTGGAAACGGCGCAAGTGCGGTATGAGCCGGGGACGGTCTCGATCGAGCAGATCATCAATAAGGTAAGCCAGTTGGGCTACGGTGCGGTATTGAAGCCGTCCGAGAAGGAGTCCGGGGAACTTCGCGCACGGGAAATCCGGAAACAACGAAATAAGCTGATCGTGTCGGCCGTGCTTGCGTTTCCGCTGCTCTGGGCGATGGCCGGGCATTTCTCCTTTACCTCATGGATCTGGACGCCGGAGCTGTTTATGAACCCGTGGTTCCAGCTCGCGCTGGCAACGCCGGTACAATTTATCATCGGTTGGAGCTTTTACGTCGGTGCCTTCAAAGCGCTGCGCAGCCGCAGCGCCAACATGGACGTATTGGTCGCGCTGGGTACGTCGGCGGCGTATTTTTATAGTTTGTATTTGAGTTTGGACTCTTTGTCGATGCCTCATGGGCATACCCCCCAGCTGTATTATGAAACCAGCTCGATCTTGATTACATTAATCCTGCTCGGTAAATGGTTTGAGGCGTTAGCCAAAGGCCGCTCCTCCCAAGCGATCAAAACGTTGATGGGGCTGCAGGCCAAAACAGCGCTGGTTCTCAAAGACGGTGTCGAAACGGTGGTACCGATCGAAGGGGTTGTACCCGGGGACGTATTGATCGTCAAGCCAGGTGAGAAGATCCCGGTTGATGGCGTCGTCATCGGCGGGGTTTCGTCTGTAGATGAATCGATGCTGACCGGGGAGAGCATCCCGGTGGAGAAGAAGGAGGGCGATACGGTCATCGGTGCGACCGTCAACAAACATGGCGTGCTGCGTGTACAAGCGGCCAAGGTAGGCAGTGAAACCGCGCTGGCGCAAATTATCCGTGTCGTTGAGGAGGCGCAAGGCTCGAAGGCGCCGATTCAGCGGGTGGCCGATGTGATTTCCGGGATTTTTGTCCCGATTGTGGTTGGGATTGCGGTAGTTACGTTCTTGGTATGGTTTTTCTTCGTGACGCCGGGCAGCTTCGCCGAGGCGTTAGAAAAGGCAATCGCCGTGCTCGTCATCGCGTGCCCTTGCGCGTTGGGGCTGGCGACGCCAACATCGATTATGGCCGGGTCCGGACGCGCTGCGGAGTACGGGATCCTGTTTAAGGGCGGCGAGCACCTCGAGGCCGCCCAAGGGCTGCAAGCGATCGTGCTGGATAAGACCGGCACGATCACGCGGGGGCAGCCGGAGCTGCGGGAAGTCGTCCCGGCTGAGGGCTGGGACGAAGCTGCGTTGCTCCGGCTCGTCGGCGCCGCCGAGCGCGGGTCAGAGCATCCGCTGGCGGATGCTCTGGTGGCCGGGGCGCGGGCGCGCGCCCTGGAGCTGCCCGAGGCCACCGCTTTTGAGGCGGTGCCCGGGCACGGCATCACGGCGGTCGTCGAGGACCGCCGGGTGCTCGCCGGCACGCGCCGCTTGATGGCGCGTGAAGGCGTCGACGTCGCCGCCGCGGAAGCCGGCATGGCCGCGCTGGAAGCGGCCGGCCAAACCGTGCTGCTCGTGGCGGTCGACGGCGTCTACGCCGGCATGGTCGCCGTGAGCGACACCGTGAAGGAGACGTCCAAGGCCGCGGTGGCGCGGCTGAAGGAGATGGGCCTTCACGTGGTGATGATCACCGGCGACAACGTGCGCACCGCCCAGGCGATCGCCGCCGAGGTCGGGATCGACGAGGTGCTGGCCGAGGTGCTTCCGGAAGGCAAAGCCGCCGAGGTGAAAAAACTCCAGGCCCGCGGCCTGAAGACGGCGATGGTGGGCGACGGGATCAACGACGCTCCCGCGCTGGCCGTAGCCGACGTAGGCATCGCCATCGGCACGGGCACCGACGTGGCCATGGAGGCCGCTGACGTCACGCTGATGCGCGGCGACCTGGAAGGCGTGCCGGATGCAATCGCTATGAGCAAGCGCACAATGGGTAACATCAAGCAGAACTTGTTCTGGGCGCTTGCTTACAATTCGATCGGTATCCCGGTCGCCGCTGCAGGCTTCCTCGCTCCGTGGCTGGCCGGAGCAGCGATGGCGCTCAGCTCCGTCTCCGTGGTGCTGAACGCGCTGCGCTTGCAACGAGTGAAGCTATAATCTTACGATGTAAAGTGAAACGAGCCTCCCAACTCGTAAGGTTCCGGACGTTTGTTCCGGTCTTACGAGGGAAGGCTCGTTTTTTTGATGGAAATGCTATTGTTTTGGATGGATGACGGGATCCCCAATAATGCCTTGATCCTCCAAGGCAAGAAGCAGCTTCTTCATGAGCTCAACGGTTGCTGTGATAGCAGTCACGTCGGGCTTCTTTAATTTCTCCGTACAGGTCAAAGTGGCACGTCCGTTCTTAATCCGCAGTCGTACATGGATCTTGGAATGAAGGTTCAGCAACTCTTCGATCCCTTCATATTTCAATGCCGATCGCAGGAGACTGGGATGGGAAGCTTTGGCTCGATATTTTTTGTTCAGCGCGGAGTTGGGAAGGGAAGCTTCCCGGAGCCCTCTGGAAAACCAAGCCAAGATATGTCGGTTGGCCGAAAATAACACGAACTCCAGCTTTCGGCGCGGCCGGTAGCTGTACTTCACGGAGATCGCGTACTCATGACCGGAGCTGTCGTTATTCGGGTCAGTGATCGTCACCTCACAGGAACCGAAGTGTGGGGAAAGCGGCAGATGGACACGCTGTCCCTTATACTTCCAGTTCTTAAAAGTTCCTGCAGCGTAAGTCCCTCCAGAGGTTCTGGCGTACTCTTTTAGCAGGGTCGTCGACTTCGGTTCCCACCACGACTTACTTTTTACTGTCGTCTGCGTCATGCTTCTCTTCCTCCTTGCCCGGCGCCCGGGTGGAAGGCAGTCTTCCCTCGCGGCGCAATGCTTCTCGCAGCAGGTATTCGATATGCCCATTCACGCTTCGGAATTCGTCCGCTGCCCAGCGTTCCAAAGCCTGATATAGCGTCGGGTCAAGGCGAAGTGGGAAGCTCTTTTTGCTGGCCATCGTGAATGGATGCCCCTAATTAATACAACGTGCTAGTATTGATGACCGGCTGGGCGGAACGGTCGGAGACGACAGCGACAAGCAGGTTGTTAATCATAGCGGCTTTGCGTTCGTCATCCAGCTCGACGACTTGACCGGCTTGCAGCCGTTCAATTGCCATTTGAACCATGGTGACGGCGCCGTCAACGATTTTCTCGCGGGCGGCGATGATCGCTTCGGCTTGTTGACGTTGCAGCATCGCACTTGCGATTTCGGTCGAGTAGGCCAGATGCGTCAGGCGCGACTCAATGACTTTAACCCCGGCGATGGCTAGACGGTTTTGCAATTCGCTGGTGAGCTCCAGCGCAATCTCTTCCGTATTGGCGCGCAGGGAGAAGCCAGTTTCGGAGTCGTCCAGTTGATCGTACGGATATTTGCTGGCGACGTGGCGCAGTGCAGCTTCGCTCTGAATTTCTACAAAGGTTTCGTATTCATCCACTTCAAACAGCGCTTTAGCGGAGTCGACTACCGAAAACACCACGACAGTGGCGATTTCGATCGGGTTCCCTTTGACATCGTTAACTTTCAGCTTAGCGCTGTTGAAGTTACGAACACGCAACGAAACTTTTTTGCGAGTTGAGAACGGGACGGCTAGATAGAAGCCGCTCTTGCGGATTACACCCAGGTAGCGCCCGAAAAAGGTGATAACGGCTGCTTGGTTCGGTTGTACGATCGTCAGCCCGGTTAACAGCACGAAGGCGATGACGAAGGAGAGCACACCGCCGACCACAGGAACGACATCGCTTAACGTGACGAGGAATCCCCCCAATGCAATAAATGCGAACATAAACAACAGGGCAACAAAACCGTTTAGGCATGAAATTTCTTTTTCTTTCATATGAAGTGACACTCCTTCACATATTAAATTGATATTTATATGATATCACTTTTGCAAAATAATGTAAATAGGCTGTGGTGATATTCTCTGCCGGGGTCCTTTACATGATTATCCCCTTCGCTCAGATAGGCGAGAAATCGATGGAGGAACACGGTATGAATCGATTATTGCTTGGATGGGAGTGGAGCATGTGGCCTGACCGCCCGTCGTGCTGCCAGAAACGCGCGCTGGGAGTAGCGCGCGTTAGGAATGGAGGATGGGGAAGAAAGTGAGAATGAGGATGAGAATGAGGATGAGGATGGTCAGGAGATAACGGTGAGAAGGATGATGAGGAGGATAGGGATGGGGATGGTGTTTTTAAGGAAGGAAAGGAGGAGGGGAATGGGGTTAAAAGCGAGGCGGCCTCTCAGCTGACCGAACGGGATAGTGCGTGGGTGAAGTGGAACCGTATCTGACCGAATGGGATAATGCGTGGATGGAGTGGAACCGGCTGATCGAAAGGGATCATGTCTGGAGGAAGTTGAATCGCAACTCAAAAAACGGGATGAAGGGTGGGGATATGGAACCGTTACTGATCGCATGGATAGACATGGGAAGGAGAGGCGCTGATCGAACGGGATAATGTGTGAAGCAAGATGTACCACAGCTAATTGAATGGAATAGACGTGAAAATGAGGAAGTGACTGATCAAAGGGGATAATGTGTAAAGGAAGTTGGAGCACAGCTAATTGAACGTGATAGTTTGTGGGCTCGAGGAACCACATCTGATCAAAAGGGATCATGTTTGAGGGAGTGGAACCGCAAATTGAGAAGATGGGCGTGTGAAAGCGGAAGTTCGCTGACCAAATGGGATAATGTGTGAAGAAAGTGGAACCACAATTGACCGAACGGGATAAGCGTGGACGAGTGACCCGTCTGAGGGGCCCATGTCGTAGTGCGATAATCCATGGGCGGGCTTAATCCAAGGAGCGGACGATTTGGCTCAGACGGGCAATGCCTTCTTTCAGTTCCTCGGCGGTGGCGTAGGCGTAGGAGAGGCGCAGGTGGCTGCCGGAGGCGCGGTCGTAGAGGTGGCCGGGGTTGACCAGGAGGCCGGCTTTTAGGGCGGCGTCAAATATTTTGCGCGGGGAGGGGGAGTTGTGCAGGTTCAGCCAGATGTAAAACCCTCCCTGCGGCACCTTCCAGTCCGCGATATCGCGGAAATGCCGCTCCAGCGCGTCCACCGCCGCTTCTCGCCGCAGATGGAGTGCCGCCCGCAGCCGTTCAAGGTGGCGGTCGTAGTTGCCGCTCCCGAGCCACTCTGCTGCCATCTGTTGCGAGAGGGCGCTGGAGCCGTAATCGCTTTGCATCTTGATGTCCGCGAGCCGCTCGATGACGGGCTGCGGCCCGGCAATCCAGCCAATCCGCAGGCCCGGGCTGAGGGATTTGGACAAGCTGCCGAGATACAGCACGCTGCCGCTGGTGTCATGCGCCTTTAGCGGCAGGGGCGGCGGGGCGTCCAGCCATAACTCGCGGTAGACATCGTCTTCCACGAGGGGCAAGCGGGCCGCCTCACAGACGTCCAGCAGCTGCTGCCGCCGCGACTCGCTCATCACCGCTCCGCTCGGATTATGGAAAGTCGGAATGGTGTAAAGCAATGCGCCCGCATACTGCTTAGCGTACACGGAAACGAGGTCGGCGCGCAGGCCTTGTTCATCCATCGGCACGCCGCGCAGCTTCATTCCGGCGCTCTGAAACACGGGCACCGAATACAGATACGACGGTCGTTCGGTCAGTACCGTTGAGCCCTGGGGGAGCAGGCCGACGGAAATGAGCTGGAGCGCCTGCAAAGCGCCGGAGACGATTAGCAGCGAGGCCGGCGAGACGGTGATGCCCTGACGGCGTAGCCGGGCAGCGATGACCTCCCGGAGCCGCAGATCCCCGTTAGGTTCACCATAGCCCAGGTACGGGACCTTGGCGGCCATCCGTCCCAGCAGTTCGGCCATCTCATCCTGCGGCAGCAGGTCGGGGCCCATCTCGCCGGTGCCCAGCCGCAAAATGCCAGGCTGGAACTCGGCCCGGTTAATCTCCTGCACAGCAGGTAGATTAGGGTATTGCACGCCGGAGCTGACGTACTCGTTCCAATCGGGCGGCGGGGAGGCTGTTAGCACGCCCCACGTGTGGTTAACGACGCGGGTGCCGCCTCCCCGGTCACCTTGAAGCAGCCCGGCTGCGATTAGTTCATCCAGCGCGGCGACGACTGTGCTGCGGTTAACCCCAAACCGCGCGGCCAGCTCCCGTTGGGACGGGATGCGCGTCCCCACCGGCCATTCGCCGCTGGCGATCCGGTCACGAAGATGCTCCATGATTTGTCGATGGAGCGGAATCGGCGAATTTCGGCTGGGGCGCCAAGTCGAAGGATTCATATGGAAGACCTCCCTCTTTTGCAGAATGGTCGATTTCTTGCTCGAGCGACGTTATTTTCCCTATTATATCGTTTGGTTGGTTTCAGTTCCATCCAAATGGATGGAGCCAAGTTGGAAGTGGGCAGGTACAATAAGGTTCATGACAAGGAGAGACAGAGATTAGAGGGGGAGAGAGATGGTTAGTGCTGCGATTCATGGGTTCTTTTTGGCGTTTGGGCTTATTTTGCCATTAGGTGTGCAGAATGTATTTGTATTTAACCAGGGGGCTGCCGGACGAAAGCTGCGCCGGGCGTTACCGGCTGTTCTGACCGCTGCTTTGGGCGATACAATATTGATTTTGCTGGCGGTGTTGGGAGTCTCGGTGTTGGTCTTGTCATGGACTTGGCTGAAAACCGTACTCTTTGCGGCAGGTGCTGTCTTTATGCTGTATATTGGTTGGACGATCTGGCGGGACGTGTCCAAGCCGTCTTCCACAGGGGCATCTGGGCTGCCAGCTAAACAGCAGGCGGTGTTTGCCTTGTCGGTGACGTTTTTGAATCCACATGCGATTTTGGATACGGTCGGCGTGATCGGGACAAGCTCTCTGGATTATACCGGCTGGGCGAAAGGGGCGTTTACGCTGGCTACGATTCTGGTGTCGTGGGTATGGTTTTTTGGATTAGCCTGGGCTGGCAAAATGCTTGGAAGCCTGGACCGTGGAGGTCAACTGCTTCGGGGAATCAACCGATTATCTGCGTTGATCGTTTGGGGATTGGCACTATATATGATCGGTTCCGTGGTCGCTGATCAGTTGAATTCAGGCGGCGGGGTGCTTTGAAGCCCAGTATGAATGGGACCCAGGGGCTTGCTTCCCATTGTTGAAAGTTCCATAATTAGGAATGACATCAAGCGAGGAAGAGGAGTGAGGAGATGAACGAGACGATATCGAAGATGCTGGAGCATCGTTCCATTCGTAAATACAGTGATCGTCCGGTGCCCCGGGAGGTCGTCGAACAAATCGTATCTGCAGGCCAAATGGCCTCCAGTTCCAGTAATGTACAAGCCTATACCGTGATTTCAGTGACGGATGCGGATCGGAAGACGAAGTTGGCCGAGCTTTGCGGCAACCAGGCCTATGTCGCGGAATGTCCCGTATTCCTGGTTTGGTGCGCAGATTTATCGAGACTTAAGCGGGCTGCCGAGCGGCATATTCCTTCGGAAACGACGTATGAAGGTACGACAGAGAACTTTATTGTGGCGACGGTCGATACGGCGCTGGCTGCTCAAAATGCCGCCATTGCCGCAGAATCGCTTGGCCTTGGCATCGTATATATCGGAGGTATCCGCAACCATAGCGAGGATGTGGCGGATCTTCTGGGCCTGCCGCACCTCTCGTACCCCGTATTTGGCATGTGCCTTGGTTACCCGGATCAAAATCCTGGGCTTCGTCCAAGACTTCCGCTGCCGGCAGTTCTACACTGGAACCAGTATGATACAGCCGGGCAAGAGGAACAGGTGGCAGCTTACGACGAGATCATGTCCAACTATCTGCGTGAACGGACCGGCGGGGCAAAGGATACCCCTTGGTCCAAGCATATGGCCGAGAAGCTGGCGCAGCCGGCGCGGCTGCATATGCGTGAATTTTTAGAGAAGCGCGGCTTTACCTTGAAATAATACAAACAGCAAAAAGCTGTCCCATTCGGTTTGCAACCGGGGGCAGCTTTTTTCGTCGTTATGATATTCCGTAAAAGTGTCGCGTGTTCTCGTACAATTTCGCTGCGGCTTCTTCCGGAGGGAAGCCCAGAAGATTCGCCCAGGCCATTGCGACATGACGTGTCATGCGCGGATGGGTGATCTGACCGGTAAACGGTCCTTCAAACGGCCAAGGCCCGTCCGTCTCGGCCATCACCTGCTCAGGCGGATAGCGCCGGGCAAGGTCTTGGATCTCCGGTTCGTAGACGATATCCGGCGTAAAAGAGATCGCATAACCGCGATCCGCCATACGACGCACAGTGGCTTCGGCCCCCTTGAACCAGTGGAAATGTGCCTTCGTCACACCGTGGCGTTCCAGCAGATCGCAAGCAAGATCGGCATCTTCGTATACCGCATGCAGTACAATCGGTTTGTCTAATGCTTTGGCAAGCATCACAAACTTTTCCAGCAGATCTACATAGGGTTCAAGCTCGAAGGGCTTTCCTTGCTGCAGTGCTTCTTGCCGCGCGTAATAAGGAAGCCCGACTTCACCGACGGCAATCATATCCCCGGCATGCTGCTTGATCCAATTCAGCAGGTGATCGATTTCCCGATCTTCCGGGATAGGCTGCTCGGGATGGAATCCGAATGCCGGGCGTACCAGGTTCGGATAACGCTCCGCCAAAGCGTTGTTCAACTTGCAGGAATCTAAATGCATCGAAACTGCAATCACGGCCTCCACTCCACAGCCCGGCAGCTCTTGCAGCAGGCGGTCGCGGAGATTTGCATCGTAAAGGTCTATATGAATATGGGCGTCAATGAACGGAATTTGGATTTCCTTCGGTAATTCATGAAGAAGAATGTTGGACATCTCACCAGCCCCTTTCCAAAAACAGGTTAAACCCTTGTACTCATTATACCTGTTATCTAAGTGGGATTCCGCGGTTACCACGGGATTTCTTCGTTTTTTTGCTAGAGAATGTCCATCCTGTAAAAGGTTAATTCTTACAGCGAACAAAGCCATGTCGTACAATAACAATTATGCGACAAAAATTAAAAGTCAACAGGAGGTCCGTTACATAAAATGGGTACTAATTATTTGTCCGCTGTAGCCCAACAATTTCCGTTCCATTTATCAGTCACACAGGATTATCAGGACGAACAGATTATTCAAATGTTCTTGACGGCATGCGCCAAAGCGCCAAATACCCGTAGAAACTATTTTAGGGCTCTAGAGCAATTCAGGCAATTCCTTTCGGGAATGCGTTTTCGGGATGTGACTTGGAGGGAAATCGAAGCTTATAAAATCTACCTCACAAAGGGCTTCTACCGTGATGGCCAAAAACCGCTTGCTCCAGCCAGTGTGGCTGCATTTATCGCACCGCTGAAGTCGTTTTATAAATGGGGAAGCGACAGCAGCATCGGCTTTTTCGATCATAATCCGGCGCAAAATGTCCGTATCCCGGCCATTGCCGTAACGAGCCGCAGACATTATCTGACTCGCAACGAAGTAGGCAAGCTGCTGGAAGCGCTGCGCCGCCAAAGTCTGAGAAATTACTTGATCGGCCTATCCCTGGTGCTGTTGGGCCTTCGCGTGTCGGAGCTATGCGGCATCAAGTGGAAGGATTTTCATACTGATATGTTGGAGACGTCCATCTGGCTCACTGTATCCCACGCAAAACGGGGAAAAACACGCGAGGTTAAAATTCCACGCGAGCTCTGGAGCATGTACCAGGAGCATGCACGCAGATTGGCAAATGGGCAGGAACCGGATCCGGAGCTGAAGCTGTTTGCGATTACGCCGCGGCAAATCGAACGAATCATCAAACAAGCAGGGATTGCGAGCGGAATTCAGAAGCAGCCAACCCCTCACTGGCTAAGACATACCAATGCGACGTTGGCTTTGCTGCAAGGAGCCTCGCTGCAACAGGTTCAGGAAACCCTGGGTCATTCTCATATCAACACAACTCAGCGCTATTTGCATACGGTTGAGCAGATGAAAAAGGCAGCTCCTGACTTCGTGCAAGACTGTTTGATGGAATTTATGTGATATTTCTATTTTTTTAGTGCTATTTATCTATTTTTTGTGTCGAAAATAATGCAAAAATCGCCCTTTTGTCCTATAATGTAACAAGAGTTTATTACAAACCTTGCCATATTTCGACCAGAATTTACCTAGTCCTGTCGCATAATTGTTATTGTACGACATGGTCTGATTTTCATCCGTTTGCTCTGAATCATCATCGGGTAGAAAGCGTTAAAAATTAACTGGTTTTTAGCAAAAAAATATGAGTCAAAAGAACTTTTTTTTCTTCGGGAAATAAGGAACGTCGACTCCGACACGGGAGAGACGAAAGACGACACAGGTTTTTTTAGGGGGCAGAACGGTTGACTGTTTTTAATGAGTTCGTCGACGATTGGTATATGGACTATAGCCCGGAAGCTGTGAAGTGGTTTAACCTGCTTGTGCGCAGGCATCCGGAAACCTATCATCATAGCATACGGGTTGCTATGCTGGCGGAGAAGATCGCCGAGCCGCTGAAGATCACCGGAGCCGAGAAGGATATGCTGGTCCGCGGTTGCTTTATGCATGACATCGGCAAGACGATGATCCCTCGTGCCATCATTGAGCAACGGGGGCCGCTGACGGAAGCCCAGTGGAGGATCATTAAGCTGCATCCGGTTATCGGAGCAGAGCTGGTAGAAGTGGATCCTGCGTTTGGGCCGGGCATTGCGGATATCGTTCGCTGGCATCATGAGCGTTGGGATGGTCGCGGGTATCCGGATGGGCTGAAGGGGAAGGAAATCCCCTATAAGGCGAGAATCTGTGCGGTGGTTGACGCCTTCGATTCGATGACATCGGATCGGCACTATCGGGAACGGAAGCTGACCATGGCGGAAGCCAAGCTGGAACTGCACCAACATCGTGAGACCCAGTTTGATCCGGAAGTGGTGGATGCGTTAATGGAGCTTTCCGATGATATGCTAAATATTTACTCCATCATGTGATCAGCGAAAGATCAGGAGGAATGGACATGGAAAAAGAGTCCTGGAGCCGTTCGGTTACTCCGGAGGAACTGGAGGCAGCGAAACGGACAGGAAGGACTTTGCTCTACCTGCGCGTAACCTTACTTCCCGAATGTACCCAGAAGCTGGAGCGATTCCGGCTGATTGATATGAAGTTAAGCGCCTATGAGCAGGTGCTTGACCGGATGCCGAATCTCTCAGATCCGGCAGGGCATTTAGAATCCATTGAATCGGTGACTTGGCTTATTGCCGTCGCTGGGGAAGCCCAGCATCTGCGGCGATGGGTCGAACTGATGCTGGATGTGGATCAGGTGGAGGTTACCGAGGTGGCAATGGAACGTTGATAGCAGGGGGAAGTCTATTTCAGACTCCTCCTGCTGCTATTTTGCGCTGCTCCGCCGCCATCATCGCCGCAATCTCCCGTTTTAATCGCATAAAATCGGGGTCCTCCAGCATTTCCTCACGCCGCGGCCGGGGAAACGGCACCTGGATGGTGTGCAGCACATGGGCCGGCCGGTTCGTAAACAAAACGATCGTGTCCGAGAGCATGAGCGCCTCTTCGATGCTGTGCGTAATCATCAGGACGGAGCGCTTGTTCTCTTCCCAAATATCCAGCAGCCAGCGCTGCATTTCACTGCGTGTCAGGGCGTCGAGCGCACTAAACGGCTCGTCCAGGCACATGACTTCCTGAGGGGCGAGCAGTCCCCGAAGGAACGAAGCCCGCTGCTGCATACCGCCGGACAACATATGAGGATAAGCTCGTTCAAATCCGCGTAACCCCGCTTTTTCGAGCCAATGCTGAATTTCCGCACGGGAGCTCTGCTTTCCGGCTCCGGCGATTTCCTGCGCCAACACAACGTTATCCTCGATCGTCCGCCAAGGGAACAACGCAGGCTGCTGCGGCACGTAACTGATATGTCCGCGCTGTCCGGTGACCGGGCGTCCCTGAAGGAGCACCTCGCCATGATCCGGCGCGGTCAGACCGCCGATGACGTGGAACAGCGTGCTTTTGCCGCAGCCAGAGGGGCCGATGATCGACACAAATTCACCAGCCGGCACTCGCAGTGAAATGTCCTGCAGCACTGGTACTTCCCGGCGCCGGTCGCGGAACGTTTTATGAATCTGCCGAACCTCCAACGCGGGGGTGGCGTTATCTTTGGGTGTAGATGCTTCGCTCATAAACCAAGCCTTCCTTTCCGTTCGCTTCTCTATCTCCGGTCGTTCGCCGGTTTATAGCGGACAAGCCATTTTTCCAACAATGCAACACAGGCGAACATCGCCAGGCTGATGGCCACGATGATGGCGATGGCGACAAAGATCTTATCCGTGCGGAACGATGCCTTCTGCAGCATCATATAGTAGCCAATGCCTTTGTCTGCGCCAATCCATTCGGCAATGACCGCCCCCATCACGCTGTAAGTTGCGGCGATTTTCACCCCGGACATGATCGAGGGGATCGCATAGGGCACCTCCAGCTTGCGGAAAATATCCGCCTTGGATGCACCAATCATTCGCATATAATCAAGCATCGCCCGGTCCGTGCGGCTAAGTCCGTCCATGGCTGCCACGGCGACAGGGAAGAAGCAGACGAGCGTAATGACGATAATCTTCGGCAGGATGCCAAAGCCGAACCAGATCATCAGCAGTGGTGCTAGCGCAATGGTGGGCACGTTTTGACTTAAGATGATGAGCGGATACAGCGATGCCTTCAGAAACGGGACATAATGCAGAACAAACGCCGTCAGCAGGCCGACAAGCGTCCCGATGGCAAAACCGATCAGCATCAGCCGCAGCGTTGCTAAAGTATGTTCCCCCAAGCTGGCCGCACCGGCAACTGCTTCACGACCGATATCCACCGGGCTGGGGAGAATCCATTTCTCGATGTGGAACCAGGCGGTCGCGCCTTGCCAGATCAGTAAAAACAAGATGACCGCCACGAAGGGCGGCCATATGCTGTGCCAAAGGCTGCGGAGATTCATGGCCGATATTTTTCGATCAGCTTATCCATGCTGACGCCTTCGGGATTGTAGGAAATTTTAATTTGCGAAATGATACCCGTGCTGCCGAATTCAATGACGGCTTCATTCATTTTCTTCACGATGGTCAGCAGCTCGTCGAGATCCCCCTCCATGGTCGTCTCCAGGGGATTCACCTGATATTTGACGCCGGAAGCTTGAATAACTTCAATGGCTCGGTCTACATAGGGAATGACGTCTTCACCGTTAGGCGTTTTCGGAATGATTTGAATGCTTAATAACGCGTTTGGCATGGGTAAGTTCATCCTTTCGAATAGGAGTTTTGGCATTAAAGATTATTAAAGGTAGTTATTCGCTTGGCAAAAACTCGTTGGTAAAAGCGGCATCCACATCAAGCGGTTTCTCCAGGAGCTTGCGTTCAAACATCCAATCGGAATAGTTCTGCCACACTTCTTTCTTTTGCTCGCCCCAGCGCGGAGCATCGTCCTTGTATTTCGGGCTGAGCCATTTTTGACTGGCCACCACCAGGTCTTTGTCGAGCTCGGGTACAGCTTTCAGCAGGATCTGCGCCGCTTCTTCCGGATGGTCGATCGCATACTGATAACCTTTCGTCACAGCCCGCATAAAAGCTTTTACAAGCTCAGGGTTATTCTGGATTGTCTTCTCGTTCGTCACGAGTACCGGTGTGTAGTAGTCCAGCTTCTCGGAGAAATCTTTGACATACAACATGTCCAGCGGCTCGCCCCGCAGCTCGGCCTCAACGCCCGTCCAGGCGTAGAAAATCCAGGCAAAATCAATATCCCGTTTTACCGCTGTAAAATAATCAGCATCCCCGATGTTAACGAATTTCACCTTGTTGACATCAGCGCCTTGCAGATCCATGATCGATTGGATCACCGCTTGTTCCACCGGTGAACCCCAGCCGCCGTAGGCTTTGCCCTCGAAGTCCTTTGGCGACTTGATGTTCTTCTCGACAGGGGCAGCGAAGCCGGACGTATTGTGCTGGATGATCGCGGCAATCGAAACGAGCGGGACGCCTTGGATTCGGCTTTGCGTCACGTTCTCTTGCACGCTGACGCCAAACGGCACCTCTCCTGAGGCCACCATCGCTTCGGCGCCGCCGGAACCAGGCAGGAGGATGTCCACATGCAGTCCTTCCTCGGCGAAATAGCCTTGATCCTTGGCGACGTAAAGCCCGGTATGGTTCGTGTTAGGGCTCCAGTCGAGCACGACTTTCACATGTTGCAGCTCTGCATTAGAGGCTTGATTGGGTGCGGCGGCTTCGGTATTTTGTCCGCCTTGGTTTCCGCCTTCCGCTGTCCCGGCACGATTCCCATTCGCTCCGCCGCAGGCGGACAATACCAGCAGCAAGCAACCAAGAAATATGGCCAGTGCGGTACGTACTTGAACTTTCACGACTCCGACTCTCCTTCGTTGGTGTAAATTTCCGCAGCTTGTTCTTGGTATAACCCTGGATGTGCGTCCTTAAGCGTAACTTCCAACTTCCGGATACAAAAAAACGTCCCGGATCCGGGACGCGATAGGCAATGGAAATGACATGTAAAATAAGTTCATCACCATGGTATGGCTCCCTACGCTGGCATTATCCAGATCAGGTTGAAGGGTCAGTATCTTGGAGGGATACACTCTCAGCCGGCCAATTCCAGCACCCCTGAACAATATGACTGCAGATTACATCTGTCATTATAGTTTTCAGTAGTTAGATTTGTCCAGTCTTTCCGGTAGGCTTGAAAAAACAGGGGATTTGCTTTTTATCTGGCAAAAGGCTATAATGAGATCAAATCATGTTTTTGAAAGAAGATATCATTCACGCATTGAAAAGGGTGTCACTTTTTTAAAACTGGAACTTTTTTCAATGTGTGAATTTTTTTTATACAAGTGGTGCATGTTCAATAAGGGTCAGCCTTTATTTGAACGACTTCTGTTAAAAAAATGAATCATGTTAATCTTAAACAGGAGGTATTCTCCCATGGAAACTGGAACAGTAAAATGGTTTAACGCTGAGAAAGGTTTTGGCTTCATCGAAGTGGAAGGCGGAAATGACGTATTCGTTCATTTCAGCGCGATCACTGGCGAAGGCTTCAAAACCCTCGACGAAGGCCAACGCGTACAATTCAACGTGGTTCAAGGCAACCGCGGCCCTCAAGCCGAGAACGTTGTAAAACTGTAAGCTAGTTAGAAACTGCTCTTAATGCGTGCTCGCATTAAGGGCAGTTTTTCTTCGCAAAGATCATTAATGAGGTTAATTCTTCAGAAGTCCGCTTCTGATGATACATATAACACTACAACAAAATCATCAATGCACCTGGTTGTAACGTTCACCTTGAAGAGGAGGGGAATTTTATGAACTACCGTAAAAAGACGTTAGAAGAAATTCCTGAGGAAAATACGCCGGTATGGACCTGCACTAGCGATGACTGCAACGGGTGGATGCGGGACAATTTCACCTTTGATTATAGCCCCGTATGTCCGCTCTGCTCGTCCGAGATGGTCATGGGGATGCGCATGCTCCCTCAACTGAGCAATCCAAGCTCCGATCAAAGATCGTCGGCCAAGAAGGCTTAGGCGCTTGTACCCTTTCATGGGACCAGTGACCTAAGCGAACGCAGCCGTGTTCGCCTTTCGCGAATGCGGCTTTTTTATGCCCTTTGCTAAAGTGAGGAGCTACCTAAGAAAAGGATTGCATCCCTATCTAAAATCGAATATGTTTAATTATGACATGTTTCGACAAGCAGGAGGGCGTTGATGCGCGTAAAGTATAAAGTGGCACCCCAGGTTTTTGACATCCCCTACAGCCCAAGGCAGCGAAAGTGGGCGATTATCCTCTCAGTTTTCATTACCGTCGTGTCGTTGATTACATTACCGTTTGGAATGATTGAACTTCCACATAAAGATCAATATTTATCGGCCATTGTTGGCTGCATTATTTTTGGCAATTTGTTAACCGCCATTACCATGTATAGTCAGTACCGAGCTTCCGGTCTACCGGCTTTGCTGGTTATCTTCTGCACTTATTTGTTCGGTTGTTTCATGTCACTCTTGTACGTCTTGACCTTTCCGAGTCTCTTCATCAACATCGCGGATGTTGAAGCGATTAAGGAGCAAACGGCGGGATGGGTGTGGGTGATGTGGCATGTGGGAATTACCCTGGGGGATCTGGGGATATGCTTTTGCAGGTCGAAAGTGGTCTGCTCCCTTAAAGTCGAAGAAGCAGATCGTTCGATCTGGCACGGCGGGCATTGTCCTTACCTTGTTCCTTGTATTTTTTTCATATAAAGCTTCAATGCTTGCTGTTCAGAGGCTGCCGGGTCTTTTTTATAATAATGATTTATGGCAACTCAAAAATTCAATGATTGGCCCGATCCTATGGGCTCTTAATATGTACGCATTGTTAGTGTTAAGGGTGAGAGTAAAGAGGCAGTCGGTGCTGCACTTGTGGCTGTCTGTGGCAATGTTAGCCTTGCTGATGGAGGTTACGCTGGAGTTATGGGCCGGCATGCGCTTCACGCTTGGATGGTATGTGGCTAAAATCAATTCCCTGATCTCGGCCACCATTGTGCTCTGTGCGATTGTTAACGAGGTGAATCGTTTATTCATCCGACTGTCGGAGCAGCATCGGCAGTTGATCGAATCGGAGGAGCAGCTTGAGGTGGCTAACGAACAGCTGCTTCGGTTAACCAATCTGGACGGGTTGACAGAAATCCCTAACCGGCGGAGATTGGATGAGATCCTCGATAGGGAATTGCAAACTCCCGAGGAACGAAGCAACGCGCTATCGCTGCTCATGATAGATATTGATTATTTTAAAGACTATAATGATTATTACGGACATCAAGCTGGGGATCAGGTTCTTAAAAAGGTTGCACAAACGATCTATGCTGCGGCGAAGCGGGAACGCGGGTTTGCGGCCAGATACGGCGGTGAGGAGTTCGTCGTGATCCTGGCCGGTCACCATGCGCAGCAAACGTTAGAGTTGGCGGAACGGCTGCGGGGAGAGGTGGCTGCCTTGGCGATCGAACACCACAGGTCGAAAGTGGACAACTGCGTCACGATCAGTATGGGAGGTTACTCCTTGTGCCCGCACGAACCGATGACGTCGGAGGAATTGATCCGCCATGCCGACGGTTGTCTGTATCAAGCGAAGGCAGCGGGGCGCAATCGAGCGATTGTGAAGGGAGGATGCTCCTGAACCACTTACGGTTCAGGAGGCAGTGGAGCTCTCGGTCATTGCCCGGTACTGCTTGAGCATAAACAGCCGCCAGCGAATGATCATGCCATAAGCGAGCAGGAAGAACAGCGATGCGGTTTGCATGACGGAGACGTATTGTTCTACAGCCTCATGCAGCAGGAGACGGACAACTAGCAGACCAATCAGAATGAAGATAAAGCTGCGGGAACGTTCCGCGTAAATTTCGCCGCCGATGTTCTCGAACTTGGTTGTCCGAATCAACGGATAAGAAAAAAGAAGCCAGCCGAAAGCAAAGGCAATTATGCCCCACAGAATTGGAATATGCGTCTCCGGTACAACGAACATGAAAAGACCGGTTGTCATTCCGAGCGGCGGGATAATGATTTTCTTCACCGTGACAGGTCGACGACTGGCTTTCAGACGGATAAACAGAACAGCGACGGCCATGGCCATCGCACCAACAGTAAAGGCGATTTGCATATACGAGGGATTCATTAGGTTCATAGAGGTTCCCTTTCTATAAGTGTAGTGTATAGTATGTATGTGTTGAGTTATTAGCAATGAGTAATTAGCGATAATGATATAACGTGACTAGCGAACAGCGATTCGCGAGAACATTATAACATACTCGTCTGCACTTGTTTCAAACTTGGTATGGGAAGGGGAAAAAGGAAGATGAATAGTGAATTAACAGTCGCCGTTCATTGCTTGTTGTATTTAGATTCCAAGCAGGATCGCATGGCCAATAGCGAACAGATCGCTAGCAGCGTTGCGACCCATCCAGCCCGCGTACGTAAGGTACTCAGCCTGCTGCGCCGCCATGACCTCGTAACGACAAAGGAAGGGGCCCGCGGCGGGTATATGCTAAAGTGCGAGCTTTCGCACGTGTCCCTCGGCGACTTGTATCGCATCTTCGCTCAAGGATCGCTGCAACCCAACTGGTGTTCCGGCAGTGAATGCTCTTCCTGTAATATTTCCTCGAACATCCCTGCCGTGATGAACCAAATCTACAGCGGGGCAGAGAAACAGGTGGAGATGTTTTTTGATCGGCTTCCATTGTCTGAAGTGAAGCAGATGATGGATAAATTTGAGAAAGAAAGGGAAGAGAAATCGGTGAGCAAGGAAGCGAGGCAGCACTGGTACTTTTTTGTAGGTTCCTATGCCGATCGCGGGGAGCCGGGAATTTATCTCTGTGAGCTGCAGAGGGACACCGGCGAAATGCGGGTTATCCACGAGACTGCGGGTCTTACCAACCCTTCCTTCGTGATCTTCGATCCACAGGGGATGCGATTGTATGCGGTAAGTGAGCAGACTGAAGGGCAGGTCGCTGGATTTACGGTTGATCCGAAGGATGGGAAGCTGGCGATGCTGCACAGCGAACGGGCAACGCTGGGGGCCGACCCGTGCCATCTGGCTTTGAAGTGGGGGCGGGATACATTTTTGCTGGTCGCTAACTATTCCAGCGGGCATGTGAATGCCTTTACACTGGAACCGGATGGGGCATTAGGGGAAATGACTGCCCTGATCCAACATGAAGGCAGCAGCGTTAACCAGGAGCGCCAGGAGTCGGCTCATGCTCACAGCATTGTGCCTAGCCATGATGGTCGGTTCGCCTTTGTCTCCGACTTGGGGACGGACCAGATTGTGATCTATCGGTTGGAGTGCGGGCGGCTCTTTAAGCATGGCGTAACCCACTTGCCGCCCGGGGCAGGTCCACGGCATTTCGTGCTCCATCCATCAGAACAGTTTGCGTACGGCATGAACGAGTTGAACAACACGATGACGGCGTATACGTTCGATCCTGTGGAGGGACGGCTTGAAGCGATCCAGCACGCCAGCTCGCTGCCGGATGATTTCCAAGGGGAGAACTACCCGGCTGATATCCACTTCTCGCCGGATGGACGTTACGTCTACGGATCGAACCGCGGACATGACAGCATTGTACGTTTCCGTATCGATGAGCACACCGGTCATCTCGTAGACCCGGAATGGACGAGTGTGGGAGGCAGTTGGCCGCGGAACTTCGCCGTCCTGGAGGACTATGTGTTGGTGGCCAATCAGTACAGCGGCAATATCGCCGCCCTGCGGCGAGATCCCAACAGCGGCAGTCTGACACCGGCGGAGCATAGCTTGAAGATCAGCAAACCTTCCTGCATCGAACCGCTGCCGGTGAACTTTGCGGCGGGTACGCCAAATTAGAAATTAGATAGTAAGAACATCTAAGCGGACGAGGATCCGACCCAGACACCCGAAGGCCAGCATTTGCCGGTCTTCGGGTGTTTTTGCATGTGCGGCCGTCATCCCTCTTTAGTTGCATACAGTGCTGTCGTAACATGATTACGCCAACTGCACTCAAGCGGTTGAACCGCCGTATACCGAACGGTACGTACGGTGGAGTGGAAGGTCGACTGCTCAATTATTGAGTAGCCTCCTATCCGATTGGCGAGGAAGAAGATCCGCTGTTTACGCTGCAGTAGGTGCCGGCTATAAGGCAGGCTTATAAATAAATTGCTTTTTTTGTATAAAAAGGTTTGACATTTCTGGGCTGGCCCATTTAAAATAACACCATAGCATACTAAACAGGTAGGAATAATTAAAAATGTTCTCACCGTACGGACGGAGGAACGCTCTACTTGCCTTGGCAGACACGGGTAGTGGCTCGGTTTGACCGTTGGGGGTGGGGCGTTTCTCCGTTTTCCATTGTCCAATGGGTTGCTGTGGTGGAGATCTGCCCTGCCCTAGTAAAGCGAGAAAAGAGTATGGGGAGTGATACGATGAACAGAAGGTTGAAGCAAGGGGTTCTAGTGAGTCTGGCATTAATGATGATTGGGGTTCTGGCAGCTTGCTCGTCCAACACGAGCGGCGGCAACGACGCGGCCAGCGCGGCAGCCGGCAATTCCGGCGGCGGGGAGAAGTCCAAAGCGGTGGAGCTGCTGAACGTATCCTACGACCCAACCCGGGAATTATACGAAAATTATAACAAGGCCTTTGCGGCATATTGGGAGAAAGAAAAAGGACAGAAGGTCACCATTAAGCAGTCGCATGGCGGGTCAGGCAAGCAAAGCCGGGCTGTCATTGACGGGTTGAAGGCCGACGTGGTAACTCTGGCGTTGGGATACGACATTGACGCCATTGCGGAAACCGGGCTGATTAATGAAGGTTGGCAGCAAAAGTTCGAATATAACAGCTCGCCCTACACTTCTACGATCGTATTCCTGGTTCGTAAAGGCAACCCCAAAGACATTAAGGATTGGAACGATCTGATCAAGGATGGCGTTGAGGTGATCACGCCTAACCCGCAAACCTCCGGCGGGGCGCGGTGGAATTACCTGGCGGCTTGGGGATATGCGCTGCACCAAAACAATAACGACGAGACGAAAGCACGGGAGTTCGTGCAAGAGCTGTTCAAGCATGTTCCGGTTCTCGACAGCGGGGCGCGCGGCGCTACAACGACGTTCGTAGAACGCGGACTTGGCGACGTGCTGCTGGCTTGGGAGAACGAAGCCTGGTTGTCCGTGAAGGAGCTGGGGCCGGATAAGTTCGATATCGTCTATCCGTCGGAGAGCATACTGGCCGAACCGCCGGTTGCCGTGGTCGACAAAAATGCAGATGCTAACGGCACCCGCGAAGTGGCTGAAGCTTATTTGCAGTACCTGTATTCGGAAGAAGGACAGAAGATCGCTGCGGATAATTACTATCGTCCAACGCTGGACAGCGTTAAGGCGGAGTATGCCGACAAATTCCCGGAGATCAAGCTGTTTACAATCGAGGAATTTGGCGGATGGGCAGAAGCCCAGGCGAAGCATTTTAATGACGGCGGCATCTTTAACCAAATTTACCTACCGCAATAATACGAACCGACCGTAACGAATCGGAGGCGAAGACTATGCACAGTAGCACTGCAAAGCGCGGCGTTCTGCCTGGTTTCGGGCTGACGATGGGATTTAGCGTGCTGTACCTCAGCCTAATCGTGCTCATCCCGCTTTCCGCCTTGCTGCTCAATTCTACAGGACTAACCTGGGAGAAGTTTTGGGATATCGCCACCGACCCGCGCGTGCTTGCTTCATACCGAGTAAGCTTTGTGACCGCGGCGGTGGCCGGACTGATCGATGCGGTGCTTGGGCTGCTGCTGGCCTGGGTGCTGGTCCGGTACGATTTTCCCGGCAAACATATTTTTGATGCGATGATCGACCTTCCTTTTGCCCTGCCGACGGCGGTGGCTGGGGTTTCCCTGACTGCGATCTACTCAGCCAACGGCTGGATCGGTTCCTTGTTCGAACCGCTGGGGATTCGCATCGCCTTTACACCGGCGGGCATCACGCTTGCGCTGATGTTTATCGGCATTCCGTTTGTGGTGCGCACCGTACAGCCGGTGCTGCAGGACCTGGATGCCGAAGTGGAGGAGGCGGCAGCTACCCTTGGGGCAAGCCGCTTCCGCACCTTCCGCCAGGTCGTGCTGCCGGAGCTTCTGCCACCGCTTCTAACGGGGTTTGCGCTCGCGTTTGCCCGCGGCATCGGCGAATACGGCTCCGTGGTCTTCATCTCCGGCAATATGCCGATGAAGACGGAAATCGCCCCGCTGCTGATCATGTCGAAGCTGGAGCAATTCGACTACGCCGGAGCGACGGCAGTTGCACTGATGCTGTTGCTCATCTCGTTTGTGCTGCTGCTGCTCATCAACACGTTGCAACGTCGGATTCGCAAGACCGCACGCTAGGAGATGGAGAACGCTCGAAAAACGCCAATCGCAATCGATAGGGAGGGAAGAGGATGGCTGGTTCTGTGCCATTAGCTGCAAGCAAGCCGACGGCCCCGCGGAAGCAGGTGGGCCAAGGCTCGGGCGTCATCAAGTGGGTGCTGATCACAGCAGCCGTACTGGTCCTGCTGTGGCTCATCGTATTGCCGCTTGCCGTCGTCCTGACGGAGGCGCTCAAGAAAGGTTGGGACGTCTACATCGCAGCCATCCGTGACCCGGATGCATTATCCGCATTGCGGCTGACGCTGCTCGTCGCTGTGATTACCGTCCCGTTGAATACGATCTTTGGAGTGGCTGCCGCTTGGGCGGTCACCAAATTTAAATTTCGCGGCAAGCAGGTATTGGTCACCTTAATCGACTTGCCGTTTGCCGTATCGCCGGTCATTGGCGGTCTAATCTACGTGCTGGTTTATGGCTCGCACGGGTGGTTCGGACCATGGCTGGAGGAGCATCATATCTCGATTATTTTTGCCTTGCCGGGCATCATCCTGGCGACGTTGTTCGTGACTTTCCCGTTTGTTGCCCGTGAGCTCATTCCGCTGATGGAGGACCAGGGGCAGCAGGAAGAAGAAGCTGCTATCACGTTGGGAGCTCGGGGGTTCCGGATCTTCTGGAAGGTCACGCTGCCGAACATCAAATGGGGTCTATTGTACGGCATTGTTCTGTGTAATGCGCGGGCGATGGGAGAATTCGGCGCGGTTTCCGTCGTCTCGGGCCACATCCGGGGAGAAACGAACACCTTGCCGTTGCACGTGGAGATTTTGTATAACGAGTACCAATTTTCTGCGTCGTTTGCCGTGGCATCCCTGTTATTGCTGCTGGCGCTGGTGACCCTGCTGCTCAAAGGCTGGTTCACTCGCAAGAGCAGCCATTAGGGAGACCGAGGCTAGAAAGGACCAGAGGTGCGCCGGTTGCGCAGGCGGAGCTGGGGAGAGTTACAGCGGGGAGAGTCTGCTGGGTGAGATGAGGGATGGCTTCCGGGGCGGAGCTTTTAACGGAACGTAACGCCCTTATTCGCCGATTTCCCGGACATTTCCCACTGTAACGGAACCAAGTGACCTTATGGCCCGAAAAAGTAGAGAGAGAGAACAGAAATTGCTCGAAATAAGGTCTTCTCGTTCCGTTAGCTTTAGAACCACCCGCGAAACGTACAAATAACGGTGCTAGGTTCCGTTAGAAGTGTGAATACCAGCGTGAACTGTTAATTTACCTATATACCTAAACCAGGGGAGGGGTAGGGGGATGGCGAAACCATTGCAAGTCGATGAAATTTGGCTGGAACGGATTGCGGAGCTGCTGAGCGGCATGGAATTCGGTTCGTTAAACATCGTTGTCCATGAAGGTCAAATCGTGCAAATGGAACGTACGGAGCGCAGACGTTACGAGTTGAACCCGGGCAATGCCTCCAGGGCTGCCGGAGCTTCCCGTCATACGGCCAAACCTTTGCGTGAATCTAGACAGCGTTAAGGTTAAGCGGGCCGGGTGCCTGTCTCTACAGGAATCATTAACATCAGAAACATCACCCTAATTTAAAAAAACAACCCCGATTCCGGGCGGTCAGGCCGAAGGCCTGTCCCGCCTCAAGGAATCGGGGTTGTTGGCGTTTATTGCGTCGTTTCGCTCTCGCCGCCCTTAGGACTTAGCGACTGCACGGCTTCGGAGGAGACGCCGTCTGAAGCCTGCGGGGTCATCGGCAGCGGATCATGGCCGACATACGGACGGGCCCTCCTCGGTTTGCGGCTGTTGAGGCGAAATCCGCCGAGAAACAGGAGCAGCTGGGCCCCGAGCAGATATGGGGCCAGCCATGAAGCAGCCCAATGTCCGACAGCCAACACGGCGATCACGGCGCCGAGCAACCGAGCCGGTACCGCATTAACATGCCGGTTCCGTCCGCCCAGCACGGCCAGGGAAAGCGTTAGCAGCGCAAACCAACTTGAGGTCAGTTGCATCCATCCGATCGCCAGCTCCCACGCGTTTCCGCTTTCTTCAGCGCCGGATAGACTGGTGTCCAGCAAGCGCCACAACCATAGCAGCGAGATAAAGAAGGCGGCGGCGAGTACTCCTGGCAAAACGGGGCGAAACATACGCCATAGCCAGCTCCCCCAGCCAGGCCCTTCCATGTGGCGGAGGAGCTTGTCCCGTTCGGCGATCAACGTCTCGCTCTCCCGCTCAATGGTTCTCAGCAGCAGAGGCAGCCGGGAGGCGTCGTCGTCCTCGGTGTAAGCGGCGATTTGCGCGAGCACATTTTCACTGACATAAGGCGCAGCCCGGCTAGCCAGCAGCTTGTCCCGCAGGGCGCTGGGGTCTGCGGGCGTTGACGAAGCGGATTCCGTTGCAGACATCAACGATCCTGCAGCCGCCGCATAGCGTTCCAAGGTCGAGTTGACGTAATCCAGCCGGATTCGCTCATCCCGAGCCATTTGGTTGCGTGAGGTAATATAAATTGCAAGGAACGCAGACAATGCCAGAAAGGCAGCCAGCGCGGCATGATCAGGGCTCTGTAGCCAGGTAACCCATTCCGACAGTGACACGATGATCACCCTTTCCATATTCCTCCTTTCACTATTGCACAGGAGGCGTTCGGATTCAAGCTTGAGTCAGGAGTTTTGCAAATATGTTATACTTGAAAATTGGTGAAAACTTACACAAAAAATCAGCGGGCGGAGGGAAGCGGTATGAATGAACAATCCGGGGCAGACATGAATGGACAACCCGGTGCGGGGAGGAATGGACATCCTGCGGCAGAGGTGAAGATCCGATACGAAGCGCCTGAAGTTGCGGATTATCTGAGGCTTCGTGAACGTGCGGGAATGAGTCCGCGCAGCGCGGAAGGAGCAGAGATTGGCCTAAGAAACTCCATCTTCGCCGTCTCGTTATATGATGAAGCAGGATTAGCGGGGATGGGAAGAGTTGTGGGCGATGGCGGCTGCTTTTTGCAGGTGGTGGACATTGCCGTACGCCCGGATCTTCAAGGCAAAGGCCTTGGCACAAGGATCATGAGCGAAATTATGAGGTTTCTGGAGCAACAGGCACAGCCTCAAACCTATGTCAGCCTGATCGCGGATGTGCCAGCAGATAAGTTGTACCGGCGTTTCGGCTTTGAATATACCGCTCCTGGCGGACTTGGGATGTATTGGAGACAACGATAACATGGAGCATGGGAAGGCTTGCAACGGATGGAGCCCTCCGGTGAGAAAAGGGCAAAGGAGATGCCATCGGAGTGACTACAACAGTCATTGAAATTTTTATGATCGCGATTCTGGCAGGGGTCGTGGGTTCGATTCTTGGCTTGGGCGGCGGAATTATCGTGACCCCCGCACTGACACTGTTGTTTGGCGTGGACATTAACCATGCCATCGGGGCGAGCATCATTTCCGTCATCGCCACTTCAAGCGGATCGGCGGTGGCGTACATTCGCGACCGGATCACCAATTTGCGGGTCGGTATGTTTCTGGAGATCGCCACGACGGTCGGGGCGATCACCGGAGCGTTTATCGGGGCTTGGATAGCCCCGCAGTTTTTGTATTTTATTTTTGCCTTGCTGCTGCTCTACTCGGCCTATGCCATGATCAAAAAAAGCAAACAAGAGGTGCCGGAAAACGTTCCGCTGCATCCGGTAGCCCAAAAGCTGGGGCTGCAAGGGGAGTATTATGACAAGGCGCTGGGTAAAACCGTGGCCTATAACGTAGACCGCGTCTATGAAGGCTTTGGAGTCATGTACGGTGCGGGCGTCATTTCCGGGCTGCTCGGCATTGGCAGCGGGAGCTTTAAAGTGATGGCGATGGACGTGTTTATGAAAATGCCGCTGAAGGTGTCGAGTGCGACCAGCAATTTTATGATGGGCGTTACGGCGGCGGCTAGTGCAGGGATCTATTTGCTCCGCGGGGACATTATTCCGGTAATATCCGCTCCCGTCGCCTTGGGCGTGTTGATCGGAGCCACCGTCGGTTCGCGCTTGATGCAGCGCATGAAGAGTAAAACGATTCGCAAGCTGTTTATTCCCGTCATGGTGTACGTGGCGTTCCAAATGATCTATCAAGGATGGAGGGGCTGACATGGGCGACCCTAACGAGACAACGCAAAATCGCTCCTTTGAGATCGAAACGGCCATCAGCAAAATGCTCCGGGTTGGCGTCATGCTCGCGGCTGCTGTGATCGTGATTGGACTCATCCAGTTTTTGATCACAGGCGACAGCGGGTACCCGGGGGATACGTACCCCACCAACTTTGGTGCGATCATGTCCGGGTTGCTGGCCTTGAAGTCAGTGGCGATCATCCAGACCGGTTTGCTGCTGCTCATTTTAACGCCGGTGTTTCGGGTGTTCATTTCCCTCTTTTTGTTCTGGGCTGAGAAGGACTACCGTTACGTGGTGATTACGGCGATTGTGTTGATCATCTTGATCTTGAGCTTCGTACTAGGAAAGGCGGGCTAAGGAATCAGCAGGATCTGGGGCTTTCTGATCGCTTTGCAGAGCGGGGGAGGCCCTTTTGTTTTTGGACTTGCGGGGGAAGGATAATTATAATGTAAGCAGCAAAGCTTGGGAATCCCATCCAACAGCGAAGAAAGGGCGAACCGATAGATGAAGATCGTATTATTTGGCGCAACGGGCATGATTGGAAAAAGAATTGCGGCGGAGGCGTTGCAACGCGGTCATGACGTGACAGCAGTAGTTAGAGATCCGGCGCGGGCTGCCGAGGCGGGGTTACCTGACCTCGTGCCGGCAGATTCCAAGCGGGCCGGGCATTTGAGCTTGAAGGAAGGGGATATTTTGGTCCCCGATTCCATCGCCCGGCTCGTCCAAGGACAAGACCTGGTCATTAGCGCGTATGGGCCGCGCTTCGGGGAGGAGGACGAGATGCTGGAAGCCACGCGATCGCTGATCGAAGGCGTGAAGCGCGGCGGCGTCCGCCGTCTGATCGCGGTTGGCGGAGCCGGCGGTTTGGAAGTTGCTCCAGGTGTGCGGTTGATGGATACGCCCGAGTTCCCGGAGGAGCTACGGCCGTTGGCCCGGGCTCACGAAGAGGCTCTGAACCTTTACCGGGCGTCGGACCTGGAGTGGACGGTATTAAGCCCGCCGGCGCTGATCGAGCCGGGGAAGCGCACCGGGATGTTCCGCTTAGGGTTAGACCGCTTGGTCGTTGACGAGCGAGACAACAGCCGGATTACGGCGGAGGATTATGCCGCAGCCCTCCTGGACGAAGCGGAGGACCCGTATTATATCGGCACCCGTTTTACTGTGGGGTATTAGAACCGTTGGGGGAGGAGAACCAATGAAATTCGTGACATCCGAGCAAATGCGTGCCATCGACCGCTACGCGATAGAGCAGATTGGCATTCCGGCGGTCGCGTTAATGGAGAACGCCGGGCGGGCCATTGCCGAGGAGGTGCTGTTCTTTTGCCGGCAGCGGCGGGAAGGGCGGCTTCCGGAGCATTCCGAGGAGACGATTCGCGAGCGGCCAGCTGGATTGGAGAGCTGGGACCGGGATTTAGGCGGCTCGCCGGAGGAGGAACATTGGCTGATTCTCATCGGTAAGGGAAATAACGGCGGCGACGGCCTGGTGTGCGCGCGCCATCTTGCAGATGCAGGCGTGCGGGTGAGCCTGCTGTACGCCGAGGAGCCGGAGCGACTCAGCGGTGAAGCCGCGCTGCAGCATGCAATCGCTGCAGCGCTGGGGCTGCCGGGCGAGGTGTACACGCCCGGCGCGGTGGCGGCGGCCCGATCCCGCGGGGTGACGGGGATCGTGGACGCGTTGCTGGGCACCGGGAAGGGAGCGCCCCGGGGGGCCTACGCCTCCCTGATTCGGGAGGCGAATGAGAGCCGGCTGCCAATCGTGGCAGCCGACATCCCCAGCGGGCTGGATGCCGATACCGGCGCAGTCCACGACCCGTGCATTCAGGCCCGGATCACCGTCTGCCTCGCCTTCTTGAAGGCGGGGCTGACGCAATATCCGGGCGCGAAGGCCGCGGGGGACGTGATCGTCCGCTATATCGGCATTCCCCGCGCGCTTCCGCCGGGCATGGCGGAAGCCGGGGTGCTGCTCACCGAGGAGGCACTGCGCGGTGAGCTCGGGGTGGACCCGGGGCGGCGGCGCGACGCCGGCGGGCACAAGGGCACGTACGGGCACGTGCTGCTGGCGGCAGGCAGCCTGACGATGAGCGGCGCCGGCCTGCTGGCCGCCAAAGCCGCGCTCCGCGCCGGCAGCGGCCTCGTCACGTGGGCGCTGCCGGAGGCGCTGCTGCCGCAGGTGCTCGGGGCCGTGCCCGAGCTGATGCTGGCGCCGGCCGGCGGCGAAGCCGGCGCCTGGAACGCCGCAGCCGCATCCGAGCTGCTGCGGCTGCTGGAGGCGCGCGACGTGCTCGCCATCGGCCCGGGGCTCGGCCGCTTCCCGGGCGAGGACGGCTTCCTGCGCGCCGTGTGGGAGGGCGCCCCGCGTCCCCTGGTGGTGGACGCGGACGCCCTGAACATCCTCGCCGCCGCAGGTGCGCCGGCGGCGTGGCCGCGCCGGGAGGCGGCGACGATTCTGACGCCGCATCCCGGCGAAATGGCCCGGCTGGCCGGCCTCTCCACGGCCGAGGTGCAGCGGGACCGCATCGGGCTGGCGCGCAGCTATGCGGTTCAGCACGGCGTCACGCTCGTGCTGAAAGGCGCGCGCACCGTCGTAGCGGCTCCGGACGGCCGCGTGTTCGTCAACGTTACCGGGCACCCCGGCATGGCTACCGGGGGCGCAGGAGACGTGTTGACCGGCCTGATCGCCGGGCTGCTCGCCCAAGGCCTGGACGCCGTGCAAGCGGCGGCGTTTGGCGTGTACCTCCACGGCCAGGCCGGCGAGCGCGCGGCCGCGGCCCGGCAAGGGAATCCGGCGTCCCTCATCGCCGGGGACATCATTGAGGCGCTGTAGCGAAGCAGGCAGACAAGCCGCCGCCAGATGGATCGAACTGCGTTGAAGCGTTGGCTGGCATACGCCGATTGCCGCTTGTCCCCGGATCGTCCTTAAGCAGCGCGGGTTGCATTGACTTTTCAAGCAAATATTGATAGCATCGTTTTAAAATTTAGACAAAAGGCCGGGGTTCGTGAGCATACGAACTCCGTCACAGATAAGGGGAGAATCCGAAATGAAAGTGACGATTATTAACGGAAGTCCAACACCAGGCTCCCGGTTGAGCGGCGTAATTGCACTGACGGAGGAACTGCTGCGCAGTGAAGGCTTCGAAGTCAGTCATGTGAATGTGGTGGAGCTGCCGCCGGAGGATTTGATCCATACCAAATTTGAAAGTGAAGCGATCGTCAAAGCGAACGGGCTCGTTGCAGCGGCTGACGCAGTGGTTGTCGCCAGCCCGGTGTATCAGGCGTCGTATACCGGCGTGCTGAAGACGTTCCTCGATCTTGTTCCGCAAAAAGGCTTGGCCGGCAAAGTCGTCCTGCCGCTCTTTATTGGAGGCAGCCTGGCGCATTTGCTGACGATTGATTATGCGCTGAAGCCGGTTCTGTCTGCGCTCGGTGCACGCTATATTTTGGGCGGTGTGTACACAGTGGACGCTCAGGTTGCTCGCACGGAAACCGGCGGCTTCGATATCGCTGGAGAGCTGCGTACCCGGTTGGAGGAGAACGTGAAGGAGCTGGCCCGGGAAACGCGCCTGCGCCAGCAGTCTTAAGCCAAACTTGAGTGAATCACATCCACTTCGGATTGGATTGTGAAGAGTCCAACCTCACCGGCTCCGGGATGCCTCCCGGGGTCGTTTTTTTTTGGAGACGCGATGGAATGCCGCCGAGTGATTGCGGATCGAAGCGATCTCGAAGAAATCGGCTTTCTTCTGACCGCAGCCAACGACGCAATCGGACAAAACATGGTACAATAGGACTAAAGGGATATCTGCTCGCAATTGTCGAAAGGGGATTTTTGGACATCATGTTGAAATTGGTCTTTTTCGTAGGAGTCGCTGGTACGGGGAAAACGACGGTGGCTCGCAAGCTGGCAAGACGGATGCCGGCGGCTTTTTTGGATCGGGATACAGTGGGCGGCCGCTGTGTCGAGAAGATTCTGGCGATGAACGGTCTGGATGTGAACGATCGGGATTCTGATTTTTACAAGGAACACTTGCGTGATCTGGAATACGAGACAACCCGGGACATCTGCATCGAAAATTTGGCAGCCGGCCAAAACGTATTTATGATTTCCCCGTTCACGGCGGAACTGAAGAACAAAGACTGGATCGAAAAGCTGATTCAAGAGGCAGGCCTCACCAAGCAAGAAGTGGACGTGAAGGTGGTTGTCGTGACGCTCAAGGACATGGATACCCAGAAGGAACGGATTATCGAGCGTTGTACGGACCGCGATACGTGGAAGCTGGAGCATTGGGATGACTTCAAGCACCGCGTGCAATTTGTACCCGAGATTAATTGGGACATCCCGTCTTCCTCGATTCTGGTGTTTGACAACAGCGGCGAGCTGACGGAGGAGAAAGTGGACAGCATTTACCAATTTATCGTTGGGGACCAGAATTAAACTAAAGGCTTGCGTTATGCCCTTCCTGTCAACCGGTGAATTCCGGGCAGGAGGGGCTTTTTGCTATCGTGTTTTTGTATGAAGTTTGCCGCTGGAAAAATACACAAGCCTTCCCAACTGATTTATAATAAAACAACATAGTTTACCAAATTGACGATTCTTTCGGAATCACCCGCACTGGAGGTATCAGGATGTCCGTCATGACCGCTATTCTCAAAAAATACCGCATCGCCGCCGTCTCCGCGATCGTCATGCTGCTGATTGAGCTGGCGGTGGAGCTGGTTCAACCGCTGATTATCTCGCGGATCATCGACCACGGGATTCGGCAGCACGCGGTGTCCGTCGCCTGGATTTGGGGCGGGGTGCTGATGGTAAGCGCGCTGGCGGCATTTCTCGCCGGGATCGCCAGTTCCTTTTTCGCTTCCCATGTAAGCCAAGGCTTTGGGTACGATCTGCGCGATAAGCTGTATGAGAAGGTGCAATCTTTTTCGTATGAAGTGTTTAACCGGTTTGCGGCTTCGTCGTTGATCACTCGGCTGACCGGGGATATTACGGTGCTGCAGGATGTGATCTTCATGTGTCTGCGCTTTGCGTCCCGGGTACCGCTCGTTGTTGTCGGGAGCGTGGTGATGGCGCTGGTTGTGCATGTGAAGCTGGGACTGCTGCTGACGGTGACCGTTCCCGTCTTGCTGGCGTTTGTCCTGTGGATGATTCGAAAAGCGTCTGCTTTATTTCGTACGGTGCAGCGGCGAACGGATCATGTGAACGGCCTGATCCAGGAGAACCTGACCGGGATGCGGCTGATCCGCGTGTTCGTCCGGATGTCGCACGAGATTGGGCGTTTCGAGCAGCGTAACCGCGCGTTGCGGGAGGGCACCGTCGCCGCGCTAAAGCTGACGGAGACGACGATGCCGTTCCTGCTGTTTATCATGAACGCGGGGATCATCGCGGTGCTGTGGTTTGGTCGAATCGAGATTGCGGACGGGGGGGCCAGCGTGGGGGAAGTCGTTGCTGTGATTAACTATTCACTGCGTACGATTGGCGCGTTGTCGGCGTTGTCCTGGATCATGAGCTCCTTGTCGCGGGGAGCGGCATCTGCCGGACGGGTGCGTGAGGTGCTGGAGGAGAACGATCCGGTTGGCGAGCGGGAGAGCCGCGCAGGAGGGGCAAGCGGTGCGGATGTGGTGGAGGATGCAGCTCCGATTCAAGGGCGCATTGAATTCCGCGAGGTTTCGTTCCGCTATCCGGGCCGTGACGTAATGGCGCTGGAGCGGATTTCATTTACGGCGGAGCCGGGACAACGGATCGCGATCCTGGGGGCCACCGGCTCAGGGAAATCCTCGCTGGTTCAGCTGATACCAGGCATGTATGAACCAACGGAAGGGACGATCCTCATCGACGGAACGGATATTCGCGAGCTGGACCGGAAAAGGCTGCGCCGCGCGATCGGCTATGTGCCGCAGGAAGTGATGTTATTCTCCGGCACGATCCGGGAAAATATCGCCTGGGGGCGGGAGGACGCGACGTTGGAGCAAATCCGGACCGCCGCCCGGCAGGCGCAGATCCACGATACGATCGAGCGCCAGCCGCAGGGCTATGAGACGCGGCTGGGGCAACGCGGCGTGAATCTGTCCGGCGGACAGAAGCAGCGCCTGTCGATCGCGCGGGCGTTGATCCGTCGCCCGGCGATCCTGATTCTGGACGACAGCACGAGCGCGCTGGACGTCCGTACAGAGGCGGCTCTATTGAAGGAGATCTCACGTCTGTCCTGCACGACGCTGCTCGTGACGCAGAAGATCAGCTCCACGATGACGGCGGACCTGATCCTCCTCTTGGATGACGGGCGGTTGATCGCCAGCGGCAAGCATGAGGAATTGCTGCAACATTCGGAATTGTACCGACGAATTTGCGAATCCCAGCTGGGAAAGGAGGCGGAAGCTCATGTCGTTCAAGACCTTCACTGAGCCGTTTCGGCATCCGTACCCGAAGCTGGATGCGCTATCGCAGGGCGGAGACTCGCGGCAGGAGGCGGCTCCCGCGTCTCGCCGGCCCGGTCATGGCGGTGGACCCGGGGTACGGCCTAAAGTGCGGGCAAAAAATTGGTCCGCCACCTTAAGCCGAATCTGGAGTTATTTATCCGCCCACAAAGCGCGGCTGGCTGCGGTCCTGCTGATGGTTGTATTCAGTTCGGGATTAGCGCTGCTGGGGCCTTATCTGGTTGGGGTGGCCATTGATGACTACTTAGAAGCCGGCGGCGGGCGACCGTGGATGTTGTTTCTCGTTGGACTGACGTTGGTATTTGCCGGATCATCACTTACCTCCTGGCTGCAAAATATCTGGATGATCACCATCGCCCAAGAAACGGTGTATCGCATGCGTTCCGAGCTGTTCGCCCAGCTGCACCGGCTGCCGATTCCTTATTACGGCAAGCGTCAACAGGGCGAGATCATGAGCCGGCTGACCAATGATATAGACAATGTCAGCTCCACGCTGAACAGCTCGGCGATCCAAATTTTCTCCAGCGTGCTGACGCTAATCGGAACGCTGAGCGTGATGCTGTACCTCAGCCCGCTGCTGACGTTGCTGACGTTCCTCGTTGTACCGCTGATGATGGCCGGGATGCGTTGGATCACGAAACGGACGGGGCCGCTGTACAAGCGACGTCAACAGGATCTCGGCAACCTGAACGGGTATATTGAGGAGACGTTGTCGGGGCAGCGGATCATCAAGGCGTTCTCGCAAGAACACCGGGTGCTGCAGGGCTTCCGTGAACGCAACGGGGCGATCCGCAGCTCCAGCTTCTGGGCGCAGACCATTTCCGGCTTCATCCCGAAGCTGATGAACGGATTGAACAATCTTAGCTTTGCGATTGTTGCGGGGATCGGCGGGGTGCTGGCAGTGAACGGTCGTGCCGGCGTGACCGTTGGGGTGATCGTGGTGTTCGTGGAGTATGCACGGCAATTCACCCGGCCGCTGAACGACCTCGCGAACCAATGGAACACGCTGCTGTCGGCGATCGCTGGGGCGGAGCGCGTGTTTGAGGTGCTGGACGAGGAGATCGAAGCCAGCGATGAACAAGGGGCGGCGGAGCTGACGACCGTTCGGGGCGAGGTGGTCTTCTCTGATGTGCATTTCTCTTATGAGGAAAATAAAAACGAGGGCGGCGATACGTTAGAGGACATCAGCTTTACCGCGAAGCCGGGTGAAACGATCGCTTTGGTCGGGCCGACGGGTGCCGGCAAAACGACGCTGATTCAGCTGCTCTCGCGCTTCTACGAACCTTCCCGGGGGACGATCACCGTTGATGGACGCGATATCCGCACGATCCGGCGCGACAGCCTGCGTTCACAGATGGCGTTTGTGCTGCAGGATTCGTTCCTGTTCCAGGGCACAATCCGCGACAATATCCGCTTTGGTCGTCTTGATGCGACCGATGCGGAGGTGGAGGAGGCTGCCAAGCTGGCGAACGCCCATTCCTTTATCGTGCGGATGCCGGGCGGCTACGACAAGGTGCTTGGCGCGGACGGCGGCGGCATCAGCCAAGGGCAACGGCAGCTGCTGGCGATCGCACGGGCGATTTTGGCGGATCCCTCTATCCTTGTGCTGGACGAGGCGACGAGCAGCATCGACACCGTGACGGAGATCAAGATTCAAGAGGGCCTGCAGCGGTTGATGCAAGGAAGAACCAGCTTCGTGATCGCCCACCGGTTGAACACGATCCGTCAGGCTGACAAGATCCTGGTCTTGAAGGAAGGCCGCTTGATCGAGCAGGGCTCGCATGAAGAGTTGCTGCGGCGTCGCGGATTCTATTACAGCTTGTACCATGGCGGCTTGGATGCAGCCAATGAGGAGGCGGACGCTTGATGGAGTGGAACGCCTATCTGCGGAAAATCATGTTACAGCGGGACGAGGTTCCGACGTTTGACGACTATCCTTTCCATTTACCGGCCGTCTCATCGCTGGGGCAGTTGGAGTTCCATCCGAAGGTCACATACATCATCGGCGAGAACGGCATGGGCAAGTCTACGCTGCTGGAGGGCATCGCTGTCGCTCTGGGATTTAACCCGGAAGGCGGCACGATGAACTTCAGCTTCGCGACGGCTGAGACTCACTCCGAGCTGCATCGTTATCTGCGTACGATCAGGGGGGCGATACGGCCGCGGGATGGGTTCTTTTTTCGGGCAGAGAGTTATTATAACTTGGCTTCGGAGATCGATCGGTTGGACCGTGAACCTGCCTTTGGACCGCCAATACGCAACTCCTATGGGGGAAAGTCACTGCATGAGATGTCGCATGGAGAATCTTTTTTCGCTGCGTTTATGAACCGTTTCAGCGGGTATGGTCTGTACATTTTGGACGAACCGGAGGCGGCGTTGTCCCCGTTTCGGCAGATGGCGATGCTGTCACGGATTCATGAGCTGGTTGGACGTCGCTCCCAGTTTATCATTTCCACGCATTCGCCGATCCTGATGGCCTACCCGGACAGTCGGATGTATCAGCTCACGCCGGACGGGATCGAGGAAACTACGCTTGAAGAGACTGACCATTATATCATCATGAAGGAGTTCGTTAATCGTCGGGAGGGTATGCTAAAAGAGTTGCTGCGAGAGGATTAACGAAGAGGTCGATCAAGCAGCTTGACGGATATGTCTACCGCCCCACCTTGTTGTCGGCCCCCTGCTTCATTCAAGAAGCTTTTGACTTACCGACGGTTTGTAACTATAATAGTTACAGGTGAGTGCGTAGACTTCATGGTAATCCATTTGATAGGAGGAGTCTGGGATGAAGATTTTGGTGACAGGAGCGACGGGGCAACTCGGCGCCAAGGTAGTGGAAGCGCTGCTGGCCTCGGTGCCGGCAGAGCAGTTGGCGGTGAGCGTTCGTGATCCGCAGAAAGCAAGTGCGCTCAGCGAGCGCGGCGTGGATGTGCGCAAAGGGGATTTTGACGATCCGGCTTCGCTGGACACGGCTTTTGCTGGTGTGGAACGGCTGCTGATCGTATCCACCCAGGGGGACAACGATACGCGGATTCGTCAGCACATGGCAGCTGTTGAGGCCGCTCAGCGTGCCGGCGTGAAGTTCATCGCGTATACGAGTGTGGTGAATGCAGCGTCGAACCCGTTGGCGCTAGCCCCCGTTCATAAAGCGACCGAGGAAGCGATTGCGAAGACGGGCATTCCTTACGCTTTCCTGCGGAACAACTGGTACATCGAAAATGAAACCGGCTCGATCCAAGGCATTTTGGCTGGAGCTCCGCTGGTCACTTCTGCTGGAGACGGTAAAGTAGGCTGGGCGACGCGGGGGGATTACGCGCAAGCGGCCGCAGCGGTGTTGGCCGGCAATGGCCATGAGAACAAAATTTATGAGCTGTCGGGACCGATGCTGACGCATGATGAACTGGCACAACAAATCGGCGAAGTTCTGGGCCGTGAAGTTCCTGTGCAGCATGTTGACGATGCAGCTTATGCCGAAGCGATGCGCGGTGCAGGCGTACCGGAACCGGTAGTTCCGTTCCTCGTCTCCATCCAAAGCGCGATTCGCGAAGGGGCGCTGGACGTTCCAAGCAGCGACCTGGAAGCTTTGCTGGGCCGGCCGGTCACTCCGATTGTGGACGCCATTTCCGACATCGTTAAAGAGCTGCAAGCTTAATATCGAAAAGCCCTGTTCCGGGAGCGGAACAGGGCTTTTTATTGCGTGCTTGCGGCTTACTCTTGGGCTGGCGCCGTGTGGCCAGCAGCTTAACTGCAAAAGTGCAGTTGATTTTCGGCGAAACCGGCTATTTTAGCGTCTAAGATGTAAAAGTGCATTTCATGCAG
>Ga0310827_100098_pt1 | contig 114736 bp, 94 predicted proteins | sample WT_ome_2_FD_201309 | JGI IMG/M metagenome (GOLD analysis project Ga0310827, IMG submission 201309) | Sorghum-adapted microbial communities enriched on wild type (WT) sorghum from Joint BioEnergy Institute, Emeryville, California, United... ... | reverse complement strand
CTGCTCGCGCCGATCGGTAACATCCCGCCGGCGGAAGCCGAAGCCAATTACCACGCCGGCCTGGAGGAACCGGCACTCGCAGCATGACTCAAACGAAACGGCCTCCGACAATACCGGGGCAGTTCAAGGTGGCCCTCGCTCTCGCTGCTGAATTAGTACCCGATCTTGGGTTCTCGAGCGAGAGCTGATGGCGCAACTGGGCCACCGATTGTACCAGACCCGAAAATAGTTGTTTCATCCTGCACAAAGCTGATCATTATTCTCAATCACCCGCGAGCAACTCAGAGGGTGATCGCATTTGCGTGACGGGCTCTCCTGCTGTCAATTGGACAGCCGGATTGCCCAAAACAAAAGTCGATCCCCTCCCTTTTTCTTTTTGCGTTCAGGCCGGCGAAAAAGGGAGAGATCATATGGCCATACGCCTTGGCAAACCTCGCGCGCACAAGCCGTCCACGATAGCCATGACTGACGACATTTCGTCGAGCTCCTCGCCCGAGGAACTCCTGACGATCAAAGAAGCGATGGCCTTTGCCAAGGTGTCGGACGCCACCATACGCCGCTGGATCAGGAGCAAGCTGCTTCAGGCTTACAGGGTCGGCGGGCAGGTGCGCATCGACAAGGCCGACCTGGTCAAATTTGTTCAGCCCTGGGCACAAAAGAAGACTGGTGAATAGCCCAAGTAATTACAGCCAAGGAATAAGCTAAAAGGGCTTTCACAAAAATACGCGTTTGCCCAGTGGTGAGTAACAATGCATAAGAATGCCCATAACTACAGCCACACAACCTTTCGTAGCATTTCGACGCTTGGTGACTTACGCGATTTCATCCTCACTTGCGACCTGAAACCGGAAAAGAAGAACCAGATCCGCTCCGCTATCAAACGGGTCGATGAGCTGGTCGGCCATGGCGCACTCGACCTTCCGGCGGACCCGCAAGTCATTTTTCCCCTGCTGGGCAGGATCTCGCCCGCGATGGCGGGAATGGAGGCGGGGTCCCTTGCCAACACACTGTCCCGCCTTAGGACAGCCTTCCGACTGGCCGCGCCCCGCCTCGGCAGCTTGCGGTCCCGAACCCCGCTCGCGGGGCACTGGCGCACATTGCAGGAAACGCTCGACGCTAAAGCAAAGCGCATGCTCGCGCGCCTGTTTCATTTCGCAGCCCGACAGGGATGGCAGCCCACGGACATTACCGATGCCCACATCGAGCGCTTCGCCTCCCACCTGCGCGAGGAAGCAATGGTGATGCATTGGGAGGCCACGGTCCGCCAGACGATCAAGGCCTGGAACCGGCTGGCGGCCAGTGGACATGGAGCGCTGAGCCCGCTGACCCCACCTGCGCCCAAGCGCACCAGCTATTGGATAGCGCCCGAGAGCTGGCCCGAGAGCCTGCGCGCGGACGTCGAGGCGCTGCTCAGCCAGCTTGGCAACCCGAATCTGTTCAGCGGCCGAAAGGTCCGAAAGCTCAAGCCAAGCACGATTGCGCAGTACCGGTACATGATTTCGACCCTGGTCTCTGCGGCCGTGCGGGATGGTGTGCCCCTTGCGAGCCTGACGTCGCTTGCCGTTGCCGTCCACCCTGATCAGGTCGTGCGCGCCCTTGCCTTCCTCGCCGCTCGGGCCGGCGGGACGGTCACCGCGACCATGATGCAGATAATGATCCGGGTACGTGTCATCGCAGGAATGTGCCAACTGCCCGAAGCGGCGCGCGCCGAGTTGGAAGCGATCTGGGAAAACCTGGTGCTGAACGCCCCGCCGGAACTGCGCCGCCGGCACATGGCGCGCAAGAACCGGATGCTGCTCGAGCGCCTTGGTCACGACCAGCACTTTGCCGATCTCATCCAGACGCTGCCCGACCGCCTCGCAAATGAGGCTCGCGCGAAAAAGGAGAGCCGATTTGCGCCGGCGCTGATGCGCACAGCGATGGCCGTCGACCTTCTGCTCACCTGCTCCATGCGGCGCGAGAACCTTGTCAGCCTGGAGCTGGGCAAGTCGATCAAGCGTGTTGGGCAGCCGCCGAACCACCGCTGGATCATCGATCTCACGCCGGAGGAGGTGAAGAACGAGCAGCCGCTCCGTTACCGGATTGACGGGCCGACGGCGGCACTGCTCGAGGAGTATCTTGCGCACTGGCGTCCGAGACTGTGCCCCAAGCCCAATGGGTGGTTGTTTCCAGGGCCGGACGGCAATGCCATCGACCCAAGAACGATGGCGAGTGCGATCCAGACGCAGTCACGACGCGTCCTTGGGGTGGCGCTTTCGCCGCATCAGTTCCGGCACATCTCGGCCGAAAGCTTCCTTCTTGCCCATCCTGACAAGCTCGACCTTATCAGCGAGCACCTGGGACATCGCGACCCGAACACCACGCGCCGCTACTACGCGCGATCGAAGCAGAAGCAAGCCAGCCGCATCTATCATGAGCATGTGCTCAAGGTGCGGGAGGAGGCGGGCCGGCGTGTTGCCCGGCGATCCCGCAAGCGCCCAATTGGCGGGGAGTGCGAGCCATGACCCGCCCGCTCGGCCTCAAAATCGGAGATTGGCCGGCGATCGACCGGCAGCTCTGGCTCGACGCGCGCACGCCGCTGCGCTTTGACCGCCGCAGCCGGATTGCCGGGCGCTGGAGCGAGCGACGCTGCCGCATCGTCTGTCAGGCCTATGCGCAGTGGCTCGCCTTCCTCGCCCGCACAGGCAGTCTCGATCCTGCCGCCTTGCCTGAGGCGCGGGTAACGCCTGAGCGGATCGAAGCCTTTGTGAGCGAGCTGCAGGCGCGGGTCTCACCCTGGTCGGTGGCGATCATGGTGCAGGCCGTCCAGCGTATGCTCGTTGTCCTTGCCCCCGACAATGATTGGCAGTGGCTCGCCGCAGTGGTCGCAAACCTCAAGCACATCGCCGGGCCGGCCCGCGACAAGCGTCCCCACATGGTCGACCCGCACCAGCTTTATGCCCTCGGCATTGACTTGATGGTCCAGGCAAGACGCCTGGCAGCCGATGGGCGCTATCATGCCGCGACCACCGGCCGGGATGGGCTGATGATCGCCATGCTGATTGCTTGTCCGATCCGCATCGCCAATCTGACCATGATCGAGCTCGGCCGGCATCTCGTTGCCGATGGGAACGTCTATCATCTCAGGTTCAGCCCGGAGGAAACCAAGACGAGCCGCGAGATCGAAGCCGAGCTGCCGGCGGATTTGACGCCCTGGGTCGATGATTACCTGCGTGAGCATCGCCAGCAGTTGCTCGCCCGCGGGAATGGCGACCCGACCCGCCGCCTTTGGATCAGCCGCTGGGGCACACCCATGGTCGAGCACGCGGTGCGCCAGCAAATCGAGAAGCGGACCTGCGATGCCTTCGGCCGGCACGTGTGGCCCCATCTGTTTCGCGCCATCGCCGCGACGGGCATGATCGATCACGCCCCTGAGCAAGCGGGCGTACTTCCTGATCTTCTCGGCCACGGCGATTTCCAAACCAGCAAGCGCTACTATGTGCTCTCATCGGGCGCGCTGGCGCACGAGGCCGTCCAGTCGACCATGTTTGAGCTGCGCAAAGCCGCGGCTGCGCGGCTCAAGGTTGGGACGAAGCCATGACAGCACTCGCCCAATCCGACTTCCTCGCGGACCATGCCTTCCTGTTGGGCGATGCCGTGGATCTATCCAGCCTTTCTGAGGCCGCCCACCGCCAGCTCGAGACACGGCTGATGGCTGCCGTGTTCAAGCGGCGCTGGCCTCTGCTCATGCACTGGCGCACGCAGAGCCTTGCCCGCAGGCAGGCGTTGCAACGCCAGCAGGCGTGCGCTGCCCCGTCCGCACCCGGAAGGCCGCCGCGCGTCGCTGCGGACGGCGACATCACCGTCATCTCCGACCTGCCGCAGATCCTGCCCATCGCGCATGAGGAGATCGCCATGTTGCGAGCATTCCTCGCGCACGAGATGAATACGATCCTGTTTGACGAAGCCTCATGACCCGAGCCGCCATCTACGCCCGCGTGTCCACCGCCCGCCAGGCAGAGCGCGACCTGTCTCTGCCCGATCAGATCGCCCAGTGCCGCAGGTGGTGCGAACGGCAGGACATCGAGGTAGTCCAGGTCTTCACAGAGCCCGGCGCCTCGGCGCTCGACGAGGATCGGCCTGTCTTTCAGGAAATGATCTACACCGCCAAGCGTCCTGACCATCCCTTCGACCTCGTGGTCGTGCATTCCCTCAGTCGCTTCAGCCGCGACGCCCTCCATTCGGAACTCTACGTTCGCGAGCTGCGCAAGGTCGGTGTCGAGCTCGTCTCGATCACCCAGGAGATGGCGCATGACCCGAGCGGGGAAATGTTCCGCAAGCTGCTCAACATCTTCGACGAGCACCAGTCCCGCGAGAATGCGAAGCATGTGCATCGCGCAATGTTGGAGAATGCCCGGCAGGGCTTCTGGAACGGCTCTCGCCCCCCATTCGGGTACCGGGTGGAGGTGAAGGAGCGGCGGGGAAACAAAGACAAGAAGGTCCTCGCAATCGAGGAATTCGAAGCCAGAGTCGTTCGTCTCATGTTTGATCTGGCATCCGGAGCCGCCGGCCGCCCCATGGGGGTCAAAGCGATTGCTGCCTACCTCAATGAGCGAGGCATCCTGCGCCGAGGACGGCGCTTCTCGACCGGCGGTGTTCACGACATCCTCACCTCGACCACCTATTGCGGGCAGCACTACTTCAATCAGAGAGACAGCCGGATTGGACGACCTCGCCCACCATCGGAATGGGTGCCGCTTGCTGTGCCGGCCATAATTGACGAGCGGGCGTTCAATACCGTCCGGGCGCTGCTGCAGAGCCGCGCACCAAAGCGGGTCGCCCCGCGCATCGTCAACGGGCCGACGCTGCTTGCCGGAATCGCCCGCTGTGGTCATTGCGGTGCGGCCCTCATCCTGAATACCGGCAAGGGAGGACAGTATCGCTACTACTGCTGCTCTCGCCGGCTGAAAGAAGGACAGCTCGCCTGCAAGGGGCTGCGCATGCCGATGGACAGGCTTGACGGCATCGTCATCGGCGAAGTGACCAAGCGCATTCTTGATCCTGATCGCCTCAAAGGCTTGTTGGAGGAATATCTGTGCACGGCAATCCAGCGCGAAGATCGCAGCCGCGAGCAGCTGCGGCAGCTCCGCCAGGCGCACAAGGAGGCAGAGGTTGGGATCGCCCGTCTTCTCGAACTCGTGGAAAAGGGCCTGATGGATGCCGAAGACCCAGGGTTGCGGGAACGTCTGGTCGCGTTACGTTTTCGGCGGGACGAGCTGGCGAAGGAACTTGCCGATCTCAACCGTCGCCTCGCCATGGCCGATCCGGTTCTCACGCCGGCGAAGGTCGAGAGGCTAGCTTTGCTGCTGGGCGAGAAGCTGCATCACGGGCCGCCCGATCTTCGCCAGGCTTATGCCCGGCTCGTCCTCAGTGAAGTTCGTGTAAACGATCAGGAAATCTGCATCAGAGGCTCAAAAGCCGTACTGGCCAGAAGCGCCGCCGAAGGATTGGCCGAAACCACGCCCGCGGTTCTCTCTTTTGTTCGGGAATGGTGAGCCCGTCGGGATTCGAACCCGAGACCCTCTGATTAAAAGTCAGTTGGGCATATAGGAAAACCTTGCAATATCAGGCACTTAGGCTGCACCTGTTACCAAGCATCCACCAAAAAAACACAACAAAATCAATGGCCGCACAGATACCAACAGCACACTTTTGGACACAGTGGCGAGATAGTCATGACACGAAATCGCTGCTCCATCGTCACTCCCGATCCCGGTCCGGACGACTCGACACGATCCGAGGATGAGACGCTCCGCGCAAGTCTCTTGAGCGGGGCTTGCCCAAAAAAAGACACAAAGCTGATGGCGCGCATCATAGCGCTGAAGGAGCCCTCAAGGTGCATAGGGTAGAGCCAACCCTCTGGGGGTGGCATTGCCTGGAGGATTCCACACGCGAGACACAACAGCTGCTGGACGGCGGAAAAGGAACTGGTCAAGTCGTTGTGCTGTGGAAACACTCGACGAGGCGCTCGGTGAGTACAACCCGGTAGAGGGTGGGCTAATCACCCCAAAGCAAGCGCGCCGACGCGGGGCCCAGGCACCATTCTGCGCAGGTTCCTCTCCCCCATCTTGCAGTGTTCTCCGACTTTCATTCGTAGAGACTGGCCAGGAGCATTCCGGTGCATGGGAGGAGCGTTTTCACGCCGATGGGCATCGCAGGGCTCGGAACGGGAGATTCGAACTCCCGACCCCTTGCTCCCGAAGCAAGTGCGCTTGCCGTAAGCCCTCGAACAACAGTCAAACCGTTGTCGTTTGGTGGCGCTTTGTTCTGTTGGCGTTCACGCAATTCGTCGGCCAATCGTCGGCGGACAAGGAAATGAGAACACACGATACTGGGCTGGGCTGGCGGGGCGCGCGATGGGACCATTGCTCGCGACCGCAAGATTTGCAGGCATAGTCTGGCGCTGGAACCCCGCGAGCTGCAGCCAGCCTCATTAGCTCGCCGGTTGTTGGGCACCCTTTTCATCCGATGCAGGCCAGAAAAGTGCAGCGGATCTGCTGAGCGATGCGACAGGCTTGGTACTGCAACCTCAATAGGAATCACCAACTCTGCTGAGGGGGTAGCGTGCAGTTGCTCCAGTCGTCCGATCCATGCTGTACCGATTGAACAGTGAACATTTCCCCTGTCCGTCAAGCCGGAACATTCGCGGGAGCGGACGGTGGCCTCTAAGACGTTTCGACGACCGGGCTTGGCGCATCGGCACCCGGGTGGTCGGCCCCTTCGCAGACCCCGCGCCGCCTGAGCCGGAGTATGGTTCCAGCCATGCAGCTGGCATCCTTGGGGCAGTAGCGGATGCCGCTCGGGGGTTATTCGCCATCTCGTGAATGCACTTCTGCCGCCGCGTGGCACATCCGCTGGGCCCGAGCGTCGAATATCAGCTCTTCCGCAGTGATCCCCCACCATGCTTGGTGAGGTTATGACTCACGGTCCGCGCGACGTAATTCAACATGTAGTCCTCACCACGACTGCACCTAGGGCAAACAACCAGCCAAACGGCCAGTGCCAAAATTATGGCAAATGGCTGCCTCGACGCAGAGGTGACAAGGCAAGATTTGCATGCTTCCACTTGGAAACTTGGCGCCGACCGCCCGAAGCGGAACACAACGGACGACGTAGAACAGGTGGGAGACTTACCTCCTCCTTCAAACCGGAAGATGCGCGCCGCAGCATCGGAGGGAGCGGATAAGCCTGCGCGAACAGCCGCTCAATCAATTCTGAAATACATTAAAGTTCCCAGTATCGACCCAGGGGCGGACGTCGCAAGCAGTTGAAGAGGCTTCCGGCGGCGATTCTTTCAAATGTTCGGTGGCGCGGGTCGTGTGGAGGGAGATAAGCCCGACCCCTCTGCCGTGAGCTAAGGAGAGCTGTCACAAGCGGCGACCCGTACGTGAAAAATTTAGGAACGGTTGTGTTGCATTGCTACAACTTTGCAAGTGTGTATATTCCAGTCGACCGCAATTGTCCGTAGCTGGCGAATCTTAGTTAAGCAGTATCCTGAGGATGAATTTATCCCTCAATGCGAGGAGCTAAAGATAGTCATGGCAAGGAGCGATCTTCTCGTCGCACTAGTGCGCGCAGCAGTCACGGGGGATCGTGATGCGCTGAGGCAGACGACGGAAGCGCTTGCCGCAGACGAGCGCGCTAAGAACCATCATATCCTCGCCGATCGCCTCCAGAGGGCGTTGTCCGCTATTCCTTTAACCCCTCCGCCATTGACAACGTCCTCCCCAACGGCATCGGGGCGTGAAGCCATTATCGAAGTCGAGCCTCGTATCCGCCTGGAGGACTTGGTCCTACCTCTCCCCGCCCAAGAGGCGGGGCGGCAGCTCATAGAAGAGCATCGGCGTGCCGACGTCTTGAGAGCCCACGGTTACGAGCCTCGACATCGAGTACTTCTATCCGGTCCTCCGGGCAACGGTAAAACATCGTTTGCAGAGGCTGTGGCCGAGGCGCTCGGTCTGCCGTTCTTTATCGTTCGGTACGACTCCCTTATCGGGAGCTATCTGGGTGAGACGAATGCCCGGCTGCGCCGCCTATTTGATTATATTCGCACTCAATCCTGCGTACTGTTTTTTGATGAGTTTGATGCAATTGGCAAAGAGCGGGGAGACACGCACGAGACAGGGGAAATTAAGCGTGTCGTCTCATTTCTGCTCATGCAGATCGATCAGTTGCCTAGTTACGTCATAATCATCGCTGCGACGAATCACGCTGAATTACTTGATCGCGCTGTATGGCGTCGTTTTCAGCTGCGGCTTGCTTTCCCCGCGCCAGGGCGGAAGGAGATTGAGGTATTTCTGTATCGTATTATGTCATCTTGGCCCCAGTTGCCATCAGTGTCAGTAGAAACAATCGCGAGCCGTATTGGACCTGTGAGCTATGCAGAGGCCCTAGACTTTTGTCAGAATGTCCGTCGACGCCATATTTTGGGATTAGGAGAGAAGAGCATTGATACGGCGCTGCACGAAGAACTAACTCTTTGGGCAGCGCGGGTTTGGCCAGAGGGGGCAAATGCCAAGCGATCCAAACAAGCCACTTCTGCGGCTGACTCCGCAGGGCGAGCAAGTTCGCCCCGTCGGAGGACCAAGGAGCGTTCCTCGTCCTAAGCCATTTTCGCAAGATCGACAAAGGAGACTTTTCGCGCCTAAGTTTCGTAGGCTGCAAGAGGTCTTGGCTCATGACCGCTCAGGACTAGAACTAAGAAACGACCCGGCCGCACTTGCTCCTGAACGTCTTTTAGTATTTGAGGTCCGTGGGTCAATTACTGACTTCGCCCAGGCCGTGCAGAGAATTGGCGGGCTGGAGCTCGTCGACGAACAAGAGCTCGAAAGTGATGAATCCGACCAGGCACCGGTTGCTTATTTGTTGGTTCCGGATATTCGGGCGCTAGAGCAGCTCTTAAGTTTATGGCAACGCTGGCTAAGGGGACAAAACCTGGACTGGGGACAAACCCGCTGGCGGGACGTCTTCGGTCTGCTTCGCGATCTGCGACCTTGGGGACCTCAAGATCGCGTACAGCAAGTAGATGCGAATTTCCTCAGGGAGGAAGTTGAGGGACGGGGCGACGACGAGCTTGTGCAGCTTGAAGTCGAATTGGTGTACCGTAAGGCGCCGGAGGTTGCCCAGCAACAACAACAAGAAATTGAACGAGCAGTCTTGGCGCATGGCGGACGGGTTATTTCGCGCGCCAAGATCGACGAAATAGCCTACCATGCACTGTTGGTGGATCTACCTGTTGCAGCTGTTCGGCGTATTGCAGAACGATCGACTGACAGCATTGCTGCGCTGGAGCCCATTCTACACATTCGTCCCCAGAGTGTCGCAAGCAGCATTGAAGTTGTGGAAGCGGAAGATGGTCGGAAAGTTGCTCCAGGACAGCCGAGTGGGAGTCCGATCTTAGCCCTGCTTGACGGCGTGCCGGTCCAAGCTCATCGGCTTCTAAGAGATTACCTCAGTGTCGATGATCAGTTTGAGCTGGAGAAAGATGTCCCAGTTGATGAGCGTAGACATGGGACAGCGATGGCTTCGCTAATTATATATGGCGATCTAAATCGTAACGAATTGCCGCTTACCCGCAAAATTCACGTTGTTCCAATCCTTGGGCCGGGTGAGCAGTTTCCTGGAAACAAGCTTATCATTGATGTTATCTACTCCGCTATCCTCAGAATGCGGCAAGGAAAGGATGCCATTGCTCCAGATGTTATTATCGTAAATCTTTCTGTAGCTAATCGGCGCAGACCTTTTAGCCGTACTCTCTCCGCGTGGGCTCGCCTCCTTGACCGTCTTGCTTATCAGTACGGCCTTTTGTTCATCGTTAGCGCTGGCAATTGCCGCGATCAGTTCGCAATCCCCGCGTATCAGACGAGCTCGATGTTTGAAGACGACGAGCCCGAGAATCGTGCTCGAGAAACGCTAAAGGCATTGGGTAATATCGTTGCGGATCGCAGGCTGTTCTCTCCGGCGGAAACTGTCAACGGCCTCACCGTAGGTGCCTGCAACATCGACGCCGTTTCTTCCGAAGATCGTAAACTCGCGCGCGTCATCGTTGATCCGTACAAAGAGCGTATTATGTCAAACCCATCGAGCGCGCTTGGCCCTGGATTTGCGTTAGCAGTCAAGCCGGACATACTGCTTCCCGGAGCCCGAGAACATCTCCGAGTAGTAGACAATGATCCTCATATCTTCGTGGTCCCAGCGTCACCTGGAAGAGCTAACGGGTTGCGGGTTGCCACTCCCCCGAGCGATGGGCGAGAGAATCTTGAGGGGTTCACGAATGGTACGAGTGCTGCTGCAGCGCTTGCATCTCGCACGGCACATCGGATTCACGATGCGCTAGCAGCCGCATACGGAGATCAATTTTTGGGACTAAGCGCGATTGAGCGTGCGGTCTTATTGAAGGCGCTTCTTGCTCATACGGCGAAATGGCCCGAGGATACTGCCGATTTTATTCGCGGCGTTATTGGCCCCTTGGGCGGCAGACATCACGCTCGCCAGAAAGACAACATACGCAGGTTTTTGGGATTTGGGATCGTCGACCCAGAGGAAGCGATCGCCTGTGCTGACGATCGTGCAACCTTCTGGGCCACGGGCTTTTTGCGTCCAAACAAATGTGTGCGGGTAGAAGTGCCCATTCCGTCAGTGATTAGCGGGCAACCCAGGCCACATGCACTCTCCGCTACGTTGGCGTGGTTCACTCCTACCGCAGTAGGACGAAAGAACTATCGCACGGTTAGGCTAAAGCTTAATGAGCCTGATGGTCTCGAAGATTTGGGCGTAAGGCCACATCGGGCCCAACCCGACTATAATCAGACGAATCGCGGAACACTGTTCATGCGTCGCTGGACAGGCGATCGCGCTCCTGTGGTCGGGGAGAATGCGTTTGTCCGACTTATTATCCAACGAGAACGGGACCTCGGCCCAATAGTGGACGAACCAATTCCCTTTGGCTTGGCCGTCACCTTGACCATGCCCGGAGTAGTCGGTATTTACGAAGAAGTTCGACAGCGCCTTGGACTCGCGATTAGGTTGACCGCGTAGTTGTCGCGTTAGACCTTGTCGAGGCGGGTAAGATGGCTGCTGAAGCGGCGCTACCAACAAACTTACGAATTCGAGGGGATCTTCTCTCCTCTGTGGGCGTGCCAAGCTGGACAAAATGCCCGTGAAACTGCTAGCTCGGTTGGCATTTGCGTTAAGCTGATTACTCATCCCTTTACCTCATCAACTCGTATCTTGATGGCAGCCGTCACTGCTGGCGCAGTAATCTTCTCGGATCACCTAGCCCGGATCGTACGGGCCGAAGATGGTGAGCGCGAACTCACCATGATCTCAGGAGCCTGCCCACCGCGACGAGTCACCAACGTGCGTGATAAGGTCTTGAGCAGCCGGTTCTGGAGAAACTCATTCGAGCAGCGGCGGTGCCTCGTACCTGCATCGTCGTTCTGTGAACCACGCAGCGATGTGAAGGCAGTCACGTGGCACTGGTTTGCCTTGCGTGGCGATGGACCAAGACCTCTGTTCGCTTTCCCCGATATATCAAAGGGAACTGCCGCCACGTGACCGTTCTTGACCTAACCGCCTGGTGCCGCACCACGGCGCGCTACACGCAGACCTTGTGCCGAAGCTTCGTTACGCCAGTGCGGCAGTCGACAAGGCGGTATCATCATAACCAGGAACTATGATTATGGTGGCAATCCCCACGAAAGGGCTTGAGGCACTACACTCCGCTGGGGAGCCTTGATTGGCGGAATCACTACCCTCGGTATCCGTGGCTGCCAACTTGGGGCTGCTTGAGAGGCTCGATATTTGTGCGCCACGCCCTGCCTCGATGAAGCATCCGGCTCCCCCCACTTGAGATCTGCAGAAGCTAAGGTAACGGCCAAAACGCCTCATGGGATCGTAGCGCGTGCTGCGCGAGCAAGACACATAGTGTCTTCCACGCATCACAGTATACTTACGTCGTTCTTGGCTTTTTGCTGTTGTTAGAGGAATCGAGTAGTTGAGCGCTCTTGTTTATGGAATACGAGAGAAAATCATAGAACTCGATTTCATTGTTCGTTCTGTCCAAGATGCCGAAACTCCCAAGGCTCAATGAATTTACTCCTCCATATCCCCCGTCCAGCTGCTTTAGCAGATGCTTGGTCGTCACGATATGCGCCCTTCGAGTAAAGCTCATAATCGAGGGCCCAACCCTCGCTGACAAGCCAACCGCCGAGGTCGATGCCCCTCACCCAACATTTTGCGACGGTTCGGCTATATTGATCGCGGTCCTTGGGCTCACACCTGACGTCGGCATCCGCAATGAATGCTCTTAGACGCTGGGATGCCTCTTGGCCGCAATCCCAGATCCTGCCGTTGAGATCACAGGTTTGGGCGCCCTCGAGGGCATCAACTCCCCACAGCCGTATTCTGGTGTTGCCAAGATCAAAGGTGTCTGCATCTAGAACTTTCGGATGCCCTGAAAGGGCGTCAGTTCCGCCCGAGTTTAGATCTGATGTTGTCTGGGTCTCCCATTCCGTTGATGCTCCTGTATCCGACACCTCACTTGAGCGCCTACGTAGCCGGATTTCAATTCGCCGACGACTTGGCGCGTCCGCACCGGTCGCCGTGGTTGGAAGACGGTCGCCGACATCAATCAATTGACCGCCAGATAATGGAAGGATCTCAACACCCCCTAAGCGAGGATCATCGCGAAGAATGCGAACCACGGCAGCCGCGCGCGCAAGTCCTAAACCGGCGTTGTCTGCTGCAATTGGAGGTTCTCTGGATGCACCTCGGATATTAGGCAAGAGCATGTGATCGAGATTGGATTGGCGAGGGATGACCGGCTGCTGATCTGTATGACCGATGACCTCGATCACATCCACATTGTACTCTGATATAAGCGCTAGGAGCCTTGAAACGACCTCTCCCTTGAGCACAGCGAGCAATTTCGCCGGAACCTCGGCACTCCCCGACGCAAAGAAATAACCGTTGGCTTCGCTGAGAGTGATGATCGGTGGCCAATTATGGCCTGACTCTGCCCTCTGCGAGAGGACTGCGAGTTTCGGCCGCTCAGATATGTCTTGAGGCCCAGGCTGACGCCTAGCCTCCCTCACCAAATCAATACCTTTCATCAGGATGGCAGGAGCGGAGGTGGAATCGAGTTCAGCGGCGCGCTTGACTGCTTCCATAACATCTGCAACTTGCTCTTCGGTGACCAACTTAGTCAACTCGGTATAGAGCATCAAAGCCTGAGATGTGCGTTCGTCCTTTACCAATTCGGTACCCCTGATGAGGACCGCTGGCGGATCACTAGGATCAAGCTCGGCTGCCCGTTTCACTGCTTCAACAAGGTTTGCCAACTGCCCCTCAGGCATCAATTGAATGAGTGCAGTGAGAACTAGTGGGGAGGGTGAACTACCGGTATCGCTCGTGGATCCTTCGACGGAAGCTCTCCAAATGTCGAATTCCCGCTTGGCTCTATCGAACTCAGAGGCCAGCGTACGATGCTCCCGCTCTGCGGCCTGATACATAGCTGCTAACGTAACTAAGACTAAGAATAGCAATAGCAACAGCACCTCTGCGAGCGTGAGGCCGAGTACCAACCCACGCCTGTACTCACCTTCATTAAGTCCGTCAGCCACGACCCTATCTCCAGCTCAGCGCCAGAGTTGCCACCAACGCTTTTTCCTAAGCGCCCGACGAGATACCTCTTCGATGGCTTGCGTCAGTTCCGACAGCCATTGCTGCAAACTTGAGCTAAAGCGGTTGAGATCTGCTTCGAGTCGTTCACTTGGAAGCTGCATTGAACCAAGGCGCTGCACAAAATTGTCGACCGATTTGTTTATTTCTTGCATCGCTCCCGCAAGCGCTTTCGCTTGCCGATCATATAATTCTTTGACGCGTTCTTCCTGCTTAATCATCGCTTTGATGAGCCCCTCAGATTGCTTAATCTGCTGATTGATTATCTTGGCGTAATTTTCCTGAGACTCTGTTAGGACCTGAGAAAGAGAAGTGCGAAAAGTTTGAAATTCGAGAAGTGATTGCCCTAGTTGCTCCCTAAGATGCATTGCGGTTGCCTGAAGCTCTTGCCGTGTTTTCTGTTCAATATCATCGAGTTCCGTGCGCAACTGAAGGAGAAGAACGCGACCCGCGATGCCAACAATAGTCGTGACGAGGGCAATACCAAAGCTGCCGAGGAGAGGCTGAACATCTATTTGGCCGGTAAGCTGGACCAATGCGGCAGATAAGCTCGCCAGGGTATAGATAAATCCCAGATAGTAAAAATTATCCCCCAGCCGATCCAATCGCATCTGAACTATTGGAATTTTGAAAGCAATGTATCCGTAAAGCAGCATGGCAGCAACGGCAACCAAAGTGACATCTCTCGCCTGATAGCCATTTATCTTCATAAAATATATACCAGAAAACCCTCCAATAGCAGCAAAGGCGAATAACCCTTTATCGGGCATATCATTGAAAAACCGCCTCCGCGGAAGAGCCTTAGTGGTGGAATCCACCTTTCCGTCCGTCTGTGTGTCGATAGAATCGCTCACTGAGCACCTCCGATAGGCCAAATACCAAGTGGTCTCCCTCCACTCGCGACGAGCAAAGCTTCCCAGAACTGTTGGTGGCCGATGTTCTGAATTGGTCGGCTGCCGCGAGTTGCACGAGGGCGTAAAATGTACAAAACTTCAACCTCCGCCCCCTTTAGATCCGGGCGAAGTGCGCTCCATAAATTACTGCGCTGAACTGCTTCGAAATCCGGCGCTACTCGGAAATGAGAGACGGCTGTAGTATTCTGAATGAGATCAGAAATAAGAGTGATCTTCAAAGGCACTTGCCCGCGCTCAATCAATCCAAATGAGGACTGGGCAGCGCCACGAAGGCTCTCGATAATCGGTGACGTTTCCTGAGTGTGCGCGGCCAGCAAGCCATCGATTTCGGCGTTAAGGCGCTCAGTAAATCTTTTGTAGATTTCTATTTGTCGTGGTGGGCTCTGGGTCCAGGGATCAATTTCCTCAGGTTTGCGTGGGGCGCAGATGCTCAGTACCGGTTGCAAGACGTTGGTCAGCGCGCCTTCGAAGCTGTAGATATCCATTCTCGTATCTTCTTCCGTTCTATTGATGGCCCTCTGTAGATGCTGCCTTATCTGCTGGACCTGTGCTGGTGTGATTGGGTCGCTGCGATCAATCATGATAGCGTGAATGGCTTTGGGACCGTCCGCGGGGCAGTTCGTTTCAGGGTCTCGGTTCGGTTCTCTGAGGATAAAAACAATCGCGATCAAAGCTCCGAGGATCAGAACCCCCAGCGCAGTGAGTGCGGTGCCAAGCACATAGTCGTAAGTTTTGCTCTTTTTCTTAGCCATCGCTAGTCATTTGGGTTGGGTGCGGATAAGCTCGCAGAAGTTCCTCGTATTCATTGAGAACCCTGTCCGCCAACTTATTTAATTCCGTTAGCGCTTCGCTGGGAGTCCGTTGCGGTAAATCGGCATCTGTTACGAGTTCAATGACTCTTGGCGATTTTACGAATCTATATGGGAGGCGCCAAGGTTCGTCGAAATAATCCGGTGCTGCATCGCTACGTGATTTGCGGTTGCAATCTCGGTACCTCTGGAGAAGTTGATTGATCGATGTCTCAACTTCTGTTTCGTAGGCAGCAAACTTTTCAAGAAGTGTTTTGCGACTTGACCTAATATTGTTGGCTTCCTGAGGCAATCGTCTTATGCGTTCACAACCAACCTGTATTGCCTCAACTGTCTCATCTTTGGCTTCTTGCAAATTGTCGAAGAGCTCACTATGGGCTTGACTGTAAGCCTCTCGTGCAGCCTCCGCTCGCCGATAATGTGCACCATAGCCGGGATAAGGATCGTCCAACCGGTAGCCCTTCAGGAGTGCCGCGAAGGCAAATACCACGCCGAGAGCGAAAAGATAAAACGAGTTAAGATCATGAATGGCCAAAGGCGCGTTCAGGATTGTTTGGATCGCCAGTTCCATCGCTTCTCTGGGCGTGAAAAGCGGATTGGATAGTAAGAGGGTTGAAGACGCCTCTCTAAGATGGAGCGCAAAGCCATGTAAACAGAATAAAGTCAAGGCCCCAAAAATAAGGGTGAAGGCGCCAATGACCTTGACCAACCAATTGGAGTGATGCAGCCATCGCGCCGGGCCGAGCCCAATGCTAAAGGCCAAGAGTACATTTAGTATCGAGATGCCTATAGCTATGCCAATTCCACCAATTAGGCCACGCGGCGCAGCGTCTGCGAAAAAAGCACCATTAAGCAGCGACTCGAATGACACGAGCAGGACCAACAATCCGAATGTGGTAAATCGGTGTCCGGAGACGCGAACCTCCCGTTTAATACCGTGCTTTGCTCTAAAAGTATTCAGGTCACGGTGGTAGGCGAGGTATTTCTCGCGAAGAGGACCAAGTTCCCGCGGTGCCGCAATGTACGCTGTGCGAAGTTGAGCCAGCGTATTACGGGCTTTCACCTGAAGCTTTACGAACTCGGCGTCAACGGAGCATTGGTTTAGTCGATGTGCGTAGGCGCGCAATTGCGTAAGCAACTCCTCGCCCTGCCAAGCCCATTCTGCTTGCAAACGCTGGACGATATCCTGTTCAACTGCGTCTAGCCCCTTAGCTGTCGTTGGAGGTAGATTACGACTACCATTTTCCGAGCATCTCTTTTCGAGCTCAACCTCCCGCGCAATTCGGTTCGTATCAATCGGGCGCAAAAATCCTGGCGCAACAACGCCGACGTTGGCGATGTTTCTGATTTTATCTAGGATCACTTCCTTACCCCCGTAGAATACGTCAAATATCTCTCCATGCCAGCGGCGCACCCGAGCAGTTCGGAGGAGCACGTTATACGTTCTAAAAGGCGGACCTTAGATTCAGAGCACGTCGGAAAGTCCCCCGGCGCGCAGCTTACCTAGTCGTAGCGCGCGCCGCTCTGTTTGCAGCAACTCATCGATCGTCACAAACTTCGCTTGACGTGAGCAACTAGGTTTACAATCGACAAACATGCCCAACATATCTCAATGCGGCGAGTTCCTCACCCTTAGCCTCGATGGCGAGCGCCAAAGCACAGAGCCAAGGTCGCGTGCCAGCTCGGCTTCGAAATTATAACCATCACGCTTCATTCTCTGATTATCATATGAGGAACGAAAATGGAACGCGCCTCCTCTGATCGCGCAAACAAGCTTCAGTAGGCGGCAGCATCTCCATTGCCCCCCGGTCTTCCGCTACTCGGAACCTAGCGGACCGCGCGACACAACCTTTCCGAGAGGGCTTCACGGACCTCCATTAGAGATCCGCTTTGTGGAGGGCACTCTAACTTTGCCCATTGCACCCGTCTGCTCCTGTTGATTGTGCTCTTTCGGCTGACACAACTGTGTTGAATTCGCTACACTCGCCCCCAATGAGCTGCACCTTACCTTTTCGCGGCTCGGGCTTACGATTCGAGAGGATCCAGTCGTAAGTCGCTATTCCTGTGTTGTAGAACATGTCCGTAGGCAGAGCGACGATCGCCTCCAGGAGATCATTCTCCAGAATGTACCGTCGGATCTCGCTCTCTCCGCTTCCTGCGCCTCCGGTAAATAGCGGTGAACCATTGAACGGTCGTGTCTCGGAGTTGGTGGAAATTTGAAGGCGGCGTAATCTCCGGGTGAACCAACACCCACCCAACCGGCGGCAGCAACCGCCATGGAGATCACGCCATGAACCAGATTACCGACACTTCGAGCTTTACGCTACTGGCCCCTGAGGCCGGGTTCGATCCGATCGAGGAGCGTCTGCGGATGAATGTTCGCGCAACCATCGAGGCCGTATTCGAGGAGGAACTCGCCAGCTTTCTCGGTCGCCTTCGCTACGACCGAGGCGACGGCTCCTCGAAAGGGTATCGCCACGGGCACCGCGAACGGCAACTTACGGGCACCTTCGGAACCGAGACGGTCCGCGTGCCGCGCGCCCGGATCGAGGATGAAACGGGCAAGGTCACGGAATGGCGGTCGAAGGCGCTGCCCCGTTACCAGCGGCTGACGAAGAAGGCCGAGGCCCTGATCGCCGCGGTCTACCTCGCCGGCACCAACACCCGGCGCGTCAAGCGGGCGCTGTTCGGGCTCTTCGAGGGCGCCGTCAGTAAGGACGTGGTCAGTCGTGCCTGGCACAAGGTGAAGGTCGACTGGGACGCTTGGTGCGCTCGCAGCCTCGCCGATGAGGACATCATTCGCATCATTCTCGACGGCACCGTGATCAAGACCCGGCTGGACCGAAAAGCCACGAACATCTCGGTGTTGGCCGCCATCGGCGTGCGGCGCGACGGCCAGAAGGTCCTGCTTTCCATCAGGAATATGGGCGGAGAGAGCACGGCGGCCTGGCGCCAGTTCCTCGAAGATCTGGATGCCCGCGGCCTGAAGAGGCCCGATTTCGTGATTGTCGACGGCGCCCCGGGGCTGGAGGCCGCGCTGGTGGCGTTGTGGGGCGATGATCTGCCGATCCAGCGCTGCACGGTTCATAAGCACCGCAACCTCCTGGCGCACGCGCCCAGGCACATGCATGAAGAGCTGACCGAAGACTACCGAGACATGATCTACGCTGCCACCGCTGCCGAGGTGGAGCGCCGCTGCAAGGCCTTCCTGCGAAAGTGGCGGCTCAAGTGCCGGGCGGTGGCCGACAGCCTTGAAGAAGCTGGGGCGCGGCTGTTCGCCTTCACCCGCCTGGATCCGTCGCAGTGGAAATCGGCCCGGACCACCAACGCCATCGAGCGACTGAACGAGGAATTCCGCCGCCGTATCAAGACCCAGACCGTGCTGCCCTGCGCCGAGACCGTGCCTATGCTGCTCTGGGCGCTGCTAGCCTCCGGCCAGATCCAGATGCGCAAGGTCGACGGATGGGAGACCCTCTCTCAGCCCATCGAACCGATGCCCCTTGACCTCGCCGCCTGAGGAACCGAAACTTCACATGCCCGGAGCGCGCTGACAGGGAATTTCCACCACTTCCGAGACACGACCGGGGTCTTGATCTTCAACCAGTCGCGAGTGCGGCCCGAGCGGTACTTGGAGCTAGTTCTTTTCGAGACCACACCTTCATGGCCAAGTTTGTCCATCGTCTCGAACAACACGTCGCCGTCGACGAAACCCAGTACGTAACTCAAGCACGGCAGGTTCGCGCGCTCCGCAAGCTCATTCAGCAGGGCCTTGCGATCAATGAGAGGCATCCGTCTCAAATCCTCACCCTCACAGACAAGAAGGTCGAACGCCATAACGGACAAGAGATGACACTTGCCAGCAGCTATTGCTCGAGCGACCGAGAAGACATCGCCAAGGCGATCGTCTTCATCGGCGACCAGCTCGCCGTTGAGTACGCACCGATCCGGTAGCGTCTTTAATTCCTCGACCAGCCCAAGCATTCGGTGCCCGCGGCTGGACCCCTGTTGTTCGGATCAGAGGATCGGCACTTTACCGCAGAGAGACTTCACGCGGAAGTGCGAGCCGCCGGATAGCGTGTGTCTTTGACAACGGTTTACAACACCCTCTCGTTAAGAACGACGGTTGGTTTCTCGACATTGCGGGAGGCTGCATCACGATCACCGGTGCCCAAGCCGCCTAAAAGGTATCTCATCTCTCATATCGACGTAGTGGAAGGTCTCATACTCACAACGGCCGCTCGCTTGGTCAAGTCGACGGTTCAGTCCGATCCCATCGAAAAAACTAGGTCAAAAAAGGGCACCCCAACCTTTAGGTCAACAAAACTTTTTGGACCTAATCTCTGGCTATCGCACCCACATCCAAGCCAGCAGCTCACCCCCGATCACAAACCGTCAAGAGATGTGCGACACCGTCCTTCCCGACGACATCTTGGACGTTAGACTACGCGCCTTCACCTGTATTCTTAGGGATGAGGGTCTTGCTCGCTCCCACTTGCTGAGTTTGCTCAGCGGGCAGCGATCAAAGCAGACGGTAACGACGCTGATTCACCCTAAGCGCGTTGCTCCCACCGATGCAGCGTCTGCTTGAGGGACTGTTCATCGCTGAAAGAATCGGAGAGCGAGCTTTCCTTATTTTCAACTTAAGAAAACAATTGCCGACGCCTTTGGCGAGAAAGATCAATCGCAGCCATGGAACTCTACCATGCCGCCTGCCAGATCTGATATAGAATACGTTTTGCTGGTCGCCGAATTCGAGCGAACAATGCTATCTTCAGACCCGTTGTGAGCGGCGAGGTCCTCAAACTGGCAAGAGATTAGCTTGCATCTGCTCAACCGACGGATGTGGAGCAATTCGCGCCCTTGACAGGGCGATAGGCCGCTCTAAAAGCGCGAATGCGGCAACTGTTGTGTCGGGACCAGGTCACAGCTTTCACGGTTGAGAAAGTGAATTGATGTCTTTTCCTCCGGTATACGACCCTTTTCCAAAATACCTTCAGATCAGAGAGGTATTGCTCCGTTGGTTGTCGTCCCGTAATGTCGGCGACATGCTACCAACCGAGGAGAAACTGGCAAAGCAATTTCGTGTCAGCCGCATGACAATCCGAGAAGCCCTAAAGTCTTTTGAAGAAGATGGGCTGATTGTTCGCCGGGCGAGAGTAGGCACTTGGCTTGCGCGACCGGTACCACTAGCGCTAGACCGACGGTTCACCGGACCCATTGAAAACTTTGGCCGACTTGGCACGCCAACCAGGACTGTTTTGGTATCGAGGGCTTATATCAATCCGCCCGCAGAAATAGCTGCAGTTCTCCGCGTTTCTAATAAAAAGAAAATACTGGAGGTTAGGAGACTAAGATTTGCAGAAGATCAACCCCTTCTCTTACTCAAAGCCTACTTTTCGCCCTCATTAGGGAAAAAGGCCGTATCTATTTCCAAGGCTGATTCATTGTATGTTCCCGTGCTCAGGGCAATGCACGACCCTGATATCCACGAAGAGTTGCAGCAAATCGATGCGATAACTATCGACGACACGCTTAGCAGATTACTTCAGGTCCGCACCGGCGCACCAGCTTTGGTAGTGAAACGCTTGTTTGTAGATTCTAAGGGTCAACCTATCGTTTATTTTATCGCAATCTTCAGAGCCGACCGATACTATTACACCGTTAAGCTCCCACGACGGAAGAAGATAGGGGGCAGAAACGGCCCGCGGAGCTAAAGCTAAGCATGAAGATTGCCTTCGCTCAAACAGCTTTGGATATCGATAGTAGGAGACAGTCCCAATTCAGGGAATACTTGTCGCCTTTAGAGTCCGTTCTCTAGTTCGGGTATCGGGGTTGGATACTGCGGGAACACCTCTACTCTAGGTGACCATGCACCTGTCTCTACAAGCTTTTCAATATGACTGGCTATCTCGCCTAGAGTTGCAAACCAAACGCCTCCTTTTTCATGCATGTATTCAATAAGATCAGATATCGCTTCTAGTCGAGCTAATCGTCCACTTAGAAAGGGATGCCAAACAGTTATCCAGAGTGCGCCGTGTCGCCAAGCCGAATCAAATTCAGATCTATACACCTCAATCGCGTGACTAGGAGCCTTTATCGGCATCATGTAATTCAAGTCTCTCGCCACCATGTAGTGAGCCCAGTCTTCCATCGCGTAATGGGTAGAGAGCTCAACTAACCACGAGTTCCCGTTACTGAGAAGATATGGTACGTCATCCCCAAAGAGTGAAGCATCATATCGGAACCCGTGCTTCAGCAATAGTGGAAGGGTATTTCGGGAGAACCTGTAAGAAGGTGCCCGATATCCGATTGGGCGACTCCCTGTGTATCGTTCGAATACGTCGATGGCCCTACATAACCAGTACTCTTCCCTATCGTACGACAGCTCATTCGGGTGCTCATGGATATACCCGTGATGACCGATTTCGTGACCATCCCGCAGAATGGCGTCGACAAGGTTCGGATATTTCTCTATGCACCAACCTGGAATAAAGAACGTCTGTTTCAATCCAAATTCTCTATATAATGTCAAAATTCGAGGCGTCGCCACCCTCGGGCCGTACTGTAGCATCGACATCGATGTCACGAGATTCGACGCATTCTTGTGATGGGCGAGGTGAAGGATGCTCTCCGCATCTTCATCAAATGTAAAAGCTACAGCGCATCGTTTACCATCTGGCCATGGTGGCGGGTTCGCAACCAGTTTGACCCGACTCTTGACATTGCCAACCTTTGCCTTGTTCTCCGACATTCGACTCACCGTGACAAAACTCTTCCCCTATCATTCCAACGCGTTTGAATGAGCAATTTTTCACCGAGAATGAGTTGCTTTAATGTCTGCGCCGACACCTGTTATATTTCGCTCTCCGTACCCAAGGGCGCGAAATTTCCACGGCAAATTCAGTCAGCTTATCATCCGGAAGCCAAGTAGAGGGCAGAGGAAACCGCGTGACAACGGACAACGTTTAGCGCCTCCTCTACAGGAACATGCTCATCGATGCCACCCATTCCTCGCGGAGCGGGGCCATAGACAACTGCTGGTATACTCCTGTATCGCCACAGCCTCGCATCGGTATTGCCCAAACTTATTCCTGGAATTGGACGAATACTTGTAATACAGAACGCTGTCTCAGTGACAATCGTCGCAAGCTCATCATTAGGATCGCTCCAATTGGGATGATTTAGCAGCATTAGTTCATAGCTGAACCTGTGTCGATCACGAAGCCGCTCAATTCGGGATAGGAGCACTTCGGGTTGGGCACCGACAGGCAGACGGATATCAACCTCGAAAGTACAGCGAGAGGCAATCATATTAACCCTAGATCCACCGTTAATTGAGCCGATGTTTATGGTGATTCTACGAGCGAGGTCGGTGGCTCCCGCTCCGTACGCTAGATCGTACTGCTCTCGAGCTTGTTCGAGTGAGGAAACGACTATTTCAGGTTCAGCGAATTCGATAATAGAAAGCCTCTTTAGATCGGCCATCAACTCGTAGGCCTTTTCGATAGCATTGTCGCTGAGATGGGGATAAGCACCGTGCCCACCCTCAGTTTCTACGGAGACACGCAACCAAACAGCCCCCTTCTCGCCAAACCGGACAACCCTAGACCCGCTGGGCTCGCCGCTGAGTAGCGCAGTTCCACTGATCAACTCAGGACACACTTCGAAGAGGTGTCGAGTCCCGTTTGGGCCAAAGTTCTCCTCATCTGAAACAACCGTTAGGGTTGCTCTGCCGACAAGCTGTTCTGCGAGTCGTGTCAGATAGACGTACGCCATAATTGATGCAGTAGTGCCAACTTTCATGTCGGCACTACCTCTCCCCCAGATAGTGCCCTCTGCTAATCCATGCCATGGGTGTTGAGACCATCCCACCACAGATTCGACGGGGAAGACATCGATATGCCCATTCAATACTAGGTGCTTCTCCCCTGGTCCGAAATCTTGCGTGGCAATGAGATTCGGCATCTTCTCATCACGATTATACATCGTGTAACGCAGACCTCGGCGATCAAGATACGCCCTTACATAGTCCATAGCTGCCCGCGTATCGCCGGGAGGGTTTGGCGAAGGGATATGCACGAGCTCCTGCATAAACTTTAAAATCTCATGCTGATCCTCGTTCACCCAGTTCAAAATTGCTTGTGTCAGATCAGCTCGCGAGTTCACGACAGTCTTTCCTTGAAATATTTGATCCGTAGCTCCTAGCTCTTCAACCTTCCCAATTCTGAAGGAAGTATCGCCGTCGTTTAGTCTTTCTGGGACTTGCGGAACGCTCCTCCACTTATGCGGCCCCTCAACTATGTCGCCCTTCCACCTCACGTTCATAACGAACCGCTATAGGATCAACGTTGTTACGTCCAAGAAAGCTACCTTTCTGTGAACATTTCACAACGTGGTGGACAGCTGGTCGGCGCTGCTTCTCGTACTCATGCAGCGCCCCATCGATGTCCTTTGTCTGAGAGAACGCATTTCGTAGAACTAGCGCGTCAATAAACGTCTGGCTTGCGCCCTGCGCCAAATCCGGCATCATTGGGTGAGCCGCGTCGCCAAGCAGCGTGAATCGCCCGTGAGTCCACTTGTAAGGGATGCCATCCACATCATAGAGCGGGCTTTCAACGATTGCCTCTCGCGGAGTATTCTCCAGAACATTGGGAACAGGGGTGTTTTTCCAGTCTTTAAAAAACCCTATAAACTCGTCAACATTACTTGCTCCGGTGACAGAGCCGAACCAGTATGCTTTTCCGTCCCCAATCGGGAGAAAAGCTAACCAACCTTTGGGCGCATAGAATCCAGTCTGCGCCACCGGATTAACACCTGTTTCTTCCAGATCTACGATTGCCCGCCAGCGGTAAGCGTGATGGTCATTGACACGAAACTTGACCCCCCCGACTAACTGTTCCCGTATGGTAGAGTAGATGCCATCTGCCCCAATTACCACATCACCTTCAAAGCTTTCCCCATTGCTGAAATGGCATATAGCCTTATCCTTCTTACTCTCTACAGCAACAACCTCGTAACCGAATTTTATCCGTCCCATACCGAATTCGTTGGCCAACATTTCGCTCAACGCTCGGCGAGCGACACTGACGGAAGGCGCTCCATACTTTTTTGGCCAATCGCTCGTATCTTTTTCAAAAAGCAGTCTACCAGTTGGATCAAAGTTTAAGTACCTATCAAGCTTTACCGCGATGGCGTCATATTGCTCGCGCAACCCCAAACCGTAAATTGCCCGACCAGCGTTCGGCCATAAATTCAAGCCAGCTCCCGTGGGTCTTAAAACCGGCGAGCGTTCGAATACTTCGACCTCAAAGCCCAGTGACGCCAATCCAATGGCAGCGGATAGTCCCCCAACGCCCGCGCCGCAAATCCCTACTCGCATTGCGAAACCTCCTAATGCACTCTCATCCGAAGACGAGTACAGATTTCAAACCAGGGCCTTTTTATCTTCACTTTCTCTCGTTATACCAGCTAGAAACCGTTTAATTCGCTCGGATCTCGGATTCTCAAGGATGGCCTCCGGCGGACCCTGCTCCACAATGCGCCCCTGCTCCATAAAGACGACCCAGTCCGCGCAACGTTTTGCGAATTCCACTTCGTGCGTAACTACGATCATTGTTCCACCCGAATTCGACAGTTCTTCCATAACTTGAAGAACCTCCCCGACCCTTTCCGGATCCAGGGCAGATGTAGGCTCGTCGAACAAGAGCGTCTTCGGCTTAACTGCTAACGCGCGCAAGATACCGATTCTCTGCTGCTCACCACCTGATAGCCTCTGGGGCATTCTATTACGCAGATACTCCAACCGAAACAGTTCCAGCAAATTCTCGGCCTCAGAAACAGCGATATTCCGCTTCTCCCGTTTCACCTTTCGAGGCGCCAGTGAGATGTTCTCGATAACAGAACGATTTTGAAACAGGTGGAACTGCTGGAATACCATAGCTGTTCCGGACCTGACTCGCCGCTTGGATAGGATTGATTCTTTGAACCCCGCTCCAAAGAAACTTCGTTTCTGCTTTGCACTGATGACCACACCGTTCACTAAAATGGTACCACTGTCGATATCCTCAAGGCCGTTGATCGTGCGCAGCAGAGTGCTCTTCCCGGCACCGCTCGGCCCCATAATGCAGGTCGTCCAGCCACTCTTGAAGCCAATTGATACATTGTCTAGAACTTTATTCCCGGAAAAGGCTTTGGTAACGTTCTCCAGAATGACCGACAGACCGTCCCTGTTATCTGTTGGAGTGAGATAATCTCTCAATCTTCTGTTGGCAGCTATTGGCGCAGTCCTTCTTCTGATCCTCAGTCGATCCTCTTTACTAGCGTAGTCGAGCCTCCCCTCGGCATACCTTTGAAATAGCGTTAAAGCAGTGGTTAGTGCGAGATAGATAATGAGTGCCGCAGCGAAAACCGGGATATATTCAAAGTTGCGCGCGACTATGGTGTTGCTTCGCAGCATAAGCTCATTGACGGCAATCACTGACGTGATTGATGTATCCTTCATTAAAAGGATAGCGAAGTTTATAAGCGATGGGAAAGAGACGCGCAGCGCCTGAGGGATCATAAAGTAGAAAGCAACGCCAAAAGGCCCGAAGCCCAGGGATCGCGCTGCGTCAATCTGGCCGTCTGGTACTGCTAACAGCCCTCCCCGGAACACTTCACAGAGATAGGCGGAAAAGCAGACGGTTAGAGCGATAACGGCGGTCCAGAACTCCTCGATTTCGTAGCCTAGATTCGGAAGAAGATTGTACCATATGACCAACTGCAAGAGTATTGGGGTTCCTCGTATGACCCATACATAAAAACTCACCAGCGCACTTATCACTGACAAACCTTTTGAGTTCCGGATAAGGGCCAGTGCAAGACCAAACACGAAAGACAGGAAGAACGATATCGCCCACATCTCGATGGCGATAAGCGCACCCTCCAGCAGGTAAGGAAGGGTCAAGTAGCCCCAAATTTGAGAAAACAACTCCGTCCCCACGTCTTCACCAAATCAAGACCAGCGCCCCTAGCTGTTCGCTCTTTGAGAAGTAGAGATTGACAGGCTAACCTAGGAGGTTGCTCTACTGGGCGGAGGTGGTTGGCTCCGCCCAGTAACCACAGCGCATAAATACTGAACAGCCCCAAGCATTCTCTACTGTTACTGACGTTGCCGCTGTCGTTCGAGTATCTGGGCCACCACCTCGTCGGGATCCTCCTTAATAAAGACGTTCCCACCCATATTGTAGGTCAGCGACACGCTCTCGGCCTGGGGGGAGGCAAGAAACTCCTTTATATGAGGCAGAAGCTCTTCTCTTAGCTTGGACCCCTTTTTAAAGGCGATTGGCCAGAACAGCGGATCTCCAACTTTATCTAGCGCGACAGCTAAGTGGGGTAGGCTCTGGGTGGCCGCCCACCACATATTTACATCATCCATGGCCCCTACCACGCGACCGTTTTGAACACTATTAAGGCGATCCATTATGCCGCCGCTGCTAGGAGTAGGTATCGCGCCATTATTAGCGTTGCAGAAGCTTTTGTTCATCTCATTTACCGCGCGCTCTGTCGGTGCCGAGAAGTGCATCCCAATCTTTTTACCACAAAGGTCTGACCAATCGCGGATGCTCTGCGCCGCTTCTTTCGTCGTGATAATTCCGTAATATGACTGCACTAAAGGTATGAAATCCAAATGCTGCGATCGCTCAATGGTGACATAAATACCCGAACCAATATCTACATGCCCCTGGATAAGAGCTGGAATCTCGTTCTCGAACGCCATTTCTTTATATTCGAGATTGTATCCGGCTTTATCGGCTGCGTATGCGAGAACGTCTGCTTGCAATCCCTTCCACTTGCCATCTTCGTCGAGATAGTTGTAAGGTTTCAGCGGCCCTGAGAGCGCAACAATGATGGTTTTTTCATGCTTTTTGCCCTCTTGAGCGGCCAACGGCCCGCAATAGCTGCACAACAACGCACACAAAATCCCGAGTAGTTTGACCTTGGGCATCATGTTGCACTCCCTCCTTGATTACCATACTCGCCTCTATATGCACTTCGAATCTTTAGTGCTGATCATGTCGGTTGGGTGCCTAATTCTTTCGGACGTGGATCTTTATTGTAAGCAACGCGAACCTCATGTTCCTTGCTTCCGCTCCAAAAGCTTAGGATGCCGCCCGGCTTGAAGTCCCTTGCCGATTCGAGGCACCAGATCAATTTTCGGCATTCTCGTTGGTTAGCCTACTGAGCCTCAGGTTTTTCGCTATAGAATGTAGTGTATTTGTCTAGTTGTCAATACGAATGGCGCGTGTGAGATTGCTTTGGATACGTCCGTCCACTGAAGTATGGGACACGTTTGGGCAGGAAGCTCTATCGAATCTCATGCCGGTGGACGGCTCGCGTCGCAGTTTCTGGCGTCCGGACAAGCTGATGGGTGATAGAAAGAAGCAACCATCGCCCGGTGGGGAACGCTTCGGACCAGGGCGTGGCCTGCATGCCCCCGCCATCTTCGAATGCGGTCTTCAAGGCCGAAGCAGCTTGTCGTTTCTTCCTTCATGCTGGCGCAAATACAGCGATCGCGCCAATTCACGCGGGCGAACATTCCTAACCGTCTGTGTCTGCCGAGATCGTACTAGCGATTGAACCGTTCACCAAATCGGAGCTGCAGGGAGCGCCTGTAGTTCAACAAGCCTGTACTTAGAGGACACCCTCCGCAGCGCCAGGGTGCAAGCGTGATTGCATCTGCGATCATGCTGCTGTGTTCGGGCTGGGGTTGTGTACCGGTGATGGGCTCGCTAGTGGTCGTTGTCGCGGCCAATGTACCGAATTCTTCATTATACTGCAGCGGCTCCGCATTCTTGGACGAGGCGAGGTGATGCTCTTTGGCCTCTGCCTTCCAAAGGCAGAGACTAGAAATCTTAGGTGCACATGCTCTTTCCCAACACACTTCTCGCCGACTCGCCTGGAGAGTTGTCCCTTATGAGAGGCTGCCACATGTCCCGAACACCCCTGGGCTACCCGTCAATTCCTCGGCACAAGGACGAGGAGCGTCCAGCTTCTCGGCCCCTCACGATCCATCAGTCGAGTAGCGGCCTGAGAGAGTTTAGTGTTCTCTTCAGTCCCTGCTCAGAGCAGCCGTTCCTATGGAGCAGAGCGGTTTCTGGAACGCTTCGGTGCGCGGGTTGCAGTCGTTCATCATGGGCGCACTACCAACTGGTGCACCAAAACTAAGCAAAGGGGCCAGATCATTAACCTGATTTGCACCTGGCACTCTTCGCGGGCCCTGTCAAAGAGCGGATCCAAGATGGACGGTCCTGACCTTATACTTCGGCCGGAAGCGTCGCAGAACATCAGCATGGCACTCCATGGACTGGCGAAACCTGGGACCTACTCGCCCCCTGGGTGACGCCGTACGGCTGAGCTGGATGGTGTTTCGCGATCCGGCAGGCAACTGCCGCCTTTTGATGCTCTCATCCGCTGCCAGGCCTAGCGAGATCCAGAGGTTCTTGGCTTCTGATGCCACCAAGGCTCACCCCAGGCGCTGAGTATCTCTTGAAAAGCACAGGTGACCATCAGTTAGAAAGCGTATAAACTCCCGGCCCATTATAGGGGTATTGGCAGCGCTCAAACTTTACGACGAAATGAGGTGAAGCCAGCCCCGCCGAGGAGGCGGTCCGGAAGTAGCGATGGGCTTCGCGCTGAAGGGCAATCAGGTATAGGTTGCCCAAATGGTCGCCGATGCGCTCCTCGAAACTGAGGTCGATTGCGTGTGCCCGCTTGATACGTTCGGGCTCAGTGTCAGCAGCCTCAAGGCACTCACGCAGGGTCACCAGCGCAGGTTATTTAAATGCCCGAAGATTAAGTCTGGCCCCACCCGCTGATTATCTCTCGAAAATGTATTGGTCACCATTCATTCGAACTGTATATACGCGTTTTAGCCTTTGCCCGATCGTGGGGATGTTGGCAGCGTCCAAATCGATCCTAAAATTGATGTGGGTGCTCCGAGTTTCGCCAGGAGGCGGGGAATGATAGAGAATTTTCGCCGGAGCAACTGTCACCAGTGCTTTTCCGCCACTCTTAAATTTCAGTGCCGAAAGGCGGGCAATTGAAGGCGCCAAGGAAGAACCCGCCGGGGCAACAGATTGCGATCCTCCTGATGACCAGCGTCCCAGGGGCCGTCCGGCGCTGCAGCGCGCCGGGCGCATGATCGCGCGCAGTCGATACCTCGGGTCACTCAGGCATTTCGGCGGCATGGCTTGTAAGGCCCCAAATTTGCGCCGTGAGCGGCGTTTCTCGTTTTGGCTAACCCCCCGCCAGGAGACCTTAAGAATCGCCTCAGCGGCCCAATTTGGCGGCTTAACGTCGAAGGGGGCAGTAGAAAGCAGCTCCACGCCAAGAACCTGGGGCCTTGCCGAAGATCCTGAGAGCTGAAAACCAGCGCTACTGATCCAATTCCCGGACAAAAATTCAACCTATAAGTTGAGAAAAGCGCTCTTTTGCTCTCTTACAGCAATTATTCGGCGTTGCCGCGCTGCCGGACCATTCTCGGATTTGGATGGGATCAACCCGTCGCTCTACTTGGCCGAACGTGCTACTTGCCGCGCCAGGCATAGTCCTTAGCGACAGGTTGTCCAGCACCACGCTCAAGGAGAAAGCCGAGCCCGATCGGCCTTTCTGGCCGGATCGGGCCACCACAAGGTGGCGCCAAGAAGGGGTCTGCTTCCAAACCGCTATAACCCTTAGGAACTGAGGCGAGTGCCCGCCTCGCCAATCTCCGTACCCTTTTCGAGTAGCTTGGCAGTCAGCTTCCACTGAAACTTTGCATTCTTTGACGCTATCGTTCCGCGACTGCCAAAGGCCTTGATGCACCTACCCCAGGAAGAAGCCACCCAGCAGAAACGTAGCCTTTGTCTGACGCAACACCTTCGGGCAGCACGACGAAATGCCTGGCTGCGGTCCCTTTCGGTCCTCGCCAGGCTCTCATGTCAGGTAGTGCCTTTTTCTGGCCGCAGAAGAGGGAAGTGCCCGGCAGCGTCCAAATCGATCCTAAAATTGATGTGGGTGCTCCGAGTTTCGCCAGGAGGCGGGGAATGATAGAGAATTTTCGCCGGAGCAACTGTCACCAGTGCTTTTCCGCCACTCTTAAATTTCAGTGCCGAAAGGCGGGCAATTGAAGGCGCCAAGGAAGAACCCGCCGGGGCAACAGATTGCGATCCTCCTGATGACCAGCGTCCCAGGGGCCGTCCGGCGCTGCAGCGCGCCGGGCGCATGATCGCGCGCAGTCGATACCTCGGGTCACTCAGGCATTTCGGCGGCATGGCTTGTAAGGCCCCAAATTTGCGCCGTGAGCGGCGTTTCTCGTTTTGGCTAACCCCCCGCCAGGAGACCTTAAGAATCGCCTCAGCGGCCCAATTTGGCGGCTTAACGTCGAAGGGGGCAGTAGAAAGCAGCTCCACGCCAAGAACCTGGGGCCTTGCCGAAGATCCTGAGAGCTGAAAACCAGCGCTACTGATCCAATTCCCGGACAAAAATTCAACCTATAAGAATCGGGGGAGCGAATACTCTCCAATGTTGTTGTGCTGCTCTCAAGTTTCAGCGTCGAAAGGCGCGCGCTAGAAAAGGCTCCGCTAGAGCAACGGTTGCGGCCCTCCTGATGAGCGGCAGCCGTCCATAACCTCGCCGACCACAAAACGGCTCACCATAGCGGCGCCCGGCTTAGCGCCGCGCGCTATGACCGAGCACAGTCGATTGGCTTCTCACGCGTGGCTACCCTTCCCCCACTAAACGATCCCAAGAATCGCCTCAGCAGCCGAATTTGGCGGCTTAGCGTTGATTTCTAAAAGCGCGGCGGCAACCAGCGCCCGCCACGCTACCGGCTCAGGGTTTTGCGAGAGAGTTTTGAAAGATTCCAAGTGCTGAAAACCCGCGTGCCCTAAAATGCAAGCGCCGGGCAAAGTGCAATCTATAGGTTGAGAAAAGAGGCCGTTCCAAGAGCGGGCAGCGCCACACCAACAAGCCGGTGGGCGCATTGCAGGTGCGTTGCTTCACTTGGCTAAACGTGCTACTTGCCGCGCCAGGCATAGTCCTTAGCGACAGGTTGTCCAGCAACACGTTCAAGGAGAAAGCTGTGCTCGGCCGGGTCGGGAGGCGGCTCTCCTGGACCAGCGTCCCCGGCAGCCGTCCAAAGTCGCGCTGACCACAAAACGGCTCACGAGAGTAGCGCCCCGGCCTGGCGCTGCAGCGCGCCAGGCGCTATGATCGAGCGCAGCCGACAGGCTCGGGTCGGTTAGCGTTCCAGCGGCATGGCTTGTAAAGCCCCAAATTTGAGCCGTGAGCGGCGTTTCTCGTTTTGGCTATCCCCCTGCTAGGAGACCTCAAGAATCGCCTCAGCGGCCCAATTTGGCCGCTTAGCGTCGAATCCTTCAAAGGGGGATAGTAGAAGGCCGCGCCACGCTGATGGGCATTGAGCCTTGCCGGGCTTTCCGAGTGCTGAACCCCGTGCCCTGAATCCACCCCGGAAAATAGTTCAACCAATGAATTGAAAAAAGCGCCTTTTGGTCTCCAACGGCAACCATTTGGCTTGCGCTGACAGGCATTCCCCGATCGCTGACGGAAGAGTTTCACTTCATACATCGAAAAAACTCTCTAATTGCCGCGCTGGCGTATAAACTCTGGAGACTCCCAAGGAGGAAAGCTGTGCCCGACCGGCTCCTCGGCCGGGTCGGGCCGCCACGAAATTGGGCGCGACTCCGGCCATTGGGCTATTTTAGCTCCCTCTGTCCACGGCCGCCAAGCGGTCATTAACGCCTTTGCCTCCCGCAACTCCTATGCCAATAAGAAGCGTAGCCTCTGATAGCGCCTACCGCAGGGCTTGCACGCAGCACGCCCGCGGTCCCTTTCGGTCCCCGCCTTGCTCTCACGTTAGGTAGCGTTTTTCTGGGTGCAAGAAGGAAGGAGTGGCTGGACAACCCCACCACATCCGTAAGTCAATCGCGATGCCAACTTCTCCACAATCGTTTTCGGGCTGTCATTCTCGAAAACGTACACTCTGTTCGTTTGGTGAAGGGCATTGCCTTCGGCTGCGGGAGCCTGCAAGGCTTCCTCGCCTTGGCTCTCTAGCACGTCTTGGCGTCATGCGATTGCATGTTTCAACAGCATATTCGGCAAAGTCTCAATTTGCGCCGGGGCGGCCAGGCTTAGCGGTCTCGCGCTGATCTCGAAGGGACTACCGCGGTAATCAGCAGTAGATGGCGACAACATCCCTGTCGAAGACACGGAGTTACGTCTTGGCCAAGGGTTCAGCATCTACGGCCACAGCTTGAATACCAGATCTATTTAGAACCTACTCTCAAGTTTCTCCATCGATAAAAGAGACAATCATCCCACCCACCACCCACACCCCCTGTTGGTTATATCTGGGTCAAAATGGAAATAACTTTTTCGGACCAGATCAGAACCGATTCTACGTCTTTCCTCTCCCTTCGTAACGGTCCAACTAGGGCGCTTGGTTGCCAGGAATAGGCGCCGGGCAAAGGCCCGATTCGGAAAAGTGACACCGGGCCGATTTCGTTGTGGATGCCCGGCCGACTTTCGAACGGAGCGCGTCTCACGTCGATGGTAAGACGCGGAGTAGCGGCTCTACCAGAAGTGCGGAGAGCCAAGGTCTTTAACGCAAGACGAAAAAAGGTAGAATTTTAAATGAAAGAGAAGTTCAATAATTCGGAAGTCCGGGGTCCTTTCGGGAGCGCTGCCCTGGATCTTCACGATAAGGGGCTTGTACCACTTCCTTGCGGCGGTGGCCGCGGTAAAGCGCCGCTGCTCGCGAACTGGCCGCGTGCAGCGCTCTCCCGTGAGCGCATTGAGGAACTGGTCTTGCGCTACGGTGCAGAGAACGTCGGCATCGTATGCGGCCGCTCCAACCTCGTTGTCGTAGACGTCGACTCCGCTGATCTGCTTGAGCCAATGCTGCAGCGCTTCGGAGATACACCTCTGATCGGGAAGACCTCCAAAGGTTATCATCTCTATTACAGGGAGGGATCGCGAAAGGTAAGGGGCACAAATCTGAAGCGGGAAGGACTGAATGTCGATATCCTAGCTGGCGATAACTTCGTCGTCGTCCCACCATCGCTCAATCCAGAGACAGGGCAGCGCTACGAATTTTTCAGGGGTGACTGGAGTTGCCTCCCCTTCCTTCCGGAGTTCCGGGTTAATGCCCTTCCTTCCAAACCGGGTCGGCGTTTGCAGCCGAATGGTGCTCCTGCTCTTGGGCAGGAAACCGGGCAGCAAGAATCGAACATAGGTCAGCGAAATGATGCCCTATTTACAGCCTGCTTACGCGCTGCGCCAACAATGCAAAATCTCGAGGAGCTCTCAGAGTTCGCCATGTGGTGGAACCAAAAGAACAACCGGCCACCGCTCGAGGACAGGGAGGCAAAGGATACAGCGAAAAGCGCCTGGAATATTCAGATCGAGGGCCGCAACTGGGTTGGCACCAAAGGCATGGTGCCGATTAGCAAGGAGCTCGCGTGCCTTTTGTCACGATTTAACGCGCTTTCCCTTTACGTGGTCCTGTGGTGTGAGCATGGGAGCAGGGAGGAGCCATTTGCCGTTTGTAGGCGTGGCATGGCCCGAAAAAAATGCATTCCGTACTGGAAAGAGAGCCGCTACCGGCGGGCTTTGGAATTCCTGGTGAAGGTGGGCCTCCTAGAGGTTGCTAAAGGGGGAGGACGGGGCCCAAACAGACCTGCGTACTACCGGCTACGGGACCCCCGTTCTTTGATATTCAGCGTCGATCCTGAAACGAATGAAGTGCGCGCGGAGCATCGGGCGAGCGGAGCCGCGCTCACGCCCCGCCTCGGGCCAAGTGGGGTGAACTCCTGCGATGTTTGGTAACTCCCGTTCACACGCCCCGGAGGTCCTTTCCCTCCAGGAGGCGGCGGCATTCCTGAGGGTGCATCCCAATACCGTCCGAGCTCATGTCATGGCGGGAAGGCTGCCCGGTCGCAAGGTCGGGCAGTGGCGGTTCCTCCGTACAGAACTTGAGGCGTTCCTGCGCGGCGGCTATCGTGAGCGCGCGCAGGTGCAGCCGAGTGCCCAAGGAAAGGAGAGTAGGAAGTGGCACTCTACCAGCGCAATGGCGTCTTCTACGTCAAGATCACAACGCCAGATGGAACGACAACTCGACATTCTACTGGCACAAGGAACAAGCGGGAGGCCCAAGAATACCATGACCGTCTCAAGGCCAGCTTGTGGGAACAATCCAGGCTTGGCCGGAAACCAAGGCGGACATGGGACGAGGCAGCCCTCAAGTGGCTCCAGGAGAAAAAGGGAGTTAAGCGGACCTACTCGGAAGATGTCCGCTACATCAGGTGGTGGACACAGTTCCTCCGGGGAAAGTTCCTCGACGAAATAACGAGGGACCTAGTGGACGAGATCCTGACCAAACATAAGGCCAACGTCTCGGATCGCACACGCGATCTACACGTGGCCATAATCCGTAGCATCCTCCGTAGAGCCAAGCGGGAATGGGTCTGGATAGATAGCGTTCCGGCTTTTCGCACCTACGAGCGGAATAAGCGAGGCCGGGTGCGGTGGCTTACAGAGGATCAGGTTAGGAAACTCCTGCGGGAACTGCCGCCGCACATCCGCCCGCCAATGTTGTTCTCGCTGGCTACCGGCTTGCGGATGGGTAATGTGCTTGGGCTCAAATGGTCCGATATCGACGGCCACGTGGCTCGTATCGAGCGCACGAAGAACGATGAGCCGTTGACGGTGCCGCTTAACAACTTAGCTCGGGCAGTGCTGGTGCACGTGCAAGGGCAATGCCCGACGCATGTCTTTGGCTACCGTGGCAGGCCGCTCAAGCGCGTGAACGCGCGCGCTTGGCGCAACGCTCTCAGGCGAGCCGGTATTGAGAACTTTCGCTGGCACGATCTGAGGCACACCTGGGCCTCCTGGTTGCGGCAGAAGGGCGTGCCAACTTGGGCACTGAAAGGGTTAGCAGGGTGGAAATCGGAGTCGATGGCGAATCGCTATGCTCACATCAATGTCGACCATTTGCGTCCGTTCGCAAGTGTTCTGGACACACTATTGGACACGCCGGACTTTTCCGAGGAGCTGAAGAATGCGCTAAGTCATTGAAAACATTGGTGAGCCCGTCGGGATTCGAACCCGAGACCCTCTGATTAAAAGTCAGATGCTCTACCGCTGAGCTACGGGCCCTTGGGGCCGTGAATACAGGTCGACGGGATGGATGGCAAGGGTGCGTGGCGAAGCTGCGCCGATTTCGTAACGCGAGCCGAACGGCCGTGGCGCGCCCATTTGACCGCTCGGTTGGCTACTCCGCCGCTTGCCGCGGACCGTAGCCCAGCTCGGCGTTGAGCTTGTCGATGAGATCGGCGGCCGCTTCGGGGATGTTGGTGCCGGGGCCGAATATCGCACGGGCACCAGCCGCGTAGAGAGCCGGATAATCGGCGGGCGGGATGACGCCGCCGACGACGATCATGATGTCACCGCGGCCCTCGGCCTCCAGCGCAGCCTTGAGCTCCGGCACGAGTGTCAGGTGAGCGGCCGCCAGCGAGGAGACGCCGACGATGTGGACGTCGTTCTCGACGGCCTGGCGCGCCACCTCTGCGGGTGTCGAGAACAGCGGGCCGATGTCGACGTCGAAGCCGAGGTCGGCAAACGCGCTGGCGATCACCTTCTGGCCGCGGTCGTGGCCGTCCTGGCCGATCTTCGCGATGAGAATACGCGGGCGCCGGCCGTCGTTCTTCTCGAACTCCTCGGCCATGCGCTGCACACGGGCGAGTTCCTTGTTCATGGCCGAAGCCTCCGCTCTGTAGACGCCGGAAACGGCCCGGATGGTTTCCTGATGCCGGCCGAAAACCTTCTCCATCGCCTCTGAAATCTCGCCGACGGTCGCCTTGGCACGGGCAGCCGCAATGCTGAGCTCGAGCAGGTTGTCATTACCGCGGGCGCCTTCGGTCAGCGCGTCGAGCGCGGCACGGACGGCCTCGGGGTCGCGCTCGGCTCGGAGCTGCTTCAGCTTGGCAATCTGGCGTTCGCGGACGGCATTGTTGTCGATCTTGAGCACCTCGATCTGGGCCTCGTTCGCGACGCGGTATTTGTTGACGCCGACGATGGTCTGCTGGCCGCTGTCGATGCGCGCCTGCGTACGGGCGGCGGCTTCCTCGATGCGGAGCTTCGGGATGCCGGCGGCAATCGCCTTCGCCATGCCGCCCAGGCTTTCGATCTCGCGGATGTGTTCCATCGCGCGGCGGGCAAGCTCGGCCGTCAGCCGCTCGACGTAGTAGCTGCCGCCCCACGGATCGACGGTGCGGGTGGTGCCGCTCTCCTGCTGGAGCACGAGCTGCGTATTGCGCGCAATGCGGGCTGAGAAGTCGGTCGGAAGTGCGATGGCCTCATCGAGGGCGTTGGTATGCAATGACTGCGTGTGCCCTTGCGTGGCCGCCATCGCTTCGATGGTCGTGCGGGCGACGTTGTTGAAAACGTCCTGCGCGGTGAGGCTCCAGCCACTGGTCTGGCAATGGGTGCGCAGCGAAAGCGAGCGCTTATCCTTCGGGTTGAAGTTGGTCTGGATCAGGTTCGCCCACAGCAGGCGGGCGGCACGCATCTTGGCGATCTCCATGAAGAAGTTCATGCCGATCGCCCAGAAGAAGGACAGTCGCGGTGCGAAGCTGTCGATGTCGAGCCCGGCGTTCACGCCGCAGCGCGCATATTCGAGTCCGTCGGCCAGCGTGTAGGCAAGCTCCAGATCCGCCGTCGCTCCCGCCTCCTGCATGTGATAGCCGGAGATGGAAATCGAGTTGAACTTCGGCATATGCCGGCTCGTGTAGGCGAAGATGTCGGAGATGATCCGCATCGAGGGCTCGGGCGGATAGATGTACGTGTTGCGGACCATGAACTCCTTGAGGATGTCATTCTGGATGGTGCCGGAGAGCTTTTCCGGCGGCACCCCTTGCTCCTCGGCCGCAACGATGAAGAGCGCCAGCACGGGCAGGACCGCGCCGTTCATGGTCATCGACACGCTGATTTCGGAGAGCGGGATGCCCTCGAACAGGGTGCGCATGTCGTAGATGGAGTCGATGGCGACCCCGGCCATGCCGACATCGCCTTTGACGCGCGGGTGGTCGGAATCGTAGCCGCGGTGGGTGGCGAGGTCGAAGGCGACGGACAGGCCTTTCTGCCCGGCGGCAAGGTTGCGGCGATAGAAAGCGTTCGATTCCTCGGCCGTGGAGAAGCCCGCGTACTGACGGATGGTCCACGGCTGGGTGACGTACATGGTCGGGTAGGGGCCGCGCAGATAAGGTGGAATGCCCGGCAGGCCGTCGATGAAGTCGAGGCCGGCGATATCCTCGGCCGTGTAGGCTGGCTTGACTACGATACCCTCAGGTGTGTTCCAGACAGACGCCGCTTCGGAGCCCGCAGCAGATGAGACGCTGCTTTGCTGGGCATCAAAAGCGACAGTGGTGAAATCGGGGATGCGGGTCATGCTCGTCAAACCAGATTGGTACCAGCGCAAATCGCGGAGAACGTGATCTCAGCCTCGATCGAACAGTAACACATATCGCGTCACGCGGCCGATGGCGCAATCTCGAGCAGGCGATGCAACTCTTGAAGAGCCGCAATCCGGTCCTGGCCAGCGAACCAGAAGGCATCCACGCCAGCGGCTTTGAGAGCGGCTTCCTGATCTCCGGGTCGGCCGGCAAGGAAGACGTGGGTGGCGCCTGCGGACTTGAGCGCTTGCGCAGTTGCTTCGGCCAGTTCCGCGTAGACGGCGTCCGAGGAGGCGATGCAGGCTACGCGCGCGCCACTGTTGGCGAACGCCGCACCCGCATCGCCGGAGCTGGTGAAGCCTTCGCCGATGAGCGCTTCGATGCCGCCCGAGGCCAGGAAGTTCCGCACCCAGGTCGACCGCGTCCCGTGATCCGCCGGGGTGCCGAGCGCGGCGACAAACACGCGGGCACGCTTGCCTTTCGCGGCCGCGTTAGCATCTGCAGCGTCGCGCAGCTGCTCGAACGGCGCGGCGAGGCGGGACTGCCTAAGCGGGTTGATCTTGACCGCCGGATTGGGCGTGAGCGGCATGGCTTCCGGCCAGGGTTCCGCCTTCACGCCATCATCGCCCAGCAGCGGGAAGGCTGAAACGCCGGTCACCTCGATGCGGCCAGTGGCGATGGCCTTGTTGCGGCGTTCGACAACGGCGGCGATCTCATCCTGAAGGGCACCGGAGGTAAGCGCTGCGGCGATGCCGCCCTTCGCCTCGATGCCCTGGAACAGCTCCCACGCCTTGTGGGCGAGATCATCCGTCAGCTTTTCGACGTACCAGCTCCCGCCTGCAGGATCTGCAACTCGGCCGAGGTTGGATTCCTCCTGCAACACGACCTGGATGTTTCGGGTCACGCGGCGCGCGAAGGAGTCGGTCTTGCCGAGTGCGTAGGTGAACGGCAGCAGGGTGATCGATTGCGCTCCGCCAAACGCCGCTGCCGCGCACGCGATGGTGGTGCGCATGATGTTCGTCCACGGATCGCGCTTCGCCATCATCCGCCAGGCGCTGACGGCAGAAAGGTGGACCTGTCGCGGAACGTCACCCGCGCCACACGCTTCCGCCACGCGCCAGATGAGGCGGCGCGCCGCCCGGAGCTTCGCTAAGGACAGGAATTGGTCGTCATCGACCGCGAGCGACACGGCGATCTTGGGCAGCGCCTGATCAGGTAAAATACCGCCTTCTTCGCAAGCGCGCAGATAAGCCACGAGCGTGGCAAGCATTGCCGCAAGCTCCTGCGCCTCGCTGGCGCCGGCTGCGTGATAGGGATTGCCGTCAGCCGCGAGGGCGGTCACGCGCGGCCAGGACTGTGTCTTGCGGACGAGATCGACGGCTTGCGCAAGGTTTTGGTCGAGCGGTTCGCTGAGCTGGCCGATCTGCGCCAACGTGCCGAGCGGGTCGGTATTGAAGTGGCCGACCCGGGCAGCATCGTCGATGCCGCGCTGGCTCCAGAGCGCTTCCAGATTGTTTGCCGCCTCGACGGCAGCCTCTCCGGCAATGAGGGTGATCGGCGTCTGCTCCAGCGCCACCCCCTCCAGCGCCGCAGCCAACGCACCGTCGGTGAGCGGCAATCCAGACGTGCCTGGCGAAGCGATATGGAGGGCGATGGACGTAACGCCGCCGCGGAGATCTTCATGGATCGCGGCATTGGCTTCCGCCGGATCGGTGGCGGATTGGAACTGCCGAATGTCCCAGCCGGCCTTCTCACCGGGCCTCATGAAGCCGCGTGTGTACGGCGCCTCACCCGGGCGCGCCGTCTCGGTGCCGGGCAGCGTGTCGGCGCGCGTATAAAGCGGCGCGATGCGGATGTCGTCCAGCGTGCGGGAGACGAGCCGCGCCTCGAAATCGCTGCCCTTCAGAACTTTGGCGACGAGCGCCAGCCAAGCTTCATAGGTTGCCGGTTCGAAGTTGGCTGCGAGCTTCAGTTCCGTCGTTTCGTCGCTCATTCGGATACAACCTCTTCCATCGCGCGGTGTTGCCCCTCAAGCCAGCCCCGCCCGCCGGCACATTACTCGAACTCGGCCGCAATGCCATCGGTCCGATCAAGTGAGTACCAAGGCCGCGCTTATCCCCTACAGGAATGCAGCTATGCTTTTCAGTCCGGCAATAGCGTGCCATCACGGTAATGATCGAAGGTTCACACGAATCATAAGGGCGCGAGTTCCATACAGTGCGGCGCAAGCGCGGGGAGCCAGTGATGGAGCAGAACGGCAAGATCTTCGTCGGCAAGAGCAGCAAGCCAGAATACCTGGACTTGAAGCTCGCCAATCGCCACGGTCTCATCACCGGCGCGACAGGCACCGGTAAGACCGTGACGCTGCAAATTCTGGCCGAAGGCTTTTCAGATGCCGGGGTGCCCGTGTTCGCCGCCGACATAAAAGGCGATCTCTCGGGGATAGCGGCGAAGGGCGAACCGAAGGATTTCATCCTCAAGCGCGTCGAGGAGGTCGGGCTCGAAGGTTACGAGAACAAGCCCTACCCGACGATTTTCTGGGACGTATTCGGCGAGAAAGGCCACCCGGTCAGGGCGACCGTGGAGGACATGGGCCCCCTGCTCCTCTCCCGTATGCTGGAGCTCAACGAAGTCCAGGAAGGCGTGCTGAACATCGCGTTCCGCGTCGCCGCGGACGAAGTCGCTGCCGGGCACAAGCAGTTTCTGCTTCTCGATCTCAAGGACCTTCGCTCGGTCCTGAACTACGTCGCTGAGAATGCGAAGGAGATTTCGACGAAATACGGCAACGTCGCCGCGACCTCAGTGGGGGCAATTCAGCGGCGATTGCTGGTTCTGGAGGAGCAGGGCGCGAACCAGTTCTTCGGCGAGCCGGAGCTGGAGATCACTGATTTCCTGCGCACGACGAACGACGGCCGCGGCTATATCAATCTGCTCGCTGCCGACAAGCTGATGGAGAAGCCCAGGCTCTACGCAACGTTCCTGTTGTGGATGCTGACCAAGCTCTGGCAGACGCTACCGGAGGTGGGCGATCCGCCCAAGCCGAAGTTGGTGTTCTTCTTCGACGAAGCACATCTGCTGTTCAATGACGCACCGAAGGCATTGCTTGAGCGCATCGAACAAATCGCGCGTCTGGTTCGCTCGAAGGGTGTCGGCGTCTATTTCGTCACACAAAATCCAATGGACGTGCCGGATACGGTTTCGAGCCAGCTCGGAAATCGCGTGCAGCACGCGTTGAGAGCCTTCACGCCTCAGGAGCAGCGGGCCGTGAAGGCCGCGGCAAGCACGTTCCGGCCGAATCCAGAACTGAATACGGAGCGGGTGATCCTGGAGCTCAAGGTGGGCGAAGCGCTCGTCTCCATGCTCGAAAACAAGGGCGAGCCGTCCATCGTGCAGCGCACGCTGATCCGCCCGCCCTCGGGCCGCATCGGGCCGTTGACGGATGCCGAGCGTAAGAACCTGATCGAGACGAGCCCGGTCTACGGGAAGTATGAGGATGCGCTTGACTCCGAGTCAGCACACGAGGTTCTGGCCAAACGCGCTGCCGAGAAAGCAGCTGCCGAGGCCGAGGCGGCGAAGCAGAAGGAGGCGGGCGCGCAGGGATGGGCCAAGGTTATCTTCGGGCGCGGTCCCAGAGGCGGCATGTCCGTCGGTGAGCAAATCGCCCGCGATGTGTCTCGGTCGATAATGCGCTCGGTGGTGACCCAGGTGAAAAACGCCATTCTAAAGTCGGTGTTTGGAAGCCGGCGTCGTTGATCCAATGCCTTTCGATGGGAGCGAGCCAGCTGAGAAAGTAGCTCCGCATCTGCAGGAGCCGCATTCGAACGTCAGCTCAGCCGAGCCGCTTCGCGCCTCAGCGCGTCGAGGATGGGCTCGTAGGCTTCCTCGTCGCGTGTCTCTGGATAGATCATGTAGACGGGGTAAACGAACTTACGCACGCGCTTAGGCAATCTCAGCCGCCCGCGTGCGATATGTTGCTTGACGAGCCGCATCGGAAAGTAGGCTGAGGCGGGATTGTTGAGCACGTAGGACAGTGCGAGAGGCCCTAGCTCCATATTGAGGCCCGGACTCGTCAACTCGGGGTGAGCCGCCGCATGGTCCTGTTGAAAATCGGGCCCCCAGTTGACGAACACGTAGTCGCTTCCGATGCGTCGGCTCGTGGACTTGCCGCTCGTGACGAGCACGAATTCCTCGTCGAACAGATGCTCAACGATCAGCCCAGGCGGCTGCATCGGGCGGTAGACGACGGCGAGATCCAGCGTGCCTTCAAGGAGTCGCTGCGTCAGCGCGGCGGACTGGCCGATCGTCGTCGACACCGCAATGTCCGGGATGCTGCTGCGCAGCCAGGCGATCCACTTCAGCAGGAAGCCTTCCCATAAGCTCAATGGCCCGCCAACCGAGAGGTGGTCCCGATGCTGGCCGGACAGGCCAACCTCAAGCTGTGCGTGCTGCCAGATGCGAACCAGCGCCAAGGCATGTTTTTGGAACTGCTCGCCGGCGGCCGTCAGCGAGGCGCCATATTTGGAGCGCTGGAACAGCGGTCGCCCCAATAGATCCTCGAGCACCTTGACGCGTGCACTGACCGTCGACTGGGTGATGTTCATCTTGCGGGCGGCTTCGATGAAGCTTCCGGTCTCGGCAACCGTCAGAAAGGTTCGAGCAAGATTAATGTCCATGGCTGAAGTGAGCGTGGCACCGATATCCACGCTTCTCTTTGAGCGCTTCTCCCTGCTTCGATGACGTATCGAAATGTTCGATAGAAGTCACCGGAAAATTCCGTTTGTGGACTCACTTGAATCTACCCACATTGCTTCGCGACTCGATGAAAACTCGAGTCAAGCGTCCTCCTGGGCGAGAGATAGAGAGAGGAATTGAGAGATGAAGGCGAAGACAGCGAAAGCCGCCGCGAAGAAGCCTGCAGCCAAGGCTCCCGCGAAGAAGGCGCCTGCGAAGAAAAAGAAGTAAGTAGCGGTTTAGGCCTGCTGCCGCGGAGCCGGAGATGTCGTTTATCGCAGCGTTGATGGTGGGTGTGGTGGTAGCCGCGTTAGGTGCGGAGGCTGCCGCCGCAGTGTCCCTGACCAACCGCGATGACCGCCAGCACAAGGTGACTGTCATCGAAGGTGAGCGCAGTCAGGACCACACTTTGGCGCCATCGGCAATCCTTGAAGGGATTTGCCTGAAAGGTTGTGTGATACGCCTCAACGACAGCGAGGACGACGAGTACGAGCTCGAAGGGAACGAGGTCGTCTCCATCGAGGAAGGCTTCGTCTATTATGACGGCCCCGACGTACCGGAACAGCCCGCTCCGGGCGGGGAAGGTGAAGGGGCTGGGAAGCAATAGGCAGGCTTGCGTGTGAGGAGCTCAGGGCGCGAATGCGCCTTCGGGCTCCTTTTCTTTGCCGAAAGGCTCGACCTTAAGTTCGGCGCGCAGGCGGAGCACGGTGGCCTGATCCGCTGCGGGTGGCGCGACCGGCCGGATAGGGCCAATTTTTCTTTGGAAAACCTCCGCCAGCGCGGCGTCCACTTCGCTCATGGTGACGTCACGGCCAAGGTCTTTCAGGCTTGTGACGCCATGCTCGCGCACGCCACAGGGCACAATTCCCCCGAAATGGCTGAGATCGGGCGAGACATTGAGGCTCAGCCCGTGGAAGCTGATCCATCGGCGGATCCGGATGCCGATGGCCGCGATCTTGTCCTCAGCCTGCTCACCCTTATCGGGCCGGCGCACCCACACACCGACTCTGTCCGGCCGGCACTCGCCGTGGACGCCGAACATCGCCAGCGTCTCAATCACCCAGCTTTCGAGCGTTCGGATGAAGGCTCGAACATCACCGATCCGGCGGCGTACGTCGAGCATGACGTAGACGACTCGCTGACCCGGACCGTGGTAGGTGAGCTGGCCTCCACGGCCAGCGCGGTAGACGGGAAATCGGTTTGGGTCGATCAGATCCTCCCATCGAGTGCTGGTGCCAGCCGTGTATAGCGGCGGATGCTCAAGCAGCCATATGAGCTCGGGCGCCTGGCCGGCCGCTATGGCGGCCGCACGCTCCTCCATCACGGCGACCGCCTCGACATAGTCCACAGGCGCAGGGCCACTGACGGCCCACTCGATCGGGGGCTGGTCTCCTAGTCGCATGCTCGCCTGCAACCTCGTGATTTGCTGGATCCGTTGGAGCTCTCGCATCGCGCTTCGAAGGTCTCCATATGTTATAGCAGCACGGGCCAGCGGCACCGACGCATCAACGCGGCACGTCCTGTCGCAGGCGTCGAGCCCCTGTGATCTTACGTGCTAGGCCGGCTTGCACCCAAGCGCAGGGTCTGGTACGTGAGGCGGCCTCTGGTGGACAGCTTGTGAGCCGCCGGGGAGTTTGCTAGAGGGATGTTACACGTCCTCTGGACTGCGGTCGTGGCGGAATTGGTAGACGCACTACCTTGAGGTGGTAGCGGGGCAACCCGTGGAGGTTCGAGTCCTCTCGACCGCACCAGTCCAAAATTTCAATCAAAATTAGGGTCTTGAGACGCTCTTCGTTGCAAACGGCGGCGAGAACAAACGTTCTCGCTTACCCTTCCCTGTTACGCAGTTGTGTCGCCGCGCTGTCTGCTGCAATCGGCAGGTTGACTTCCCGCTGATAAGGTCCCCAATGACTGAGCACGCGCCAGCGCGCTGGGCCGCGCGATGGTCGCCCGCTGGTTCATGATCGCGTCAACTCCGCCAGCCATAAGCTGCGCCTCACAGCACGCGATACGTGCTGACTGACACAGACTTACCCTTGGCGACGCTCGGCATTCCTCAGGCCGTTGGGCCTTCAGCAAGCCATCGATTGGGTAATCTCCAGCCAGCGCTGCTGCTCTGCATAATTCCGTAGACGACTGATCGTAATGCCGCTCCCCGAAGGAACAAGGGCGGCTACATCAACGCAATAGAAGTGTGCAAGGCTTTCGGAAAACCTTAGCTAACCTACGTCCGTCCACAGGGCTATTCCCCATTTGAGCCTACAATGATTGAATTCGACGAACAACTCGCACGGGGAGCAGAAGCAGCATGAGCACATTCGACAGCACCAAGACACCTTTGCCGGATATCATTCGCGAGATTACGGATGGCAAGGTTCAGCTGCCTGACTTCCAGCGCGGCTGGGTTTGGGATGACGAACACGTCCGCTCACTGCTTGTAAGCGTCGCCCGCTCCTTTCCAGTCGGGGCTGTAATGTTGCTCGAAACTGGGGGAGATGTGCGTTTTCAGGTTCGCCCCATAGAAAACTTGACCTTTACAGGGCCGATTCCGGAGCCGGAGAGGCTCATTCTGGACGGCCAGCAACGACTGACCTCGCTTACCCAGGTGCTTGCCCTCAATCAACCAGTAAAGACGTTTGATGAAAAGGGTAAGCCGATTTCGCGCTACTACTACGTCGATATCGCGCGAGCGCTGGAAGATGATGGTCTCGAGGACGCCTTTATCGCCGTCGAGGAAGACAGAAAGATCAAGACGAATTTTGGCCGCGACGTCGTGCTTGATCTCTCGACACCGCAGAAGGAATGCGAGGCCTTCTACTTCCCTTGTAACCAGATCCTCAATTCGGATGCATGGGAAGAAAGTCTCCAGGAGTACGCTCCGGAGAAATTCGGCCAATACATGCAGTTCCGCAGAAAGGTGCTTAACGCATTCCGAAGCTATCAACTCCCCGTAATCTCGCTTGGCAAGAACACAAGCAAGGAGGCTGTCTGCCTCGTTTTCGAGAAGGTCAACACTGGTGGTGTGCCACTGTCTGTCTTCGAGCTTGTTACCGCAAGTTTCGCTGCTGATAACTTCAATCTCCGTGACGACTGGTACGGCAGCAGGCTCCGTAATGTGGAAGGTCGAGCGGAGCGCCTAAAGAAGGAAGCCGTGCTGGATACAGTAGAGCCTACGGACTTCTTACAGGCTGTCTCTCTGCTCCACACCTATGAGAAGAGGCAGAACGATCTCGCAGCAGGTAAAGCGGGCAAAGCCGTCGCACCCGTCAGCGCGAAGCGCGCATCTATTCTTTCATTGACCCTCGATGATTACCTGAAGTGGGCGGATGAGGTGGAGCATGGCTTCCTGCTCGCTGCGCGGTTTCTACGCAAGCAATGCTTTTTCTCGTCCCGTGACCTTCCATATCGAACGCAGCTGACACCGCTGGCGGCCGTGCTTTCGACAATCAAGGAACGCTGGCTTGAGCCGCGCATTTTCGACAAATTGAGCCGGTGGTATTGGTGCGGCGTGCTCGGGGAGCTCTACGGTGGCGCTGTTGAAACGCGCATCGCTAACGACTTGGAAGATTTACTTGCCTGGATTGCTGATAAAGGTCAGGAACCAAGAACGGTTATCGAGGCGGCTTTCCAACCAGGCCGCCTCTTGACACTAAGGTCGAGACTCAGTGCCGCTTATAAAGGCCTGAACACTCTTATTCTGCGACGGGGGGCTCGGGATTTCTTCTGGAAGGCTACTGTTCAGGAGCTGGATCACGAGGAGATCGCCCTCGATATCCACCACATATTCCCCAGGGCATGGTGCGAACAAAGGGGCATTAAACCTGCAATTTTCAATTCGATCATAAACAAGACGCCGATCTCCTACAGAGCTAACCGAATGATTGGTGGTAAAGCGCCTTCTCAGTATCTCGCTGCGATTCAATCTCACAAGCAGGTTGGTCTAAGCGAAGATGGAATGAACGCAATCCTTGCCAGTCACTATATCGATCCAGAAGCTCTACGGTCCGATAACTTCGACAGCTTCTTCGAGAGACGGCGCGAGGCGCTACTGCAGCTTGTCGAGGACGCAATGGGGAAGAGCATCGACCGCGGGATTGAGCACAGTGAGGACCAGGACGAACCCGACGACAACTTCATCTTTATGGAGGCGCGAGCATGAGCACGTCACCTCCGTTGTTCTGCGCCATACAATCACGACGTTGGAATCTCCAAGAAGTATCCTTAAACCGTTAAGCCCAAGCGTGGAACGGCACTGGAGGCTTCGTTAGCCATGTGGAACAACCAGTCGCCATTTGGTGCCTGGGCGGGCTCCCGATGGGTGCACTGCTTCATGAGTGATGGTCCCGCCCATTAGACGGGTAAGCTCAGTTACAGTATCGAGGCCATAACCACCCTCAACTGACGGACTGAGCCCTACGCCATCATCCTCGACCTCGACGACATATTGGGCGAGGTTCTGCTGGTCAGAAAATCTGACGGCGAGCGTTCCTCGTTCGATGCCCCGGAAAGCATGCTTGAGCGCATTATTGATGAGTTCGCTCATTAGGGCACCTAGCACCACCGCGGTTGTCGAAGGCAGCTCTGCGGCATCTGCCTCAACGGTCACATGTATCGCATCACGTTCGGGCGCAGACCCGCATAGATCATCGACGAGGGCCTTGATGAAGCTTTCTGAGTTAACGAGCCCGGTAGACCCGGTATGCGAAAGCATTCGCTGCAACTTTCCGATGGCAACCACCTGTGCAGCAGCAGCCTTAAGAATGTCGCGTGATTTTGCGTCTTTGGTGTTCGCTGCCCGCAGTCGCAGAAAGGAAGCGACGAGCTGCAAGCTGTTGCCGACGCGATGGCGTACCTCTCGCGAGAGAGCTTCGCTGATGGCGATCTGAAGAGCGAGTTTTTGCCCCAATAAGCGGATGTACCACACAAAGAGCGCCGTCAGCCAAACCGTGGCGATGGCGGAAAGGCGGTTCAACCAGTTCTCCCACATGGGAACGTTATCGGGGATCGCCAGCCAAAGTCCCACAATGATCAGTATTAATGCGAGTGGGGCGAGTATCAGTGGCGCTTTCGGTGACGGATACCAAAAGGCAACAAGCAAAATCGCCACGTAGAAGAAATCGACTGAAACCACCCGCGATGTCATTGTATCAAAAAGCAGTGCAGCGGCCGCGATCAATACAACAGCAGCGGAGGCGGAAATCGTCTTCCAAAAAGTTGGGTCGGCAAAAGAGCCAATCAAGCGGCTAAGCGGTTGATTTCCGGGATCCCTGGGGCCACCGAGGCCTGCGATTTGTCCCAACAAAACGAACACTTCCCGAACGCATGGGGGTACTATGAGATTATGATATGCTTGGAATGACAATGCAACTACGCATCGAGTTCAAGAAGACGTGTAAAAGGCGGGGGTGGGAGACACCACCACTTGGTGCTCCAGCTGAAAAGCGCAAGCTCTGGCGCGCGCCAAAAGCAGCCTACGCCCAATGTTCCCGCCGACTGGTGAACTGTTGCGGGCCTTTCCTCGCCACAGTGGGAGCGACGGGTAGCCAACTTTCTAAACTCACCCTTGGCTTGCACCTCCGAGCTAAGATTTTCTGGCCGTAAGGGCTCATGCTCAATCCTACCGAGCTGCCCTTATGAAAGTTGTGAGCATAAAGGCTCGGACCTAGTCCAAGTCTGCACGATTATGCAAACGTCGGAGCTCGATTGTACTCGCTTGAGCTTCGGCCAACGTCATCTCGTCCCACCTAGCTGCCCGGGCCCGAGCTGGAGGCCCAAGCTCTCAGCTTCAGATTGCCAAAATGCATAACGGAGGGGAGAATCTGCTCGCAGAATGACAGTTGTGTGAAGTTCTCTCTGTGCAAACGCTGTGGCAGGCAAATAGTGAGACGATCTCCCTGACACGAATTCACCAGACGACATGTGAAGCTATAGTCGTGCTTGCGTGACAGCACAGTTACGGGGCACAATTTTAGTCGAACAAACTTCACGAACCGGGTCAGCTTGAGCAGGCGCTGCTTACCGCTTTGGGAAATACCGCGGGTAAACGGTGCCTCTGCAAGAGGGAAAAATCAGTGCGCCTCGAAGAAGCATCCGACCTGCACGAAATTCGTGTTCTGAAGCAACTCTATGCTGCCAGCTCGCAACTCTGGCGCGAGCGCGATCCGCAGAATGGGCTTAAGCACCTTCTACAGGTGGCAAGCGAACTTCTTGGCGCGGAGCTGGTGACGCTCCACTTGGTCAGTCGCAGCCGAGGGCGAAACATCGAGCTGAAGGCGACGCGCGGTGTTTGTCTCGAAGCATGTCGGGACATCATTTCCTTACGATGGGAGGACGATGCCGTCTGCACCGCCGTTCTCGAAGCGGTAGGTTGCATCAGTTTCGACGGCATGGAGGTCGAGGCCAGGGAGAGCCGTCTGTTGTCTTTCATGCAATCGCACGGGGCAAAATGCGCTCTCGTCACCGCTTTGCCGGGTGGAGATGGAAGCTCTCTCGGGGTGTTGTGCCTCGCCAGTGAGGCACGAAAATGGTCGGGTGAGTGGCCTCGGCGTTTCGCCCGGGAATGTGCCCAGCTGGCGTCGGAGTTTCTGCAGCGCTGCGAGTTCGATAGAGATCTACGAGAGGACGCCGAGCGTTATCGCCAGCTGGTCCTCGGCCTGACCGAGACGATCGTGTGGGAGGGCGACCCGGACACTCTTCGACCGACGTTCGTCAGCCCGGCCGCAGAGGCACTCCTCGGCTATCCGATTGCGCGATGGCTCAATGAAGAAAGCTTCTGGATCGATCATATTCATCCCGATGATCGGGAGAAGGTTGTTGCGTACTGCAGACAAGAGATCCAGGCCGGGCGGGACCATCAGATCGAATATCGCATGCTAGCTGCCGATGGTCGGATCGTTTGGTTGCGTGATCGGGCCTACGTTGCGACTCTCGAGAACGGAAAACGGCAGATCCGCGGTGTGCTCTACGACATCACGCCGGAGAAAGAGACCGAACTCAAGTTGCGCGAGAGTGAAGAGCGGTTTCGCCAAATGTGCGAGATCGCGCCAGTCATGATCTGGCTAACCGATCCGCACGGCCGCTTTCTCCACGTCAATCGCATGCTGCGCGAATTCTGGAACATCGACGAAAATGAGCTTTTCAAGTTTGGTTGGGCCTCAAAGCTGCATCCTGAAGACCTTGGTGACGTCCGTCAGAAGGTGCAAACCGCATTGACGACGCGCAGCTGCTTCACCGTCCAGGCTCGTTTTCGCAATGCTTCTGGCGAGTACCGGGTCCTCAAGATCAACGCACAGCCCAGATTTTCCTGCGCCGGAGCATTCCTTGGTTTCATCGGCGTCAATGTCGACTTGACAAACGAAATTCAGGCGATCGAGGCGCTGCGCGAGAGCGAGGAACGTTTCGAGCGCTTCATGCACCACCTGCCGGGATTTGCGTGGATCAAGGACGGATCCGGCCGCTATATTTTTGCCAATACGGCCACTGCCGAGGCCGTTGGCACGACGCCCGAGAAACTCAAGGGGCGCACCGACGAAGAGCTTCTCCCGGCCCACCTTGCTGCCAGTTTCCGACGTCAAGATCTCGCCACCCTTGAACAGGGAGAAAGCCGGCAGTTCGTAGAAGCGTTCGAGCTAAGGGATGGTTGGCCCCGACACTCGCTGGTCTGCAAGTTCCCCATTCCCGATGCCACGGGCACGCCGCGGCTCGTCGGTGGGATTGCCATCGACGTCACCGATCTGAAGACCGCAGAAGATCAGATCGCGAGATTGAATGATGACCTCCGCCACCGGATCGAGGAGTTGGAAGCTCTGCTCAACGCACTCCCCGTTGGGGTTTTCATTGCGCATGACCCTCTCTGCCGCCAGATCACCATGAACCCGGCGGGAGCGGCGATGCTGCGTCTGCCGCTTAGTGCGAATGCCTCCAAATCCGCCCCTGATGGCGATCGCCTGCCGTTCCGCGTGTTCAAGAATGGCGTGGAGGTGGCGCCAGAGGACCTGCCCATGCAGCGTGCCGCCCGAACAGGGCAGGCGGTGGTTGGCGAGGTGGTCGACATCGTTTTCGATGACGGGACGAGCCGTGTGCTTTACGAGCACGCCTCGCCCCTATTTGACGCCTCCGGCAACGTCCGTGGCTGCGTCGGCGTCTTCGATGACATTACGGAGCGGAAGCGCGCCGAACAGCAGCAGCAGCTACTGATCTCCGAGCTCAATCATCGCGTGAAGAATACTCTCGCGATCACGCAGTCGATCGCCTCCCTCACGTGGCGGGCGACACAGGATCCTCTCCTCTTCAACGAGGCTTTTTCGGCCCGGTTGAGGGCTCTTGCCCATGCGCACTCGTTGCTGACGGCCTGCTCCTGGCAAGGGGTGTTGTTGCGTGAGCTGGTCTTGACCGCGCTCGAACCCTTCCAGAGTCAGGAAAAAGCCATCGACGTCGATGGCCCGCAGGTGGTCATCAAGCCAGAGGTCGCCGTGACTCTGAGCCTGGTGCTGCATGAGCTGGCGACCAACGCAGCCAAGCACGGTGCCCTTAGCACCGCGGATGGCCGCCTCACAATCCGATGGCAGTTCGATCCCGGGCAGCCAGATCTTGAGTTCTACTGGCGCGAGGAAAATGGGCCTGCTGTCAGCGCTCCTCAGAGAACCGGGTTCGGCTCGAAGCTAATTCAATCCATTGCGGCGCAGCTCGGCGGCACGGCCCACCTGACCTACAATCGCGAGGGTGTCGAAGCGCGACTCCGCTTGCCGTTGGATCAAGCACGCGCGGCGGTCTAGCGTGGGTTCATCAATCGGCTGAGCTTATTTCTCAGGCGCACGTTGATGCGGAATCAGACTCCAGCCTCCGCGAAAGTTGGAGAACCGAACTCAAGATACGCCATCAGCATCTCCTCGACATGAGCGCGTCTTTCACTCAGCCATTTCGGGTCGGAAATGTTTTTTGCAAAAATTACAGAAAGCGTGTGGCGGTTCAGGATGTGAAGTTGGCTTAGGGCAACAAGTGACACATAGAATTGGACCGGATCGATATGCGCACGGAATCGGCCCTGTTTGCGGCCCCGGTCGAGCATGTCGCCAATGGATTCAAGAAGTGGCACAGTCATAGCCTGCACATGCGGCAGCTTCTTAATAAATCGACCCTTCAAGGTATTCTCTGCGTGAATGAGTGCAAGGACGTCCTTGTTCGACGCAAAAAAGTCGAACGTGAAGCGAATAAGGGTGCGCATGCCTTCGACGGGATCTGCGTGCCTCAGATTTAGCGTCGCCTCCCGGCTTCTCAGCCGCGAATACGCGGCTTCAAGAACGGCGAGATAAAGGCCCTCCTTGTTACCGAAGTAGTGGTAGATCATTCGCATGTTCGACTTGCTCTTCGCGGCGATCCGCTCGACGCGCGCGCCGCTGAAGCCATGCAAGGAGAACTCGGCCGTAGCTGCGCGCAAAATGGCGAGCCTCGAGCGTACGGGATCCCTACCGCGCTTCGGCTCTTCAGAGGTGGGAACTCTTTTGCCCTGGACATTCGGGCCAACTCTAGCGCTCATCGATCTCGAATCTTCCTCATGGCAAAGTATGCTGCGTAGTCATCAAACCAGGATGATGCAAGGCACTTGACATTCCGGCGCAAGTAAAAAGAAACTTACTTCGGATCGAGGAAGGGCGCGAATGCTAGAGACTAAGCGAAGCTACGCCGGAATGGTTGTGGCACCTCATCACTTGGCTTCAGAAGCCGGTGTGGCGATTTTAAGAGAGGGGGGTAACGCCATCGAGGCGATGATCGCGGCAGCATCCGCGCTCGCAGTCGCCTACCCGCATATGAACGGGCTCGGTGGCGACGGTTTCTGGTTGATTGGCCGGCCGGGCTCGCCACCGATCGGAATTCGGGCTTGCGGCCGTGCAGCCTTGGGGGTGGATCGAAACTGGTTTCGCGAACGCGGCGTCCAGGTAATCCCGGGGCGAGGTCCGCTTGCCGCGATTACGGTCGCTGGCACGGTGAGTGGTTGGGCCAAGGCGCAGGATATCAGCCGCAGTCGTTTCGGCGGTCGTTTGTCCGTCTCGGAGCTTCTGCAGGAAGCTATTCGGTACGCACGTGAAGGTGTGCCCGTACCGCGGACGCTGCATAATAACGCGACGGCGAAGCTCCAAGAATTGCGCGACGTACCGGGTTTCGCTGAGACCTATCTTTTTGACGGAGAGCCACCTCCCGTCGGGTCACGGTTGCGCCAGCCAAGACTGGCGGACACACTAGACCAATTAGCGCGCGCCGGCCTCGGCGACTTCTACGACGGCGATCTCGCGCGATCCATGGCAGGGGATCTCGAGCGGCTGGGCAGCCCATTGCGTCTTGAGGATTTCCAACGCCATCAAGCGGTTGAGGTCGAGCCGTTATCAATCACAGCCGCCGGACACAAGATTTTCAATCTGCCACCGCCGACCCAAGGGCTGGCATCCTTGCTGATATTGGCGCTCTACGCCCGCAATCCGGCCGCCGTAGCCGACGGACCTGATCACCTTCACCGCTTGGTCGAAGCGACGAAGGCTGCCTTCCGAGTCCGAAATGCTCATGTCACGGACCCTGATTACATGACGCAGCGGGCGGAGGAATTCCTGACTGACGAATTCATCTCCAAGCTCTCCGCCGGCTTGTCGGCTGATCGCGCTGCGCCTTGGCCCGAGCCGCCGAAGCAGGGCGACACGGTTTGGCTCGCCGCCGCTGACAGCAGTGGCCTCTGCGTTAGCTTCATCCAGAGTATCTACTGGGAATTCGGCTCCGGCGTGGTGCTGCCCGAAACGGGCATCCTTTGGCAAAATCGCGGGACAAGTTTCGAGCTTGACCCGAATGGCACTAATGCTTTGGAGCCGGGCCGGCTTCCGTTTCATACGATCCAGCCTGCAATGGCTGAATTGAGCGACGGCCGCTTGATGGCTTACGGCACCATGGGCGGCGAAGGGCAGCCGCAGACACAGGCGGCGCTCTTTTCGCGCTACGTTCTGCACGGGCAGGATCTGCAGACCTCTGTAACGGCACCGCGATGGCTGCTCGGGCGCACGTGGGGTGAAGAAAGCACAAATCTCAAACTAGAGTCGCGGTTCAATCCCGCAACGATCGAGGCGCTGATAGCGCGCGGTCATGACGTGCAGGTCGTCGGGCCATTCGAGGAGATGATGGGGCATGCCGGTGCCCTGGTGCGGCATCCCGACGGCCTGCTCGAAGGCGCCAGCGACCCTCGTAGCGACGGTGCAGTTTCGGCGCGTTGACACTGGCAGGTTGCCACAACTGACGGCGACATTGCTGTCCGAATAGAGACCAATATGGAATAGGAGGAAACCCCCAATGCAATTGAAGATCGTAGCCTTGGCAATCGGAGTAAGTGCTCTTCTGGCCGGCACCGGTGCCACGGAGGCGAAGACCATTCTCAAGTTCCATCACGATCTACCGGAAGACAGTGCACAACATATAGCGGCCGAGAAATTCCGTGATCTCGTGGCGGAACGTACAAAAGGTGAAATCGAGGTTCAGATTTTCCCGAACAACAGTTTGGGCGACGATGTTCAGGCCGCGCAGCAGATGCAATTCGGCGCGATCGAGGGCGGTATCATCCCGACTGCGAAGTTGTCGAATTTCCAGCCCAGCATGCAGCTGCCCGATCTTCCTTTCCTATTTCCAACACCGGAGGTGGCTCACAAGTTTCTTGACAGCGAGGTCGGCGAAGAGTTGCTGGCAACGCTCGACAAGGTGGGGTTGAAAGGGGTCACTTTCTGGGAAAGCGGATTCAAGCAATTCACCTGCAATAACCCTGTCGAGAAGCCATCGGACTTCAAGGGGCGCAAAGTGCGCGTCATGGAAAGCCCAATCATCATATCGCAGTTCCGCGCCCTTGGTTCAAATCCAGCGCCCATCGCCTTTTCTGAGACCTACACGGCCCTCCAGCAGCGAGTGGTCGATTGTCAGGAGAACCCGCTGGTTTCCATCGTGAACATGAAGTTCTACGAGGTCCAGACACATACCATCATCAGCAACCATGCTTATCTAGGCTATGCCTTGGTGTTCAGCAAGAAATGGTTCGATCGGCTCGATGAAGCCACGCAAAAAGTCCTGATCGACAGCGCCCGCGAAGTGACCGCCTTCCAGCGCGAGGAAACGGCACGCCGCGAGGAGGGCTACATCAAGACCATTGCTGCAAGCTCCAGCAACCTTTCCTATCTCCCAGCTGAGCATCGGCGCGCTTTTGAGGAAGCGACGCGAGCGGTGCATGACGAATTCAAAGCCTCCATCGGCGCTGAGTTGCTGGAGAAAACCTACAGGAAAATCGAGGAGCTGCGTGGTTCTTAAGGGAGCGCGCAGAATGCTGCCGGGCGGGGGTTCAATCCCCGCCCACTCTGAGTTCCCTATCTATATCCTCTTTGCGAGGCCCCCATGTTCGGAAGGCTGGATCGCGCCCTTTCGCGCGCTGAGGACGTGCTCATTTCCGCATTGTTGATCACAGCATCTGCGATCCTTTTCGTGAACGTGGTCGCCCGATACGTCTTCAACTCGGGGTTTACTTGGGCCGAAGAGCTCGTTCGCTACCAGATCGTCTGGCTTGTGTTTGTCGGTGCCAGCGTTGCCGCACGCAAAGGCATTCATATCGGGGTCGATGCCTTAGTCCATGTCCTGCCGTTGCCGGCACAGAAGGCTATCAAAGTCGCTGTACTCATCCTGTGCATAGGCTTCTGCGGCGTTCTGGCGTTCCACGGGCTCGAGCTCATGCTGCAGACACGAGAGTTCAACCAGAGGACGCCTGCGATGCAAGCACCATTCTGGTTGATGCAACTCGCGATTCCGACGGGCGCGCTTTTGATGGCGCTTCGCTTTGTGCAGGAACTTTTGGCGACGCTCACTGGCGCCGGTCACCGCGCTGAAACCACCCTTCTCAATTGATCAGGCCGCGATAATGACGACGTTGTTCTTCTCCCTGTTCGCGTTCCTGCTCGCCGCCAGCGTGCCGATTTTCGTCGTGCTCGCATTCTCCGTCATGGTCATGATCTGGCTTGGCGGGATGTTGCCGATGGCCATCGTGGTCGAGCGGATGTTTTCCGGCATCGACTCGTTTGCGTTGATGGCGATCCCCTTCTTTATCTTGACCGGCAACTTGATGAGCGTCGGCGGGCTATCTCGGCGTCTGATCAAGTTCGCGGATCTCCTCGTTGGGCGGTTCACTGGCGGGCTCGGAATCACGACGGTGACATCGGCAATGTTGTTCGGGGCCATTTCCGGCTCGAGTCCGGCAACTGTGGTCGCCATCGGCGGAATTCTTAATCCAGCACTCGTAAAAACGGGTTACCGTCCGAACTTTTCGATCGGGCTCATCATAGCGTCGGGTTCGCTCGGTATCATCATTCCGCCCAGCATCGTCATGATTGTTTATGCCGCAGTGACGGGGGTTTCCGTCGGTGCTCTGTTCATGGCTGGGGTAGGAGCGGGATTGGCGTACGGCTTCGTCTTCATGCTGTACGCCATGTATCACGCCAAGAAGTACAATGTACCGCGGAGCCCTGTCCCGGGCGGCCGGGAGATCTGGGAAGGATTCAAGGACGCCTCATGGGGATTGGGTGTGCCAGTTCTGATCCTCGGAGGAATATACGGCGGGGTATTTACGCCGACAGAGGCAGCTGCGGTTTCGGTGATTTATTCTTTATTCGTGTCGGCCGTCGTTTATCGTGAGAAATCTTTAGCTGAGCTGTGGGAGGCGGTGCGAGACTCTGCGGCTACGACCGCACAAGTCATGATCATCCTTTCAGCGGCTGCCGTCCTGGCTTGGTATCTTACATCGACTGGCATCGCAGTCGCGATTACGAACGCGATTCTGTCGCTAAGTTCGGATCCAATACATCTATTCCTCCTGATCAATGTGGCCGTGCTTATTGCCGGTATGTTTCTTGATGCAGCATCAATCATGGTCATCCTAGGTCCGCTTTTCTACAAGGTCGGCACCCAGGTCGGAATTGATCCCGTTCACCTGGGCGTGGTGCTGACCGTAAACGGCGCGATCGGAATGTTCACGCCACCGTTTGGGCTCAACCTGTTCGTTGCAAGCAGCTTAGGTGGCGTCAACTATGAGCAGGCGGTCAGGGGAGCGCTGCCCTTCATCGGCCTTGCGATCATCGGCCTCGCGATCGTGACGTATATGCCGGAGATCAGCATGTGGCTGCCTCGTATGCTCTATCCCGGACTCTAGATGCGGATGGTAATAGCCTCAATTCTTCGACAAAGCCCGCATACAGATTGACAAAGTAAGAAACTTCTTACTAACGTGGTTCAACCGACGATCGCTCCACGGAGGTGCAGAGTGGCGGAAAAGGAGAGTACCCCCGCTGAGGAGCTGCTGAGCACTCGGCCGAAGGTCGTCAATGTTGGCCTGGAAGCCTTCGTGAGAGACCTAAAAGACGCCGGCATCGAAGTGGTTCATGTCGACTGGGCGCCTCCGGCAGGCGGTGATCCAGAGATGGCTGCTCTTCTTGCGAAACTCGGAAGTGAGGAGAGCGCGATTAATTTGATCGAAGACGCCAACAGAGAGGCCATAAAGCGCATTCTCGAAGGCGAGCCCAAGCTCCTCGACGTTGTACCGGCGCGCGAAGCGATCGCAGGCTTGAAGGAGCGGATGATCCTGCACGCTGGTCCACCAATTACGTGGGACCGGATGTGCGGCCCAATGCGCGGCGCCATTGCGGGAGCCATCGTATTCGAAGGATGGGCGCCCGATTTGGCTTCGGCTGAAAAGATGGCAGCGGCCGGAGAGATCGAATTTCATCCTAACCACCATTTCGGGTGCGTAGGGCCAATGACCGGCATGACAACGATGTCTATGCCGGTCTTTGTCGTTGAAAATGTCCGCTTCGGAAATCGCGCTTACTGCGCGATCAACGAAGGCCTCGGCAGGGTTATGCGCTTCGGCGGCAATGATGAAACCGTTCTGGCCCGACTGCGCTGGTTGCGGGACGTGTTCGGTCCTGAGTTGTCGAAAGCGCTTCGTCTGCTGGGTGGTATCGAGCTCAAGTCTTTGGTTGCGCGCGGCCTTTCCATGGGGGACGAGCTGCATCAAAGAAACGTCGCCTGTTCGAGCATATTCCTGCGCGAGATCGCCCCTGCCCTTGCTCGTTCGTCGTCGGACAAAGAGGTGCTGGCCGAGTGCCTCACGTTCATTGCGAAAAATGAACAATTCTTCCTCAACATTGCGATGGTGATGGCGAAGAGCATGACCGACCCGGCGAGGGGAATTCGAGGCTCGACGATAGTCACTGCCATGTGTCGGAACGGCACCGACTTCGGTGTGCGTGTCAGCGGCACGGGAGACCAGTGGTTCACTGCTCCGGTCGAAATGCCAGAAGGCCTCTACTTCCCTGGTTTTTCGGCAAAGGATGCGAACCCGGACATGGGTGACAGTGCCATCGTGGAGACCGTGGGCCTCGGCGGGTTCGCTATGGGGGCGGCGCCTGCTGTAGCAGGTTTTGTAGGCGCCGGCGCGCCGTCGTCTGCCGTTAATTTCACCAAGAGAATGAGAGAAATTACGGTTACACAAAACCCCGAGTGGACAATACCTGTGATGGATTTCGCCGGTGTGCCGACAGGGATCGATGTGCGCCTCGTAGTGGAGACCGGCTACGCCCCCGTCATCAACACTGGAATTGCTCATAAAGAGCCTGGCATCGGTCAAGTCGGCGCCGGCGTCGTCAAAGCCCCCTTGGCTTGTTTCACGCAGGCGGTTCGGGCCATCGCTGAAGATCTGGGGGTGTCATGAGCTCATTTGTGCTTAACGAAATCCGGAAAGGTTTCTACCTCGATTCCGTTGCATTGATGCGCCTGTCGCGCGAGGTCGCTGCCGCGCCGGGCGTCATAGAAGCGGCCCTGATGATGGGGACTCCGGCTAATATCGCCATTCTGCGCGAAGCTGGTCTGCTGGCCGGCGGGACCACTGAGGCGGGTGGCAACGATCTCATCCTGGCCGTACGGGCCGAAAGCGAGGCAGCGGCATGCGCTGCCATAGCCGAGGCTGAGAAGTCACTCGACAAGCCGAAGGCCGAGGTGGGGTCGTCGGCAGCATGGCGAGCGCGAACCATTGCGGCGGCGCTAGAAGAATCCGAAGGTATTAACCTCGCGCTGATCTCTGTGCCGGGTGACTTCGCGGCAGCAGAGGCCCGCAAGGCGCTGAGCCGCGGGCTGCACGTTATGATGTTCAGCGACAATGTATCGTTGGAGGACGAGCGCTCGCTTAAAGAATATGCTCGCGAAAATGGGCTCTTAATGATGGGTCCCGATTGCGGAACGGCGGTGATCGGCGGCGCACCGCTTGCTTTCGCCAATAAGCTGAACCGAGGCAGCATTGGCATCATCGGCGCATCAGGTACCGGAATTCAGGAGGTGTCTTGCCTCATTTCCGAAGCCGGCGGGGGTATCTCGCACGCTATCGGCGTTGGCGGACGCGACTTGAAGAAAGAAATCGGCGGCATAACCACGTTGATGGCGATAGATGCGCTCAATGCCGATACGTCGACTGATCGGGTGGTACTAATCTCGAAGCCGCCGCACCCGGATGTCGCACAGAGCGTCATCAAGCGCATCGCCGGTAGCTCGAAACCTTTCATCGTTTGCTTTATTGGCGCTCAATCCGCTGAGTTGCCTCCCAACGCGCAGTTTGCGCAGACACTAAAACAGGCGGCTGAGCTTGCGCTTAACGGCCGCGTCGGCGGAACGTTTGACGCTTCCATTGAGGTTGCTCGCCACAATTCCCGGAGACGAGCTGGAAAGATTGTTGGGCTCTATTCCGGTGGAACGCTATGCGCAGAAGCACAGGTCATTCTCTCAGCTGGCGGACGGAGGCTGGCATCGAACGCGCCGATTCCTGGTGTAGCCGCTATGGGCATCGCTGACGCGGAAGGCTGCGAGCGGATTATTGATTTGGGATCCGACGAATATACAAAGGGCCGTCCGCACCCGATGATCGACCCATCTGTGCGGGACGACGCTCTTCGCGCGGCGCTCGACGATCCCTCTATCGCCGTCATACTTGTCGATCTAGTGATCGGCTACGGTGCCCACCCGGACCCGGCTGGGCATTTTGCCGAGGTTGTCGGCAGGCGCAGCGCCAACTCGCCCCTCATTGTCAGCTCCGTCTGCGGTACCGAGCGCGACCCCCAGGTGCGCTCAGCGCAAGTACGCAAGCTGCAGGAGGCAGGCGTTCTTGTGGCACCTTCCAATGCTGATGCCTGCCAACTTGCCCTTGCCCTCGTTAGCGGCAATTGAGGCAACAGTAATGCGAACGCTCGAACAATTGCCACGCCGGCTCGTGATCGCGATTGGCGGCAATGCGGTGCATCCCGAAGATATTGCCGGAACGGGCGAGGAGCAAAAGATCGTGGCGATGCGGACCGCGCAAGCTCTTCTGCCTTTGGCCAAGCTCGAGAACGAGCTGATCATCACTCACGGGAATGGCCCAGTCGTCGGCAAGATCATGATGCGGCAGATGCTGACGATGAGCCGAATCCCCCCGATGCCGATGGATATCTGTGTTGCTCACAGTCAGGGCGGAATCGGATACTTGCTCATGCAGGCCATCGAGAATGCCTTGCGCGAAATTGGAAATGACAGGAAAGTCGCCAGCGTCCTCACTCAGGTTGAGGTAGACGCGAAGGATCCAGCTTTCGAGAATCCAACCAAGTTCGTGGGGCCGTTTTTTTCGGAGGAGGAAGCGAAAAAGATCACAGCTGAGCTGAATTGGCTGATGCGCGAGGATTCAGGGCGTGGGTGGCGTCATGTCGTCCCCTCACCGAAGCCCAAACACGTTTGCGACCTGCCCTTGGTGGATGCCCTTGCGAGGCAGGGCACGATTGTAATCGCAGGTGGCGGGGGCGGAATTCCGGTCGTGCGCGAGAATCGGACGCGCAGAGGAATTCCAGCCGTGATCGACAAGGATCTTACCTCGGCCCACATTGCCAAAAGCCTCGGCATCGAAGAACTGCTCATCCTCACGGCCGTTCCGCGCATCTCCGTCAATTTTGGAAAGCCAAACCAGCGCGATCTCAGCGAAGTTTCCCTCGAGGAGATCAAGGCCTATCATAAGGAAGGGCATTTCCCGCCGGGCAGCATGGGACCGAAAGTGGAAGCTGCGATTTACTTCCTCGAAGGAGGGGGCAAGCGGGCAATCATCAGTCACCTCGAGCACGCTTTGCCAGCACTGCTTGGCGAGACCGGCACGCACATCGTGGTTGGATGAACTTGGCCGCTCCACTGGCCGTGGCTGAGTCGGTAGGCCGCGAGGCCTTGCGGACAATTTCATTCGGCAGTTTAAGAGTCGCTGCAGTCTTTCGCCGTTCCTTCTACTTGGGCAGAGGGCGTCATTGGGCCTGTTTCGGTGCACCGGAGATTGGGTGCGGCCCGCTCAATATTCTGCTGCGAACACAGGGGGATATTGACTGGAGATCTCTCCTCAAGCCCGGTCAGGCGACGAAAATTGTGCACGGCTCCCTTTTGATCGAGGGACTTGCACCAATCGTTTTATCGGATGCCGAGATTTGGAAACCGCCCCTTCCTTCCTGGTCAAAAGGCGATCTCTTGATCGGATTGTCCGAGCTCAACCGGCACCTTGTCGTGTTCCCGCCGCCTGTTTCTGGGCTAGGCTGCTTCGCGTTAAATGGGGGTGGAGCTAGCGATCCAAATCGCCAGACAGCTGTCGTGCGAATAGCCGCCAGGCCAATCCGCGCCCTTTCTGGTTGGCTTATTGCAGAATGTCCGGCTCGCAATGTGCCCGAGGTAGAACAATTGCTTGGGCTCGGTCCCGGCCTTACGCCTTCTGGCGATGACTTTCTTGCCGGAGCTCTCGGTGCGCTGCAGGCAGTAGGCGCAAGGGAACACATGCAGCTGCTATGGAGTAAACTGGAGCCGTGCTTGAGCTCGGCCACAAACGAGATAAGTGCCGCGCACCTGCAATGCGCCGCGTCAGGCCAGTTGTCTGCAGCTCAGCACGATATCTTGGGGGCGATTCTTTCAGGGAACTCGGTTGGCCTAAGGCGCGCACTCGAAATGTTTTCGCGGGAGGCACATACCTCGCCCTGGGATGGACTCGCCGGGATGGCTACAGTATTGCGCGCTACTGTTCGGAAACGTTACAATTAAGAGGCAGTTTGGTATAAAATTGTGCGTCAAGAACTCGATCGCACGCGATAGTGGAATGCATTAGTATGAGCACCGCGCTGCGTGCCGAGCGAAATCGGGCTAAGCCGCGCTTCCGGCAAACGACGATGAAGGGCTCCGGCAAGAGGTCAGAGGAGGACCGCATCAGCAGTATCTGCGATGCTCTCCGCCAAGCAATTATTGAGCAGGCCCTGAAGCCGGGCACCAAGCTGCCGGAAGATTCCCTCGGCGAGTGCTTTGGAGTAGGGCGCACAATCGCTCGTCAGGCTCTTGCGCGATTAACTGCAGAAGGCCTCGTGGAACATCGGCGGAACAAGGGTGCCGAGGTTGCGACCCCGAGTTGGGAAGAAGCAAGGGACTTGTTCGATTTGCGCATTAGCCTCGAACGTCTTGTTGTCAGTCGGCTTGCCGGAAACCTCACCCCTGAACAGATTGCCATCCTCCGGCAGCACATCGCAAAGGAAGAGGCCGCCCGGAATGGGCGCGAGGAGAGTTCAGTTCGGCTCGCGACTGAGTTCCACACGGTGCTGGTAGAATTAACCGGCAGCCCCGTCCTCATCCGGTACGTTCAGGAAGTTTGCAGACGGTGCGGATTAACTCTGACGCTCTATGCACGTCCTCATTCGTCGGATTGCGCAATTTCTGAGCATATTGACATTGTGAATGCCCTCGAAAAAGGCGATGCCGAGGCTGCGATGCGCATCATGAGCCACCATTTGGAAGGGGTTGCGGATCGCGCGCTGATTTCGCCCACCAGGATTCAGAAACCAAGCCTGATGGAGATTCTCGCGCCCTACGCGCAGGCGTGCAACGGCACCAAAGTGCATGGGAGTGATCTCAAAACGTCGAAGCCGGCGATACTGCACGCCGGCTCGCGAGACGATCGCGGCCAAAAAGTCTATCGAAGTTGACGCTGTGAGCCGCTCTGCCTTTGTTAGACGTCGAGGCCGTTCTTAATGAGCAGGCGATCAGCACTATCGTTCCAGACGTCCTGCGATACAATAAGCCCATCCCGGACGACGAAGCGATCGATATACCGATTGCCTTCAAATGGCGTACCGTCAGACCACTCCCCATAGAGCGTACCCAAGCTGTAAACGATAGTTTCGTCCTCGCCGGGGACTGGCTCGAAGCGCTCCATCTTCTTCTTAACCCACTTGGATCGACGGGCGTTGAAGCCGGTCGCTCCGGTTGGAGTATTGAACTTACGACCCCCTGTGAACGTCAACTCGAAATTTGGCGCAACGTATCGTGCTGCCGCGTCAGGGTCAGGAATGATATGGGTCTCTAGATACACACGGACGATTTCGGTGTCCCTTGCTGCGTCAGCTCTCTTCCTTGTTCCACTCATGCGCATTCTCCCTGCTACCTATCCATTTGACTGGCACCATTCTTGGATGAAAGGCGATCATGTCTAGTAATTGTAACTAGACAGCACTCAGATTGCAGACATTAATTGCGTGCATAAAGCAGGAAGATGCCGCGCCGGCCGCCGGTAAACAATCGACGTGTGCGCACGTGAGAATGCCGGCCCCACAAACTTGTAATGGCTGGCAGGAATAGAAAGGGAGGCGAGTATGTTATCCGAACAACAACAGTGGTGGCGGCGCCTGACGCTGGCTGGCTTTTTTGCGGCGAGCGCAATTGTTCCGCTTAGTGTTGCTCAGGGGCAGGAAAACCATCAAAGTCGGACTTGTCGCTGCCCTTTCTGGCCAGTCGGCAAAGTCGGGTGAAGCCATTATTCGCGGCCTGAGTACGGCGATCGACGAGATCAATGCTGCAGGCGGCGTCAACGGTCGGAAGATCGAGCTTGTCGCTCGCGATGATGAGAGTAATCCGGGCAAGGGATTGTTGGCCGCTCGCGAGCTTGTTCAGCGCGAGAAGGTAGCGGTGTTGTTCGGCGGGCTCGACACACCGGTCTCTCTTGCGATTGTTCCTTTCGCCAATCAGTCCAAGGTCCCGTTCATGGGCGTTTGGGCAGGGGGGACGAACATTACCCGCAACGGCGCCGCCGACAATTACGTTTTCCGAGTGTCGGCGGTTGACGCCTACGTCGGTGAAGCGCTTGTAGAATATGCGATCAAGAAGAAAGGCGCGAAGGCGCCTGGTATGATTCTGATCAATAATCCTTGGGGCGAATCGAACGAGGAGGCCCTGACCGAAGCATTGAAAAAGCGAAACATGCAGGCGGTCGGGATTGAAAAATTCGAGACGAATGACGTTGATGTCGTGCCACAGCTAAGCCGCCTGAAAACAGGCGGGTGCCGATGTACTGTTCCTGGTGGCAAATGTGGCGCCGTCATCTCAGGTCGTCAAATCGCTCGAGCGCATGGGCTGGGATGTGCCGGTGGTCTCCCATTGGGGGCCGGCCGGTGGACGCTTTACTGAGCTCGCGGGTCCGCGATCAGAGGATGTACACTTCATCCAGACCTTTACTTTCGGCGAGAAAGAATCAGCCAAGGCGGACGACGTTTTCGCGAAGCTCAAAGCGAAATACTCAATTCAATCACTTGCAGACGTGGCGCCTGCGACCGGCATTGCCAATGCCTACGACGCAATGCATTTGACAGCTTTTGCGCTGGCGAAGGCCGGCTCTACAGATGGCAAGGCGGTGCGCGACGCGTTCTACGCCATCGATAGCTATGAAGGCTTGATCAAGCACTACAAAAAGCCATTCTCGCCTGAGAACCATGATGCACTAGGTCCAGAGGACTATACATTCGCCCATTTCGTAAAAGGTGAAATCATTCCTCTCGATCGGTGAGACAATCCGGGGCGGGTGACTATTTGTTGCCCGCCCTGCTTGTCGACAGCCCCCATTTGAAGGGGTGCAAAATGCTTCTCACCTCGGCGATCGTCACCGGGCTCGGGCTCGGGGCCATGTATGGACTTATCGCGCTCGGCTTCCACATCACCTGGACCGTGTCCAATACCGTTAACTTCGCGCAGGGGAGCGCGATGATGGTGGGCTCGGTTCTGGGCTTCATGCTCATGGTGACGCTTGGTGCTCGATGCCGGAAAACCAATTTGCTCTGGCAAGCCGTCCCAGGTGCGCAACGACCCGGCTGTTATCGAAGCCTATCTTGGCTCCGGCGAACTGAGCGCCAAGCCCCGGGAACATGGATGGGCCGGCTCCGGTCAGCGCGTTTTGACGGTCAGAAACCTCGATGCGGGCTATGGTCCCGTCGGTGTTCTCAAGGGGATCAGCATCGAGGTCGGGGCAGGGGAGATGGTGGCCCTGCTCGGCTCCAATGGAGCGGGCAAGTCGACAACGATGCGAGCAATCAGCGGATTATTGAGACCCGTTTCCGGCGAGATCGCCCTTGGTGACAAATCGGTCGAGCGGATGCCCGCGCATGAGATCGCGCGGGATGGCCTGCAGCTTGTTCCCGAAGGCCGTCAGGTATTCCCCGAGCTGAGTGTTCTCGACAATATTCGTATTGGCGCGTTCCGTCGTGGAAAGGGCGACTATGCGGGAGAGATCGAAGCGCTTCTCGATCGTTTTCCGCGTCTTCGCGAGCGCCTCCATATCCGCGCCGGTCTTCTCTCAGGTGGTGAGCAGCAGATGCTGGCAATCGCGCGTGGTCTCATGGCCAAGCCGCGGATCCTGCTTCTCGACGAACCGTCACTGGGGCTCGCTCCGCAAATGATCGAAGAGCTGTTTTCGGTGCTCGCCGATCTGCGAGATGAAGGCACGACCATTCTGCTTGTCGATCAAATGGCGGCGTTGACTTTGACGGTCGCCGATCGGGGCTACGTGCTTGAGCAGGGCCAGATCGTCCGGGCTGGAACCGCGGAGGCGTTACGCGGCGATCCTGCACTTCTGGAAGCATATCTCGGCAATGACTCCTCCGGGACAGAGTCGCAGAAGGTGCCGGCATGAGCACAGGGCCTTTGGATCTTGTACTGCGCCGCGCGTCGTTACATGGCCACGACCAAGGCCATCAGTTCGACATTGGAATTCGTGGCGGGCACATCGTCGAGATCGCGCCGGAAATCAACACCGATGCCCGTGAGATCGACGTTCAAGGATGCCTCGTTTTCGGCGGCTTCATAGAGACGCATATTCATCTGGACAAAGCCTGCATCCTCAGCCGCTGCGGACATTCGGAGTCGCTTTCGCATGCGATCGCGAAAGTTTCCCAGCTCAAGAGCGAATTTACGCAAGAAGATATCTACGCGCGCGGCCAGATCGTTCTGGAGAAGGCCATTGTTCAAGGCACGACGCGCATGCGGACTCACGTCGAGATCGATCCGCTCATCGGACTGCGGGGCTTCGATGCAATTCTCAAGCTCAAGAAAGATTACTTGTGGGCGATAGACCTCGAGATTTGCGTTTTCCCGCAGGAAGGATTGCTCAATAATCCTGGAACCGATGAGCTTCTCGCCGAGGCGCTGGAGAGAGGTGCAGATGTCATCGGCGGCTGCCCATACACGGATGATAATCCAAAGGGCCAGATCGCGCGCATTTTCGAGCTCGCCCGGCATTATGATCTCGAAATCGACTTCCATCTGGATTTCGACCTCGACCCGTCGCGTATGGATCTTTACGAAGTCGGCCGGCAGGCGGAAAATTATGGCTACGGGGGACGCGTTGCCGTCGGGCATGTGTCCAAGCTCTCAGCAGCGCCACCGCCGCTGCTGCAAGAAGCTGCTCGCATGATGCGCGATGCGGGCGTGGCGCTCACGGTGCTGCCATCGACGGATCTCTACCTGATGGGGCATGGAGAAACACATTCCGTTCCACGCGGAATAGCCCCGGCACACCGGCTGCTTCAACAGGGGATAACCTGCAGCATTTCGACGAATAATGTGCTGAATCCCTTCACTCCGTTCGGAGACTGTTCCCTGCTGCGAATGGCCAACCTTTATGCCAATGCTCTCCAAGTTGGGGGGGCGGATGAATTGAACTTGTGCTTCGAAATGGTGACTTCCCAATCGGCTCGTCTGATGAACGCCGATGATTACGGTCTTGAAATTGGAAATCGCGCCGATCTGATCGTGTTGGATGCACCCACGACCTTCGCCGCCGTTACCGAACTCGCGCAACCGCTGCTCGGTTTTAAGGCTGGTAAGCAGACTTTCTCCCGGCCTCGGCCGAAGCTCTTCCGCCCAGGAGACATTGTCAGCTAAGTCTGCATTCTCCCGTACTCGCGACAGGCTCCACTGGCTGAAAATCGCATGTGGCGGTCATGGGCTAACAGGACTTGCAGCATGCGATCGCGCTACGCCCCCTCGCGCTTCGCGCATCTTTGGCAGTCCGCCCCCGTATTGAATTCAACTTGCAAACTAGTGTCACGCTTTGCCTTTCACTTGGCTTTTTGTCTCAGTGCAACTCAATCGCCGCCGCCTATGTGACACTGAACCGATATGACGGTCTATACGCACGGCAGCTAGAGTGACGCGCGTTGGCACCCATTGTGCCTCATACTAGTTAATCTTTCGAAACTCGATCCGATCGGAGTCTCCAACGACCTCACGATTTTACCAGCTTCCGCTTTCAAGCCTCTTGGCGCTCGTTGCGCTTGCTTCGTTGCTTCCGGTGGCGCTACTGGCGGCCTATGGCCTGCAGGGATATTTCGCGCGAGAGCGAGCCGGGGAACTCGCCAAGCTCTCCGCTCGCGCAGAAAGTCTCGCCCGCGCCGTTGATCGCGAGCTGCGAGGCTACATTGACCTTACTGAGGTACTGGCCAGGTCGCGCCATCTGCGGACGGGCGATATAAGAGCCTTCGGGGACCTCGCGCGCGATGCCGCCGGGGGTGCAAACGGGCCGGGCGGCTATTTCGCCCTTCTCGATCGCACGGGACAGCATCTCGTCAATACGCGGCTGCCGATCAGTGCGCCCCTGCCAAGAACGATCAACCCGGACGCGCTCCGCCACGTCCTCGCAACAGGTCGCGCTGCCGTCGGTGATCTGGAGATCAGCCCGACAACTCGGGACTACATGTCTGTCACGCGGGTACCGGTCGTCATCGACGGCGAGGTGCGATACGTGCTGGCCTTCGCGCCGCACCAGGCTCACATCAACGATGTTTTGCGGGACGTCGATTGGCCGCAGCAATGGCTCGCCTCTATTGTGGACGGGCAGGGGCGCATTATTGCCCGGTCGAACGATTATCGCATTGGCACCCAGTCAGTTTGGGATGAGACTCGGCGAGCGTTAGGCCTGACAGGTGCTGGCTGGCTGGAGGGAACAGACCGGGACGGGCGCGACTGCGTCGCCGCCTTTCAGGCTTCGCAACTCAGCAACTGGTATGTCTACGTTTGGGTGCCGCGGGATGTGCTCATGGCCCCGGAGCGTGCCGCCCGCTGGCCCCTTTTGGGTGGCCTAGCCGCCGCGCTGCTCACCTCGATGTTGGCGGCGTTTGTCGCTGGGCGCTCCGTTCAAAGCGCCATCGGCCGCGTGCTTCAAGTCGCGCGGGGATTGGGGCAGGGGCAACCAGTCAGCTTCGATAACACGCACATGCAGGAGGCGAACGAAGTCGGTGTGGCGCTCGTCAAAGCCGCTCGCCAAATTGCGGCGCGGGAAGAACACGCGCGCTTGCTCCTGCGCGAGCTGTCGCATCGCAGCAAGAATCTCCTTGCAATTATCGAGGTCATGGCCCGGCAATCGGAGCGCGCATCCAGGAGCAGAGCGGAATTCCTTGAGCGCTTTGGAGCGCGCATTGCCAGCCTGTCACGGTCGCATGATCTGCTCGTGAGCCAGAACTGGCAGGGCGTCCCGATCACTGAACTGATCCGGACGCAATTGACGCCCTTCGCGGACCCTGTCGAGCAGCGGATCAAAATGGACGGTCCTGATCTTGTACTTCGGCCGGAAGCATCTCAGAACATCGGCATGGCGCTACACGAGCTGGGCACGAACGCCAGCAAGCATGGTGCGCTCTCGGTACCTGATGGTTACGTCCGGCTAAGTTGGAAGGAGTTTCACGATTCGGCTGGCAACGCCCGCCTTGAGATGAGCTGGCAGGAAATTGGCGGCCCCCCTGTTGTGATGCCGTCGGGCAAGGGTTTTGGTTTCGCGATGCTGGATTCTATCGTGCCAAGTGCCCTCGGCGGGCTCGCTCATCTTGACTGGAGGGAGGACGGCTTGGTTTGGACACTCAACGTTCCCGCAGAGTCCGCGGTCGCTGCCAGTGCCGGCTAGGTTGAGCAGTCCTGAACCGCTGACGCTGTCGAAGACTAAGCCCGGCCCTTAGTCCCGGGAAATGATTGCGGATCTCGTGATTACACCAAGTAGTCCCGACATTTGGTCTCTCCAGAAATTCGAAGCAGTTGGATTGATCGTCCGGCTGACTGAGGTCGCGCCGAGGGGCAAGCGGCTCCACGTTCTCGACCGCGTCAGCAAGGCGCGCGCCATCCTCAAGAAGCATTCTTCCTGCGCCTTGATACGGCTCGAGAGACGCCGAAGAGTGCAGCGGCGGGAATCAGAGCAATGAGTGAATACTGGACCACATGCGCCCAAATCGCGCGGTCATAAACTGCCCGCACCTCCGGGTCTGCTGCTGGCAAATCGAGCGGGAACACGGGCCAGTTGATTCCGGCGACGTAGGATACGCCAGCGATCCAGAGGCAGGCGAGCACGATTAAGCTACGAGCGGTCATCGATGATCCTCATTCGCGTGACCCGGTTGCGCGGTCAACGACCTGGCTTTGTTTGTCATAAAGGGCCAACAGCTCGAAAAATGCGCGTGTTCGCTCAGGGTCGTGGTACTCCTCGAAGCGCACGATCTTGTCGCCTTCAACTCGCCAAATGTGTCGCAGCCGGCCTTCGTAAGTCAGCCCTGTCGCTTTATGCCGATAGCGAAAATGAACCTGTGAGTGACATAAGCTGCGCTTCGCTACGATCTGCACCGGCCGGTACTCAAGGAAATCGAACTGATCCAAAATGATCTGAAGCTGCTGTCGCAGCTCGGCCTTTCCGTAGGATGCGCCTGCGAACGGAACGACGTCGGTCGGCAAATGATTGACGAACACAACGTCATCTGCAAAGCAGGCGAGCACTGCCTCGAGATCGCGTGCCCACCACGACGCGTATGCGCCCTCCAGAAGGGTACTCGAGTCGACTCGCATGGCCATAACCCTCCCCATGCGAGCATAGCTGCCAATCTGCGAGCTGACTACTGCCCCGGCCGGCCTGTTTTCCGTGGCCTGCCGCGGCGGCGCTTGCGTTCGCCTTCATCGGGCACGTCTATGACCTTGGCGGGCTTCGGGATGGGTAATCCGCGCTCCGCGTGCGGGCCCATTTCGTCGAGGGTGGGCTTGTGCGGGCCCCGAATGGTCTCGCCGAAGGCGCCAGCACGCATCCGCGGATCGACCTTTGGGCTGCGGGCCGGAACAGGCCGATCCGTCCCTGGCCCCATGTCGTCGAGCGACGGCTTGTGAGGGCGTGATGTCGACTGCGCGAACGTCGGCTGGACGGGCTCGTATTCTCGCGCGATCCGCGATCCGGACGGGCTTCCCTTAGTGGAGTTCGTGGGCGCCTGGCCGTATTTGCGCTCTCCTTCGTATCGTCCAGCGCGTTCCTCGATGTCCGCCTGCCGAGCCAATGGGTCGTCGGCAATGGCCAGCTCAGTCTCGCGAAGCCGTTTGATCTCGTCCCGCAGGCGTGCCGCTTCCTCGAACTCGAGGTCGGCCGCAGCCTCGCGCATGCGCTTTTCGAGATCTGCGATAACGGCCTCCAGATTGTGCCCAACGTAGACCTGGCCATCTTCGGCGAGTCCAATATCCACGGTCACGTGATCGCGCTCGTAGATAGAGGCCATTACGTCGGCAATGTTCTTGCGCACGCTCTCAGGCGTGATGCCATTGGCTTCGTTCCACGCCTTTTGCTTCTCGCGGCGGCGGTTCGTCTCGGCGATGGCCCGCTCCAAAGAGCCCGTCATCTGGTCGGCGTAGAGGATGACTCGGCCATCCACGTTTCGCGCCGCGCGGCCGATGGTCTGGATCAACGAGGTCTCAGACCGCAGGAATCCCTCCTTGTCCGCATCGAGGATAGCCACCAGGGCGCACTCGGGGATGTCGAGCCCCTCGCGCAGCAGGTTGATGCCGACGAGCACATCGAAGGCCCCGAGGCGCAGATCCCGGATGATCTCGATGCGCTCCAGGGTCTCGATGTCCGAGTGCATGTAGCGCACACGGATGCCTTGCTCGTGCAGGTACTCGGTCAAATCCTCGGCCATGCGCTTTGTGAGCACGGTCACGAGCGTCCGATATCCCGCACGGGTGACACGGCGAATCTCATCCAGCAGGTCGTCGACCTGATTCTTCGCAGGCCGGACGATGACCTCCGGATCGGTGAGGCCAGTGGGACGGATCACCTGCTCGACGAACACGCCTCCGGTCTGCTCCAGCTCCCACGCCCCCGGCGTCGCCGAGACGTAGATGGTCTGCGGCCGCATGGTATCCCATTCCTCGAAGCGGAGCGGGCGGTTGTCCATGCAGGAGGGCAGGCGGAAGCCATACTCCGCCAGCGTTGCCTTGCGGCGGTAGTCGCCACGGAACATCCCGCCGATCTGCGGCACGGTCACGTGGCTTTCGTCCACGAAAACCAGTGCGTTATCAGGTAGGTACTCGAACAGCGTCGGCGGCGGCTCGCCGGGTTTGCGGCCAGTCAGATACCGTGAGTAGTTCTCGATGCCGGCGCACGACCCGGTCGCCTCAAGCATCTCCATGTCGAACAGGGTGCGCTGCTCCAGGCGCTGGGCTTCGAGCAATTTGCCTGCGGCATACAACTCGTCCAGCCGCTGCTTGAGCTCTTCCTTGATGGCCTTGATGGCCTGCTGCAGCGTCGGCTTCGGCGTGACGTAGTGGGAGTTGGCGTAGACCTTGACCAGCTTGAACTCGTCAGTTTTCTGGCCAGTCAGCGGGTCGAATTCGGTGATGCTTTCGATCTCGTCGCCGAAGAACGAGAAACGCCAGGCGCGGTCCTCCAAGTGGGCTGGGAACAGCTCAACCGTATCTCCACGAACGCGGAATGTGCCGCGGATGAAGTTCTGGTCGCTGCGCCGGTAGTGGAGGGCGACGAGATCCGCCAGGAACTGGCGCTGGTCGAGCCGTTCGCCGACGCGGACGGTGAACGTCATCGCGGTATAGGTCTCGACCGAGCCGATACCGTAGATGCACGACACGGACGCGACGATGATGACGTCGTCGCGCTCGAGCAGGGCGCGCGTCGCGGCGTGCCGCATCCGATCGATCTGCTCGTTGATCGAGCTTTCCTTCTCTATGTACGTGTCCGTCCGCGGGACATAGGCTTCCGGCTGGTAGTAATCGTAGTAGCTGACGAAGTATTCGACCGCGTTCTCCGGGAAGAAGCTCTTGAACTCCCCGTAGAGCTGGGCAGCCAACGTCTTGTTCGGCGCCAAAATCAATGCCGGCCGCTGAGTCCTGGCAATGACGTTGGCCATCGTGAAGGTCTTGCCCGAGCCGGTGACGCCGAGGAGCACCTGGTCGCGCTCATGCCGGTTGACGCCCTCGACCAGCTCCGCGATGGCCTGGGGCTGGTCGCCCTTGGGTTCGAACTCCGAGACGAGGCGGAAGGGGATGCCGCCCTCGGATTTCTCGGGCCGGGGCGGGCGGTGGGGCCTGAAAACCGGCATGGTGCCGGAGACGAGCGGATGGCTCGCCATCATCGGCTCGCGCGCGATGAGCTCCCAACCCTTCTTGGTGCGCTGCTCCGGGCGCGCGAGCAGAGCTTCCAGCACGGCAGTCATGCTCTCGCCCCGATCGGGGCGGGTGCCGGAGTGGCGGAGAGCAGGCAGAATGCGAGCGTTGCTTGGGCCCCTTACCATCACGTCAGCGCCAGAGACCAATTCCGCCGCAACGAACTCCGCCTGTGGGGCCTCGCCAAATCCGGTCGTCGCGGGAGTGCCAGCGGCCGTCTCAGGGGGCGGCGGCACAGGCTTTCCCGAACGTCCGCGCGACGGGCGCGGCCGGGGCATAGACGGCTTCTTCGGGGAACGTGCCATGAGCCGCAATATGGCGCTCTGGGCTCGGCGGCTCAAGTCGGGGTAAGGCCCGACGTGCTTGCAATTGCCGCAATTAATGCAGCGCCGCTGGCACAACCGACCGTCATAATAAGAGCCATAAGAGCCGCCACCATCGTTGCCTCACTGTAACCTATTGCACCAAGCGCCCCGGGCGGGTTGAATGCGGCGCTCTTCAAGGATCAAAGGGCTCGCTCATGAGAGTTTGGTTCACCTGCGCTCGCTCACTCGCTTCTGCTAGCCTGGTTTTGTTGATTGCGGCGCTCCTGAGCGTCGTCGGGAGGCCAGCAGTCGCCGGCGAAGGATCGCCCAAGGCGTTCGCTTGCACGTTCGAAACTGGGACCAGCATCGCTTACGCAGGGGGTGCCTACAGAGCTTCTGAGGCGAAGCCGCTTGCTTTCACCATCAGCGCCATCGACCTCGAAAATCAACGAGCCGAGCTGGGAACGGAGAAGGGAGGAAAGGGCGAGCTCAAGGTGGTCGTGGCGGTGAATGCGAACCACTTCCTTGAGGTGGTCAACGAGGGCTTCATCAACATAACCACTGTGTACGACCTTGATCCGCAGCGGAAGGCTCATCCCGCCGTGCACTCGCGCCACCTCGGTTTGCTCGGGGAGCCAATTATCGCCCAGTACTACGGGTTTTGCGTGCCAAAATAGGTGGGGCGAGCAAGAACCTTTGAGGGGCGGGGGCTGATAGGAACATGCTGAAACGGGTTCTTATTGCTAATCGCGGCGAGATCGCGCTGCGGATCATCCGCACAGCGCGTCGGCTCGGAATCGAGACGGTCGCGGTGGCATCCGAGCCCGATATGGGCCTGCCTTATACGCGCGCAGCCGATATTGTCGTGCCCATTGGCCCTGGGCCGGCAAACGAAAGCTATCTGGTTTTCGACAAGATCATTGGCGCTGCAAAGGAATCGGGCGCCGATGCCATCCATCCAGGATACGGCTTCTTGGCGGAGAATCCAGACTTTGCTGACGCCGTAGCTGCGGCTGGGCTGATATTCGTCGGCCCGAGCGCAGATGCGATGCGCAAGCTCGGCGGAAAGTCCGAGGCGAAAGCCGTCGCCGTGAAAGCCGGCGTGCCGGTGGTGCCGGGCTATCAGGGCGAGGACCAGAGGCCCGAGATTCTCGCCGAGGCGGCGCGGGGTATCGGCTACCCGGTATTGATCAAGGCGGTAGCAGGTGGCGGCGGCCGCGGCATGCGGCTCGTCGAGCGGGAGGAGGACTTTGCTCCGCTGCTCGCCAGTGCCCAACGCGAGGCTCAAGCCGCATTCGGCGATCCGCGTGTTTTGATCGAAAGGGTGATCAACTCACCGCGGCATATCGAGGTGCAGGTGTTTGGCGACAGCCACGGGAACGCCGTCCACCTGTTCGAACGCGACTGCTCCCTTCAGCGGCGTAATCAGAAGGTCATCGAGGAAGCACCTGCCCCCGGTATGTCGCCGGAACTCAGGGCGAAGATGACCGAGGCGGCCGTCAATCTGGTGCAGGCGGTCGGCTATCGCGGTGCTGGCACGGTCGAGTTCCTGGTCGAGGGCGGCGAGCTTGGGCCAGACGCCTCCTGGTACTTCATCGAGATGAATACGCGCCTGCAGGTCGAGCACCCGGTAACGGAGGCGATCACCGGCCTCGACTTGGTCGAGTGGCAGTTGCGAGTTGCGGCTGGAGAGCCTCTGCCGCTGGAGCAGGATCAGATTGCCTGTACTGGTCACGCCATCGAGGTTCGGCTGTGCGCCGAGGATGCGACACGTGATTACCTGCCGTCGATCGGCCGGATCGTTGCATTCGAAACGCCGGAATTGGAAGGTCTGCGGGTCGATGCGGGGGTGGAAACGGGCTCTGTCGTTTCGCCGTTCTATGACTCGATGATCGCCAAGCTGATCGCGTTTGCTCCAGATCGTGCCGGGGCCATCGAGCGATTGACGAGCGCTCTGGAGCAGACGGTGGTGGCCGGCGTGAAGACGAACGCTGCATTCCTGCACGGACTGCTTTCGCATTCCGCGTTTCGTACGGGAGAGATCGATACTGGGTTCATCGGTCGGGAGCTTGGCCGCCTGACATCTAAGGGCACCGATTCCGCGGCCGTGGCTTATGGTGTCGTCTCGCTCATCAGGCAGCGGCAGCGGGAGCTGGAGGCGCAGCGCAGCCGTATTTCGACCGAGCCGTATTCACCTTGGGCGGCTCTCGACGCGTGCCAATTGGGCGAGCCGCGCCGCCATTCGCTCGACGTCGTGATAGAGGGCCAAAAAACTTCCGTCGAGGTTTTGTGGAACGGAGATCGTCCGAGCGTCGTGCTGCCGGGCGAGCCTGGTCCAATCCAGTGCGATGCGATTAACGCCAAGGCCATCGAGGATGGGCCGCGCGTGTTCGTGCTCCATAACTTGCGGCAAACAGAGGCCGCTTGGCCGGTTTATGACGTTAGTGCTGCGGACGAAAGCGACGGCACTGGGAACGTTCGTGCCCCAATCAACGGTCGGGTGGTGAAAGTTTTCGTGGAAGAAGGCACGCTTCTCGACAAAGGGCAGCGGATCGCGGTTATCGAGGCGATGAAGATGGAGCACGTTCTCGTCGCGCCCATTCGTGGAAGGATCGCCAAGCTGACCGCGAGCGAAGGGCAGCAGGTGACCGAGGGAACCGTGCTGGCGACATTGGTCGAGGAGTAGGCAAAGTAGTGGTGCCCGGCCCCCGCAATTTGATTACGGACATTCCTGGTTTGAGAGTCGGGAACGCGCACGACGAGCGCGTGCTGAGTGGCGTTACAGCTGTCATATTCGATAAGCCGAACGTGGCTTCTGGCGTAACGCTCGGGGGGGCTCCGGGCAGCCGCGATACGACGCTGCTCGAGCCTGAAATGACGATCCAGAGCCTCGATGCGGTCGTGCTCTCGGGCGGCTCGCTTTTCGGGCTGGATGCCGCGGGTGGCGTCGTTTCGTTCCTGCGCCAAGAGGGGCGCGGCGTGCGCATCGGCACGGCGAACGTGCCCATCGCCGCACAGGCGATCATATTCGACCTTCTCAACGGGGGTGACAAGAACTGGGGGCGTATGCCCCCGTACTGGGAGCTTGGCTGGCGGGCGGCGGAAAAGGCTAGTGGCGGCGATTTCCCGCTGGGCACCGTCGGTGGCGGCTATGGGGCTAGCACTGTCAACTTCAAAGGCGGCCTCGGCTCTGCGAGCCTGGTGACGCCATCCGGATTCATCGTCGGCGCGCTCGCCATTGTGAATGCCGTTGGATCAGTGACGATTGGCGACGGACCGCACTTCTGGGCCGGTGCTTACGAGATCGGCCGCGAATTTGGGGGACACGGCTTGCCAAGTCGCGTACCGGCGGAAGCCCATAAACTCAGGATCAAAGGCACGGCACCCCCCTCGACGACGATCGCTCTCGTTGCGACAAATGCCTGGCTGACCAAGGCAGAGGCGAAGCGGCTTTCAATCATGGCCAATGATGGGCTGGCCCGTGCGATACGACCGGTCCATGCGCCAATGGACGGCGATACGGTCATCGCAGTGTCGATGCAGGACGCGCCGCTCAAGAATCGGGCGATCGATCTCACCGAAATCGGCCATGCCGCGGCCGACTGCTTGGCCCGTGCTGTCGCCCGCGGCGTGTACGAAGCCGCCGTGCCAAGTGACGCGTGGGCCGGCCCCCCGGCCTACCGGGACCTCTATCCGTGACACGTGCCCGCTGGGCGATTGTTATCGGCGTAACGGCGCTGCTGGTCGCGTTGCTGGTCTGGCAACAGGAGCGGCAGCGCGAGGTCCAGCGCTGCATCGATTCCGGCGGAATCTGGATTGGTCCGACTTCCCGCTGCGTCCCCGATCCGGCGCGTCCGATTTTGCAGAGAGACCTCCAGCGCACCTAGCCTCTTCACCGGAAGCGATCCACCCGATAAGGCCACGGATCGGTAAACGTGGGTTCGCCTGTCAGCATTTCGGCAAGCAGGCGCCCGGTTGCAGGGCCGAGCGTAAAGCCGAGATGGTGGTGGCCGAAGTCGGCCCACAGACCCCGATGGCCCGGGATAGGACCGATCATAGGCAGCATGTCGGGCAGGCAGGGCCGGGAGCCCATCCACGGCTTGTTTTCGACCCGATCTGCAAGCGGGAACATGGCGCGGGCTATCGGCTCGAGCTTCTCGAGCTGCACGGGCGTTTTCGGCGCGTCGCGGTGGGCGAACTCAGCACCCGTCGTCAGGCGGATGCCGCGGGTCATCGGCGCCAACACAAAACCGCTTTCGATGTCGAAGAGAGGTCCGTTGAGCACGGCATCTCCACGCGGGCGGAAGTGGATATGGTAACCGCGCTTCACCCAGAGCGGTACACGGACGCCAAGCGGCCTCAAAACGTCATCCGACCAAGGGCCGAGTGCAATAACGGCTTCGCGCGCTTTGACCGGACCGTCGACCGTGTGAACTTGCCAGCCGTCAATAGTGGACTCGAGCGTGCGCGCATCGGCCGTGATGAACTTGCCGCCGCGTCGCACGAAGAGGTCGGCATACGCCTTGCCGACAGCGCTGGGATCGGCCACGCTGACCGGGTCCAGCATCAGTAGGCCGCCCGCGAAGTTACCGGTGAGGTAGGGTTCGCGCTTGCGAAGAGCGGCAGGATCCAGCTGTTCGAAATTGACGCCGAATTCGCGCCGCACCTCCTCCTGCTCCCGCAGATATTGGTCGTAGCGCTCATTGGTGCGGAACAGCTTCAGGTAGCCCGTCTCGCGGATCATATCCGCGATGCCGGCTTCCTCCATCAGGGCGCGATGCTCAACGATGCAGCGTTCGACGAGCGGGAAAGCAGCACGAGCTGAAGCAGCGAGTCGCTCCGGCCTCGAATACCACCAATACTTGAACAGCCAGACGGCATTCCAAGGCAGCGAGCTCCATTGATGGTGCGCCTCCGGCAGCATGTTGAGCGCATACCGCCAGAGCTTGTTGAACTCGCGCGGGAAGCCGTACGGAACGATTGCTTCGCGCTGGATCAGGCCGGCGTTGCCGTAAGAGGTCTCCTCGGCTGCACCGCGGCGGTCGACGAGAACGACGGAGCGACCACGCTTTTGCAAGTGCAAAGCGGCCGATACGCCGACCATGCCGGCGCCTAGGACGAGAACATCGGAGGTCATGGGCGAGTTAACCGGCTATTTTCAAATGCTCTGCGCGTTGGGCTGGATTGATGCCCACGGTGTCGTCTGCTAGGGCAGCGCCTGTCAATAGGAGGTTGAGCCGCATGATTCCCCGCTATAGCCGCCCGGAAATGACTCGCATCTGGGACCCCGAAACGCGTTTCCGCATCTGGTTCGAGATCGAGGCCCACGCGGCGCGCGCCATGGCCGACCTGGGGATCATTCCCAAGGAGGCGGCTGACGCCATTTGGGAGAAAGGCTCTTCCGCTAAATTCGACGTAGCCCGCATCGACGAGATCGAGCGAGTCACGAAACACGATGTAATCGCATTCCTCACTCACCTCGCTGAACATGTGGGGCCGGATGCCCGCTTTGTCCACCAGGGCATGACGTCCTCCGACGTGCTCGACACGTGCTTCAACGTGCAGCTCGTGCGCGCTGCGGACATGTTACTGGCTGACCTCGACCGCGTGCTGGCGGCGCTGAAAAGACGGGCTTTCGAGCACAAGAGTACTGTGACGATCGGCCGTAGCCACGGCATCCACGCCGAGCCGACGACTTTCGGCCTAAAGCTGGCCTACGCCTACGCCGAATTTTCGCGAGCGCGTCAGCGGCTGGAGAATGCACGGGCGGAGGTCGCAACATGCGCCATCTCCGGCGCTGTCGGTACGTTCGCCAATGTCGACCCGCGGGTAGAGGAATATGTAGCAAAGCAGCTCGGCTTGACGCCCGAGCCGGTGTCGACCCAGATCATCCCGCGCGACCGTCACGCCATGTATTTCGCGACGCTGGCTGTGATCGCGTCCTCAATCGAGCGGCTGGCCATCGAAATCCGGCACCTGCAACGAACCGAGGTGTTGGAGGCCGAGGAGTACTTCTCGGAGGGCCAGAAGGGCTCGTCTGCCATGCCGCACAAGCGTAATCCGGTACTTACCGAAAATCTGACCGGGCTCGCCCGTATGGTTCGCGCTTATGCGCTCCCCGCCATGGAGAACGTGGCGCTTTGGCATGAGCGCGACATCTCGCATTCGTCTGTCGAACGGATGATCGGCCCTGACGCGACCGTGACCCTCGACTTCGCCCTCAATCGGCTGGCCGGGGTGATCGAGAACCTCGTCGTCTATCCGGAAAACATGAAGAAAAACCTCGATCGGCTCGGCGGGCTCATCCATTCGCAGCGTGTTCTTCTGGCACTGACGCAGGCCGGAGTTACGCGCGAGGACGCCTATCGCCTCGTGCAGCGCAACGCCATGCCCGTGTGGCGCGGGGAGGGGGATTTCCTGAGCTTGCTGGCCGCCGATCCCGAAGTCAGCGCCAAGCTGTCGCGGGAGGAGCTCGAAAAGTTGTTCGACCTCGGCTACCACACCAAGCACGTCGACACCATTTTCAAGCGGGTCTTTGGAGAGAGCTGAGCGAAGCCCCGCATGCGTACATCTGACGTCGACATTCTACTGGTACCCGGCTGGACCGGCTCTGATCCGGACCATTGGCAGTCGCGCTGGGCGCGCAGCCTGCGCACGGCGCGCATCGTCGAGCAGGAGAATTGGGGCAGGCCCAACAAGGATGCCTGGGTAAGCAGGATCGTAGAAGCGGTCCGGCAGGCGACTCGGCCGGTGGTTCTTGTCGCTCATAGCTGGGGTGTTGCCGCGGTCGTCCATGCCGTGCCGAAGCTAGCCGGGCTCGAAGTGGCCGGAGCTTACTTGGTTGCGCCGGCGGACCTTGACGGGACCGGCACTGCGCCTGTTACCGATGGCGGTTTCTCTCCGGTCCCCCTCGAGAAGCTTCCCTTTCCCGCTGTCCTCGTCGCGTCGTCGGATGATCCGCACTGCAGCATGGATCGGGCGCGGGAGTTTGCTGAGCGCTGGGGTGCGACGTTGGTGCCTGCGGGGAACGCTGGCCACATCAACTCCGAGTCCGGTCACGGCCCCTGGCCGGAAGGGCTGATGCGCTTCGGGCTTTTCCTGTCAAGGCTCAACACAACGGCGTGAGATCAGGAACACCCGCCAAGGCGGCGACGTTTTCTGTGGCTTGCATTTCGCCCACCGTTCAGCTCCCCAGCGAGGTTGGCATGAAGCACAGAGCATGGTTGCTGCCATCTTTCGTTGTCCTGCTCGTGGCCGTCCTGATCATCTTGATCGCCGGAAGCACGTCCGCCGCTCCCCCGATTGCGCAGGCCGACAGGCCGAAGCTCGATGTGCCCTTCGTGCCCACGCCACGGCCCGTCGTGGACAAGATGTTGGAGCTCGCTGACCCGACAGCAGACGACTATCTGATCGACCTGGGCTCAGGCGACGGTCGTATTCCGATCACAGCGGCCCAACGCTTCGGGACACGAGGGCTGGGAATCGATATCGACCCACGCCGCATCGCCGAGGCTCGTAAGAATGCGGAAGAAGCTGGTGTCTCTGATAAGGTGGAATTCCGTCAGGAGGATCTGTTCCAGACGGATATCAGCCAAGCGACGATCCTGACGCTCTATCTCTTACCTTCCGTCAACATCAAGCTGCGCCCGCGCATCCTGAAGGAGCTGCGGCCTGGGACACGCGTGGTCTCCCATGATTGGGACATGGGCGATTGGCGACCAGACCAGACGGTAGAGCTGGGAAATAAAACCGTCTTTATGTGGGTCGTGCCCGCATCAGCAGAGGGCCGCTGGCAGGTCAGCGACAGCGAAACTGGCAGAAGCTTCGCGCTCAGGCTCAAGCAGCGATATCAGGATGTCGAAGGCGAAGCCGATATCGACGGCCAACAGGTTCCTCTACGAAACCCGCGCATCGAAGGTGACCGGATTTTCTTCGAGTTGCCGAGCGAGAATGGTGACATTAAGCACTACGAAGGCCGAATTGCCGAGCAGGTGATCGAAGGCGAAGGCTGGCAAGCGAAGCCTCTGACTTGAAGGTACCTTCGCCCCATAAGGCACCCGTTTCGCAGTCCGGTTCGCAACGCGCCGTGCACCGGGCAGGCGGGACTAGCGCTCGTGCGCCTGCAGCACAGGCTTTGCCGACACTGTCCGTCCTGCAGGCCAGCGCCATGCTGGTCGGGACTGTCGTTGGCATTGGCATCTTCAAGACGCCGCCGATCGCAGCGGCCAACGTTCCGAACGAATTTGCATTTCTTGCACTCTGGGCGGCTGGCGGATTGCTCACGCTCATCGGTGCGCTTTGTTATGCGGAGCTCGGGTCGACCTATCCGCATGCAGGCGGGGAATATCACTATCTCACCCGCGCTTACGGCCGAGGACTTGGTTTTCTGTTCGGCTGGGGCCGTATGACAGTGATGCAGACCGGCGCCATCGCCGCCGTGGCGTTTGTCTACGGTGACTACGGGGCGACCTTGCTGCCACTCGGCCCATACGGGCCGGCGATCCATGCGGCAGTCGCTGTCGCCATTCTTACCTTGCTTCAACTCCGCGGTACGCCGATCAGTGGAGGCACCCAGCTTGCCCTTACGGCAATCACCATTGCCTCCATCGGTCTCATTGCGATCTGTGGGTTCGCGGCTGAGCCGAAGCCCACTGCGAACGAACCGGTGTCTGGTTCTGGTGCATTGGGGCTGGCGATGGTGTTTGTTCTGCTCACCTATGGTGGTTGGAACGAGACGGCGTATCTGTCGGGCGAGGTGCGGAATGCGTCGCGCAACATGAGCCGCGTGCTGCTGCTCGGGACCGGCACCGTGATGGTAATTTATCTCGTGGCCAATCTCGCGCTGCTGTCGCTACTGGGTCTGGCGGGTTTGCGGCAGGCCGATACCGTCATGGTGGAGCCCATTGCGGCCGTGTTCGGCAATGTGGGGGCTAACATTCTCGCTTTCATCATCTGCATCACAGCACTTAGCACGCTCAACGCTACTATCTTTACCGGTGCTCGCAGCACATTGGCCCTGGGTAATGACTTTCGGCCGTTTGCGCGGTTTGGAAGACGGAACGAAGATACCGGAGCCCCCGCCAATGCCTTGCTGCTGCAGGGCGCCATTTCGCTGGCGCTCATTTTGTTCGGCACACAGGCTCGTAGCGGCTTCCAAGCTATGGTCGAATATACGGCGCCCGTATTCTGGAGCTTTATGTTGCTGATCGGGATCTTGCTTTTCTTGTTCCGCTGGCGCGAGCCTGACCGGCCACGGGGTTTCCGTGTTCCGCTTTATCCCCTTACGCCGCTGCTGTTCTGTCTTACGTCGGCTTATCTGCTTTACTCGAGCGTGGTTTACACGGGTATTGGCGCTCTCGTGGGGATTGCCATTCTGGCGATGGGGATTCCGGTTTTCATGATGGGCCGAGAAGGCGGAGCGCGAAGCTGAGTGCGCGCTTCAGCGCCGACCAGTCCCAACCATAGCTTCTCAATAATGCGGTGTATTGCCCGTTACATGATGCTGGGTAGCCAAAGCACAAGCGAGGGGAACAATGTCAGTATTGCAATAGCAATGACCTCGATCACCACGAATGGTAGAGCTCCCCAAATAATTTCATTGATGTGGAGATCCGGTGCCACTCCTTTGATCACGTAAAGATTCAAGCCCACCGGAGGCGTGATGACCGCCATTTCGCAGGCAATGATCATAATCACACCAAACCAGATGGGGTTGAAGCCAAGAGCCGTGATGACGGGAAGGAGAATCGGCGTGGCGATCAGGATGATCGATACGATGTCGAGGAACATCCCGATGACCAGCAGGAAAAGAAGAATCAGGCTCAGTATGACCCATGCCGGATAATCGACCTGCGCGATCCACATCACGAGGGCCTGCGGGATCATCAAACGGGTGACGATGTACGCAAAAAGCAGCGCCGCCGTCAGGATGAGCAGAATCATTCCGCTGGTTACGGCGGTCGATCGGAAGATTTCCAGCACCTTTTCCAGCGAGAGCTGGCGATCCAACCCGGCAATAAGGAATGCACCCGCAGCGCCAAGTCCAGCGGCTTCAGTCGGCGTTGCAATTCCGAGATAGATGGTTCCCAGGACCAGGAACACGAGCAGCACTGCTGCCCACACTCCCTTGAGTGCGCTGAACCGCTCTCGCCATGTTACGACCGAGTCAACGCGGGGCGCAATGTCTGGCCGCAGCGTGGCAAGCACGCCGACGTAAAGCATCATCAGAACAGTGATCAAAATCCCTGGAACGATGCCGGCAATGAAAAGCTTGCCGATGGATTGATCTGCCATTTCGCCGTAAAGGACGAAACCGATGCTGGGTGGAATAAGCAACGCCAGCGCCCCCGCTGCCGCAACGGAGCCGCCGGCAAGGCTGCCTGCGTAACCACGCTTTAGCATCTGGGGTACGGAAAAACGGCCAATCGTGGCCGCGCCAGCGACGCTGACGCCGCTCATCGCACCGAATAGGGCGCAGCTCCCGATGCTGGCGACGGCGAGATTGCCAGGCACGCGATTAAGCCAAAGATTGAAGAGGTGATATAAGCGCCCGCCGATATCGGTGCGCGCGATGACCTCGCCCATCAAAATAAAAAGCGGGATCGCAATAAGTGAGTAGCTGGCCAAACCACGGTGAAGGATATCCGGAACGGCCATCAGCCCATCGAATCCGCCGTGCATGTATATGCCGAGACAACTCGCGACACCGAGCGCCGCAAAAATCGGAGCTCCGGCAACGAGAAGGACAGCGAACAACGAAAGGACGGCACTGATGATGGTGATGGAGTCTTCCATCAGGCGCGCTCCTGAGTTTCACCGAAAGCGAGCCGAAGGGCGGAGATGAATTTCTGAATCTCGACGAGACCAAGTACGCCTGCGCCAATCGGGATCAACACGTAAGCTGCCCAAAGCGGGAAGGCCAATAACGAAGCAGAGCGATAGTTGTGCTCGATCGCATCGATGACGCTGGCTGTCCCGACCACAACCAAGATCGTGCAGAATACAAGGACCGTCGCATGTCCAATCGCACGTGAAATAGCCCGCCAGCGCGTATTGAGCCGCTGACTCAGGGCTTCCATGCTCACATGGCGGTCCACTGTCGATACCCAACCGGCAGCCATCCAGGTCGCCACAACCAGCAGATAGGCGCTCAGCTCGAAAGCATGGATGCTTGGACGGTGCAGGACATAGCGCGATAGCACTGCGTAGACTGTAAGCACCAGCAGCGCCAAGAGCGCGATTTCCGATATGAAGATTCCGATACGGCTAATTCTGTCGGTTATTCGACCCAACCAGTGCATGGCGCCTCGCAGGTCCGGATGGAGAAGCTCTGCGGATTACATCCGCAGAGCTTTGGCCCTATTTGTTGCTCTTCGTCTGATTGACGATGTCCAGATACTTCTGGCCGTTCGGGACAGACTGGATCCACTCATCAACAGCCGGCTGAGTGGCCTTACGCAATTCGTCAATCACTTCAGGGGGAAGTCGATGGACCTTCACGCCCTTGGCCTCATACTGAGCGATTGCGTCAGTAATGAACGCTCCGACGCGCTCGAATTGCTCCTTATCGCGCTGTGCTGCTGCCTCCTTGATGATCGCCTGGAGGTCTTCCGGTAGGCTGTCCCATTTCTTTCGATTGATCGCCAGAATCGACGTATCGATCGCGAAGGTCGCCAGCGTGATGTGCTTCGTCACCTCGAACAAGCTACGGCCGATGCCTGTCAGCAGGGGGCGTGGCGTTGCGTCGATCACACCTCTATCGAACGACAGGTAGAGATCTGCCGACGACATCGTGGTTGGAGAGCCGCCGAGGAGCTGGATCGCACGAGCGTCCGCAGCGCCAGTCGTCGCCCAGATCTTCCCCTTGAAATCGTCCAGCTTGAGAATCGGCTCGCGGCGGCTGTAGAATTCATAAGGGTCCCACGGAGCCAGCCCTAGCACGACGACGTTGTGCTTCTCGCGGAGCTCTTCCGCAATACCGAGGTCGATGAGACCTGCCTTCAGCGCCCGTTCCATATGTGCGGTGTCTTCGAACAGGAACGGCAGGGTGAAGATGCCCAGGGCCGGAATGGTGCCGCTGGGATACGTCCCGGTCATATTCGTGATGTCGATATTGCCACGGCTGACCGCCTGAAGCTCCTCATACCCACCGAAGAGCTGGCCGGAGTGGAAAACCTTGATCTTCACTCGGCCTTCGCTCTTCTCCTCCACCGTTTTCACGAAGTTCTCGATCGGCTTCCAAACGTACTCGTAAGCCGGCGGGAGGTACGTCGAGAAGGTCAGCTCGAATGTCTCCGCGGCTGCGGCGCTTGGTACTCGGGCTAAGCCGAGTGCAGCAGCTAACGCAATTCCGAAACCCCAAATCTTCTTCATTTCGAGTCCCTTGATCAGAAACTGGCGCGAGTTCTCACTCTGCTTTCGTTTTATTGACGAGCTCGAGGTACTTTTCGCCATTCGGGATGGACTTCATCCACTCGTCGATTGCGGGGCGGGTCGCCTCCCGCAGCTCTTTGAGCACCTCGGGATCAAGGCGGTGGATTTCGACGCCGTGCTCCCGATACTTCGTCAGGGCCTCGTCGATGAAGGCCCGAACGCGTTCGAACTGCTCGGTATCCCGCTGTGCGGCGGCTTCGGTCATGATGTCTTGAAGATCCTTGGGAAGCCGCTCCCAGGTTTTACGATTGATCGTGAGAATGGAGGTATCGACGGTAAATGCGGCCAGGGATACGTGTTTCACCACCTCGAACAGGCTGCGCCCAATGCCGGTGATAAGCGGACGCGGGGTGGCATCGATCACACCGCGGTCGAAGGACAGGTAAAGATCAGCCGATGACATCGTGGTTGGCGAACCGCCGAGAAGCTGAATTGCACGGGCGTCCGCTGCACCAGTCGTAGCCCAGATCTTCCCCTTGAAATCCTCCGGCTTCAGAATCGGCGACCGGCGGCTGTAGAGTTCGTAGGGATCAAGGCCGGTCGTGCCAAGCACCACGGCGTTGTGTTTGTCCCGAAGCTCCTGGCTAATGCCGAGATCCATAAGGCCAGCCTTGAGAGCGCGCTCCAAATGGTTCACGTCCTCAAAAAGGAACGGCAGCGTGAAGATGCCGAGTGCTGGGATGGTTCCGCTTGGGTACGTTCCGGTGAGATTTGTTACGTCTATATTGCCGCGGCTCACGGCCTGCAGCTCATCGTATCCACCGAAAAGCTGACCCGAGTGGAACACCTTGAACTTTATTCGGCCGTCGCTCTTCTCCTCGACGGTCTTTATAAAATTCTCTACTGGCTTCCAAATATATTCGTAAGACGGTGGTAAGTATGTCGAGAAAGTGAGCTCGAACTTCTCTTCCGCCGCTGCCGCTTGGCTCAATCCGATCAGGGCCGCTAAAGCGGCAGCTGCAGTGGTGAAAAGTGACTTCATCATCTCCTCCTAGAAGCGATCTTATGTTGTAGTAAGTCGTTGCCCAGCTACAGCTGGGGCTATGAGACTGCTGGTTCGATGCAGGAAATACGTGCGGGCCGCCTGAAATCCGGTGTGCCGCTATGAGTGCTTCAGGGCGAAGCAGATGCAGCTCCTAGAGGCTGCATTATCTCTAGAATCTCCGCCAAGCTTGGAACTTCGCCATATTTGCTCTCGATATCGATCAGATTGCTCTCGTGCTGCGCTGCTGACCGGTCTGCCACGCAGTCGCGCACGACGAACGGTGCGTAACCGTACTGGATGGCGTCCACCGCGCTAGCCCTGACACATCCGCTGGTCGTACATCCGGCGATCACCAGCATGTCGCAGCTATTCGCGGCTAGAATTCCGGCAAGTGGTGTTCCGAAAAATGCCGATGCTTGCGTTTTATAAAGCAGGATGTCGTGCTGCGGGTCGTAGCCAAGGCGCGGATCCAGCTCGACGGCTGCAGTTCCGCGAATCAGCGCGGCCAGGCTCGAACACTTCTGTGCCCATAGGCCCGCATCTTTTAAGTGCGGCTCGTAGGCGACCACGGTGAAGATGATTGGCCCGATCCCGCGCATAGCGGAGATCAGCGACGCTGTAGAGGCAACGGCCTCATCGCAGCTCGACGCCAAGGGGCTTACGCCGGGCTCAGTAAAGCCGCGTTGAAAATCGATCACGAGCAAGGCAGGTCGGCGCCCGGAATTCAGCCTCCCATAGAACCCGCTACGGGCGTTCGCCTGGTCTTTCAATTCATCCCCCGTCTCTGCACGTGCTCCCAGTGTACTCGAGAGCCGCACGCATACGTCACATTTGAGCTGGCGAATTAATCATATTGTGCACATGGTAGCAACTGCCTGAAAATCTTGATCATCGATCAGTGCCAACCCGTGGGCGCTCTATTATTAGTGCGGAATGGTTATTCAAGGTTGTTAAGAGCACTCATTCTGGTACAGGGCAAAGTTTCGAGGAATCCCTCAAAAAGCGCAGCGCCCAAAACAAACACTGCGTCTAGCGTGAAAGGCGACTACGAACCGTGGTCGATGTGAGCAACCGCTGAGGCCGATCAGCGGGGCATCCGCGGTCTCGGACGCCCGAACGGGAGGGAGAGTATGAAACTGGAAAAGGAGTGGTGGGCGGTGCTGGGATCGAACCAGCGACCCCACGCGTGTGAAGCGTGTGCTCTCCCGCTGAGCTAACCGCCCGTAACCGAAGGTCCAGCCAGCCTTATGTGAGACCGGCCCAGGTGATGTCAAGCATTCAAGGCTGTGGCCCGAAGCTCTGGGCGATCTTGCGGAACTCCGGCAGCAGGGCCGGCCATTCGGGGGCTGGGGCTTTGCCGACAATGCGGTAGTAGCCTCCGTCGCGGCCGCGCAGGATGACCTGGTAAATGCCGGCGTCCGAGGACTCTCCACTGCCGCTGGGCGGGACGACGTGCTCGATGCCCTCGAGACCTGCAACGTCGAATCGCTGGCTCTCAAGGGTTGTGGGCTCCTGTCCTCCTGTCAGCTCCGCGATGCCAGCGCGGCCCGTGGCCTCGAGGTCGTCGATCTGCGGACCATCGAGCGCGGCGGCAACGATCAGGCTTGGCGGGGTGGCAGACGCGTGCCGCTGCTTTCCCGGCGGGTCGACGATGGCATAGAAGTGGGACTGGCCGATGAACGCCCCCGTGTCACGGAACGGGCCGGTGTAGCTGAGCGCATAGGGCTTCTCGCCTGCACCGGGAGCGAGCCGCGCCGACGCGAGGGCGCGCTCCACAGCCTCGGCCGAAATGCTGCCGTTCTCGATAGCGCTTTTCGGAACACTGGCGCTGAGGAGTGCCGTGACGGCCCCTTCCCGGAACAGAAGGATTTGCTTGGCGAATGGACCCGCGGGCGTTGATTGCTCGCCGGTGACGTAAACGTGCTCACCCCCGCGATCGAGCGTTCCGGTCTGGACGTCGGTTATCCCTTGGCTGGAAAGCGTCTCCGCGGAAAGGCCCCGAGCCATGTCAGGGTACGCCGACGCTGGCACTTCAAGCAGGATGATGGTGGCTTTGGAGGGGACGTGGATGAACCCCGAAAATGTTGACGAAGCTGCGAAACCCGGGGGCAGGTCAACTACGACGCGGCTGCCGGGCGCTCGCCCTAGTGCTGCAAGACTTGAAACGGCTGCCAGAGGAATCGTCGCCAAGAGCAAAACGGTGGCCAGCAATTTGCCGGCACAACCAAGCGAACCACGGGTCAAGAATGTCATGAGGCGTGCCCTCCCTGGCCGAACGGGTTCCTTCTAATCGTAGGGACTGTGACCGGCGAATGCGGTTTGCCGTGGCCTAGTTCCGATTATCGGGACGCGGAACACGGGAAAGGCAACCAACCAGCCGCTCCATTCTGAACGCGTCGAACGCCCGCCATGCTGCTACGAGCCTTTCCTGGGTGTCCTCGCCACCTTCAAACGCAGCATGGAAGGCCACGAGTAGCGGCTCGAGAGCGGGTTTCAGCTCGAAGGTGCGCGCATCCCCAGGCGTCCAGCCGATGAAGAAACCTTGCTTCAGGAACGCCTCTAGTGATTCTGAGGTTTCCGCCAGCTTCTTCAGCGTCTTCAGCCGCGTGAGGTCCTCCCGGAGCAGCTGGGCGCGGAAGAGGCTTTCCTCTCCGGCAAGTGCCGCTTCGAGCTCCTGGATCAGCCTCACGGGCCGGTTCCTTTATTGACCGCAGGGAAGCGCCCCTCGATGGGGTAGCCGGGATCATTATATCCCGGCGTCGATGGATGCCCGGTCACGACATGGCGATCGACAACGGCCTCGTCCTCTGCTGTCCACGTCACGTCGAGGGCGCCGAGATAAGGCCTCCATTGCTCCAGTGTGCGCGGCCCGGCAATGACGGAGGTGACGGCCTTATTGTTGAGCACCCACGCGACAGCGAACGCGATCAACGTCGTGCCACGTTGCTCTGCGTATGATTTCAACTCCTCCGCGATGTGGATCGACTCGGGCCGCCACTCTGTCTCCATCATGCGCTTGTCCTGGCGGCCGGCGCGGCTGTCGGCCTCGGGCGTTACGTTGAGCCGGTACTTGCCGGTCAGCACGCCGCGGGCGATGGGGCTGTAGGGGACCACGCCGAGACCAAACGCGTGAGCGGCGGGGAGCACCTCCACCTCGGGCTGGCGGTTCATCAGGTTGTAATAGGGCTGCACGGCCACCGGTTCGGGCTCGCCGAGCGCGCGGCAGATATGGCAGACGTGCGCAATGTGCCAGCCGCGCACGTTGGAAAGCGCCCAGTGTCGGATTTTACCCTGGCGGATCAGGTCGCCGAAAGTGCGGACCACCTCCTCCCACGGTGTTCTGGGGTCGACGCGGTGGGTATAGTAGAGGTCGATATGATCCGTCCGGAGCCGGCGGAGACTCGCTTCGACGGCGCGCATGACGTGGATGCGCGACAGGCCGCGATCATTGATTCCCTTGTCGCCGACGGGCTGCGCCACCTTGGTCGCAAGGATCACCTGATGCCGGCGGCCTTCCAGCGCGCGGCCCAGAATCTCCTCGGAACGGCCATCCGTGTAGACGTCCGCCGTGTCGATGAAATTGACGCCATGCTCCAGTGCGTCGCCGATGATGCGCTGTGCCTCGGCCTCGTCAGTCGGGCCACCGAAGTTCATGGTGCCGAGGCACAGCTCGCTCACTCTGATCCCGGATCGGCCGAGAACCCTGTAGCGCATCTCTGCCATTTCTGTTCCTCCCGTCGCATAGGAAGAACAAGCGTATCGGTTGCCGGAGACCGCGTCACGTATGGCGGATCAGGAAGCGATAGACGCCGCCCTCCTCGGAGTACTCGATCAACTCATTGCCCGTGGACTTGCAGAATGCCTGGAAATCGGCAACGGCGCCGGGATCGGTGGCGAGCACCTCGAGCGTACCGCCTTTCGGAACCTCGGCGATGGCCTTCTTCGCCTTCAGGATGGGAAGTGGGCAGTTCAATCCTTTCGCGTCGAGAGTCTTATCGGCCATCGAAGTCTCCAGGAGAGCAGAACAGGCAACTCGCTTATATTAGCAAATTCGTATACGCGAGGGGAACCAGTGCGTCGAGAGGCTGGCAGGCGGGAGCGGACTTGAAACTGGCATGACGAGCCAACCAGAGATCGCCATTCGTCCGCCTCTTGCCGCGCGCGAGCGCGAGGCGCTCTTCATCACGCACCCGATATTCCGTCGTCCGGCTTTCGGGAGCCATCATCCACTCTCGACATCCCGGCAATCGGCCTTGCTTGACCTTTGCGAGGCTCTGGGCTGGCTCTCACCCGGTGTCCAGCGGATTGCTCCACTCGCTGACCGCGAACTGCTCGAACGATTTCATGCGCCGGACTACCTGGATGCTCTGGAGGCTGCGTGCGAGGCGATGAGTGCGGGCCCTGCCGTACGCGAGCGCTACAATATCGGAACAATGGAATGCCCGCTGTTCGAGGGTCTTTGGGAGCGGGCCCGCGCCAGTGTCGGCGGTTCGGTCCTTGCGGCGCAATTGGCGCTCGACGGCATCATAGCTTTCCACCCGGGTGGCGGCACCCATCACGGCCGTCCGGAGAGAGCTTCCGGCTTCTGCTATTTCAATGATCCGGTATTCGCCATCCTCACCTTGCTCGATGGCGGCATCACGCGCCTTCTTTATATCGACCTCGACGCCCATCATGGGGATGGTGTGCAGGATGCCTTCGCGCGCGATGGGCGCGTTTCCTTCTTCTCTATCCACGAGGAGGGGCGCTGGCCCGGTACCGGCGGGCTCCATGACCGCCTCGGTGGCCGCGCCGTCAATGTGCCTGTGCCACGCGGCATCACGGACGCCGAGTATTGGTTCATCGTCGAGCAGCTTCTTGCGCCGATGCTGGGCCGTTTCCGCCCCGAGGCGGTCGTTGTTACCCTCGGGGCCGATGCCTTGGCCGGTGATCCGTTGTCGGCAATGCAACTCAGCAACCACACGCTGTGGGCGGCGACGGAGCTGTGCATCGAGCGCGCTCGCGCTGCGGTCGTGCTGGGAGGCGGAGGCTATAACCCGTGGACGACGGCGCGACTCTGGGCCGGCATGTGGGCGCGACTCTCGGGCCAGCCCATCCCTCCATCGCTGCCGGAACCTGCCGTGGACGTGCTCAGTGCGCTCTCATGCGACCTGGTCGACGACGAGGATCGAGACCCGCAGTGGTTCACGACCGTTGCTGATCCGCCATGTCGCACCGAATATGTCACAGTTCGGCAACAGGTGCGGGATATCGTGACAAGCCTCGCTCGGGATTAATTCCCTAAGCACGCTTAGGAACCCGGCGAGACTTCACTTTGAGTTGGTCCGCGATACTTGCCCTTGGACGGCACGGGTGGCAAGCATCCTGCGGGAGCCTCTTTCGAGTCGGGGCTTTTGGCTGCGCCATGAACGAACACGTCTCCGAGCCACGCCCTGCGGAAGGGGTGGGATCACGCATGCCGGAGCAGGGCGCTCCGCAACGCTCGTTTGCGCTCAGCTTTGGTATCGATCGGCTCGGGCTGGTTGCGCTGAAGGCGCCCCTTGTGTCGGCAGTCGTCATCGTGCTGCTGAGCGTGCTGGCAATCATGGGCGTGATGCGGCTCAAGGTGGACGACTCGCTCTCCGAGCTGTTCCGCACCGATACCCCCGAGTTCCGCCAGTACGAGGAGATCGACCGGCGCTTCCCCTCCAGCGAATACGACGTCCTCGCCGTCGTCGAGGGGCCGAACCTGCTGGAGAGGCCGCAGCTCCAGGCCTTCGCGGATGCGGTCATTGACCTGCAGCTGACCGACGGCGTTGACGGCCTCGTGTCGATGTTGTCCGCGCGCGGCAAGCCGGATGCAACCGGCTATGCGCCCCCGATTGTTCCCGACGAGCTGCCTGAAGGCGCCGAGTACGATGCCATCATCGAGGCGCTGCGCACGAATGATATCGTCTCGGGCAAATTCCTCTCCGATGACGGCCAGCTGGCGTTGATCGTGATGTCTCTCGACCGGCGAGTCGTGGAGGAGCAGGGGGCGAAGGCCGTCATCGGCGGAATTCTCGAAACGGCAGAACGGGCGCTCGAGGGATCGGGCCTCACGGTGAAGCTCACCGGGGCGCCGGTGATGCAGCTTGAGATCCGCAATGCGGTCGAGCGGGACCGTCTTATCTACAATGGGCTGGGGTTCCTGGTCGGTGCTTTGATTGCCTACTTCTTCTTCCGCCGGCTGTCGCTGACGCTGATCGCGGTGCTCGGACCGACAATTGCGATTCTGTGGACGCTGGGTGTCGTCGGCGGGCTCGACTTCCGCCTGAACCTGTTCATCAACGTGCTGACGCCGCTGATCCTGGTCTCGGGCTTCTCCGACTCGATGCACCTGGTGTTCTCGATCCGCCGGGACATCATGGCAGGCGTCGACCGGGTAACGGCCGCGCGAAATGCCGTGCTCGACGTTGCCCCAGCGTGCCTGCTGACGGCAATGAATGCGTGTCTTGCGCTCATCTCGTTCGCCTGGGCGGAATCGGCGCTGATTCGCACATTCGGCAAAGCGGCGCTGCTGGCAGTCTGCACGTCTTATATCGCCGTGGCGGTCGTCGTGCCGACCTTGGCCGCGCTGCTCATTCGGCGCGAAAAGGCCCCGGTATCCCTGCCACCGGAACAGAGAAGCGATGGGGTTGGGTTCCTTACCCGCATTTCGGATTGGATCATCCATCGCGTGGCTTACCGGCCGCTGCCATACTTCCTCGCCGGGCTGATCGCCGTTGTGCTGACTGGGCTCGCCTACGTGCAACTCGAGCCGCACTACAGGCTCGCCGATCAAGTGCCGGACAAGGAGCACGCACTCGCGGCCACCGATCGTCTCGACGAGAAGCTGACAGGAGCCAACCCCGTCCACGTCATGATCGAGTGGAATGGTGGGCAGTCGCTCTACGACTCAAGGACTTTTGAGGTTATCGCGCGTGCACACGCCGTGCTGGAGAAAGAAGCGGGGCTCGGCAACGTCTGGTCTGTCGACAGCCTGCGCCGCTGGCTCGCCGAAGCCGGTGACAACCGCATCGAGACGGTGAAGGCGTATATCAAGGTCTTGCCCGAACACCTCGTCCGCAGGTTCATCGACGCAGACGAAAAGGCTGTGCTCGTAACAGGCCGGCTGCCGGACGTGGACGCGAGCGAAATTCTTCCGGTCGTGCAGAAGATCGATCAGGCGTTGGAGCCGGTCCGTCATGAGTTCCAGGACTATGAAGTTTCCGTAACCGGTTTGCCCGCGATCGCCGCGCGGAACTCCGCCACGCTCATTTGGGAGCTGAACATCGGGCTCGTCGGCGACATGTTCGTCATCTTCATTTTTCTGGGCATCGCACTGCGCTCGGTTCTGTCCAGCGTCACGAGCATTCTGCCGTCGCTTTTCCCGATCTTCGCGACCGGTGCGCTGCTCTGGCTCACGGGAGAAGGGCTGCAGTTCGCGTCCATCATCGCCATCACTGTGGCGTTCGCGCTGGCGATCGACTCGACGATACACTTCCTCAATCGCTTCCGGATCGAGGAGACCCGGCTCGCGCCTGGCCCCGGCAATGCAACGGCGGCGCTCATCGCCACGATGCATCATATCGGGCCTGTGATCGTTCTGACGACCATCGTTCTGGCACTGGGGCTCGGCGTAACCGTCCTTTCGCACCTGCCATCCTTGCGGCTCTTCGGGCGGCTGGCCGCAGTGTGCCTTTTCGCATCGCTGATCGCGCAGCTTTTCATTCTGCCGGCGACGATCGCCCTGTATCGCCGCTATTTCCCGCGCAAGGCCTGACGATCAGGGCTTCCCTCATATTCGCATTTTCGAATATGATCCCGGCATGGGATGGCTCGAGAAGCTGACATCGATCGAGGCGCTGGAGGACGCTGCGTTCGACGCGGACCTCGTCGCCGAGCTGGAACAAAGCGCAGCTGAGCTGTCAGCCGCGCGGCCGATTCGCTTCTCGACACCGACATTCAAAGAGTATGCGACGAGCGAGCTGAAAGGCTGCGGCAAGAACTCCTTTCCCGCCTTCTCAGTGACGGGCAGCGCCTGCGCACTCGATTGCGACCACTGCCAAGCGAAAATCCTTGAGCCGATGATTCCGGCCACCACGCCGGAAATGCTCGATCGCAAGGTGCGCGATCTCATTCTCTTGCAGGACCTGCAGGGTTTTCTGCTCTCCGGCGGCTCCAACCGGCGCAACGAGATCAAGTACGAGCGGTACTATCCAGTCATCGAGAAACTGAAGCGCGATTTTCCTTATCTGAAGATCGCCATTCATTCGGCGCTGCTGGATGAACGCCGCGCCAAGCTGATGGAATCGGCCGGCGTCGATACGGCAATGATGGACGTGATCGGTGCGGAAGAAACGATCCGCCAAGTGTATCACCTTGACCGCCCGGTCGAGGATTTCGAGGCGACCCTGGCGGCACTTTGCTCGACGAGCATGGAGGTCGTGCCGCACATCGTCATCGGACTGCATTACGGCCGCATTCTCGGGGAGGCCCGCGCGCTCGATATTTGCGCACGTCACGGCATTCATAGCTTGGTGCTGGTCGTCATCATGCCGTTCTACGCGCGCCCCGGTACTTTCGCGACGCCTGAAACGGCGGATATCGGCCGCATCTTCCTCGAGGCGCGGCGGCGGCTCCAGACCAAGCCAGTCAACCTCGGGTGTGCCCGTCCCCCCGGAATGCACAAACGTGTGACCGATGCCTACGCGGTGATGGCCGGCCTCGATGGCATCGCATTTCCAGCCGACGGAGCAGTGGCCGTCGCCGAGGCGATTGGCCGGCCCTATGAGCAGGCTCATGCGTGCTGCTCGATCAAGGTGGGCGGACTGTCCGGCGCAAAGAGCGCGTGCCCGGCATGAGGCGGGAGCTGACAGTCGACGTGCTCGTGGTCGGCCTCGGCCCTGCCGGCGCCTGTGCTGCCGCTGCCGCTGGTCGGGCAGGGCTTCGCGTTCTTGCTGTCGATCGCAAGGCGGAAGCCGGTCTTCCGGTCCAGTGCGCCGAGTTCGTGCCCGCCATGATCGGGCAGGAGATCGGCGCGGTGGGTCTGACGCGACGCCAGTCCATCCGTTCGATGACGACTTACGTCGAGGCGGCAGGCCCGCATATCAAGGAGCATTTCCCGGGCCATATGATCGACCGCGCAGCGTTCGACGCGGCTTTAGTTCGAGATGCGAAGGCGGCGGGTGCCGATTGTCGGTTCGGCACGGTGCTGCGCCGTCTCGACGGCTGCGGTATTGCCGAGCTTTCAAGACGCAGCGTCGACCCTTCCGAGCGCTGGACTGTCCATGCCCGGGTGATCATCGGCGCTGATGGGCCGCGGTCGGCGGTGGGCCAGGCCATCGGACAGGTGAATCGGGAGCTGGCCGAGACGCGGCAGATAACCGTCCCGTTGCTCCAGCCCTTTGAAGCGACCGACATATTCCTCTCAGCCGGTATTCGCGGCGGCTACGCTTGGCTTTTCCCCAAAGGAGAGGTGGCGAATCTCGGTTTGGGAGTGGAACCGGCGGCACGGGATCGGCTCAAACCCCTGCTCGAAAATCTACATCAGCGCCTCGTGTCGGAGGGGCGCGTCGGCTCCCGTGTGCTTCGCCATACCGGGGGCGCTATTCCCGTCGGCGGCATGCTGGAGCCCGCTGGGCGTTGTGGGGAGACCGTTATATTGCTCGCTGGTGATGCAGCCGGACTGACCAACCCGGTCACCGGAGCCGGCATCAATGCTGCCGTGATTTCTGGCACGCTGGCAGGCGAGGCCGCAGCGCGAATTTGTGGGGGAGACGCCGATGCAGCAGCAGACTACGCCGAAGAGCTCAGGGATTTACTCGGTTCATCGCTTGCCCGCGCACTCACACGCCGCCGCGAGCTGATGCAGACTTACGCGACGGGCGGCCCGACTCCGTCCGACCTTGAACGGTCCTGGATCGCATTTCCTGCCTATTGGGCAGCCTGACCCGAGGTGCCAGCCGATGACCTGCCTGAAACGAGAAGTTGCCCTGCCATCCGCGAAAGGCCCGGGCAATCTCGACTACAATCCCTTCGAGCTCATGCAACCGAGGGCACCGGGTGCCATTCCGACGCCGCTGAAGAATGGCGGCCGGGTCAAGGCAGCAAACGTGCCACCAGAAGGTGTTTATCTGCCGAACAATAATCGGCTCGCGCCGCATATGCGCTCGCCCGATTACGTGCAGCTCTCGACGGCAGCCGCGATCACGCTCGGCATCATGCCGGGCAAAATGTACCGCTGCTCCTGCACCCGCTGCCTTAATTTGCTGCTGACCTATCCTGAAGGCTGCCGCGCGAATTGTGCCTACTGCGGCCTTGCCCGCCACCGCGAGGCGGAGCGCGACTATGCCGACCGCAATTTCATTCGCGTCGATTGGCCCGCAGTGCCGATGGCGCAGGTGGTTGATATCGTTGCTCGCCAGGGGGCGAACACGCCGTTCCACCGCATGTGCATCTCCATGATCACGCATCCGCGGTCGGACGAGGATACCGTCACGGTGCTCAAGGCATGGACGGACCGGATCGATCCATCCGTGGTGCCAGTGTCGATTCTTTCCAATCCGACCACCATGACGCGGGAAGATGTCGCTCGGCTCAAGGACCTTGGTGCGGACATCTTCACCGTCGCACTCGACGCGGCCACGCCGGAAATCTTCGACCGAACCCGCGGTAAGGGCGTCTCCTCGCCGCACACCTGGAAGAAGTACTGGGAAATTCTCGAGCACGCCCGGGACATCTTCGGGCCGGAGAAGTTCGGTGCCCATATCATCGTCGGCATGGGCGAGACGGAGTACGACGTGCTCACCCTGGTGCAGCGGCTCGTGGACATGGGCGGGCACAGTCACATGTTCTGCTTTTTCCCCGAGAAGGGCTCGCTGATGGACCATCTGCCGGCGACGCCACGCGATCAGTGGCGGCGTGTGCAGCTCGCCCGCTATTTGATCGATTACCGCGGTGTGCGTGTGGAGAAGATGCGCTTCGACGAGGCGGGGCGGGTGATCGATTACGGCATTCCGCAGCCGGAGCTCGAGGCGATCATCGATGAGGGTGTCGCATTCCGCACCAGCGGCTGCCCGGGCAAATTCCGCGAGGACATTTCCGCCTGCGATCGCCCATACGGCGACAGTCCGCCATCGGATATTGCCAGCTATCCATTTCAGCCCTCAGTCGCCGACCTGCGACGCATCCGCCATCAGCTCGGCATGGAGCGGCCGGATGATCCGTACTTGGAAGGTGAGGAGCTCGAGCAGGAGGACGTGCAATGAGCGTTCCGTTCCGCGTCATCGACACGGGCGTGCGGGATGGACGCCTGCAGATCGCCTTCGATGCGGCGCTGATCGAGCTGCACAAGGAGGGAAAGTCGCCCGACACGGTGCGATTTTTGCGTTTCAAGCCGTCCGCGCTCATCGGCCGGCATCAGGCCCTGAGCCACGAAGTCAAGCGCGACTACTGCCGCGAAAATGGCATCGGACTTGTGCGCCGGATCACTGGCGGCGGCGCAATCTATCTCGACGAGGGGCAAGTCGGTTGGGAGCTGGTGTTGTCCCGGCGACGGCTGCCGATGCCGTCTCTCGCTGACTACACTCGCGCCATCTGCGAGGCCGTTGCAGCGGGGCTATCGTCCGCATTCGGCATCGAGGCGCGCTTCCGGCCGCGGAACGACATCGAGGTCGGCGGCCGCAAGCTCTGCGGCACCGGCGGGTTCTTCGATGGCGACACGCTGATTTATCAGGGCACCGTTCTGGTCGATGCCGATCCGGCCCGCGTCATCGGCTGCCTCAATGTGCCCGAGGCGAAGCTGAAGAAGCGGGAGCTGGATTCGGCCGAGCAGCGGGTTGTGACGCTCAAGGCCCTGTTAGGTGAGGCACCATCTGTAGAGGCGGTCCATCGTGCTGTGCTCGACGGCCTAGCGGCTAAGCTCGGGATCGACCTGCAACCTGGCGAGCCGACCGCAGAGGAAGAGGCGCTGGCGGCCAAACTGCATGACGAGGAGATCGGCACGGACGAGTTCGTGTTCGAGATCGACGATCCACGTGGCGCTGATGTGCTGGAAGCGTCCCATACAGGCCCCGGCGGAACCGTATCGGCCTATCTCCGCCTGGAAGGGGAAGGCGGAGCACGGCGAATCCGGGAGGCGCTAATTACGGGTGACTTCTTCGTCACCCCGCCGCGGCTGATCTACGATTTGGAAGCGGCACTACGGGGCGTTTTCATCGGTGAAGCAGGCGCAGCGGTGGAAGCCTTTTTTGCTGACCGGAAGCCGGATCTGCTCACCATCGCACCTGCAGATTTCCGGAAAGTCATTGAAGATTGCCTGAAAGCCGCATGAGCGAGCCCCTGACAGCGCCGCTGGTCTCGTCCCCCTTCGCGATCGATCCTGCCTGGATCGATTACAACGGCCATCTCAACATGGCCTATTACAACGTCATCTTCGACCGCGCTTTTGACGAGGTGTTGCTGCCGACCGGGCTCGGGCCGGATTATGTCCGAGAAACAGGCCGCACCTATATGACTGTCGAGGCGCACATCTGTTACCTGCGCGAGGTCTTCCGCACGGATACTGTTCGCGTCAGCGTGCGCGTGCTCGACCTCGACGCCAAGCGCATGCATGCCTATTGCGAGATGCGGCACGCGATGGAGGATTGGCTCGCCGCAACCTCCGAATGGATGTTCCTGCACGTCGATATGAAGGAGCGCCGCGCCGCGCCTTGGCCGCCTGAGATCTTCGAGAAGCTAGATGCAATCCGGCGGTCCACTGCGCACCTCGACCCGCCGGAGTGCGCCGGCCGGCGCATCGGCATCCCGCGTAAGTCCGAGCCATGAAGCACGTCTCGGTCGTGCAGCATACGCAGTCCGAGTGGCTGGGCCATATCGAGGACCATCTGGAGGGGCGGGGCATCCGCTTCAGCTATTTCCGTCCGTTCACCGCCGGAGGGAAGCTGCCCGACGTCAGCGTGCTGGGCGACGGTCTGATCCTCGTCGGCGGTGGTCCGTGGGGAGCTGCAACTCGAGAACGCCTGCTGCCGACACTCGACGCTGAAATCCGGCTCGCCCGCGCCTGCCTGATGTTGGAAAAGCCCGTTATCGGGTTCGGGCTCGGAGCACAGATCCTGGCCATAGCCGCGGAAGGTGCCGCGGAGGAGGCGCCGCTCGAGCTGCAAGTCGGCGAAGCTCGTCGCACGAAGGAGGGGGCGCTCGGTGGCTTCCTGCCGCAGAGGTACCCGAACGTCGTCTACATGCGCGACCGCCCGGTGCCGCCTGATTATGCCGAGGTCCTGGCAGTGGATGAGGCGGGTCTGCCAGCGCTGTTTCAAATCGGCAAGAATGCATTCGGGTTCAGTGGCCACCCTGGCGTGCGGCGGGCCATGATCGAGGATCTCATCATGGAGTTCGAGGAGGCCCCGGAGGACACGGGTCCCGGCCTCGACCGTTTGGATGGGCTCGCAACTGCGATTGAGGACGCCCTGGTTCCGATCATGACGGGGCTGATCCAGGCCACGGGATGGATGCGCTGACTTGTGGTTCAGCTTCGAGCGGCACGCCGCTCGCCCCACAGATTGAGCAAGTTCCCCGCGATCACCACGAGGCCACCGAACAGAACGATGGGATCGAATGGCTCGGCGTAAACGATCGTGCCCACAACCGCGATCAATGGCAGCCGCAAGAAGTCCATAGGTGCGACCATGATCGCATCGGCCAGAGCAAAGGCCCGCACCAGCGCATACTGGGCAGCAAGCCCCGTGATTGCCAAGGCACTGATCCAACCTATCGTTGCCGGATCGAGTAATCTGATCCCGCCAATAAGAAGGAGCAGCGATAGCACCGTCTGGATCAGAAACATGTAAAACAGGATCCGGAGCGGACTTTCGCCGTGGCTCAGCACTTTCGTGGTCAGCATGGTCAAAGCAAAGCCGATTGCAGCCAAAAGCCCCAAGCCGACACCTGCGTTAAATTCCACGGTGCCAGGCTGAGCGACGACGATCGCCCCAATGAAGCCAACCACGGCTGCAGCAAGGCGGGTCGTCGTCATCCGTTCACCGAGCAGCAAAGGAGCCAGCAAAGCCACCCAGATTGGCGCAGTGAATTCGAGCGCAAAGAGCTGGGCCAGCGGGATCATGGTCAAGGCGCCCAGCCAGCTATATTGCCCAATGAAGTGAAGCAGGCCGCGCAGGGAATGCAGCGGCAGCCTCGTCGTGCGCATTGCCTTCAATCCCGGCCCCATAAGGACAATCGCCAGCACGATCACCAGCGAGATGAGGCAGCGGTAGAACATCATTTCGAGCGTGGTCGCTCCGCGCGCAGCCTCCCGGGCGGCGATTGCGGCGCTGCTGAACGAGGCAACCGCAACTCCCATCCACGCCAGCGCGCGTAAAACCCGCGGCTGAGGCCGGATCACCGCCGTGTCCACCATGGCGCAGACCTTTCTCTGCCGGGGAAGGCCAGCGGAAGCATCCCCGTTGTGTATCATTACATTCGCAAGTACGAATATTCGCTTGCCGGCAGTCGGCGGACCGATTAGGCTTGCTGTCAGTCGCGCTTCACGCCCTTTTGGCGTTAGCATAGCGGTCGTCAAAGCCCAAGACACGAACAATTGGGAGGGCTCCGAGGAAACGCATGGCCAAGAAGCTCGTGATCGTCATGGCCAACACCGACCCGCGAAACGGGGAGGAGCTTGGCGCGCCCATTTTCCAGGCCTCCGTGGCTGCGGCGATGGACTACGACGTCGAGGTGATCTGCACCGCAACAGCCGGCCGGTTGATGAAAAAGGGCGTCGCCGAAAAGCTTGTCGTGAAGCCCGGTAGCCCCAAGACTGTTTACGACTTCATCAAGGAGGCCCACGAGGCGGGGGTGAAGTTTTACTGCTGCTCGCCCAACCTCGACCTTTTCGATATGAGCAAAGATGACCTCATTCCGGAGTGCTCCGGAATTGTGGGTGGAGCGTATCTCATCGAGGAGGTCATGGAAGGCGATACGAAGGTATTGTCCTATTGAGAGAGGTGAACGGCCAATTCTCTTTTGACGTTCGGCTCCTTCGCTACTCTCTATTCGGTATTCGCTAGAGGCAATGACCGAAACAGCTGCAGCAACTCGCTTTCAGGATTACATCGGCGATCCGGTCTCGGAGAAGCCGCCTGTGCCGCGCGAGAAGCTGGAAGAGATCTTCAATGACCTCCAGTCGGATCTGAGGTTCGACCACGAGCTGAACGGCTGCCTTAATTGCGGCATCTGCACGGCAACCTGCCCAGCGGCGCACTATTACGATTTTTCGCCGCGCGAGATCGTCCAGCTTCTTTGGACGGAAAATCTCGAAGGCATCTACGATGCCATGCAGGAGAAAATATGGGCTTGTGCCCAGTGCTACACCTGCGCGGCCCGCTGTCCGTTCAAGAACTCGCCCGGCGGGCTCATCATGTTGATGCGCGAGGTAGCGATCAAGCATCAGATGCAGTCGGCCAAGGACGTGCTTCGTCCGTTCAGCCGTGTGATGCTGAAGCTCATCTCGACCGGCAACCAGCTGTCGCCGGACATGATCAATCCTCAGCATTTTCCAGACTGGGGCCCCAACATCTCGAAAATCGATGCGCCGCTGAAGGTGTTGCGCAAAGCCATTCCGATGGCGACGCTCAACACGACGGAGACGGCGTGGGAGGTCAACCTGAAGACCTCGATCGAGCTCTACACGATCTGGGAGATGACTGGCGTTCTCGATCAGCTCGAGGGCTTGGACGAAAACCTGTTCGACGTGATTACCGACTTTATGGATGAGAAGCGTGAGGACTGGGCCGACTTCCTGGAGGAGCAGGAGGAGGCCGAGGACGACTGATCGGAATCGTGTCCGCCCTAGGGGCCGACCGCGCAAATTGGAGGTCCGATATGTCTATGGATGGGACTGGCCGACCGACACAACCCGGCGAGCGTTTCACTGGCCACGGGCCGGAATGGCGGGATTCCAATCTAAGCCCGCGCGAGGCGGCTATTGCGACCGCCTGGGTCGAGCAGAAGATCGACAGGCGGTCCATGCTGACCAACAAGGATCGCGTCGAGGACGTTCGCGATGCAATGTGGCAGCTGGAGAAGGACGGCGAGATCGTTGTTCACCGCATCACGGACGCGCACGAGCCGATCACCGTCAAGACGCTCTACGGCTGGGAAAAGAAAATTCCAACAAACCGGCTTTGGCACCATAAGAGCTGCGGGCAATGCGGGAATATCCCGGGCTATCCCGTTTCATTGCTCTGGCTCCAGAACAAGCTCGGTATTTCTTATCTCGACGAAACGGATCAGACCTCCTGCACAGCCTGGAATTATCACGGGTCGGGCATCGGCAATATCGAGAGCCTGGCCGCGGTGTTCCTCCGCAATTTCCACCAGGCTTACGTTTCCGGTAAAGCGCAGGGCTTCGATCCCGGACATTATTATCCGTTGGTCCACTGCGGAACGAGCTTCGGCAACTACAAGGAGGTGCGTTCCTACCTCATCCATTCGGCAAAGCTGCGCGAGAGTGTGAAGAAAATTCTCGGCAAGCTCGGCCGGCTCGTGGATGGCAAGCTGCTGATCCCAGAGGAGATTGTGCATTACTCCGAGTGGTTGCACGTGATGCGTCATCGCATCGCCAATCTTCAGGAGATCGACGCAAGTCACATCCGCGCCACGATCCATCCGGCGTGCCACGTGTACAAGATGGTGCCCGAGGATGCGATCTATGACGACAGCGTGCTCGATGGGAATCGAGTCGCGGTTTCCACCGGAATCATGGAAGCGCTCGGGGTGCAGGTGATCGACTACAAGACGTGGTACGACTGCTGCGGCTTCGGCTTCCGCCACATTATTTCCGAGCGGGAATTCACGCGCTCATTCGCCATCGACCGCAAGATCCGGGTCGCAGTGGAGGAGGCCCGGGCCGACGTCATGATCGGCCATGACACTGGATGCATCACCACGCTCGACAAGAACCAGTGGATAGGTAAGGCCGAAGGCAAGCATTTCGAGCTGCCCGTATTGGCCGATTGCCAGTTCGCCGCGCTGGTCTGTGGCGCCGATCCCTACAAGATCGTGCAGACCCATTGGCATGCAAGCCCGACCGAAACCCTGATGGAGAAGCTCGGCATCGATTGGCGGGCGAAGAAGGCCGCGTTCGAGGCCTATTTGAAAGAGGTCGAGCAGGGCAAAGCCGACCAGCTCTACGATCCCCGGCTCCGGATCACCGGCGGCCCTGGCTTTCGTCCGATAAAACCGGCAGCACTTTCGGGTGGCAGTGTGGCGGCTGAGTGAGATGAGCCGATGAACCAACCTATTCTCATCGTCGGCGGAGGGCCTGCAGGGCTGGCGGCCGCCCATGCGCTCGCAAGCATCGGGCAGCCGAGCGTGTTGGTCGAAAAAACCCAAATACTGGGTGGTGCCCCGATCCATTCCGGATACGCGAAGCTCGTCCCATCAGGACAGTGGGCTAAGGACGCTATTGGCGGGATGGTCAATCGCGTGGTCGCCAATGAGCTGGTCGACAAGCGACTTGGCGTGACGGTCCAGAATTTCAGCGGAGAACCCGGTGCTTTCACCGCCGAGCTGTCCGACGGCTCGAAAGTTCAGGCCGGTGCGGCCATTCTGACGACGGGCTTCACCCATTTCGACAGCATCAACAAGCCGGAATGGGGCTTCGGCACGTACCCGGACGTCGTCACGACCACGCAGGTCGAGCAGATGATCTCGTCCGGCACCGGCGTACGCTGCCCCTCCGACGGACGCAAGCCGAAGCGTGTCGCCATCTTGCTCTGCGTTGGCAGCCGTGACCGCCAGATCGGCCGCGAATGGTGTTCAAAGATCTGCTGCACTGTCTCCGCCAACCTCGCAATGGAGATTCGCGAAGAGCTGCCGGACGCGCACGTTTACATCTACTACATGGATATTCGTACGTTCGGGCTCTACGAGACGGACTACTACTGGCGCAGCCAGGAGGAATTCAAAGTCAAGTACATCAAGGCTCGTATTGCCGAGGTGACCAGCGACGGCCGCCAGCTCATCGTCAAGGGCGAGGACACGCTGGTGAAGCGGCCGATCACCATTCCGTTCGATATGGTGGTGCACGCCATCGGCATGGACCCCAATGTCGACAATTTGACCATTTCGGCGGTCTTTGGCGTCGATCTGCACCGCCACGGATATATCGCTCGGCAGCATGCGTATGGTGTTGCAGGCGCGACGTCCCGGCCAGGAGTTTTCGTGGCCGGTGCCGCGGCGGGTCCAGAAACGATTGACGACTCCATTGCGCAGGCAAATGCAGCGGCATTGTCGGCGCTCGCTGCAGCACGCGGGGGCAGCGTCTTGCAAGCGGCAGAATAGGCGCATCGTGGCCAGCATCACGCCCATATCCGTCGCGGACCGCCCAGTTTTGCATCTTTCAGGGCCGAGGCTTCGCGCCGCGCTCGAGCGACTGGTTCGGGCATGTGAGGCCCTAGGCGGCATCGAACGGTTTGCGGCCGCACTGAAGCTCAAGGCGAACGCTTTTCAAGTGATGCTGGGCGATGGCCGTGTTGCACGTTTGGATCGCGGCGACTTCGAGGCGCTTTGCGATTTCATGGCAACGGTTCGACGCCGGATCGGCCCTGTGCTCGATGGTCTTGGGTGGCAAGCCGTAGGATCAGCTATCACCGAGCTTCTCGACGGCGCTCATGACACGACGACAGCAGACGCCAGGATTGCGCGGTTTTGCAGTGCGCTCGAAGCCCTCCCAACAAAGAGGGGAGGCGAAAAAAGAAATCTGCGCTTCGTCCGCGATCTTGCGGCGGAGCTCCTGCACAACTGCTACCCCGAGCACTACCCGCTCATGCATCGCTGGGTGTGGGATTACCGGACCAATACGGGTGTCCTGCGGGAAATCTGGTACGGCGATAACGTCAATCACATGCTGATCGATGTGCCGGACGGATATGAGACGTTTCTCATGCTGCGGGAGGAGCTTTCGCAGTTTCTGTCGGATAACGGTGTTTTTCGCGACATGCTCTGGTACGTCGACCTCCTAACCGCGCAGGTCTATGCTGATTACATCAACGAGCAGGGCGGCGCCTATCTGCGAACGGATTTTGCCAGCGAATGCGATCCGCTCGAGCATACGCGCCGTATTTTGGGCCTGGATGGACGACGGCGGAAAGGCCGCGTTGTTTCAGGAGAATTCGACGAGGCTGTAGAGACGCCGTTTCGCGAAATCGAGAAACTGCAATGACGATTTCACGATCTCCACGATTTTTCGTCTTTACGGTCCGACGCTGACGGCGGAGTTGGATAATGCCTATTCACGAAAAATCCCTTATCCGCCCGGAGAACCTGAAAACCCACGAGAATCTCGTCATCGATGGGGTGAACGTCTCGGGCCACTGGTCGACGTTCATCGAGCCGCGGGTCGTCACGGACTACAACGAAGACTTGGAAGCGGAAATTGCGGCGCTGCCCGGCGGCGAGAACATTCACCGCTGCTGGCAATGCGGATCGTGCACCAACGCATGCACTGTCAATGCGATCGAGCCGCGATTTAACCCGCGCTACTGGATTTATCTGATCCGGATGGGCATGGAATCCGAGCTGCTGCGGGACAAGGACATCATCTGGCAGTGTGTCTCTTGCCACAAATGCACCTATGCCTGTCCGCGAGACGTGGTGCCCGAAGGCGTGATGAAAGCGACGGCACACTGGCTGGAGCTGAAGGGTTACACGCCAAAATCGCCGTCGATGCATTTCGATGAAGAGTTCACCGCCCAGATCGTCAAACGCGGCCGCATCGAAGAAGGTGAGGTTCTGCAAGGGTTTTTCAAACGAACGAAGCAGCCTCTCCTGCAGGATTGGATCGTCGAAATCGGCTGGCGGATAGCAAAGAAGCTCCCAGCCTTTTGGGGAATCAGAATGGCTCTGGCTCAAGTGTTCCGTCCCAGGACACGTGGTTGGCGGAAGGCACAAGCGGCTATCGAGGAATACCTGCACGAGCAGGAGGTGAGTCGTCGCAAGGCATTGGCACAGAAAGAGCCTGCGGCTGCAAATGACAACAAGGATGCCCACAAGCTGGAAGCAGCGGAATGAGGAATTCCCTCACCGTAAGGCCAGAGGGATCAGGGAGCCACAATGGTTGATGTGACGGAAAAGGCCCGAAAGTATCGCAGCGTTGCCTACTACCCGGGCTGCGCTCTCGAGGGCACTGGGCACGCCTATAACGTGTCGACGAAGGCAATTGCGAAAGAGCTGAAGCTTGGCCTGAAAGAGGTGAAGAATTGGAACTGCTGTGGGGCGATGGAGGTCAAGAACATCGATCCCAAGCTGCAGACCTACTTGAGCTCGCGCGTACTCTCCATCGCTGCCATTGAAATGGGCCATGAGGTGGTGATGGCGCCTTGCAACGGCTGCTATCACAACCTCAAGAAAGCCGAGTACGACCTGGCGCACGATCCGGAATCGGTGGAGGTTACGGAGCGGCTGTCCAAGAAGGCTGGTCACGCCACCTATAAGGCGGGCCAAGTGGAGACCATTCACGCGTTGGATTGGCTCAAAGCAACAGTCGGCGAGGACGGCATCAAGGAGCGCACAAAAGGTAAGCTCGCCGGGTTAAAGGTCGCCAATTACTACGGCTGTATGTACGTCCGGCCTCGCCACATCTTCCCCGAGAAGGACAAAGGCCCTGGCTCCGAGTCGACCACAAAACCCCATTTCATGGACGATTTGCTTGCCGCCGCTGGCGCCGAGAACGTCGACTTTCCGCTGAAAACCGCCTGCTGCGGCGGCGCGCACACGCTTTCGGATAGTGATACGTCGACGAAGCTTGTGCTGAACATCCTACAGGCCGCCGAAGCCTCCGGGGCCGATGTCATCGCCACCGAATGCCCGACCTGTCATACAGGACTAGAAATGCATCAGGTGCGCGCAGAGAAGCGGTTCGGCAAGAAGACCAACGTCAAGATCATGTACTTCACCCAGCTCCTCGGGCTTGCGCTAGGCATAAGGCCGCGCAAGCTCGGCATCCAATCGAACATCTCCGACGGGATGGAGCTCGTCGTCGAGAAGCGGCTGACCTGAGTCTGATTATGCGCTCATTCGCCGAGATCGAGGCCGAGATCGACGGAATTGCCAATGCAGGGCTGACGCCGCAGGAGGCTGTGGCCCGGCTCGTCGCGATCGGCGAGGAGATCCTGGAGCATTGGATCATCGCACGTGGCGAAACGCCAACTCTGGAGCAGAAGGAAGGATTCCGCCTGCTGGCGCTGCATAGGCAGGGAGCCAAGGGCGACCCCTCGTTCAATGCCTGCCGCGAGACGGCCCGCGAGCTTGCCTATCACTATAACCTGATCACGCTTGAGCCCGACCATCCCGACACGCGCAAGCGGGTCATGCTCGCTGCAATGGTCGCTCGGCATCTCTGCCTGTTCATCTCCGGCAAGATGGAGGTCGCAGGCCTCGGCGAGTTCTGCTGCTCATCTCGGCCATTGCGAGCCGCCGGCGGTTGATCGGCCTTGCAGATTCGGCGCGAACGCGCCTGTAATGTCTCCGGCGAACTGCTCAGAGGACTTCCATGCCCGTTGTTAAAGGATGCAATCTGCCCGACGATCTTCTTTACGACGTGGACAACCACATCTGGTTCAAGGAAGAGGGCGACGGCAACGTGAGGCTCGGCATGACGACCGTCGCCACAGCTATGGCCGGCCAGCTCGTAGCCTTCACGCCGAAGCGGGTCGGGCGCAAGGTCGACGCGGGTAAGAGTTGCGCGACGGTCGAAAGCGGCAAGTGGGTGGGGCCTGCCAAGTCTGCAGCGGCTGGTGAGGTGGTGCAGGTGAACGATGATCTCATTGCCAACCCGCAGCTCGCCAACCAAGACCCTTACGACAAGGGGTGGTTCATCATCCTGAAGCCAGAAAACTGGGATGCGGTGAAAGCGACCCTCACACCTGGCACTCAGGTGGCGGCGAAATACGAGGCCAAGATGAATGCTGAGGGCTTCGGCGGGTGTGCGCCGTAACGTCGTCAGCCTAATGTCAGTTGCGATCAGCCCATGCGCCAGCAGTTTGCGTCCGACAACAACGCAGGGATCTGCCCGCAGGCGCTGGCTCGGGTCCTCGAAGCCAATGCAGTCGGGCACGCCACCGGCTACGGCGATGATGCTTGGACGCAGGAGGCGCGGGAGCGGATCGCAGCGCTGTTCGAGGCGGACTGCGACGTGTATTTCGTTTTCAACGGCACGGCCGCAAATGCTCTGGCGCTGGCCCAGCTCTGCCGGCCTTACAACGCCATCATCGCGCACTCGTTCTCGCACGTAGAGACGGACGAGGCTGGGGCCCCGGAATTCTTCACCGGCGGCGCCAAGCTGATGACGGCCGATACGCCTTTGGCGAAGCTGACGCCGGAGGCGGTGGAGGCGCTGGCAACGCGCTACTCCGGGCCTCATCACGTCAAGCCAGCCGTTCTGTCACTCACTCAGGCGACTGAGCTCGGAACCGTCTATAAGCCCGAAGAGCTGCGCGCGCTTACCGACGTCGCGAAGCGCCATGGTCTCAAGGTGCACATGGATGGCGCCCGCTTCGCCAATGCAGTTGCGCGGCTTGGGTGCGTGCCGGCAGACATCTCCTGGCGGGCCGGTGTCGATGTGCTGTGCTTCGGCGGGGTGAAGAACGGTCTCGCTGTCGGCGAGTGCATCGTGTTTTTCGACCGCGCGCTGTCGCACGATTTCCAGTGGCGCATCAAGCAAGCCGGGCAGCTCAATTCCAAGATGCGGCTTGTTTCAGCCGCTTGGCTGGGGCTGCTGGATGACGGCTTATGGCTCGAAAACGCCCGGCACGCGAACGCGATGGCGGATCGGCTCGCCGCCGGCCTCGAGGATATCGCTGGTGTCGCGCTGATCGCACCGGTCGAAGCCAATGCCGTTTTCGCGGAGATCCCGCCTCACCTGCAGCAAGTGCTCAGAGAGAAGGGCTGGCGATTTTATACCTTCCTGGGAGAGACGGGCTGCCGCCTCATGTGCGCTTGGGATACGGAGCCGGAAACGGTGGATCGGTTCCTGGCCGATCTTCGGGAGGCTGCGAACAGTTAGGCCCGCCGTATCAGGTGCTTCTTCAGACGCACCACCACGCGCCCATCGAGAATGACCAGCGCGAGGCCGATCACCAACGCCCCCACGATGTGCCGCGGTAGTAGCACCTCGTTCAGGAAGACGGTCCCGAATGCGATGGCGCTCACCGGTATGAGCAGTGCAACAAGCGTGGTGTTGATCGGGCCGGAGACGGCCATGATACGGAAATACACGATGTAGGCGAACGCGGTGGACAGGACCGCGAGCGCAACGACGGCAGCGGTCGCCGAGGCGCTGGGAGCGGGAAGCTGCCAGGGCTGATCGATGATCAGGGCCAGAGGCAACATGACGATCGTGGAACAGGTCAGCAGCGTCGCGGACGTCACCAGTGGTGGCGTATCCTTGAACCGACGCCCCCATTGAGCCGCCATCCCGTAGAATGCGGAGGCCCCCAACAAGAGCATCATTCCAAGAAGGCTCGAAGTGTTACCGATGAGCGCTTCCGGCCCGACCAGGATGGCGACCCCTAGAATCCCGACGAGCACGCCCGCGAGCCGATGCGCCGTCAGCTTCTCACCATCCGGAAACAGGCGCGCGAAGATAACCGCAAACAGCGGCGTCGTAGCGCCCAGAACGGACGCGAGGCCGCTCGCAATCTCTCTCTGGCCGCGGGCGATCATCAGGAATGGGAGGACGTTGTTCAGTAAAGACATCACCAGGAAAGGTGACCAAGCCCGAAGACTGGATGGAAGTCGGAGTCCGGAAGCATAAACGACCGGAATAAGGGTAAGGGCCGCCAGTCCCGCTCGCCAGAGCACCAGTGTCAGCGGCGGCAGCTCATGCACGGACATGCCATGGAACAGAAACGATCCTCCCCACAATAGTGAGAGGAGGATGAGCAGAAGCCATTGGGAAAGGGACATCAGATCCCGTCTGCGAGAAACAAACTTGTATGAGGGCCTGTCTTGCGACGGTTGAGCCCAAAGGGCAAGGCTTCGGGCAGGATCGAGCCCATCCCCAGCATCAGGTCACATCTGACCGCAGCGCATAAGAGGCGCCCGGCCAGCCGCCGATCTGCTGCGAGCCTCTCATTTCGCCTTAATTTGGTTCAATCCACGACCACACGTCACACAGCCCGTCCCTGGGCGCTAGAGTAGCACTGACACACGTTCGGCACTGGTTTCTGTTTGGGGGCGCGAGACGTCTTGGCTCAGTCCGGACCGGCACGGCAGCCGGTGATCGGGCGGGAAGCAGAGGTGGCATGAACGATACCGGCTCGAGACCTGATCCACAGCACCGCCCCGGAAGTGGTGAACGCGAGCTCCAGATCCCCTTCTGCGAGTTCGTGGCGCTCATGGCGTTGCTGATGGCGCTGACCGCGCTTTCCATCGACATCATGCTGCCGGCCTTGCCGCAGATCGGGGAGTTCTTCGCGCTTGCCGACGAGAACGATCGTCAGCTCGTCGTCACGAGCTACATGATCGGCCTTGCCGCGGGGCAGCTTGTCTTCGGCCCGCTGTCGGATCGCTTCGGACGCAAATCCATGTTGTTGGCGGGCCTTGCCATTTATGTTGCGGGCTCATTTGCAGCCGTTACCGTTGAGGACTTCACCTACCTGTTTCTCGCGCGGTCCGTTCAGGGGTTCGGAGCTGCGTCCGCGCGTGTCATCTCGATAGCTGTCATCCGTGATCTCTTCAGCGGATGGGAGATGGCTCGGGTGACCTCACTGGTCATGATCATCTTCATCACCGTGCCGGTGCTGGCGCCGAGCATGGGGCAGGGGCTGCTCTTCCTGGGTGACTGGAGCCTCATCTTCAACGCTTTGCTGGCAGTTGGGATTGCGGCTTCCATCTGGTCGGCCTACCGGCTGCCTGAAACGCATCGATCCGGGAGCCAGCGGACGCCGATCGGGTTGGCAACCGCGCTGGGATGGGTCTTCACGTCCCGGCAGACGCTCGGCTACTCGATCGCGACCGGGTTCGTGTTCGGCTGCTTGATGGCTTACATCAACAGCGCGCAACAGATTTTCGTCGAGGTTTATGGTCTCGGCGCAAGCTTTCCACTCGTCTTCGGGGCCGTCGCCGGTGTGCAGGCCATTGCCGCGTACACCAACGCGCAGCTCGTGCAGCGACACGGGATGCGCCGTGTCTCTCACACTGCTCTGGTGGCATTCTGCACGAGCGCACTGCTGCTCACCGCATGGTCGCCCTTCGAGCCGCCGCTCCTCGTCTTCGCCGTGCTTGCAGCAAGCCTGTTCTTTTCGTTTGGCCTCATCATGCCGAACTTCAACGCCATCGCGATGCAACCGATGGGTGCGGTGGCCGGTACGGCTTCCTCCTTCATCGGCTTCTACACGACTGGCGCGGGTGCGATCTTCGGCTGGGCCATTGGGGCCTGGTTCGACGGGACGATCCGGCCGCTTGCCATCGGCTTCGCGGTGCTCGGCCTGTCGGCGCTCGCCACAGTTGTCATGGTCGAAGGCCGAAAGGGTCTCTTCCGCGGCGAGTAGGCCCATCGTCACTGGAGGTGGGGCCAACTCTTCGCCGCGTTGGCTCAGCTCACGCCATCCGGGCCAGCCCCGCAGATGAGGGCACAGATGCTGGCGTCGGGTGGCAAGTCGAGCCGGCCGGAGCGAAGAGCTGCGATTGCGGCCGCGCCCGAGAGGTCCGCCGAAATGCCGGCCTCAAACCAAAGCCAGCGGGCGGCCTCGCGCATTTCATCGTCGCTCACCAGTATGACTTCGCTTACGTCGCGCTGGGCGATTGCCAGTATGCGCTCATCGGTGCGCCGGGCGGCCATCGTCGCCACCGAGGTCGTGATCTCCGGGAGCGTGACGACGCGACCGGCGGCGAGGCTAGCATGGAGCGTCGGCGCTCCCTCGGGCTCGATGCCGATGATGCGCACTGACGGCCGCAGTGTCTTAATAGCGGTGGCCACTCCTGCGATCAGCCCACCACCGCCGATCGCGATGAGGATAGCATCGAGATCCGGTAAATCGTCGAGGATGTCGAGACCTAGCGTGCCCTGGCCGGCTACGACGAGAGGGTCGGCATAGGGATGAATGTAAAGCGCGCCTGATCGCTGGGCGAAGTCCAACGCTGCCTCGTTCGCTTCGTCGAATACCTCTCCCCGGAACTCGATCCGCGCGCCCCAGGCCTTCAGCTTCTCCACCTTGGAGGGAGACACACTGGACGGCAGAAAGACCGTGGCAGGCACACCCACCACATGAGCAGTTCGGGCGACAGCCAGCCCGTGATTGCCGCCGGAGGCCGTAACCAAACCCGCCTGAATGCCATCGAGCGTGGCACCAAGCACCCGGTTCATGGCGCCGCGCGCTTTGAAGGAGCCCGTGACCTGCAGGCATTCGAGCTTCAGCGTCACCCGTTCCGAAGGCAGCGGCTGCTTGAGGCCTGAGAGCCGCAGGATGGGTGTGCGCCGAATGTGCGGCGCAATCCGGGCACGAGCCGTGCGGATGTCGTCAAGAGTGATCAATCTTAGCTCCTGTATCGGACCTACGTGATCCGATCATGGCTGCTGGCGCAAGCTCTTCCAGTCGCACCTTGTTTGCATCCACGAGCTCTTGATCGCGGGATGAAGCCAGTGAGGGGGCCTGGGAGTTGTTCGTACGCAACGGGGAGCCACTTGCGATCAGTTGGGAGCAAATTCGATGGACGACTTGAGAAACGACCTGACCCAACGGCTCGACGAGTTGGAAACGCACATCGGCGAGATGCGCAAGACCTTGGAGCATCACGGCATGATTAGCGACCAACTCCAGAGCGAGTGGGACGACATGCTGCGCCAACACGCGGAACTTCGTCGGCGGCTGCGGTCCGGCGAGGCGAAGGGCAGTGAGGCCGGCGCCACCTTGGGCCAGGATATCGACGTCCTTCGCCACGCCTTCTTCCGCTGGGCGGCGCGTGTGGATAAGCGCTTCAGCGCGGGACCGAATGACAGGTCATAGACGAGCCGATTGGCAGCCGAACTCGTCCGAGCCCGCGCCTTGGCTCTGGCGCTAAACGGCGCTCGACCGCCTTGTCAGTGGGGCGCGCCGGGGCCGATCACCTTGGGCGCGATGATCACTGATCAGCCAAAATCATCTGCATTCTTGAAGTCGAAATTTGACGTTTGCTGACAATCTGACGAGCTGCTCCAGTGCTGCGACCGAGGATCGCCCAAATTCACCGTTGTCGGAATGGTACTGATGTTTGCAATTCCAAAGCACTTCCTAAGTGAACTGGAAACGCTTGATGTGATAGCCCAGGTTCATCTGGGGGATTTGGCTTGAATAGCTGGGCGTTTTACGGGGGCATTCACGATATTGCCATTCCAGTGCCGGATTACGTCACTAGGAGCATGATGAGCCCTCTGCTCCCAGCGATCGAAGGAAGTATGTCGATGAGAAAAGCTTTTGTGGCAACACTGATGTGCGGTGTCATGGCCGTGCAGCCAGTATCAGCAACTGTGCTGACGCCGGCACCGGAAGCTGTCAGGCCGGCGACAAGTTCAATCGCCCCTGCGGTCAAGCTTTCGACTGATGCAGAGACCGCCAAGGTGATAGAGGTCGGAAGAAGACATTACCCTCGTTACAAGCGTTATCGCCGTAAGAGCCGTGGAGGTGCTTTCGGCGCCGGCTTGGCTGTCGGCATCATGACCGCTCTCATTGCAAAGGGCATCAGTGAGGCCCAGGCCCGTAATCGTTTCGACCGGTGCGCGAGGGACTTCCGGTCCTTCGACTACGAGACGGGGACGATCATCACCCGTTCGGGCCGTGAGGTCCTCTGCCCATATCTTCGCTGAACAAGCCGGTTGGGCGTTAAGCAGCCGCGGCGAAATCATCCGCCGCGGCTGCTTTTGTTGGTGATCTCCGCTCCGATCAGGGAGCCCAGCGCACGCTGCCGGCATCGGACACATCCAGCCCACCAAGCTCGGCTGCGCGCTGCGCGAAGCCAGGTGAGTTGAGCAGCTTCAGCAGCTTCTGCAGCGCTGGGCGGAAGGCATCGCGCTGGCGCATGAGAAGATCGAACCGCTCGATCTGGAGGGGCACGAAGTCGAGCCCGGCAGCGGTGGCAACAGACCGTGTTGCGACGCCGCAATCGCCATGGCCGGCCCGGATGGCCTGCGCGATGTCAGGCCCCGTCGGCGCTTCCATCGTAGCCGCAACATCCTGAAGCTCCGCGCCCTCGCGTCTGAGAAGAGCCAGCAGAAGCTGTTGGGCGCCCGCACCTGCAGGCCGCACGATGAGGCGTGCCTTTCTGTCGAGCACGTCCCGGATCGACTTCAGCCCCAGTGGATTTCCAGGTGCGACCAGCAACCCTTGCTCCCGCGTGGCAAAGCCGATCAGCACGGCATCGTAGAGCGTCGGCTCCCGAGACACGATTTCGATGTTTGCATCTTTTTCGGGATCGTCGAGATCGTGGAAATGGATCGCTGCAGCGATGACTTCCCCGCGCAGGAAGCGGCGATAACCAGCTTCGCTTCCCTCCG
>Ga0310827_100095_pt1 | contig 118010 bp, 117 predicted proteins | sample WT_ome_2_FD_201309 | JGI IMG/M metagenome (GOLD analysis project Ga0310827, IMG submission 201309) | Sorghum-adapted microbial communities enriched on wild type (WT) sorghum from Joint BioEnergy Institute, Emeryville, California, United... ... | reverse complement strand
AGTATGATCCGGCAACCGACTGGCGCGCGCTCATCCGGCCCTGGCTATCGACGCCGTCGCTCTGGCAGGCCATGCGCGTGAAGCCATTCGGCCATGAAATCGCGCCGGACCTGCTGACCTCCGGCCTGCATATTATCGTCGTGCGCCCCGATGGCCTCGAAGGCGGGGCTGATCCACGCCGCGAGGGGATCGCGCTGGGAGACTGACGCGGCACGTTCGCCGGGCGGCTCGCCAAGCTGCGGGCTGTGGTGCTAAGGCCAGAAGAGAGACTTCAGCGGACGGCAACACGTGACCAAGCTCGACATCACTGTGGTCGGCGCCGGCATTTTCGGCCTTTGGCAGGCGTTCGAGCTCGTGCGCCGCGGCCATAACGTGACGCTGCGCGAGGCGACGAGCGAAGCAACTGTCGGCGCAGCGAGCCGATTCGCCGGCGCAATGCTCGCGCCCTACTGCGAGGCCGAGTCCGCCGAGCCGCTGATCCAGGAATTGGGACGAACCGGTGTCGCCCTTTGGCGCGAGGCTTACCCGGATGTCATCTGCCGCGGCACGCTCGTCGTCGCCGGAAGCCGCGACCGCAGCGAGCTTATCCGCTTCGCGCGCATGACCGAAGGGCACCGCGAGATTGGTGCCGAGGAGCTGGAGAAGCTCGAACCAGATCTCACCGGGCGATTCACGCGTGGGCTGTTCTACGAAGAGGAATGCCACGTCGTGCCACGCGCAGCGATGCATTTCCTCGTTTCGGAATTGCGCCGGATGGGCGCTGATTTGCGCTTCGGCGAACCCGTGCCAGACCCCGTTTGGATGGCGGCGCCGGCTGGAAGCGTCGTCATCGATTGCCGTGGTTTGGCCGCGCGCAACGACCTGCCGAACCTGCGCGGCGTGCGTGGCGAAATGGCCGTACTGCGCTCATCGGAGGTGACGCTCAATCGGCCGATCCGGCTCCTTCATCCGCGGCAGCCGCTCTATGTCGTACCTTGGGGCGACGGCCTTTACATGGTCGGCGCGACATTGATTGAGCGCGAAGATGGGTCGCCCGTAACAGTGCGATCCGCGCTCGAATTACTGGGACTCGCCTATGCTCTACACCCAGGTTTCGCAGAGGCCACGATCGAGGAACTCGGAGCGGGCGTGCGTCCGTCCCTGCCCGACAACATTCCGCGCGCGATCGTTGCTGGTCGGCGGATCATCGTAAATGGCGCCTATCGGCACGGCTATCTTTTTGCCCCTGTGATGGCAAATGCCGTCGCGAATTTCCTCGAGCACGGGGCGGATAGCCCAGTTCTCGTGAAGGACGAGTAGGCGCTCGCCAAGTTTCGATAGCCATTTCTGCGATTGTCGGCAGCGTTCAGAAGTGCCTCGCGCTCGACAGCTTCACGCGGCGGCGGTGTCGGCCGGTGCTTTGCTAGCAATCAACTGTTCAGCCAATTTCTGCGCTGCCATGTAATCGGGCTTGCCTGAACCGAGCAATGGCACGCTCGGCACGTTGAGCACAACCGAAGGCACCATTAGTTCGGAAGCTCCATTGGCTCTGGCATAGCGCAGGAAGGCGTCGCGCGTTCCGTCCGACTGCGTTGTCAGAAGGACAAGGCGCTCGCCCTTGCGCGGATCAGGGATTGCGGCCACCACCGAAACGGCTTTCGGCCAAAGCTCGACGGCAAGCGCCTCCACCGCTGCAAGCGAAACCATCTCGCCGCCAACTTTTGCAAATCTTTTGGCACGGCCCTTGAGAGAGACAAAGCCCTCGGAATCGATGGATACGATATCTCCGGTATCGTGCCATCCATTTTCCGGCGGCTCGAGAACACCCGGGTTTTCCACGCGGTAATACCCGAGCATAATATTGGGACCCCGGACGAACAAACGACCGCCATCCTCGATCCCGTCTACTGGATCGAGCCGCACCTCCATGAGCGGTGACAGGCGCCCGACCGTGCCGGGTTTGTTGGCCATCGGCGTATTGCTCGCGAGCACGGGTGCGGCTTCTGTGACGCCGTACCCTTCCAAGATACGAACGCCGAATTTTGCCATGTAAAGGTCGCGCGTCGACGGCTTCACCGCCTCGGCCCCGGCAAGAACAAGCCTGACGGAGTGCAGATCGTAGGGGTGCGCGACGCGCGCATAGCCGTTGAGGAATGTATCCGTGCCGAAAAGGATCGTCGCGTTCGTCTGATAAACGAGCTCCGGCACAATTCGGTAGTGTAGCGGCGACGGGTAAAGGAAGACCGGCGCACCGGCCATCAACGGCATGATAAGCCCAACCGTAAGGCCGAAGGAATGGAACAGAGGCAGGGCGTTGAAAACGGTATCCTCGCCGTTGGCCACAATCCGCGTTAGCGACTGCGCAACGTTGGCCAGAATGTTGCGATGGGAGAGGACGACAGCCTTAGGCGCTCCTTCCGATCCCGACGTGAACAAGATCACTGCGGGATCGTTGCAATCGCGGGGGACCTGCGGCCTGCTGCCGAGCAAGAGACCTGCGACCTTGTCTGCAAAGGTGATCTCCGCCCGAATATCCTCCAAGTAGACGACCTTCACGCCGAGGGACAAGCGTTCGAACAAATCGCCAAGCCGGGCCTTTTCGATGAAAACCCGTGAAGTCAGCATCACCTCGACTTTGGCGGCCCGGCATGCTGAAAGAACATTCTGGGGTCCGGCGGTATAATTGATCATCGCCGGCACGCGGCCGATGCTTTGCAGCGCAAAGAATGTAACCGCGACGCCCGCCGAGTTGGGCAGCATGACGCCGACCGCACCACCGGCTGGAGCCATCGGCTCAAGCTTACGGCCGAGCACCTGAGCCGCAAGAATGAGTTTCCGATACGAAAGTTTCGTGCCGAGGGCATCGGACACGATCGGCTTACCGGTGTCACGCGTGCCCTTCGCGTCGGCAAGGGCTTCGAACAGTGTACGGTCGATCCTTGCCGACGCGACGGCAGTTTCGATCATTATATCCTGCAATGCTGCGCTGGCTGCCCGGCGACGAGCCCTGCCCTTAAGTTCCGCCGGCACCTGAAGCTTGCGTGGCGGGTGGATGGTTACGCGAACCTTCGGAAACCAAGTTTTTCTGATTTGCGAGAGGCGCAAGTAGCTCCAGGGCCTGCTGCGCTCGAGTCCGTCGATTCGAATTGGAAGAACCCACGCGTCAGCTCGGTCCGCGATCATCGCGGCGCCATCATAAACCTTCATCAGACCGCCGGTGACCGTTATCCGCCCTTCGGGGAAGATCACCAGGGTTTCGCCCTGTTTCACCAGATTGACCAGCGTGCGCGCCGCCATCGGCCGCGTCGGGTCCATGGTGTGGGCATTGATCAGCTTCAGGAATGGCTTCACCCACCAGGCTTGCGCGATGGTCGTATCGACCCCGAAGGCAGCATGGCTCGGGAGGATCGCGTGCATCAGCGGCCCATCCATGAGACTCACGTGATTGGGCGCGACGACGACGCGCTCACCTGCCGGCGGAATGTGCTCGAGCCCGTTGACCTCGAGGCGGTAAACGAGGCGGAAAATGAGAGATGCGATGTCCTGAACGCCTTGCCTCCCCCAGGCCCGCAAAATCAGCCCGACCACCAACAGATTGGACAAACCCAAGCCCGCGAGCAGCAACGGAGCCGTCGCGCCGCCATACTGGAGGGCCGATACGACAGCGGTGGCTGCCGTCATAAAAGCGGCGTTGAGGACGTTCACGGCAGCGACGACGCGGGCCCTTCTTTGAGCCGGTGCCCAAGCCTGCACGGCCGCGAAAGACGGCACGATGAAGAGGCCGCCGGCGGCCGCGAGGGCAAATAGATCCAAAGCGAACCGCAGACCGGATGCCGTGGCGAGGAGTTCACCCGGCGTGATCTCGGCCGCACCTGGCACCAATCCCGAGGCGACCCAGGCAAGGTCCAGGCTGAAGAGCCCCATCAACACGGCACCGATGGGGACCAGCGCGAGATTCGGGCGCAAGTGGCTTGCCTTCGCTGCGGCTACTGACCCTGCGGCGATCCCGAGTGTGAAGAGGACCAGCCCCAAGGTGACGACCTGCGGCGTTCCCCCGATTTGCTCCTTAGTAAGCGTCGGCAATAGGGAGAGCGCGACAACCCCGACGAGCCAGAACCAGGAAACGATAAGACCTCCCATCCACAGGCGAGGATCAGCTTTGAGATCGCGCAGCAGATTGGCCGTAGCGCTTATGGGGTTGAGCGAGATCTTGATTTCGGACGTGTTGCCAGTGCGGGGAACGGCCTGGGCAGAAACGAGCGCAAGCGCAGCCATTCCGAGCACGATGGCTGCGACCAGCCCCGCGTTGCCCTGATCGGCAGCGGCAAGTCCCCCGGCCAAGGTGCCGGCCAGAATCGCGACGAACGTGGCGCCTTCCACAAGGGCGTTGCCGGCGGGCAGCTCCTCGGTGGCGAGGTGATCCGGAAGAATGCCGTATTTGATGGGGCCGAAGAGTGCCGCCATCACGCCGAACAAGGTCAGTGCGAGGAAGAGCAGAGGAACCGAGTGCAGCAAGAATCCTACGGCCGCAATGCCGGCGATGGGCACCTCTGCCAGCTTGAGTCTCCGTGCAACGATCGCCTTGTCGTACTTGTCCGCGAGCTCGCCGCCTAAGGCAGAGAAGACGAGGAAGGGGGCCACGAGCAGACCGCCGGCAAGTGTTACGAGCGCTCCGCTCTGCCCAGTGGCCGTGTGGTAGAGAATGATGATGACGAGGGCGTTCTTGAGAAAGTTGTCATTGAGCGCGGAGAAGAGCTGACACCAGAAGATTGGCGCAAAGCGCCGTGACGTCATCAATTGCTGGAACATACGGCTCTCACCAATTCTGGATCCACCATCTCGACGCCTCGCGCCAAGTCTTGGCCAGCATGCACTATCGGTAGAAATCTGGTTAAACAACGGCTGAGCATGTGGTCTTAAGGGAAAGACTGGGGAAAGGATTTCGCGGCGTCCCGCATATCATCGGCCGGGATCGGCGACGCAGCCGGCTGCGTCTTTAGCAGTCTTGCACTTCTTGGCACGCCGCTCTTCTATGCAGGGAGAACCCTTGCAATCGATGCCCTCCGGGGCGATGTCTCGCATATCGAGCAGAGATTTCGTGGCAAATATGAAACCCATGGTCAGGGCCGGCGCGCGCCTCAATCTCGTCGTCAATGGCGAACCCACGTCCACATCTGCGCGTACGCTGGCGGAACTAGTGAAGGAGGCCGGATTCGGCGACGCCCGTGTGGCGACTGCCGTCAACGGGGATTTCGTGCCAGAACGAGCGCGGGCTTCACGGCAGCTCGCCGACGGTGATCGGATCGAAATCGTGTCGCCGCGTCAGGGCGGCTGAGCAGAGCATGAACACAATCGAGCTTCAGAAAACCCGAGCGGCTGAGCCGCTGACGCTTTATGGAACGGCAGTCACCTCACGGTTGTTGCTGGGCACGGCGCAGTACCCTTCCCCCCAAGTTCTGGCCGACGCGGTAAAGGCGTCGCGGGCCGAGGTTGTAACAGTCTCGGTGCGACGGGAATCGGCGGGCGGAAGTGCGGGTCAACGGTTCTGGGAGCTGATCCGCAGCCTTGGGGTGCGCGTGCTGCCCAATACTGCTGGCTGCCGAACCCCTAAGGAGGCCATCACCACTGCGCAGATGGCGCGGGAGCTCTTCGATACGGACTGGGTGAAGCTGGAGGTCATCGCCAACGACGACACTCTGCAGCCAGACCTATTCGGCCTGGTGGAGGCAGCCCGCGTGCTGACGGAGGAAGGGTTCAAAGTCTTCCCCTATACCACCGAAGACCTGGGGGCGGCTGAGCGGCTGATGGCGGTTGGTTGCGAGGTGCTGATGCCCTGGGGCGCACCCATTGGAACGGGGCGAGGCTTGAACAACAAGTATGCGTTGAAGACGCTACGCAACTATTTCCCCGGAGTGCCGCTGATCATCGACGCCGGTATCGGCGCCCCCTCGCACGCGTGCGAGGCGATGGAGATGGGTTACGACGCGGTGCTGCTGAATACGGCTGTCGCTAAGGCCGGCGACCCCGTTCAGATGGCCAAGGCGTTTGCAGCGGCGATTGAGGCGGGCCGAACGGGGTTCGAGGCTGGATTGATGGAAATGCGCGATATGGCCCAGCCATCGACGCCAGTCGCCGGAACACCATTTTTCGATTTCGGAGGACGGCCGTGACTACAGGTGGGCGGCTCGATGTCTTCTATCCAATCGTGCCGGATCTCGACTGGCTTAATCGAATAGTGCCGCTCGGGGTCCGGACCGTTCAGCTGCGCATCAAGAACGCTCCCCCCGAGGATATTCGGAAACAGATTGTGGGGAGCATGGAGGTTTGCGCCCGCCACAATTGCCAGCTCATTGTGAACGACTACTGGCGCGAAGCACTCGAGCTGGGCGCCGACTACGTTCATCTCGGCCAGGAGGACTTGGCCGCCGCCGACGTGCAGGCGTTGAAGGCCCGCGGGATCAAGATCGGCATTTCCACCCACAGCGTCGAGGAGCTTGAAACCGCTCTTGCCGTCGAGCCCGACTACGTCGCGCTAGGACCGATCTGGGAGACGAAGCTCAAGGTAATGAAGTGGGCGCCGCAGGGGCTTGACCGCATCCGTGAGTGGAAGGCGCGGATCGGGTCGCTGCCGCTCGTTGCTATCGGCGGCATCACGCCAGACCGGGCCTCGAGTGTGATCGAGGCAGGCGCCCAGTCCGCTGCGGTCATCACCGACTTCTTCACACATCCGGATCCGGACGCCCGTATCCGCACTTGGCTCGATTGGGCTGACCGCACGCGGCGGCAACTTGCCAGCGCTTGAAGCTTGATCGTTTGAGGCTCGTCGTAGCTCCTGGACTGCACATCAGCGCAGTCCGTACACCTCTTGAATCCAGATTGTTGCCTCCTAAATCGCTTATCGGGCGGCCCATTCGGGAGCCCTGTTCCTGTGATTCCGTGGTTGTCGCTCGATAGGAGGATAGCTATGGCAACACTGGACTTTACCCCCTTATACCGATCCACGGTCGGGTTCGACCGCGTTTCAATGCTCCTCAGCCATGCCATGCAGCGAGAGGAGAGCGGGTACCCTCCTTACAACATCGAAAAGTGCGGTGAGGACAGGTACCGCATTGTCATGGCGGTGGCTGGCTTCAGCAAGGATGACATCTCCGTCATTGCAGAGCGCAACCGGCTGACGGTTCGCGGCCAACTTAAGGACAAGACCGAACGCACATACCTGCATCGTGGCATCGCGGCCCGTAACTTCGAGCGTCAGTTCGATCTGGCGGACTACATCGAGGTCGAAGGCGCCACGATGGGCGATGGCTTGTTGATCATCGACCTGAAGCGTGAGCTTCCGGAGGAACTGAAGCCACGCAAGATCGAGATCACGACCGGCAAGATCACCCAGATCGAACACAAGAAGCTGGAGAGGCCTGCGGAAGCAGCCGCCTAACCGGTGCGGGAACGCACCCGCGCGTTGGCTGGCTGAGGCCCTGGCAAAAGCCATCGTGCCCGGGCGCGCCCGCTCCAACGACCGCAGCGGAGATGCTGTCGGGCGGCGATCACTGGTGCCCGAGCATGAGACGGAGGCCAGTGGTTACCGGCCAAAAACGCGCAGATCTCAGTCCGTTTGAAGCGTCACGAAATATGGAGGTGCAACATGTTCGGTTCGCTGATTCCCTGGCGGTCGAAATCGCAATCCATGTCCCGGCGGGACGACTTCTTTGATCCGATATTCTCGCTGCGTCGGGAAGTCGACCGCATCTTCGACGAGTTCTTCAACGGCTTCGGCAACATCGGCCATGATGCTGGCCTAAGCCTGCGCCCGGCTGTCGATATTGCCGAGGACGATAAGGAGCTCGTCATCTCGGCCGAGATTCCTGGTCTCGATGAGAAGGATCTCGATGTCTCGCTCGCCGGCGATCTCCTCACGATCAAAGGTGAGAAGAAGGCCGAGCACGAGGAGAGAAACGGCGGGGCTTACTATGTGGAGCGCCGCTATGGCTCCTTCTCTCGATCCGTGCGTCTGCCGTTCCAGGTGGACGACCAGGACGTCGAGGCCAAATATGAGAAGGGCGTACTGACCATTCGCATTCCGAAGCCCATCGAGATGCAGAAGGCGGTGCGCCGAATTCCGATCAACGCGTCCTGACTCCGCTAATCGGACTGACATCTCCACACTGGCGGTGTTGAGAAGGAGGTCCGAATGCGTGTTGAGAGGCGTACTCTTTCCAGGCTCTGGGCGCTCAACATGCTGCTCCTGAGCCTGGTGTTCATCGTCGCTGTTCTCATGCCGTGAGCTCATCCCCGCGCGGCGGCGGATGACTCCGTCGCCGCACGGATCATCTCGCTGAAGCGCAAAGAGGAGAAACGTGACATGAGCAACTTCGTCGAAAAACTCTCCAATCGATTGCCGGACGCCGGCAACTTCCTTTTGGGGCTGTGGCTTGTAGCGTCGCCTTGGGTGTTGGGATACGCCGGCGAGACTACCGCAGCGTGGAATACCTATATCGTCGGCGTGGTAATCGCTGCCCTGGCTGCGCTTGCGTTTTTTGCGCAGCAGAAGTGGGAGCACTGGGTCAGCTTGGCCATTGGCGCGTGGCTGATTGTGTCGCCTTGGGTGCTGGCCTATAGCGCCCTACAGGCTGCCTTCTGGAACCAGATCGTAACCGGCATCATCGTTTGCGCGCTTGCGATCTGGGCGGCGGCCAGCGAGTCCGGCTTCGGCGGCCTCGAGGCGCGGAGCTGATGTCTGGCTCGTAAGTGGGGGTGTGCCGAACTCCGGCATTCTCCCGCTTTCAGGTTGCTTCGATAACCATCGACGAGCCCTGACGCCCCTGCGTCATGAGGCAGGCTGGCGCCGGGGCGTTTTTTGGCCGAGAAGGGGGCGAGAGCACTTTTTCACGGCTTCGTGGAGGCCCCCGCACGATGAACGAAGTGCCCAAAGCGAACACGATTGGTATGGACCAGGCGGAAAGGTCGGTGCTGCCCGCCGATCATCCGCGCGTTCGGCATGGCCGCATTGGCGTGCTGCTGCTCAACCTCGGCACACCGGATGCCACTGACTACTGGTCGATGCGGCGCTATCTCAAGGAATTCCTCTCGGATCGCCGGGTGATCGAGACGCCGCGCATCATCTGGTGGCCGGTCCTGAACTTCATCATCCTGACCAAGCGCCCCCGGGCAAAGGGCCGCGACTACGACACGATTTGGAACAAGGAGAAGGACGAGGGTCCGCTCAAGACCATCACCCGGGACCAAGCGGAAAAGCTTGCCGCAGCTCTCGACAACCCGCGCATCGTTGTCGACTGGGCGATGCGTTATGCGAATCCCACGACCGAGAGCCGTATCAAGGCACTGATGGAGCAGGGCTGCGACCGCATTCTGCTTGTGCCGCTTTATCCGCAGTATGCAGCCGCAACCACGGCGACAGCGTGCGATCAGGCGTTCCGCGCGCTCATGAAGATGCGCTGGCAGCCTTATGTGCGCGTGGCGCCGGATTGGCACGACGACCCGGTCTATATCGAGGCATTGGCGCGCTCGATGGAAGCGCACTTGGCGCAGATCGATTTTAGGCCCGAGGCCGTTATCGCCACGTTCCACGGCATGCCGGAGAAGTATCTCCATCAGGGTGATCCGTATTACTGCCAGTGCGAGAAGACATCCCGCTTGTTGCGGGAGCGGCTCGGCTGGCCGAAGGAGAGCTGGCACACAACCTACCAGTCACGCTTTGGCAACGACGTCTGGCTGCAGCCCTATACGGACGAGACGGTGAAGCGACTGGCTCAATCGGGCGTCAAGAAGCTGCTGCTCATCGCCCCGGGATTCACCGCGGACTGCCTTGAGACCCTGGAGGAGCTCGAGGTCGAGAACCGCGAGATTTTCATGGAAAACGGCGGCGAGAAGTTCACCTACGTGCCGGCGCTTAACGCCAGCCCTGAGGGAATGCGCGTTATCGAGCACGTGGTGCGGCGGGAGTTGATGGGCTGGGTGTGACGCCTGGCCTGCTACTTTCCCAATTGATCTGAAACATGGACAGACGAGGCGGACCCCGTCACCCTCCGATCGTGCCCATATTTCTTGTGGGCGCGATTCAGACGGAGGTCCCCGATGTACAAGCACATCCTGATTGCGACCGATGGCTCCGAGCTTGCGGACAAGGGTGTTGAGCATGGGCTCGCGCTCGCAAGCGCGCTCGGCTCCAAGGTATCGGTCCTTACCGTTTCGGCGCCTCTGTCGTCGGAGGCGATCCAAGCCGCACTCGCTGGGGGCATCGAGGACCCCGTCGGCCGCTACGACCAGCAGATCGACACTCTTATGAAGGAGCGATTTGCCGCGATCGGAAAGCGCGCCGAAAAGCATGGCGTCGTGGTCGAGTATGTCCACGAAATTGACGAATCGCCCGCAGAAGCGATCGTCAGGTTCGCCAAGCTGCGGAACTGCGATCTCATCGTGATGGCCTCGCACGGCCGGCGAGGGGCGAAGCGCCTCCTTCTGGGCAGCCAAACTGCTGAGGTGGTAACGACGACCACTATCCCGGTCCTCGTGGTCCGTTAGCGGCAAATCTCCGTCGCGATGTAACTCGGACAATCGCTGCGCTTAGGCCAGTCCGGAACCGCTTATGCGAGCTCGCCACGGAGCAGCCGGGGGACCTCGCCAGAGAGACCGGCCGCTTCGGAGACGAACATCCTCTTCAGGGCGGGAAGGCGGTCGACGAGTGCTAGCCCAGCCTCCCGGGCGGAGCGCAGGAGCGTTATGTCATTTGAGAATAGCCGGTTGAGAGCATCGAACGTCGCCGCGGATACACCCGAGTCGAAGCGGCGCCACTGCTCGTAACGCTCTAACACGCTGGCATCGCCCGGCGTCAGGCCGATCCGGACTGCGTCGGCCACCGATTCCGTCAGCGCCGCGATATCCCGGAAAGCCAAGTTAAGGCCCTGTCCAGCGATGGGATGAACACCGTGGGCAGCGTCGCCAACAAGCGCAAAGCGGTGCGCCACGTATCGACGGGCGAGGTGCATCTCGAGTGGCCATGAGGCCCTTCCACTGGCGAGCTGCAATCGGCCGTACCGTCCGGCGAAACGCTTGTCGACCTCAGCCAGGAATGCCTCGTCGTCATAGGCCAGGATTTCGCGAGCGCGAGCGGCGTCCTCCGACCAAGTAATGCAGGAGCGATTGCCCTTGAGCGGCAGTATTGCGAATGGCCCTCCTGGCAGGAAATGCTGGATGGCTCGGCCCTTGTGCGGCAGCTCGTGCTCGACGTGCGTCACGATGCCGATCTGATCGTAGTTCCAGCCGACGCACTTGATCCCGGCCGCTTCACGCAGTCGCGATCGCCGCCCATCCGCGGCCACGAGGAGGCTCGTATCGATGCTCCGCCCGTCCGCCAGGTGGACGCGAAGGAAGGGATCGCCTTCTGTGAATCCAATCGCTTCCGCAGGTCTGAGGCGTTGAATGGTAGGCTCACCATCTGCAGCTCTCTCCAGCGCTGCCACCAGTGCTTCGTTCGGGACGATGGAGGAAGCCGGTTCGCCGTTTTCGAGCGTGTTGTCGTAGGTCAGCAGAACAGGCCGCACACCGGCTTCGAGGGGACTGTCGGTCAGCAGGATTTCGAGGACGTCTTGCGCCTGATCCTGGATCAATGGCCAAATGCCGAGCGCCTCGAGCAAATGGCGTGACCCGGCCGAAATCGCCGACGCGCGCAGATCGCGGTTGTCTGCGGGCGCGGCCAGCCGGTCGATGATCGTGATCGAAACCTCCGGACCGAGCGCCTTGGCTAGCGCCAACGCCAGGGTGAGGCCGGCATAGCTACCGCCGGAGATGACGATGTCGGATTTGTGATCCACCATCCTTGACCACCTTGGGCGACATGAGCGGCGATGTTAAGTTCCGCGCGCCACAGTCATTACAGCCGCCGACAACGAAGGTCCCATGCCCTCCAAAAAACCGACCTCAGCACTTGCTGAGCTTTTGTCCATACTGGACCTGGAGCAACTTGAACAGAACCTCTTCCGCGGCCAGAGCCCGCAGCAGGGCTGGCAGCGCGTGTACGGGGGGCAGGTCCTGGGCCAGGCGTTGGTTGCAGCGGTGCGTACGGTCTCAGAGCCGCGCATAGCCCACTCCATGCACGGCTACTTCCTGCTCGGCGGTGATCCCAACCACCCGATCATCTACGAGGTCGAACGCATTCGCGATGGCGGCAGCTTCACGACGCGCAGGGTCAAGGCCATCCAGCACGGCCGCGCCATCTTCACCATGAGCGTGTCGTTCCACAAGGAGGAGTCGGGGTTTGAGCACTACAGCCCCATGCCCGATGTTCCACCGCCCGAAGATCTGCCGAGCGAACAGCAACTTAAGGATCTGCTCGTCGAGAAGCTGCCGGACAACATGCGATCTTATTGGGAGCGCGAGCGCCCGATCGAGATGCGCCCGGTCGACATCTCTCGCTATGTCAAACGGGAGAAGGCTCGGCCGATCCAGTACGTTTGGATGCGCGCCAATGGCTCACTGCCGGATGATCCTAAGCTTCATCAGTGCGTGCTGGCTTACGCCTCCGATTTCACACTCCTCGACACGGCCCTGATCGCACACGGCAAGCTGCTGTTCGACAAGGACATCCAGCTCGCCAGCCTCGATCACGCCTTGTGGCTGCACCGGCCGTTCCGGGCGGATGACTGGCTGCTGTATGCGCAAGACAGCCCCTCCGCACATGGCGCCCGCGGCTTCTGCCGGGGCAGCGTCTATACCCGTGACGGCGTTCTGGTTGCCTCCGTCGCACAGGAAGGGCTCGTCCGCCAACGCAGCACAGCGTATGTGGTCAGCTGATGATCAAAATTGCGGCAATGCTCGATCTTTAGGCAATGCATCGCTGGCCGGATGATCGCCCCGATACTCCTGCGCGATAAAAAAGTCGCGATTTCATAGGCTTACCGGTGCGTTAAGCATCTGGCACGCGTCTTGACTCTGCTCGGGGAGAGTCGCTGCCCGGCGCGGGCGACGGCTCTCGCAGCCCGGATCTCCGGGCTCCTGAAACCAACCGAGAGGGTCGCCGACATGAAGCTCGTCTCCGCCATCATCAAGCCGTTCAAGCTGGAGGAGGTGCGGGCCGCCCTTACCGACCTCGGCTGCCAGGGCATGACCGTGACCGAGGTGAAGGGATACGGCCGTCAGAAGGGCCATACCGAGATCTATCGCGGCGCGGAGTACGCCGTGAGCTTCCTGCCGAAGCTGAAGATCGAGGTCGTCATTCCCGATGGCGAAGTCGATCGCGTCGTCGAAACCATCATGCGCACGGCTAAGACCGGCCAGATCGGCGACGGCAAAATCTTCATCCTGCCGGTCGAGCACGCAGTCCGCATCCGGACCGGGGAAACCGACGACAGCGCGATATGAGCCTGTGCCGGCCCCGCCAGCACCAATCCATCCAAAGTAAGAAGGGACTTTCTAACATGACATTCAAAATGCTTTTGCGCATTGCCGGGAGTGCCGCGGTGGCGGCGGCACTGTCAGCTTTGCCGGCGCTCGCGCAGGAGGCGGCTCCGGCTGCTGAGGCCGTGCCGGCACTCGACGCTGGCGACACGGCCTGGATGCTGACATCCACGGTCCTTGTTCTGATGATGACCATTCCCGGCCTGGCGCTCTTCTACGGCGGCATGGTGCGCAAGAAGAATGTGCTCGCCACGGTGATGCAGAGCTTCGCGACGGCCTGTCTTATGAGCGTTCTCTGGATGGTGATCGGCTACTCGATCGCGTTCGGCGATGGCGGTGCGCTCAACGCCTATGTCGGCGGGTTGGAGAAGATGTTTCTCGCCCACCTGACCAAGGACGCACTGTCGGGGACAATCCCCGAATCGGTTTTCATGACCTTTCAGATGACATTCGCCATCATCACGCCAGCACTCATTTGCGGTGCCGTCGCCGACAGAATGAAGTTTTCGAGCCTGCTGGTGTTCCTCGCCTTGTGGCTCGTTTTCGTCTACGCGCCCGTTTGCCATTGGGTGTGGGGCGGCGGCTTCCTCGGTGAGGACGGCGTGCTCGACTTCGCCGGCGGCACGGTCGTGCATATCAACTCTGGCGTTGCGGGCCTTGTTTGTGCGCTCGTCCTCGGGCGGCGCGTAGGCTACGGCACGGAGAACATGGCGCCGCACAATCTCGTGCTGACGGTAATCGGGGCGTCGCTGCTGTGGGTCGGCTGGTTTGGATTCAACGCCGGTTCAGCCGCTGCTGCCGACGGCGGAGCGGGCATGGCAATGGCTGTGACCCAGGTTGCTGCAGCCGCAGCCGCTCTCGCATGGATGTTTTCGGAGTGGATTGTGCACCGCAAGCCGAGCGTGCTCGGCATCGCATCGGGCGCGATCGCCGGCCTTGTTGCGATTACACCGGCGGCAGGATTTGTCGCGCCGATGGGGGGCCTCATAATCGGCATCGCTGCAGGCGTGCTCTGCTTCATCGCGTCGACGACGGTCAAGAGAGCGCTCGGCTACGACGATAGTCTCGACGTGTTCGGCATTCACGGCATAGGTGGCATCGTCGGCGCCATCCTGACCGGCGTATTTGCGGTCGAGGCGATCGGCGGCACGCCTGGACTTCTGGAAGGGAATGCTGCGCAGGTGCCACTACAGATCTACGGCATCATCGCAACCATCGTCTGGTGCGCCGTAGCCACCTTCATAATTCTCATGGTCGTCAAAGCCGTCATGAGGCTGCGCGTCGACAAGTCGGTCGAGATCGAGGGCCTCGACATCAATCTGCACGGCGAGGTCGTGCAGTAGCGCACTGCTGAGCAGCAGAGATTTCAGATTGTTCCCTAGACTGGACTGGCCCGGATTGCATCCGGGCCACTTTTTCACTTGTCATCGCCCACACGGAGGACGGGGCCACGGCGCAATGCGCACCGTGGTGCCAGGACGAAGCAGTTTGAGAATCCGCAATAGATGTGCGCGCCTGAAGGCGATGCAACCGGCAGTCGGCTTGTAACCGTCCCTGGCAACATGCATGAAGACGGCACTGCCCCTGCCCTGCACGCGCGGCCGCTCGTTATGATCGATAACGACGACGACGTCATATAGGTGGTCGTCGCGCCACATCCGTTCGGCGCTGGCCGGATAGGGGTGCTTGACGTGTCGGTTGTAGTTTCTGTCGCCGACCTCGTCGCACCAACCGTCATCGGGCCTTAGCGGCTGGAGGGGTAAATCGGTAGCTGGGCGCAGGAGACGATCTGGCCGGTAGAAGGCACGGCGAACGACGAAAGCACCAACCGGAGTGGCGCCGTCGCCTTCGCGCTTGATCGTGCGCCGACCGGATCGCCCCAAGGCGCACGGAAATCTCAGTCCGCCGATGCTCGCCCATCCTCGCGTGGAGCTCATGGACAGCGCGCGGATCTGCAGCTCGCTTCCAGCCGTCTGGTGAGGAATTTTACAGGGCAGCCGGGGCTTCACTCCGGACACTGTTTCGTCAGCCTCTCCAGTGATACATTCTTCACAACATCCTAACATCGGGGAGCGAAATCGAATGAGTGCAGCACGCAAGATTCTCATCGTCGATGACGACGAGGACCTTCGCGAGACCCTGCGCGACCAGCTTGCCCTTCACGACGAGTTCCAAGTCACCACGGTAGCTGACGCCGCAAGCGGCATGGAAGCCGTAAAGAACAGCCATTTCGACCTGATCATTCTCGACGTCGGGCTGCCTGACATGGATGGCCGTGAGGCCTGCAAAGCTCTGCGCAAGTCTGGCTTCAAGGCGCCGATCATCATGCTCACCGGCAATGCTTCGGACGCTGACACGATCTTGGGCCTCGATGCCGGCGCCAATGACTACGTCACGAAGCCTTTCAAGTTCGCCGTGCTCCTGGCGCGCATTCGGGCTCAGCTCCGTCAGCATGAGCAAAGTGAAGATGCCGTTTTCACGATCGGCAAGTACACCTTCAAGCCGGCCGCCAAGCTGCTCATCGACGAGAAGGGCTCCAAGATTCGCCTGACGGAGAAAGAAACCTCAATTCTCAAGTACCTCTACCGAGCTGGCGAGAAGGTCGTTACCCGCGACGTCCTGTTGCTGGAGGTCTGGGGCTACAACGCCAACGTGACGACACATACACTCGAAACGCACATATATCGGCTGCGGCAAAAGATCGAGCGCGATCCTTCGAAGGCCGAGCTGCTGGTCACCGAGACCGGCGGATACAAGCTGATTCCTTGACGATCCAGACAAGTTTTTGTGGTTGCAGGAGAAAGCTGACGGATGTGAGGCCGAATTGGCGCAACTCTCCGCAGCTTCTCCACCATTGCCCCACATCTCGCTTTACGAGAACCAGCGAATCACCTGTTCTCCACCTGCGATATTGCGACACCTGTTCCCGTGGATCGGGCCGGGCTCAACACAGCGCACGCTGCATGGGGAGAGCAGTTATGGCGATCGAATCGATTGTCGACGCGGTGCGGCAGATTGCTCTGTTTCAGGGCCTTCGTCCTTCTCAAGTGAGCGAGATCGTACGTCGCGCCGAGCGGGTGCTGTTCAAACCTGGAGACACCATTATCCGGGAAGGTGAGACTGGGGATGCAGCTTACCTGATTGTTTCTGGAAGCGCGGTTCGCACAGCGGGGCCGGTCAACTCTCAACCAGAGGAGCTGGAAGCCGGCACCCTTATCGGTGAAATGGCAATGCTCGTGGAGACGGAGTTCTCATCGACCGTCACGTGCCGGGAGCGGGTCAAAGCTCTGAAGATCACGCGTAGCGGCCTCCTCGAGCAGATGAGCTTGGACCCTTCTCTGGCTGATCATATCCTGGAGAAGCTGGCTGAGCGGTTGAGACAGCTTGCCAACCAGCTAAGGCAGATCGAAAAGATTCTCGGGTCTTCCAACGAGCAAGAGCGGCGTCCGCCACCCGCCTTTCGCCTCCTCTCTTTCGATCCGTCTGCTGAACACGTTCACACCGGGTGATAAGACAGTGAAGCGCGGGCCGATGTGGGAGCCCGCGCCTGCAGCTTGAGAGATGGTGCCAACGGAATCCGCGCAATTTAGGCGGTAGTGGCCTTCCGGTTCTGTCGGTTGTTGATCAGGTCATCAACCACGGCCGGATCGGCGAGAGTGGATGTATCGCCGAGAGAGCCAAAATCATCCTCCGCGATCTTGCGCAGAATGCGGCGCATGATTTTGCCTGAGCGCGTTTTCGGCAGGCCCGCTGCAAACTGGATTCGATCCGGAGTGGCAATGGGTCCGATTTCTTTGCGCACGTGAGCGATCAGCTCATTTCTCAACTCATCAGAGCCTTGCTCACCCGCCATCAGAGTGATGTAGCAATAGATGCCTTGTCCCTTGACTGGATGGGGGTAACCCACCACCGCGGCTTCGGAAACTTTAGGATGGGCGACAAGCGCTGACTCGATCTCGGCCGTGCCCATGCGGTGCCCGGAGACGTTCAAAACGTCATCGACGCGACCGGTTATCCAATAGTAACCGTCCTCGTCGCGCCGGCACCCGTCGCCGGTGAAATACTTGCCTTTGTAGGTCGAAAAATAAGTCTCGATGAATCGCTTGTGATCCCCGTACACGGTCCGCATCTGGCCGGGCCAGGAATCGATGATGCAGAGATTTCCCTCACCGACTCCTTCCACGACGTTGCCGTCATTGTCGACGATTTGCGGCTTCACCCCGAACAACGGACGGGTTGCGGAACCTGGCTTTAAGTCGGTGGCGCCGGGCAGCGGAGCAATCAGAATGCCGCCGGTTTCCGTTTGCCACCAAGTGTCGATCACCGGGCAGCGCTGCTCTCCGACTACATTATAATACCAGGTCCAAGCCTCGGGGTTTATGGGCTCTCCCACGGTACCGAGCAGGCGGAGCGATTTCCGCGAAGTCTTCTTCACGAAACCATCGCCAGCGCCCATCAAAGCTCGAATGGCCGTCGGCGCCGTATAGAAGATGTTGACGTTGTGCTTGTCGACAACATTCCAAAAGCGCGAGGCATCCGGATAGTTGGGAACGCCTTCAAACATCAGGGTCGTCGCGCCATTCGCAAGCGGACCATAAATGATATAGCTGTGGCCGGTGACCCAGCCGACATCAGCCGTGCACCAGTAGATCTCGCCCTCGCGGTAATCGAACACATATTGGTGCGTCATGGCCGCGAAAACGAGATAGCCGCCGGTGGTGTGCAGAACGCCTTTTGGTTTTCCGGTTGATCCCGATGTGTACAAGATGAAGAGCGGATCCTCCGCGTTCATCTCCTCGGGCTTGCAGTGGGTGTTCGCGATCGCAACTTCATCATGGTACCAGAGATCACGCCCAGTGACCCAGTCTATCGGCGCCCCCGTCCGGCGCACCACCAGCACGTGCCGCACTTTTGCGCCAGACTTTTCCGCGATGGCAATGGCCTTGTCCGTATTCTCTTTCAAGGGAATGGGACGGCCACCGCGCACGCCTTGGTCCGCAGTGATGACGAAATCGGATTCGCAATCGAGAATGCGTCCCGCCAGGGAGTCTGGTGAAAAGCCGCCAAACACCACCGAGTGAACTGCCCCTATGCGAGCGCAGGCCAGCATGGCGTAGGCCGTTTCCGGGATCATCGGCATATAAATCGTAACCCGGTCGCCTTTCTTGACCCCGCGTGCCTTCAAAGCATTGGCGAGCCGGCATACGTTCTCGTAAAGCTCGCGATAGGTGATCTTCTTATCTTCAGCAGGATTGTCACCTTCCCAAAGAATGGCCGTTTGATCCGCCCGCGTTTCTAAATGGCGGTCGATACAGTTATAAGCGACGTTCGTGACGCCATCTTCGAACCACTTGATCAAAACATCTCCGTCGAAAGACGTGTTCTTGACCTTGGTGTATGGCTTAAACCAATGAATTCTCCGGCCGTGCTGTCCCCAGAACTCGTCCGGGTTCTCTATGCTGGCCCGATACCAAGCTTCGTAGGTCTCGGCGTCGATATGCGCACCTTCACGCCATTCTGGCTTAACACGATGGATAGAAGACCGGCTCATCGGATCCACTCCCACGAATTCAGTGTTCCAGCACGTTTCAGATTGCGAGGTACTCGTCTCGAAGATCTGGGTTATCCAGCAGCTCCTTCGCGCTTCCCGTGAAAACCACCTCGCCCGAGTCCAGGATGACCGCGCGATTGGCCAGCTTTAGGGCAGCAACCGCATTCTGCTCGACGATGATCGTGGTAATCCCAAGGGCTTTGATGCCGTTCAGAATTTGCTCGATTTCCTGAACAATGACCGGGGCGAGACCTTCATAAGGCTCGTCGAGCAGGAGGAGCTTCACCTCGCGGGCGAGGGCGCGCGCGACCGCCAGCATTTGCTGCTCACCGCCTGAAAGCGTCACAGCTTCCTGCGTGCGTCGTTCGGCGAGGCGTGGAAAATGCGAGTAGATCTTTTCGAGTTCCCAACCGTGCCCTGGTGCAACCTGGGCTAAGATGAGGTTCTCTTCGACAGTCATGCCAGGGATGATGCGGCGGTCCTCGGGGACGAGCTGGATACCGGCCTGGGCCGCCTTGAACGACTTCAGTGTGTGAATAGGCTTTCCATCGAGCCAGATTTCGCCCGTTTTCAGCTCCGGCTCAATGGTGCGGGCTATGGTACGCAAGGTCGATGTCTTACCAGCCCCGTTGCGACCCAGGAGGGCAAGGATATCGCCTTTGTCGAGCTCTAGCGACACGCCTTGGACGACGTAGCTCTCACCATAATAGGAGTGGATATCCTTGACGGAAAAGAATGGCGCGCTCGCGCTGGGTGCTCCAACGTCGGATTTCGGCCGTTCCAGAACATCCGTCGTCATATCACAGCACTCCCCAGATAAGCTTCCCTGACACGCGGATCCTCTTTGACTTCATCGGGCTTTCCCGAAGCGATGATGCGTCCTTGAGCCAAAACTGTGATGCGGTCAGCCAAGGAGAAGACGACGTTCATATCGTGCTCGATGATCACTTTGGTCGCGCCCCTTGACTTGATCTTTTTCAAGAGGTCGATCGTCTTGTTCGTGTCATGGCGGGACATGCCTGCAGTGGGCTCGTCAAGGAGCAACAGTCGCGGCTTCTGGATCAAGCACATGGCCAGCTCCAGGCGCCGCTTGTCACCTCTCGAGAGGGCTCCGGCGTGACCATCGCGCCTGTCATAAAGCCCGACGTCATTCAGTATGGCTTCGGCTTCCTCGCAGATCTCCCGCTCTCTCTCGACACTTCGGAACATGTTCACCCGAAATGCACCATCGCGACGGGCAAATGCCGCGGCCATCACGTTGTGGAGGACTTTTAAATCCGGAAAAATCTGCGGTGTCTGGAAAACGCGCGAGATGCCGAGCTGATTGATCTCGTGCGGAGCCTTGCCAGTCACCACAGTGCCATCGAAGACGACAGCCCCACTCGTCGGCGGGATCTGTCCTATGATGACGTTGAGAAGGGTCGATTTTCCGGCACCATTCGGGCCGATGATCGCGTGAGTTTCACCCTCCTGGACTTGAAGATCGATGTCGGAAAGCGCCTTCAAGCCCCCAAAGTTCTTCTTGACGTCGGCAACATGCAAAACTGCGTTGTCAGCACTCTGGGCCATTTCACGCCTCCCTTATTCCGCTGGCTGTGTTTCAAGAGAGTGTGCAGGCTTAGGCTGCCGATTTCGCCAGTAGCGGACTAATCGCTGCGTGCCCTCGACGATGCCACCGGGCAAGAAGACAACGACCAGAACGAACATCAAGCCAAGAGTGAGATGCCAGCCTTCACCGACGAACTTCGACACAACTGCAACGACCGCGTTCTCGAGCCCGTCAGGCAGAAACGAGAAGAAGTTGTGCAGCATCTTCTCGTTCATAGCCGAGAAAATGTTCTCAGCGTATTTGATCAGCCAGGCACCGAGAATGGGACCGAAGAGGGTGCCAACTCCGCCCAGGATGGTCATAAGCACGACGTTTCCGGACTCAGTCCACTGCATGCGCTCTGTGCCGGCTATGGGATCCGTCACGGATAGAAGGGCACCGGCCAAACCGGCAAACATGCCGGATATGACAAAGGCAGCGAGCGTATAAGGACGCGTGTCAAAACCGGTGTACTTCATTCGTGTTTGATTGGAGCGAATGCCTCTCAGCGCGAGACCGAACGGCGATGAAAAAATCTTTTGCGAAAGGTAGAAGGAAAGAATGAGGAACGCTGCGCAAATGTAGAATCCCGTATAGGCCGTCACAGTCATGCCGAGGAACCGCGGCAAGGGAAGCCCCGCGCCAGTAGACGCAGTCCCGAACAGCGCGTCAAGGATACGAGGATCGTTCTGAGCCAGCAGCAAGCCTGTTTCACCGTAGGTGATAGGGGTGAGCACTGAATAGGCTAGGCTGTAGCACATCTGCGCAAACGCGAGCGTCAGAATGGAGAAGTAAATGCCCGAACGCCTAAGCGAGAAATAACCGATGACGAGGGAGAACAATCCCGCCGTGATCACCGCGAAGATGATTGCCGGTATGATGTTCATGGTCAGAAGCTTGAAAGACCAGACCGCTGCGTACGAGCCCACTCCCAGGAATGCGGCATGCCCGAAGCTGAGATATCCGGTCAGCCCAAATAGGATGTTGAAGCCGAGTGCGAAAATTCCATAGATCGCGAAGCTCTGCATCAAGCCTGGGTAGGCTGCGCCGAACGGTATGAGCCATATAGGCATCGTCAGCACGACAACGGCGAAGATGCCCAGTTGAATGAGTTCCTTGCGTGACAGCGCGAACATCATCGCCTCAATTCTCCATAACGCCACGACGTCCCATAAGGCCGCGCGGACGAGTCAGTAGGACGACAACCGCAATGAGATAGATGATCACCTGATCGATGCCGGGGATGAGCGACTTAACCTCTGTCATGGAGGCAAAGGATTGCAGAATTCCCAGAAGGAAGCCCGCAAGAACGGCTCCGGGCAAGGAGCCCATGCCGCCAACAACGACCACGACAAAGCTCAGCACGAGGAAATCCATGCCGATGTGGTAGTGGGGCGGCAAGAGAGGCGTGTACATCGCGCCCGCCACACCAGCGACAATGGCGGCCAACCCGAACACAATCGTGAAGCGCCGGTCGATATCTATCCCAAGGAGGCCAACAGTTTCGCGATCCGCCATGCCGGCTCTCACCACCATGCCAAACGTGGTGAAGTGGAGGAAGGCAAACACGCCGCCAATGACTGCTAGAGAAAAGAGCAAGTAAACCAATCGCCACCAGGGGTAGGTGAGCGTGTTCGGCGCCATGCCAATCCAAGAGCCGATATCTGCAGCACCGCGCAGGGATCCCGGAATTGGCTGGGGAATTGGATTTGCGCCGAAAAAGCTCTTGACGATCTCTTGGAGCACGATCGCCAAGCCAAAGGTTACGAGAATCTGCTCAGCGTGCGTCCGTCGGTAGAAATGCTTGATCAGGCCGCGCTCCATGGCGACGCCGATCGCGAGCATCACGGGAATCGCGAGCAAGATCGAAACCGGGACGGAGTAGTCGACCAGGAAAGCGCCAAAATCGCCAAGCCAATCCTGAACGAGAGGCGTGCGCACCTCGACAGGCTTGCCCCATGGGGACAGCTTGGTGGGATCGACCGTAACTGTTTCGATCGTAATCAAGTATCGGAATGTCACTGCGCAGAAGCAGCCCAGCATGAACAGGGCGCCGTGCGCAAAGTTGACAACTCCGAGAGTGCCGAAGACGAGCGTCAGGCCGAGTGCAATGAGCGCATATGCGCCGCCCTTATCCAGCCCGTTAAGGAGCTGGGCGAGAAACGCTTCCATGGTGTTCCCCAAAAAGAGGATCAGTAATGGGCCAATCGAATAGAGAAGTTTCACCCGGTCCGGCAGACCGGGCCGGGTGAGTCTCTTGTCAGCACTGATTCGGCTCGTATGGTCCGAGCTCACCACCGAACATATTCGGATCGTAAGTGACCTCTTCGCGCGAGGTTTTGCCGATGACGTTCAGCACGTCGAACCGGCTGGTCGGGTTCTCGTTGCCCTTCACGACCAGCACCTCCTTGAAGCACTGGTGGTCCTCGGCGCGATACAGGGTCGGACCATTGCCCATCCCGTCGAATTCAAACCCTTCGAGAGCCTTGATGACCTCGGGCGGATAGAATGTTCCGGCACGTTCGACCGCGTCGGCGTAAAGAATGGCCTGCACGTAGCCTGTGTGGGATGACTGTGACGGTGGTGCGCCGTACTCTTCACCGTAGGATTTCGTGAAGGCCTTCGTTGCCTCGTCTTCAAGTGCCCAATGCCAGTTCGAGGTGCCGATAATGCCCTTTACCGCCTCGCCGGCGCCAACGGCCATCAGCTCCGAGAACATGGGAACGACAATCTCGAAGTTCTTCCCATTCACTACGCGGTCCCGGAGGCCGAATTGCACCGCCTGGGGCAGCGAGTTGACCATGTCATGGCCGTAGTGGTTGAGGATTAGAACGTCCGCGCCCGAGTTGAGAACTGGCGTCAAGTACTGGGAATAGTCGCCAAGGCCAAGCGGTGTGCGCACGGTAGCAACGGTCTCCCACCCAAGTGCTTCCGTTGCATTCTTAATGGACTCTTCTTGCGTCCAGCCCCAGGTATAGTCAGCGGTCAAATGGTAAGCGCGGCGATCGGTGCCATACTCTTTGGCGAGGAATGGCGCGATCGCGACGCCGGACTGGTAAGCGTTGAAGAAATGGCGGAAGCCGTAACGGCGCTTGTCCTTCCCGGTGGTATCGTTGGAGTGCGTGAGCCCAGCCATGTAGATAATGCCTTTTTCCTGGCACAGGCTCTGAGTAGCGATTGCAACGCCGGACGTGACGCAGCCGCTCACCATGATGACCTTATCGCGCTCGATCATGCGGCGCGCACTCTCGCGGGCTGCGTCAGTGTTGGTCTGAGTGTCGCCGGTTACGTACTCGACCTTCTTGCCCAGGATGCCGTTGCCTTTGAGCGCCCTCGGCTTCATCGTGTTCAGCATTCCGCCGTCGCCCTCACCATTGATGTGCTTGACGGCGAGCTGGTAGCCCTTGAGCTGATCTAGCCCTTCTTCCGCATAAGAACCTGTTTGGGGAACATTAAAGCCGAATAGGGCGGTATTGCCCGTCGGCGCATTGCAGTACTTCTCGGCCCAGGCAGTCCTGCTGAAGATGTAGGGAGCGCCGGTGAATGCCGCCACGCCAGCGGCTCCTTTCAACACACCGCGCCTGCTGATTGTCGACTTGGACATTCGCTTCCTCCTTGAGCGCAGATTTGCTGCTTTTCCTCCGGCAGCAGTGTTGCTCAGGAAGAAAAAAACTCAATAGAGACTTGAATGGACTAAAGTTTTTTGTAAACTGAAGCCGTTTTGTAAAGTAAAACCTGTCAAAGATTGACAGTGGCCGCGTGGAGATCGGGGGAAAAATGCGGGCGCCTATCGGGATTCAGATTCGGCGAAGGCGGCTGGCGCTCAAAATATCTCAGGCCGACCTTGCGCGCGCGGTTGGAGTGTCTCCGAGTTATCTGAACCTTATCGAGAACAACAAACGTGTCGTGGGAGGGCGATTGCTCCTTAGAATCGCGGAGCGATTGAACTTGGATATCGATCGCCTCTCCGGAGACGCAGAGCAGCGAACTATCCAGGCAATTGAAGAGCTTGTAGCCGATCCTGTTCTGGCGGGCATTGAGCTCGATACGACGAGCATTCGCGACTTGGTGGCCCGCCATCCAGAAGCAGCCGTCGCTCTGACACGTCTGCATCGTGCCTATATCGATGCGACCATTACCGTGGAGGCTTACGCAAACAGGCTGAAATCCGATCCGATTCTTTCCGATATGCTGCATCAAGTCCTAAATCGGATCGCAGGCATACGGTCAAGCGCCGAGATATTGTCGTCGATCCCCGAACTTACAGGCGCGGAACGAGAACGCTTTCTGAAGACGATCAATGGGGAGGCGGAGAACCTCACCGGCGTCCTGAAACAGCTCGTATCGTACTTTGATCAGAGTGCCTCCCAGCACAAAGCCATCTCTCCTCTCAGAGAGCTGGAGGATGCAATAATCGCTGCGAATAATCATTTTCCGAGGCTTGAGGATTTGGCATCGGAACTCAGGACCGATATCGCACAGAAAGACGCGTTGTCCGAAGAAGCGTTGGTTAGAGCTCTGAAGACGCAGTTTGGCATCGAGTGCCGCATCGGAGGAATGTTCTCCGGCAGACATAGATACGACGCCGACACGAAAACGCTTCTCTTTGATCTTTCGACGACTCCTTCGACGCGACGGTTTCAAATGTGCCGGATCTATGCCCAGCACGCGGCGGAGGAAGTTCTTGAGGAAGAAGTTGCGCGTTTGGGGCTAGGGGCGGACGAATCCATCCGGCTAGCGCGAGGGGCAATGTCATCCTATGTCGCAGGGGCCATGTTGATGCCATACGAGAGGCTCCTGGGGGATGCCGAAAAATGGCAGTATGACATCGATTTGCTCAGCCACATTTATGAAGCGAGCTTTGAGCAGGTGGCCCATAGGCTCGTCACTTTGCGCAGGAAGGGGGCAGAAGGTCTGCCATTCGGGTTCCTCAGAGCCGACGCGTCCGGCCGGTTGACGAAACGGTTTCCGCTGCCAGGTCTTACCCTTCCCGCCGTTGGGCATGGCTGCCCACTATGGCCGATCTACACTGCCGCGGGAACCGGCCAAGTGGTCAGGCAAATCGGTGAGTTTCCCAACGGCTCGCGTTATTTGCTTATCGCTAAGAGCGTGGAGAAGCAGGTTTCTGGCTATCAGCAGCAGCCAGTTCGTTTCACGATTATGCTCGCCTGTGATGTGCTCCACGCCGATCGAACGATTTACGGCCGAGGTTTGGATTTACATCATTCTGCTAATCGAGTCTTGGTTGGCCCATCCTGCCCACTCTGCATTCGCGAGAGCTGCGATCATCGGCAAGAAGCCACGCGGACGGCGGCGGTATGAGCGATCGATCGGCTAAGCTGTCTCTGTAGCCCGCTCATCCAGAAGCTCGATCTTGGTCAGAGGCAAGGTGATCCGGAAGCAGGCTCCGGACAGCCTTCCGTCGACAAGCTCAAGACGTCCATTCAGCTTCTTTACGATGTTGTAGCTGATGTTCAGTCCAAGACCCAGGCCGGACGTGGGGCTTGAGGCGTCATCGGGGTTAGCCCGGACAAACTTGTCGAAAATATTTTTGCGGTATTGCTTTGGTATGCCGGGGCCGTTGTCGCAAATTTCCACAACGTAAGTTTCTTTGGTTGTCCAAGACGTTATCTCGACGCGGGGCTGTGGGTGGTCGTTGTGAGCTATGGCGTTTGCAATGATGTTAATGAAGACCTGCGAGAGACGATCGGCATTCGCGAAAACAGGCCCCTTCTTTGCACGAGAGACGCTTTCGACCTTTACGGATTTCTGCCGCGCGAGCGCTTCGCAGATCGCGATCGCCCGATCCAGAACGTCCTCCGCGTCTATGGGGCTATTGACCCAGTCACTCTCGCCATGCTCGAGTGCGCTGAGGTCAAGAATTTCGTCGAGAAGCTTGGTTAATCTAACGCTTTCCTGATGGATGATCGACACGAAGCGCTTCCGCTGATCGGGGCTGAGGCCGTCATCTGAGAGGAGAATTTCGGAGAACGACCGAATGGACGTCATGGGGGTGCGCACCTCATGACTGACTTGCGACAAGAAATCGTCCTTTTGCCGGTGAAGCTCCTCCAAGAGCGTGTTTGCTTCCCGCAGTTGTTGCGCGATCGAGCGTAGCTCAAGTGATTTCTGCTCTAGCTCATGGGAGTACTCGATCACCTGCTGCGTTTCGTCAGCAATGCGCATCATCTCTTCGAGAGATATCGAATCTCCTGCTACAACTTTTGACAACAGGACGTGGGCCGAAGCGGCGCCAATGGAGCTGGCCATCTCGCGCTCGAGCTTCGTTATGAACTCAGACGAGACACCCAGGCGCGACGCCGCTTCTCCCCTGGGAATATCCGATGACTCGAAGAGAGCCTTGGCGCGCTCCCAGCCAAGGACGCGCTCAGCGACAAAGAAGAGCTCGTCTGTCGTCGCAGAGCCGCGAAGGATATGTGGCTGCGCGCTAGGATGGCGCCTGAAGATGTCGACGAAAAGCGTGGACTGGATTCTCTCCAAGGCGCTTTGGTTTGTCGCGAGGGAAACGCAGACCAAGGTCACAGTGTTGATCAGGAAGGTCCAGAAAACCGAGTGAACGAGTGGATCGACACCCTCCATGCCGAAGAGCGCCTGGGGGCGCAACATGGTGATCCCCCATGGCCCCTCGGCCACAAGCTGACGGACGAGTGGACTGGACGACTCGAAGCTCGGCAGAAACATCGTCCAGGCCCAGATCACAAATCCGACGAGTATGCCGCTCATTGCCCCGTGCACGGTGGCGTGACGCCAGTAAAGGGCCGCCAGCATAGCCGGCAGAAATTGGGCAACACCGGCAAATGAAATCAGGCCGATGGGGGCCAAGGCATCGGATTCGCCAGCCATCCAGAAATAGGCGAACCCGAGAAAAAGCATGACGGCGATCGAGACCCGTCTGCTGCGCAGGAGAAATCGTGCGATACCATGCTCTTCCGCTGCCTCCAGGTTGGCTGAACGCCGCAGAGCAATGGGCATGATCACGTGGTTCGACACCATGATGGATAAGGCGATCGACGCCACAATGATCATGGAGGTGGCGCTCGAGAAGCCGCCGATGAACGCGAATAGGGCAAGCCACTCGTTCCCGGCCGACATCGGCAAGGTGAGTATAAACATGTCGGGGTTGGAGCTCGGCGGCTGTGTTGCCAGGCCGTAGAGGGCGATCGGGAAGGTGAATACGCTCATCAAGAACAGGTATGTTGGGAATGCCCAGCCGGCGGTCCGTAAGTGCTCCTCATTGGAGTTTTCTACGACTGTGATTTGGAACTGGCGGGGAAGACAGATGACCGCCGTCGAGGCCAGGAAGAGGATCGCAACCCACCGGCTGCCGAATGCCGCCTTCTCGTGAATTTCTACGCCCGCCTCGAGTGCCAGCGCATAGACATTCCCAAAGCCGCCGCCCAATCCAAAAACGACGAATATCCCAACCGTAATGAAGGCAATGAGCTTTACAGCAGCTTCGAACGCGATCGCGGCGACCACCCCGTGGTGCTGCTCCCGCGCGTCGACATTTCGCGTGCCGAACAAGATGGTGAAAATGGCCATGACAGCGGCAATGCCAAACGCCAATCGGACCTCATCCAGCCCTGCGAGATGGCTGCCGTTCGACCCTGTGGCATTGGAAACGGCTTGAATGGAGCTGGTGATCGCCTTCAGCTGCAGTGCGATATATGGCGTCACGCTGACGACAGCGATGAATGTGACGAGAACAGCAAGCCTGTTGGATTTTCCAAACCGGGACGATAGCAGGTCCGCTACGCTGGTGATCCGTTGAGAGTGACTGATGCGCACTAGCTTGCGCAGAATAAACCACCAACCGACGAAGACGAGTGTCGGCCCCAGATAGATGGCGAGAAATTCTAGGCCATCGCGCGCGGCCGTTCCAACGGCGCCAAAGAAAGTCCAGCTCGTGCAATAAACCGAGATGGACAATGTGTAAACGAAGGGGGAACTCAAGAATCGCGACTTGCCCCGTTTCGCGCGCGCGTCAGACAGATAAGCGAGGATGAAAAGGAGACCGACGTAAGCGAATGCCGTCAGGATGACAAAGTCTGGCGAAAGCATTACCCGCCATTCCCTTCGGATCTTCTCTCAGGAGCCGGAGATTGGTCTTCTACTGGCACACTTTCCGGCGCTTTCGGCATTCTCAACGAGATGATGACCGAGCAGCCGATCAGCAGCAGCCATACAACGAACAAATAGAGGACCTCCAGGGGCACGCCAAACAGCAGTGTTCGGGTATTGAAAAGGTTGATGAGCGGTGGAAGGAGGAGAAGGGCGCCGATAGCCTGGATGACAAGCACGGCCTCTGCCCGTCTACGCACATCCTCTTCCCTCGCGGGCCGAGGCTTCGCCATGGCTGACCTCGTCAGGTGTTACCGAGAAGGCGACGAACTTCGCGGAGCACTTCCTCGTTCGAGTAAGGTTTGGTGACGAAGCTGTCTGCCTTCAGCTCGAGGGCAAGCTGGCGGTCATGCTGCTGGCCCCTCGCGGTGAGAACCAGCACGGGAATGTGCTTGAGGACAGGGTCGGCACGAATCGTCTTGAGGACGTCCAGGCCGCTGCGCTTTGGCAGCATGATATCGAGTAACAGCAGGCGAGGCTGAAGTCGCCGTAGGGCCTCAAGAGCGGCCTCGCCGTCTCTGACGGAATCCACCGTCCAGCCGCTGCGCTCGAGGATGAAATTCAACGATTCGAGTATGGCAGGCTCGTCCTCTGCTACAAGGATGTCCACCATATCTCCGCTCCTCCCACCCGCGAGCTACCGAGCGCTCGCGATCGAGTTTGTTCTTATCGGTCAGCTGCAGCGTACGACTGTGACCGGACAGCAACAGCTGAAGTGAACCTAGATCCGCCGGCAGGGTTACTGCTGCAGGGGTGCAACATGGTAGGTGCGACAGGGCTCAGGAGCAAGCGGGAGAGAGCCGCTTAGTTCCTGGAGGCGCGGGGTGATCACCGTCGTCCTTGCGGATGATGGGTGTCCAGGCAGGGTGCTTGGGGAAGTGGGAACTCCAGCAGGTCTTGGGCTCACGAGCTCATGCGGCCGCAATTCTCATAGACATGCTTCCAGCTTTTCGATCGCTGAGACGAAGCCCTCCGTCGTTTCCGTTGTCGGGCTTGGAGGGGAAGCAGCTTCACGTTGGCGGCTGCGATATTTCACCTCCCGCGTGCCGAACATGTCGAGATCGAACGGGCAGCGGTCTTCGCCGATCTCCTGCTCGACGAGCGCATGGAGCTTGGCAAGCATATGCTCAATCAGCGTCGGGTCGTGTCGCGGGGAATCGGGATGAGCGATGTTGTCAAGCTCGCCAGGATCGTTCACGAGGTCGTACAGGGCGACATCGCTCGTTGCGAGGAGTTCGGCGAGTTTGGACGGATTTCCGTATTCCTCCGGGCTGAACCAGCGCACCAGTTTGTACCGGCCATCTACGATGCAGCGGAAAAAGTTGCGCTTCGTGAAGTCAGGTGCTCCGTATCTGAGCCCCACATGTCTTAATTTTTCCGGCTTGCGGCCGGCGTCCTCGGCAAACTCCAGGCTCATATCGCTGAGCTCCTTCAGCGCGCCTGTGAGGCTCCAGTCCGTATCCAGCATATTGAGCGCATCCCAACAAATGAGCGCTCCATCGCCGGGCACGTTGACGCTGCCGCGCGGCCCGGCTTCGGCGGGATTGGTGATTACGCCTTTGAGACTGCGCCCCTTGAGGTGTGGATAGCGTTCGCGGATCTCTTCTTCGCTAAGACCTGCGAAGGCCAGGAGCGTAGGCGCGAGGTCCAAATGCGAGCCGACGGCCGCGGTGCGCTTCCCCTGAGGTCCACCTGGCGCGCAAACGGTCAGATTGACGACGCAAGCTTCGTCGAACGGGATGCCGCCCTTCTGTGTCATGCGGTGGGCGCCGTTCATCTCGCCGTGGTCCCCCGTGAAAATCACCACGGTGTTCTGCCAAAGATCCAGGCGGTCGAGTGCTTCTATGATCCGGCAGAACTCCATGTCGACCAGGCGCATGCAGTTGACGAGATAATTCCGGTGTTTGAGCCAGAGGTCCATTCGGTCATCCGGTATGCGCCCATAATTAAGATCAAGATGCCGTTTGTAATGGCGCACACCGGGGGGCTGACGCTCGTAATCGTCAGCAAAATTGGCGGGCATTGAGATGTCCCACTTTTTCTCAAACCAGCCAAGCTGCTGCACGGTTGTCATGAGACCGGCGAACGGGCTGTTTGGATGTGGCTCCTGGATCGGGTCGGTCTGAAGAAACATGATGTCGTGTGGATTGACGAGGCTGCACACCAGAAGCCAAGGTTGGTCGAGTGTCGGCGCCTTGTGCTCCAGCCAGTCCACCACCTCGAAGGTTGCGGTATTGTCCAGCATGACGCCTTCGAGCGGCGCTCCGTACATCTCGCCCCACTGCTGGTAATCCGAAAAACCGTAGCGTTCGAGCGCATCCTCGCGTTTCGGCACAGCAGACACGTGCCACTTGCCCTTGAATGCCGTGTAGTAGCCCTGCTCCCGCAACAGGTGGCCGATCGTCGGGATAGCGCTCGATAGCTCGCCGCTCCATGCAAAGTTGGTGTTGTCCCAAAGGCCGGTATGTATCGCGTGGACGCCGGTCCACATAGTCGCGCGTGATGGCGTGCACATTGGTGTTGTGCAGTAATGGCGATCGAAGCTGACACCCTGTGCTTCCAGGCGCTCCATCGCTGGAAAGCGGACGGCCTCGGGAACTTCCATGTGGGCCTGCCACTGGTCCTTGCACAAAATGAGGAAGTTTGGTCGATCGTGTCGCTTTCCAACCTTGGTCTCGGCCATGGAACTGATCTCCAGACGCGGCTGTCAGCCTCTCCCGGTTAGCTTCGAATCGTACAGATCCCAAACCCGCGCCTCGGCATTTTTTTCCAGATGCCGGGCGATCGGAAATAGAACGGCCATGCCGATGAGGGCTGTTACGACGACCATGGACAGGGTGCCGAGCTCATCTATGCTTTGCGTGGCGACGATGGTAGCCGCCGCAATGTTGCGCTGGGCGGTTCCGAGGCCCATAACCCCGCGATCGTCCCCCACGAGAAAACCTATCGCGAATGCGCCGGCGACCAATAATGTCGCCGCCAGAATCGCGCCCGTTCCGAACAGAGCGATGATTTGCGGCAAGTTGAGAATGAAAGTGAAGAAGACCAGTACGATAAGTGCAACCGTTGCAATGGCGCCCATCATCGGCTGAAGGCGCAGCGCAGAGCGCGGCAGCCATGCCCTTGCGAGCAGCCCTAGCATCAATGGCAGGAGCATGGATATCAGAAGCGGAATGGCGATCGCTGTTACCGTCACCGTAACATTGGGGAGAACCAGCGGTGCCACTAACGGCAAGTAGAGCACAGTGCTGGGAAGCAGCAGCACCAACAGGGTGCCTGCGGTGCCAACGTCCTGACCGGCGACTTCCGACAGCTTGATCACGAACGGCGCACCTGCCGCCATGCCCAACAGCATGAGACCAGTGCGAAGAGGCGGGTCCAGAGCCAAAAGGTGGGCAATTGCGCAGGCCAGGAGCGGAACCAGAACGAAGTTCGCGATCAGAGCGCGTGCTATCCGGTTGCCGTTGCCCAGCCTGCCAATGAGCTCTTGGACCGTGGTGCCGAGCCCGACCGAAAGCATGCTAGCCGCGCTGAAAACCAGAGCTGCAGCATCCAGCAGGCCGAGCAACATTCGTAAACCATGCAATGCGTACCGGAATATTTATCGAAACGTGCCGGCACTTTGCACGTTCCTCCGGCAGCAATCGGCACAAGGCAGGCGGAAGGGCAGCATAAGCAAGGGCCAACCTAAGTCGGCATATGTGTTTGGGAGAATGGAGAGGAGGAGCCGATGACGCGGTACAAGGTTGGCTATATTATCGGCAGTCTCGCCAAGGATTCCATCAACCGGAGGCTCGCTATGGCTCTGGTTAAGCTTGCGCCAGAGCGGTTGGAATTTTCGGAAATCTCGTTCAAAGATCTACCGCTTTACAGCTACGACTATGACGATAATTACCCCGAGGTTGCGCGGCAGTTCAAACAAGCGATTGAGCGCTCGGACGCCATCTTGTTCGTCACCCCGGAGTACAATCGATCAATCCCCGGCGCACTCAAGAATGCAATTGACTGGGCCACCCGGCCTTATGGCTCAAATTCCTTTACCCATAAGCCATCAGCCGTGATTGGGACATCACCTGGGGCAATTGGCACTGCCCTCGCGCAGGAGGACCTGCGCGCGATTCTCAATTACTGCAATTCGCCCCAGATGACGGCGCCCGAGGCATATATTCAGTTCAAGCCTGACCTCGTCACAGGCAATGGCGATATCACCGTCGCATCGACCAAGGAATTCCTACGCACTTTCATGCTGGAGTTCGATGCGTTCATTGAGAGGGTCCTTTCGGTACCCCCGCGCGAATCATAAGTGGACGCGCTAATCATTAGAGGCTTCTGTTCTGCGGCCTTGGCAAGCCTTCCGAAGGCGCGTCCTATTTCGAGCGGATTACGCAGCGAAATCCGACATGACAGGCAGAGGTGTCGCTTGCAAGCCCTTGTCTCGCTGCCGGCCGATATCTAAGGCAGTAGTTAGGAGCGCAAAGGTGGGAGCCGCCCTTTACCACTTTAAACTCGATTTGGGCGTCGGTCTTATCATCATGCATTTGGTCAGGCGATTTCGCCTGTTGTTGTTCGACACAGCAGGGGGGTCTGACGCAGTATGGCCGTGGGGTGCATAAGGATCGATTGTCCATTCCCAGACATTTCCAGCCATATCGAAAAGGCCGTACCCGTTCGGAGGAAACGCGCCAACGGGTGAAGTGCCTTCGTAGCCGTCGATCTTGAGGTTTTGCCAAGGAAAATCCCCCTGCCACGTATTGGCCATCATGCGACCGCCGGGGGCGAACTCGTTACCCCAAACATAAGTGGCGCCCTCCAGACCTCCGCGGGCAGCAAATTCCCATTCTGCCTCCCTAGGCAGAGCTTTTCCCGCCCATGCTGCGTAGGCCAGAGCAGCCTCATAGGCAACGTGCACGACGGGATGACGTTCACGTCCCGCGATTGTGCTCCCCGGTCCTTCGGGGCAGTGCCATGCTGCACCGGGCAAATAAACCCACCAGGCGCGAAAATCTCGTAGATCAACCGGACCTGACGGCCGCCGGAAAACGAGCGAACCCGGCACCAGCTGCTCAGGGTCGATGCCAGGGTAATTTCGCGGGTCGGGGGTGCGTTCGGCGACTGTAACGTATCCCGTAGCATCGACGAATTCACGGAACTGGGCGTTGGTCACCGGATGCACGTCCATCCAGAAACCTTCCACCGTGGCGCGGCGGACGGGCCGCTCTTCGGGGTAGAAGTCGTGGGAGCCCATTAGGAAGCTGCCGCCGGGGATCCAGACCATATTCGCAGGGGGGCTCGCCTTGGATCGAGAGATGTTCGAGACGCTTGGGAGTGTGTCCGCGCCCCTTTCATGTTCGCCGGATTGACCAAAGCGCTCGTTGCTGGAGGTGTGGCTCTCTTGCTCGCGCCTGCTATCGCTGCCCGATCTCTCCATCACGGCTCAATGACCACTTCGCGGACAAGAGATCTAACGCCGCTTCCCCCGCGGAGTTCGCCGAGCGCAGCGGATCGTCTTATCCCACTGAAGGAGTCAACGTGAATGGATGACTATCCAGGGCGCTCCTGCGGCAGCCGCCACGACCCAGAAGGAGAGTCAGAGCCCCTGATGCGACTTCCTCCGGGCGTCGAACTGATTGGCGACCCCGGCAGGATTCGAACCTGCGACCCTCAGATTAGGAATCTGATGCTCTATCCTGCTGAGCTACGGGGCCACTCTTCAAAACAACCGCGGATCTCTCACTGCCGGCTGGCCAACTAAAGCGCCACGAACGACACTAGCGCAGCAGCGGCTCGGAAGGAACCGCGACGCAATAGGTGTGTAGGGCAGCTGGGGGCGACCTGCAAGCGCCAAAGGGGGTGCCTTGGTCGAAGGAGGTTTTGTTCGCCTGAGGTGCTGGCTCGGGATATTGGCGCTGGTCGGCCTCTTAGCAAAGCCAGCTCTCGCAGAGGCACCGCGATGTGAGCTGGAGCTTGGCCCGGTGCGTGCCGTCGTGCGGGTCCTCGACGGGGAAACGTTAGCACTTGATGACGGCTCGCAGGTGCGGCTGATCGGTGCGTTGGCGCCGCGGGCGCTGGATACCGGCGCAGATGAAGGGACTTGGCCGCTCGCTGAGGCAGCGAAATCGGCACTGGAAGAGCTGAGCCTGGGCCGTTCGGTCGAACTCGGATTCGCGGGCAGGCGAACCGATCGATATGGCCGGTTGATGGCGCAGGTCTTCGTCCGCACCGATGACAAACGCCTATGGCTCCAAGGTGAGATGCTGCGGCAGGGTCATGCCCGAGCCTATGCGCTGCCGGGCAGCAGCGATTGCTTGGATGACCTCGTTGCCGCCGAGAAGCAAGCACGTGAGGCACGTTTGGGGCTATGGGAGCATGCGTCGTATCAAATACGGCCAGCTAATCGCCACTGGGAGCTGCTCCGCTTCCGGAGCACGTACCAACTCGTCGAGGGAGAGGTCCTGGCCACAGCGGACGTCCGAGGACGGATTTACCTGAACTTTGGCGAGGACTGGCGGCAGGACTTCACCATTACGGTGCAGCCGTCGAACAGGCGCCAGTTCGCAGAAGCCGGGATGGATTTGCTTGCGCTAAAGAGCCGCCGAGTGCTCGTCCGCGGTTGGATCGAGCGGCGCGGCGGTCCGCTGATCGAAGTTTATCACCCTGCCCAGCTCGAAATTCTTGAGTAGCTCAGCTCTTTTGATCCCGATCGGCTTCGCTCTCCCCCGGCATATGGACAGTGAGCCGGCCCGCTGACACGTCCACCTCCGGAACGAAATCACGCATAAAGGGGACCATCTCCGTGGTGCGTTTGCCCTCGAGCCGAATTTCCAGGATGTCACCAGCACCGAAGTTATGAACGGCGATCACCTCGCCCATTCGCTCGCCGTTCGGCTTGAAGGCGGTGAGCCCAATGAGATCGGAGTGGTAATATTCGTCCTCCTCGGTCGGAGGGAGGTGGTCGCGCTCGACGTAGAGCTGTGTGCCACGTAGCGCCTCGGCCGAGGTGCGATCGTCGACGCCGGAGATGCGCGCCACTACACCTTTCGGCGTGACGCGGACCACCGTGATTTCGAACTGCCGCTCTCCGGACTCGTCCTGTAGCGGACCGTAGGATGCAATGTCCTCAGGCGCCTCGGTGAACGTGTGAATGAGCACATGCCCGCGGATCCCATGCGCAGCGCGGATGCGACCAAGCAGGACCCGCGCAGGAGCAGCGCCCATTCACCAGCTCCTTCAGGGAATTTGCGCGGCGTTACGCGCCGGTGGCTTCCTTCGCCTTCTCGGCCTCTGCGGCTTCGCGCTCCAGACGCTTCTTGCCCGGCTTGCCTTTGATGGGGTTGTGCTTCGGCTGCCGCTTGATGAGGCCCGCCGCATCGAAGAAGCGCGCGACGCGATCCGTCGGCTGAGCGCCGACCGAGAGCCAGTGCTTGCAGCGGTCGATGTCGAGCTTCACCCGATTCGGATCGTCCTTCTTCAGCATGGGATTATAGGCGCCAACCTGCTCGATGTAGCGGCCATCGCGTGGCGCCGAGCTGTTGGCAACCACGATGTAGTAATAGGGGCGCTTCTTTGCGCCACCACGAGCAAGGCGGATCTTCACCGACATTCTGCGTCTTCCTTCTTCTCTTTCATCTGTATTGGACGTATTCGGGCATGCGAACACGGAGCCAATGGGTTTGGGGGAAAGGACACCGGGCCACTAGGCCAGCAGCCATTGGCCGGTCGGAACACGACGTCACCTCGGGTCTTGTGTTCAGGATCCAGCCATCGCCTCGCTCGGGAGCGAGAGGCAAGGCGGATCCCGGCGCTAAGCGCCGCGATGACAGCTCGCGAGAAGGTCTCGGGTTGCAACAGATCATAGCGACGCGACCCGAACCTACTTCTTCTTCCCCGGAAAACCGGGAAGTCCTGGAAACTTAGGGGCTGCTCCGCCCAGCCCCGGCAGGCCGCCGCCGAGGCCGGGTAGGCGCGGAACCCCACCAGACGGCAGGCCCGGCAAGCCCTTCGGCAATTCGCCGCGCTGCAGCTGCTCGACCATCTCGGGGGTCGGCTGAGGCATGGCACCACCACCGAACATGCGCGCCAGCATGCCTTTGTTCTTGCCCATGGCCTTCATCACGTCGGCCATCTGGCGGTGCATCTTGAGCAGGCGGTTGACCTCTTCGACTTTGGTTCCGGAGCCGGCTGCGATACGCCGCTTACGCTTGCCATCGATGATCTTCGGGTTGCGGCGCTCCTTCGGCGTCATCGACAGGATGATCGCGTGCTGCCGCTTCAGCACCTTGTCGTCGAGATTGGCTTCGGCGATCTGATTACGAATCTTGCCGATGCCGGGCAGCATTCCGAGCACGCCGGACATTCCGCCGATCTTCTGCATTTGCTTGATTTGCTCGGCGAGGTCCTCCAGGTCGAACTCGCCCTTCCTCATTTTCTGGGCGATCTTCTGCGCCTTTTCGGCGTCGATCGTCTGGGCGGCCTTTTCGACCAGGCTGACGATATCGCCCATGCCCAGGATGCGGTTCGCGATCCGCTCCGGGTGGAAGTCCTCCAGGGCGTCCCACTTCTCGCCGGTGCCGAGCAGCTTGATCGGCTTGCCCGTGACTGCGCGCATGGAGAGCGCCGCACCCCCGCGGCCGTCGCCGTCGATACGGGTCAGCACGATGCCTGTCACGCCGACCCGGCTGTCGAAAGCCTTGGCCGTGTTGACGGCGTCCTGACCGGTCAAGCTGTCCGCGACGAGCAGCACTTCGTGCGGGTTGGTGGCGGCCTTGACCTCAGCCACCTCCAGCATCAGCGCCTCGTCCACGGTCGTGCGACCCGCGGTGTCGAGCAGCACGACGTCATATCCGCCTAGCCGAGCGGCATCGAGGGCGCGCCGCGCAATCTGCAGCGGGGTTTGGCCAGCGATGATGGGCAGCGTCGGCACGTCGATCTGCTCGCCAAGCACGCGCAGCTGTTCCTGGGCGGCCGGCCGGCGCGTGTCGAGCGAGGCCATCAGCACCCGCTTCTTGTCGCGATTCTTCAGCCGATAGGCGATCTTGGCCGTGGTGGTGGTCTTACCGGAACCTTGCAGGCCGACCATCAGAATCGGCACAGGCGGCGTCGCGGCGACGTCGATCGGCTGGGCGTCGGAGCCCAGCATGCGCACGAGCTCGTCGTGAACGATCTTGATGACCATCTGGCCGGGCGTGACGGATTTCACGACCTCCTGGCCGACGGCCTTTTCCTTCACTTTTTCGGTGAAGTCGCGCACGACCTCCAGCGCCACGTCCGCCTCGAGCAGTGCGCGGCGCACCTCGCGCATGGCCTCGCTGACGTCGCTGTCGGTCAGCGCGCCACGCTTGGTCAGCTTGTCGAAGATGCCGGAGAGGCGGTCAGATAGGCTCTGGAACATTGCAACCCGTTTCCGCTGGCGAGGCGCCCAACATCAGGCGCCTGGGACCTTCATGGCCTGGTAATCGATCATCACGTGGTCCTGATAAGCCTTGCGCTCGGTGAGCCGCTGGTACCAGGCCTCCACATTCGGGAGCCGCGGCCGTGGGATATCCAAAGTGAAGTAGCGATACATAAGAGAACCGCACCCGATGTCCGCGGCCGTCAGCTGGTCCCCCAGAATATAGGAGCGGCCATCGAGTTGCGCATCGAGAATGGCCAGCCGCTCGCCGGCGCGCTTTGCCGCCTTCTCGATGGCGGCGACGTCGCGCTCCTGTGCCGGGGTGCGAATGAGGCCGAGAAAGATCGTCGGGATAATGTCTGTGTAAAGCGTCGTATTGGCCCACTCCATCCACTGGTCAGCAAGCGCGCGCTGCCGCTCATCGGTCGCGCCCAAGCGGCCGCGGCCGTGTGTGGCGACGAGATAGCGCACGATCACGTTGCTCTCCCACAGCACGAACCCGTCATCCTCCAGCACCGGAACGAGACGGTTCGGGTTGAGCTTGCCGAACTCAGGCGTGTCGAGGCCGCCAAATGGGCCGCCGACGTCGATGCGCTCGTGCGGCAGCTCGAGCTCTGCCACCGTCCACATCACCTTCTGAACGTTGATCGACGTCTTGCGTCCCCACACCTTCAGCATATCGCCCCGCCTCCGAGTTCCGGCCGCGCACTCTGCCGACAACGGCTTTCGATACCCCAAACGCAAACGCGCCCGCGGGCGAAACTCGCTGGCGGGCGTTGACCACTCTGCCGGCTGGCGTGCCTCGACAGGGTGGCGGCTCGGGAAATCGAGAGCCGATCGAGAAATTCAGCGGACCATATGGCGATGACCCAACGCTGTCAAACACTGAACGTTCTCAGCCGGCAGGCGTTCGCCCAGAAGCAGGGAGCGGTAACCTATGCAATGCACCTTCCTCTTGAGGGCCGCCGTCGTACTTGGGGTGGCACTTGTGGGCGTGCCTGTCGGCGCGGAGGAGCTGACACACGAGGCCATCAATCAAGCGATCTTCAATCAAGACTGGCAGAATAACAAGGCTTTCATGATCAAGGCCCAGGTCTTGCTCGACCGCGCACGGTTTTCTCCCGGTGTCATCGATGGCCGATGGGGCATGAATACGGAGCGTGCAGTCCGCGCCTTACAGGAGCGTCAGGGACTCGAGGCAACAGGTGAGCTCAACGAGGAAACCTGGCGGCGCTTGACCAGCGAGAACGGGGATGAGGTGGTGAAGGAGTACGAGATCACCCCCGCGGACATCAAAGGACCGTTCATCAATCGCGTTCCGAAGAGCTTCAGAGAAATGGCGAAGCTCGAATCGCTCTCCTTCACCGGGCCCAAGGAACTTTTGGCTGAGAAATTCCACTTGGACGCCGACCTGCTGCAAGCCCTCAATCCGGGCAAATCGTTTGCAAAGGCAGGTAGCGCCATCCTCGTGCCTCAAGTCCGCGATGAAGCCAAACCGAACTTCGAGGCTGCCCGAATTGAGATCCATAAGTCCGATCAGTCGGTGAGGGCCCTGGATGAGGATGGCACAGTGCGCGCCTATTACCCGGCGACCATCGGCAGTTCAGAGACGCCATCTCCAACAGGAACTCACAGAGTCCTAGGAGTCGCGAAGGAACCGGACTACCGGTATGATCCCAAGAAGCTGAGCTTCCCAGGGGTCAAGCTCAAGAGGGCGGTGACCATTGCGCCGGGACCAAACAATCCGGTCGGGCGGATCTGGATCGATCTCAGCAAGGAAGGGTACGGCATCCACGGTACGCCGGACCCCGACGATATCCGGCGCGAGGCTTCTCACGGCTGCGTGCGCCTTACGAACTGGGATGCCATCGAGCTCGCCAATGCAACAATACCCGGCATAACCGTGCAGTTCGTCAGCTAATTCCAGCTCATCCCTAATTGCGCGGCGTGACCCGGAGGATCCTTCCATTCGGGCTGTCGGTCGCAACGTAGATGGCGCCGTCAGGCCCCTGTCTCACATCCCGAATGCGTTCATTCAGATCTTTGAGGAGCTGCTCCTCCGCGGTCACCTCTTCTCCGTCAAAAATTAACCGCGCAAGGTGGCGGCCGGCGAGCGCGCCTACAAAAAGATTGCCGCGCCATTGCGGAGCGCGATCAGCCGTATAGAAGGTCATGCCGGATGGGGCGATCGATGGATCCCAATAGTAAAGGGGCTGCTCCATGCCTTCGCGTTTCTCCGGGATGTCCTGCCCTGAGTAGTGCCGGCCGTAGTTGATGACAGGCCAGCCATAGTTCAGGCCCTTTCGTACAACGTTGACCTCGTCCCCGCCGCGCGGGCCATGATCGATGATCCAAAGCTCGCCGGTTTCAGGATGAAGTCCGGCGGCCTGAGGGTTGCGATGACCATATGACCAGATCTCCGGCCGCGCGCCCTCGCGTCCAACGAACGGGTTGTCCTCGGGCACCGAGCCATCCGGATTGATGCGCACGACCTTGCCCCAGTGGCGGGAGAGATCTTGCGCATATTGCATCTGGAAGCGCTCGCCGAGGGTGATGAACAGCTTGCCGTCCGGCGCGACTACGATCCGGGAACCGAAATGAACATCCGCCCGATAGGAGGGCTGCTGACGGAAGATGATCTGAACGTCCTCTAGCCTTGGTCGGTCGTCCCCTTCGACGAGGCGCGCGCGGGCGACCGTCGTGCCATTGCGGCCGCCTTCGCGCGGCTCGGCGTAAGAAAAATAGATCGTGCCCGACGACTGGAAATCGGGCGCGAGCGCGACATCGAGCAGACCGCCCTGCCCCTGCGCGAACACCTTGGGCACGCCCTCGAGCGGAGCTGTAACTTGGCCTTCCATATTGACAAGGCGCATGCGGCCAGGCCGCTCCGTCACCAGCATCCGGCCGTCCGGAAGAAATGCGATGGCCCACGGGTGGATCAGTCCTTCTGCCACTGTTTCCACCATGACATCGCTCTGGGGTGCTGTGGGTGCATCGGTCTGCGCGGCCCACGCAGGCGTAACGAACGCCAGAGACGCGATGATCGAGAGCAGTGGACGCATTCGTCACCTCCTTGCGGGCGATCTTGAGAAAGGAACGCGCTTCCGAGCCCATCCGCCTCAATTAAGGCCAATGTAGAGCATCACTCACGGGCGGCGGGCGGATCTTGCAGCCAGTGGTGATCTGGTCCCACAGCCACGATGCGCTGAATAATGCGCTGAGGGGCCGACAATGTTACATGCTCGAAAGCGATCGGCACCAAGCGCCCTCGTACGGCATCGATCAGCTCGCCGGGATTCAGCAGGAAGTCAGGGTTGCTCGGCCGGCCGTATCGCTCGTTCCCGACCGCGAAAGTTTCGTAGATCAGCAAGCCATCACGAGCCACGCAGGCAATGATGTCCGGCAGGATTGGTCGCCACAGATAATTCGTGACGATCACTCCGGAAAAAGTGCGGTCGCTAAACGGAAAGGGGCGCCCGTCCTCGAGATCGGCCTCGACGAGCTCGACGCTGGGCCTCTCCTGCAGATCGATTACTCCGGAAAGGTCGCGATCGACGCCCACGACTTGATATCCGTGCGCAAGTGCCAGCCGGAGATGGCGACCGCTGCCGCAGGCGACGTCGAGCACCCGTCCGCCTTCGGGAATACCGGAGAGGAACCGCCGCACCCACGATGACGGAGCTGGCAGATCACGCCGTTCCGTGGCCGGCGCTGACATGTCTAATCCTCTAATCAATTGTATTCAGCGATCTGTCCGTCATATATGGAACCATGACCAGTCGCGACGCCATCCCCTTTCTCAAGATGAACGGTCTTGGAAACGAGATCGTGATCATCGACCTGCGGGGTAGCACGCGGGTGCTTTCGGCCGACGAGGCTCGCGCGATCGCAACGAGGCCGGACTCGTACTTCGACCAGCTGATGGTCCTGCACGACGCGCGGTCAGAGGATACGGATGCATTCGTCCGTATCTACAACAGAGACGGCTCTCTCGCGCAGGCATGCGGCAACGGCACCAGGTGCGTCGGCTGGGTAGTGGCACAGCAGACTGGACGGAACCGGCTCCGGTTCGAGACCAGTGCTGGCGTCCTCGATGTCGAGGTAGAGAGCATCGATCGAATTACTGTCGACATGGGGGAGCCCCGGTTCCGCTGGGATGAGATCCCGCTTTCGGAACCTTTCGAGGACACGCGTCAGATCGAGCTGGAGATCGGCTCTGGCGATCAGCCGGAGCTGCGGTCGCCATCCGTTGTCAATGTCGGCAACCCACATGCGGTGTTTTGGGTCGAGGACGTGGATGCCTACGATCTGGCGCGCTTGGGGCCGCAGCTCGAGACGCATCCGATTTTTCCCGAAAGGGCCAATATCTCCCTCGCGCAGGTCACGTCGCCATCGGCGCTGAAGCTGCGGACGTGGGAACGGGGCGCCGGTTTGACACGCGCGTGCGGGTCTGCCGCATGTGCAGCCGCCGTCTCGGCGGCCCGCACCGGCCGAACCGGTCGAATCGTCACGGTGACGTTGCCCGGCGGCATGCTCCACATTGAATGGACGAAGGCCAACCGGATCCTGATGCGCGGCCCGGTCGAGCTCGAGCACAAGGGGGAGCTCGATCGTGACGCCTTTCAGAAAACGCCGGCATGAATGCCGGATACGACTTTCCAACGTCCTGGCCACCGCTTAAATCAGGGCGGTAAGCCCGCCGGTCGCGAAAGCGGCCAAACCCCTTCCGGAGCAAAGGTAATCACCCGAGTTCACGGCGTATCAGCAGATTCTGGATGTCCGAACCGACCATCATAACTCTGGGCTGCCGGTTGAATGCCTATGAATCCGAGCTGATGCGCCAGCACGCATCGGACGCCGGGCTCGGGGACGCGGTCATCGTCAATACGTGTGCGGTGACAGCCGAGGCCGTTCGCCAGTCGCAGCAGGCAATTCGAAAGGCGCGCCGCGAGCGGCCAGATGCAAAACTCATCGTGACCGGTTGCGCTGCCCAGATCGAGCCAAAGCTGTTCGCCGATATGCCGGAAGTCGATCACGTCATTGGCAACAGCGAAAAGGTCAAGCGCGAGACATTCGAGGGCCTGGGCGTCGCGGGCAGCGAGCGCGTACAGGTCAACGACATCATGAGCGTGCGGGAAACGGCGTCGCACCTGATCGCAGGCTTTGGAACGCGAGCACGGGCCTATGTGCAGGTGCAGAATGGCTGCGACCACCGCTGTACGTTTTGCATCATCCCATACGGCCGTGGTCCCTCTCGATCTGTGCCGGCGGGGGAGGTGGTCGCGCAGGTCCGCCGTCTCGTGGAGGCGGGCTATCGTGAGGTGGTGCTGACCGGCGTCGACATCACGGCCTACGGCAACGACCTGCCGGGCGCGATGTCTTTGGGGCGGCTCATACGTCACATCCTTCGCCACGTTCCGGAGCTCGATCGGCTGCGCTTGTCTTCCATTGACCAGGTAGAGGTCGACAAGCATCTCATGGATGCGATCGCCGAGGAGCCGCGGCTGATGCCTCACCTCCACCTGTCGCTCCAGGCTGGAGACGACCTGATCCTGAAGCGGATGAAGCGCCGTCATTCACGGGCGGATGCCATCCGCTTCTGCGAAACGGTGCGGCGGCTGAGGCCGGACATCGTCTTCGGTGCCGATCTGATCGCCGGCTTTCCGACCGAGACGGAAGAGCACTTCCAGAACACGTTGCGTCTCGTTGAAGAGTGCGGGCTCACGTACCTGCATGTGTTTCCGTTCTCACCGCGTAAGGGCACACCCGCGGCGCGCATGCCGCAAGTCAACCGCTCCGAGGTGAAGGAGCGTGCCGCGCGCTTGCGTAGCCTCGGCAGTGCGGTGCTCGCACGCTACCTCAACGAGCAACGCGGCGCGCTGGTGGATGTCCTGACGGAGCGGCCGAAGGCCGGCCGTACGGCCCAGTTCACCGAGATTCAACTTTCCGCAGACACTCCTGTGGGCACCATCGTGCGTGCACGCGTCGAGGGACACGATGGCCAACGACTTGCCGGTGAGGTGGTGGCGTGAGCGTCAAACCAAGAAAAGGGGGGCTCTTCGATCGCTTGTTCGGCCGCAGCGAAAAGCCGGCCGAGCAGGAGCCCGAAACCCGGCAGGACGAGGTGGCTGTTGTTCCACCCGCGACGGACGAGCAGCTCGGGCCGATCGATCGGTCTGAGTCGGCGGCTGAGGCTGCGCCCGCCGACGAGAGCGTGGAGCCTCAGTACGAGACGGAGCCGGAGATTGCTCCTGGTCAGCGATCGGATGCCTTAGCCGAGCCAGAAGCAGCTGAGGCGGAAGAGGAGCCGCAGCCAAAGACGAGCTGGTTCCAGCGCCTCAAGGCGGGGCTGACTAAGACATCCAGCAAACTTTCCGAAGGCATTACAGGCGTCTTTGCCAAGCGCAAGCTCGACGCCAGCACGTTGGAGGAGCTTGAGGACCTGCTCATTCAGGCAGACCTCGGGCTTGAGACGGCGGCTCGCATCACAGATGCGCTCGAGAAGGGTCGCTACGACAAGGGCATTTCGCCTGAGGAAGTGCGCGCGGTGCTGGCTGCGGAGATCGAGAAGGTTCTTGCGCCTGTCGCCAAGCCACTCGAGATCGATCCCGCCGCGAAGCCCCACGTCATCTTGACCGTTGGGGTGAATGGCACCGGCAAGACCACCACCATTGGTAAGCTGGCCGCCAAGTACGTCAGGGCCGGCAAGAAGGTGATGCTGGTTGCCGGAGATACGTTCCGCGCAGCGGCGATTGACCAGCTCAAAGTATGGGGTGAACGGACGGGTGCGACGGTGGTCGCGAGAGATGTCGGCGCTGATGCGGCCGGCCTCGCTTACGACGCCTACACGCAGGCCCGCAAGGAGGGCTACGACGTCATCCTCATCGACACGGCCGGAAGATTGCAGAACAAGCAGGCCCTCATGGACGAGCTAGCTAAGATCATACGAGTTTTACGAAAAATCGATACATCAGCTCCCCATGATTCGTTGCTCGTCCTGGACGCCACCACGGGGCAAAACGCATTGGATCAGGTTGAGGTGTTTAGGAAACAAGCCGACGTCAGTGGTCTGGTTATGACGAAGCTCGACGGGACCGCGAAGGGCGGAATTCTCGTCGCAATAGCGGCCAAGTACGGGCTCCCGGTGCACGCAGTTGGTGTGGGTGAGGGGGTCGACGACCTTCAGTCGTTTGACGCGGGAGAGTTCGCACGCGCAATTGCTCTAGATTAGGACAAGCGGCCTTCAGCAGCAGAGGAGGTATAGTGAGCGAGACGATGAGCTGGTTGAGGCGTATCTACCCTTTCAACGCCGAGCAGACTGTCAATATTGCCAGCGAATTCGGGCCTCTGGTCACCATGTTCATCGTCAACGCGGTGTATGGGATCGAAGCCGGAACCTGGGCTTTGATCATCACCACTGGTCTTGCAATTGCCGCCATGCGGCTTGTTCTCCGGCGGTTTCCGGTTTTTCCCATCATCGCGAGTAGCGTAACGATCGCGTTCGGCTGCCTGACCTTGCTGACTGGCAACCCCATGTGGGTTCAGATCAAGGTCACAATCTTCAACTTGCTGTTTGCGGTGTTCCTGTTTGGTGGCCTGTGGGTCGGGAAGAACTTCTTCCAGTACGTCTTTGAGAGCACCTTTCACTACACGAAGAAGGGCTGGGATCGCTTCACGTTCAGCTTCGCCTGCTTCTTCGTCATGACGGCCATTCTGAACGAGATCGTACGGATCAGCTTTGACGACCATTCGATCTATAGTTTCCTCGGATACGAGATGGATGGCGTCAACGTCTGGATCCTGTTCAAGGTGGCGTTCATCATGCCCGTGAGCGGATTGTACGCTTGGTGGCTCACCCGGACTATGCAGAAGTACCGCATCCCATCCGATGCGACCGTGGTGCGGACTTCGGCCGCTAAGAAGCTGGACGGCAAAGCGACGAGAGCGACGCAAGAGGCTTAGCACCGCTTCAAGTCCAAGTCCTTTGATGTGAGAGTGGAGGTTCTCCGTGCCTCAGGAACAGACGGCGACCCGGGAGCCCCAACAAGGCGAACGCGCGCAGCTTCTGAAGCTTGCTCTCGAGGTCGCGCCGATCGTGGTCTTCTTCGTCGTCAACGGCTACAGCGACATATTCTGGGGGACAGGCGCATTCATGGTGGCGACCGCCGTTTCGCTCGTGGTTTCGCGTAGCGTATTGGGGCGCATACCGGTGATGCCGCTCGTGTCCGGCATCTTCGTCCTGGCCTTCGGAGCGCTGACTCTCATTCTCCAGGACGCTCTATTCATCAAGCTGAAACCGACGATCGTCAACGCACTGTTTTCAATCATCCTCTTCGGTGGACTGTTGTTCGGCCAGCCGCTTCTGCGTCACCTGATGGGCGATATGTTCCAGCTCACAAATCGAGGTTGGACCGTGCTGACCTTCCGCTGGGCTTGTTTCTTCGCTTTTCTCGCTGGTCTCAACGAGATTGTTTGGCGGAATTTCTCCGAGAGCTTTTGGATAAGTTTTAAGCTTTGGGGAGTCATGCCGCTCACGATGATTTTTGCGCTCGCGCAGCTCGGCGTATTGAAGCGGTACGCTGAGCAAGAGGCGCGCTGACCTGGCACGCGCTCGTCCTTCCGAAGCCCAACGCGATCCGTCCTGAACGCGAATTCAATTTTGCGTCTCACTCAACAATCATTATCTGGACACAGATTGTCCACTATGGTCCCTTCGTCGGGTAGACGGGGATTTTGGCGAATCAGGCACTTAACGACTTACGCCGCAGAAAGGTGGTGGGCGGAACGATGGCTCGGGTCAAGAACAACTTGGATCAACTCGATAAGGCGGACCAGCTCGATCGATCGGCAATACATCTATTGCATCGTGCGAGCCAATGCGCCAGCGACGTGTTTCAGGCTGAGATCGACGGAGAGCTTACCCCTCGCCAGTATGCCATTTTGTTGACCGTGGCGCAGAACGAAGGATTGAGCCAGACGGACCTTGTCGAGCGAACGGGGATCGACAGGTCGACGTTGGCCGATGTCATCCGTCGTATGATCAAGAAGGGTCTTTTACAGCGTCGCCGAACCCGTGAGGATGCTCGCGCGTATGCCGTGAAGCTGACTGAAGAAGGCTGGCGTGTCTTGAAACACACAGAGCCGCTTGCCCGGCGCGCCGACGAGAAGGTGCTATCGGTGCTCTCAGTCGTCGACCGGGAACGGTTCCTCAAAGGGTTGAAAGAGATCATACGCTCAGTGAACGTAGGCGAGGCTGAGCAGGCCAAAACAGCATAAGACCTGCAGCCTCTTGCGGGAGCTTCGCTGGGTTTTTGGCGGTGCCGTATTCCGCGTTAGGTGGCGCGGCTACGCAGCCATCCTGTCTCCCAGCCTATCAAAGCCTTCTTCCGCGTGAGCCCCCAGTGGTAGCCGCCGAGGTTGCCGTCTCCGCGGACTACGCGATGGCACGGCACTACGAACGAGAGCGGGTTGCGCCCGATGGCCGATCCAACTGCACGAGTGGCTGTCGGGCAACCGATGTGACGGGCTATATCCGCATAGCTCACGACGCGGCCCATGGGAATTTTGAGCAACGTTTCCCAGACCCGGATTTCGAAATCCGTCCCTATCAGGATAACTCTTACAGGCCGCTCAGAATTCCAGTTGGAGACGTCGAAGATCCGGTGGAAATGAGGCAGGGTCCGCTCAGGCGCTTCGACGTAATGGGCACGTGGCCAACGCCACATCATATCAGCCAGAGCCTCCGCGCGGGTCTGCCCGGCATCCTCGTTGACGAATGCTAGGCCCGCCACGCCTCGGTTCGTGACCATGATCAGCGCTTCGCCGAACGGCGATGGGTGGAAGCCGTAAGCGAGCTCGAGACCTTCCCCTCGCCGCTTGAAGTCGCCCGGGGTCATCGCCTCGTGGCTGACGAACAGATCATAGAGCCGACTCGCGCCTGATAGCCCTACTTCGTGCGCGCAATCGAGTACGCTGGCAGACTCCGCCAGCAGCCGTCTGGCATGATCGGCGGTGATGGCCTGCACGAATTCCTTCGGGCTCAATCCACACCAACGCTTGAAGAGCTTCTGGCAATACGCTGGGCTGAGGCCGAGGTGGCGGGCGAGCCGGTCGAGGTCCGGCTGCTCTTCCCACGTTTCGGAGAGGAATGCGATGGCGCGCCGAACGATGGCGTAATCGCGAGCGGCTTCCTCCTGTTCACGAGCGGTTGGTCGGGTCTCAAGCTGCTGCAGCATGGCTGGCCTGCATCACAATCCGTCGATTGGTGGCTGAGAGATAGCGTCCCGGCAACCCGCCGACGACCCGATTCATGGCATGGGTGCCGCTAGGTTTAGATTCGCGCCCCCCGTGCCTCGATCAAGGCACCCTTCAAGGCCGAGGCAAAATCCCGCCGCTCATCATCAGTGAGGAACTGTCCGAACAGTAGCTCACGACCATGTCCGGTAAGGCGCAGCTCTGTGCGCCCGTCCGGCCATTCGCGAAGGAGCACGCGGGCCCAGAACGGGTTGAACTCAAAGCTCTCTCGACGGCCGCAGGGATGGACACGTGTGACAACAAGCTGCTCTCGCGTGACGTCGACCAGCTCGAACAGTCGACCAGCGCGGTAGTTTAGCTTGAAAGCCACGTAGAGAAGGAGAACGTCGAGGCCGAGGAAACCGAATACCGGCCAGGCGCCCATGAATAGGAACATCATTCCGAGCACTAAGCTGGAGCCGCCGACGATGGCCATCAAGATCACGAAGCCCACAGGGCTCAGCGAACGGTGCTGGGTGAGAATCGCGTGAAACCCCGAATCAGGTTGCATGTGGAGGGCATTCTCGGCCATGACTTCCTGACCCTATGCCAATCTCTTCGGATAACTATGGACGCCAAGGCGAAGTTCTCCTCACCGCGCCGGGCTGGGCCTCGTCCGGCCCGAAGCCGGCCTCGTGCGAAGCTCAAACCTGCCGATATCCATGAGATCTTCCGCCGGTTCGCGGCAGCCAATCCCGAGCCGAAAAGCGAGCTGGAGTATCATAACCCATATACCCTACTCGTCGCCGTCGTGCTCTCGGCGCAGGCAACCGACGCCGGCGTGAACAAGGCGACGCGCCCACTGTTCAAAATCGCCGACACGCCGGAGAAGATGCTCGCCCTCGGCGAGGAGCGCCTGCGGGAGGCCATCAAGTCGATCGGATTGTACCGGAACAAGGCCAAGAACGTCATAGCCCTGTCGGAAAAGCTGGTGTCCGAACACGGTGGCCAGGTTCCGCATGACCGTGCATCGTTGGAGAAGCTTCCGGGTGTCGGGCGCAAGACGGCGAACGTCGTTCTGAACGTGGCCTTCGGCGAGCCGACCATGGCTGTTGACACGCATGTCTTCCGGGTCGCGAACCGAATCGGGCTGGCTGACGGTCCGACTCCTCTCGCGGTGGAGCAGCAGCTCTTGCGGATCATTCCGCCCGAGTACGCCAGAAACGCTCACCACTGGCTCATTCTGCATGGACGTTACGTCTGTAAGGCGAAGAAGCCGGAGTGTCCGCGCTGCCTCATCAACGATCTTTGTCTCTACGAGCCGAAAACGCTGCCATCGGAGCTGAGGGCCTCAGACGACGCGAGCACCCCGGGCGCTTCGGGCGTTGTGGGAACCGAGACAGGTAGCGGCTCATCGTCGAAGCTGAGGCGTAAATCCTGAGCCATATGCAACATGGCACGTTCTGCCAGCGCCGTGATCGTCAGCAGCGGATTTACGCCGAGCGACCGCGGAATCACTGAGCCATCCATGACGTACAGTCCCGGAAGCACTTCGTTGGAGCCCGCTCCAGGACGCCCGTCGAAGACCTGCCCTTTGTGATTGACCACGCCCTGATCACGATCGCGGCCCATGGCGCAACCTCCGAGCGGATGGGCGGTCGCTGGTTGATGGCCCATCAAGGTGCTCGAGAGTGGATTCTTGACGTACTGCCCGCCGACCTCGGTAACGAGCTTGGAAAGGATGGCGTCCAGCTTCTGATAGACCGGCTCGTCCTTCGCAGCCGGCCAAGAGACGGTTACGCGCTCGCCATCGAGAACTAGCCGCCCGCCGGAACTGTCGTGGGAAACAGCGAAGAAGGTCTGCAAGCGGGCGAACGGGCCCTTGTAGACCCCACTTACAAGGCTCTGCACGGCTCCCAGCAGCCGCCCGTTCGGCATGAACAAGACCGGCAACACCGGTGCGAGAGCTGAGGGGAGGACGCCTTCCTGAACCGTCAGCTCGTTGGTAAGGTCCGCGCCATCCCGCAGCTCGATTTGTCCGGAGACGCAGGCGCCGACGCATGCATCGAGCGCAACGCGCGGAGGATGACCGACGCCTATCGCATTGACGGGCTGCCGTGCTCCGTAGCCGAAGGCGATGATGTCTCCATTCGCGGAGAATCGCTCTCCTAGCCGTGGCGACAGCTGTAACCCGTCAGCCTGCGACCGCAGGAGGATTTCCGTCGAGCCGAGCGTTCCGGCGGCGAGGATGACCACGTCGGCCGACATCGTTATCTCGACGTCGCCATTGGCCACATCGAGACGGGCGATGCGCACCCGCCACAGCCCATTGCCGTCGCGGGCAAGCGACAGCACCTTCGCCTCGGTGAAGAGATGAGCACCGTGGCGGACCGCATCGGGCAGGTAGGTCAGGGCGACCGTGTTCTTGGCCCCCAAATTGCAGCCTCCGCAGCAGTCCCCGCATCGGGTGCACGCCGGCTGGGCGATGCCGGCAACATTCACGGCTTCCTCGAAGTTGACGACCACCGGCGCGGCGACGGGATCGGCTCCAAGCGTTCGGCCTGCGGTCGCCAGGGCCTGGAACTTTGTGTGCTCAGGTGCTCGGGGATCACGCGCCGGTCGAAGCCAGCGCCGGGCGCGGCGGAAGCCTTCTGCCAGGAGGCCATCCTGTGCGATCTGGCCGGGCCAGATCTCGTCGGCGAAGACGCGCGGGTCGGGTTCCAGTGCCACACCCGCGTTCACCAGCGAGCCGCCGCCCAGACCGCAGCCGACCAGCACGTGCATGTCCTCGCCGAGCCGGACATCGTAAAGGGCCGTTTCGCGGCCCATGTTCATCCGCTTTCCTCTTACCTGCAGCTCATTGCGCAAGTCGGGAAAGCGTTTCGGGAACTCGCCTGTCAGGAACTCACGGCCACGCTCGAGGACGGCAACGCGTTTGCCCGCGCGTGCAAGGCGCGAAGCTGCAACGCCGCCCCCGTAGCCGGAACCCACGACGATGACGTCGTAGCGGTCATGTCTGAAATCGAGATTGCGAGCGAGCCGCGCCATTGTTCTCCTCAGGCCAGAGGACTTCGTGCAAGTATTTCAGGATGCCATCTGATTTAGACAAACGTCGGCTCTTTGTCCGTTTCTTCAGTCGAACGAAGTGAAGAGCTGCTTGTAATGTCAGCGGAAAATGTACGGCACCTCGTAACGGAGTGAGCTGTTTGCCAGGGCAGGTGGCGGGGCAGGGAACTTCGCATTCCGGACTGCGGTAAGGGCCGCTTCGTCGAGAACGCGTCGCCCGCTCGACTGCAGAATGTGCGCCTCCTGCACTTCGCCGGATGGGCTGACGGTAAAGCTGATCCGGACTGTTCCGCGAACACCAGCGGCCCCGCGCGGCTTATTCCGCGCTAGAGTTTCGATCAATGCCTTGGCGTACTCGTTGGCTACGCCCGCGCTGGCCACAGCAGCTTGCTGGCCTGGGGTCTCGGCAATGTCTATACCGCGAGCCGCAGCGCCGCCCTCCTCCGCGGCTGCGCTGGCCTCGGAGGGCTGAGATGGAGCCGCAGCTTCGAGTTCGGTATGCTCTGTCTGGCGATCCGGCTCGGGTTCGCGTACGTCCGGCTCATCTGGCTGCTTGTCAGCGATGGCCAGGGCTATTTCTGATGGCTCGTCCGGTTCCTCCTGCTCCTCCACATCCGGAATGACCAGATCGGGCTTTGGACTCGCGGCATTCTCTTCGTGGTCGGGCTCGCTAGGCTTCTGATCGGCGGTGGCTGTGCTGGCTTGGGTCGGATTCTGGGAGCCTTCCGTCACACGAACAGAGCTATCGGGCGTTGCGCGGCCGGCCTCTACCGCTGCGAACCTGCTCTCCAATGCTTCTGCGGACACGATGTCGACACCTATGGCCTCGAGCTCAGTCCCGCCCGCACCGACCTGTCGGAGGCCTGGAACCCAGCTCACGAGCAGCAAAATCAATGCGTGTACAGCCAGGGCCGCAGTGAGACTGATCGACCAGAGCCTGCGCTGTGCAGACCGGGGCAGCCCCTCAATTGCTGAGAAATCGATGGAAACAGCATCGGGCGCTGGCGGCAGCTGCACCATCTCTTGCTCGCCGTCAGCGGGTTGGAGGCTCGGGTCGCTCATCCCCGGTTCCGGAACAGTCCTTCACGTTCAGCCTGCCGAAACCATTATACCATCGTCACCTCAATGTCCCATGATCGGACAAACACGCGCAGGGTCGGTCGCTGCAGTGATCCTCAGTCGCCGTACATCACCTGAGGCAGCCAGAGCGCGATCTCAGGGAAGATGATGATCAGCACCAGGCCGAGGAGCTGCAGGCCCATGAACTGCATCATACCCATGTAAATGTCCGAAAGCTGCCAATCCGGAACCACTCCTTTTAGGAAGTAGGCGGAAAGGGCGACCGGTGGCGACAGCCACGCTGTCTGCAGGTTCACGGCTACCAGAATGCCGAACCAGGTCTTGTCGAAGCCGAGGCTTTCCACAAGTGGCAGCAGGAAGGGCACAACGATCAGCACAATCGGCACCCACTCCAGCGGCCATCCGAGGAGAAAGATGGCCGCCATGATCATGGCCAGGATCACATAGGCGTTGAGCTCGAGCCCGAGGAGAAACTCGGTGAGCATCGTCGGGGTGCCGAGGCGGGCAAATACGGCGCCAAAGAAGTTCGACGCCGCGACCAGAAACAGGATCAGGACCGAGATTTCCAGCGTCTTGATCAGTGCCTCGCTGAAATTCTTCCAAGTCAGTCGACGATACGCGAGCGTTAGAAGCAAAGCGCCGACCGCGCCGCATCCAGCGCCCTCGGTCGGGGTGGCGAGACCGAAAAGGATGCTGCCCAGAGAGGCCAATATGAGTGCAGCAGGAGGGACGAGCCCGGCGAAAAAATCGCGCCAGATTTCCGCTTTCGAAGTGGCGTGAAATTCCGGAGCCAAGGGAGGGCCGAGCGCCGGATTGATCCAGCAACGGATCATAGCATAGCTCGTGAACAATGTCGCCAAAAGGATGCCTGGCAGAATGGCTGCGGCGAACAGAGTCGTGACAGGGACTTCAAGCACCGGTCCCATCACGACGAGCATGATGCTCGGTGGGAGCAGGATGCCGAGCGTGCCCCCGGCAGTGATCAAACCCGATGAGAGCTTAACGTCATAGCCGGATCGGATCATCGGCTTCCCGGCCATGATTCCAAGGATCGTCACCGATGCGCCGACGATACCGGTGGCGGCAGCGAAGATTGTCGCGACGAACATGACTGCCAGGAACAGGGAGCCACGTGTATTCGCGAGCATCTTCTGAACGGATGTGAACAGGCGCTCCATAAGGTTCGCCTGTTCCATCATGATACCCATGAAGACGAACAGGGGCACCGCTGCCAGCGTCTGCTCCATCATCGTGGCATTGAATTGGAGCGTCAGCAGGTAGAAGACGAGGTTCCCGAAGCCGAGGTACCCGAACACGATGCCCAGGAAGAGCAGCGTGAAGGAGATAGGGAATCCGATGAAGATGGCGAAGAGCATGGCCCCGACCATCACGAGGCCGATCATTTCCGGGGTCATGCGTCAGGCCACCGTCCAGTTTTTGCGGCGTAAATGCTTTTCAAGAGCTCCGAGACGCCCTGCAGGATGAGGAGAAAAACCCCAATGGGTAGTGCGGATCTCACCGGGCCAAGCAGCGGGGCAAATGCTGTATCCATGCCGCGCTCGCCACGGATGAGCGAAGTCCAGGCCCAGTCGAACGAGACCCATAGCAGTAGGATCATCGTCGGAAAGAAAAAGATCACATAAAGAGCTGCGTCGACGCGGCCCTGATTCTCAACTTTCCATGTCCGATAAATGAAGTCCGATCGGATGTGGACGCCTTTGGAAAGTCCATATGCGGCGCCCAGCACGAACATTGCACCGTAGAACATTCGGCTGATGTCGTACGCCCAGATGGTCGGTGCGTTGAAGGCGTAGCGGACTGTCACCTCGTAAACCATCGAGAACATGATCGGTAGGACCATGACAGCCACAAGCCGGCCGACCCACAAGTTCAGCCGGTCGATGCCGACGATGGTGCGTGCCATCCAGACAGGCATGTCTTCAGGCATTTTGCCGGTCGAACTTCGCCGGCCTGCGATCATCTCGTCCGTCAGATCGGGAGAATCGGTCATGGCGCTCAAGGAAACTGAGTGCTCGGAACTCGCTCCGCGCGATCAAGAACTGATCGCAATCGCACTCTTAGCTGAACCGGGATCGCTTCCGGACGCACCCATCGGCGCGTCCGGACTGAGCTAACCGCTGCTATTACTGTTGCTGCTTCAGCGCTTCGGCGTAGGCAGCACCAAGATTAGCATTGGCCCGTTGAGCCTGTGCCCAGAACGGAATTGCCGCCTTTGCGAACGCCTCTTGCGACTCGAACACCTTCTTGAAGAAGGCATTCTCTTCCGCATGTTTCTGCAGAGCCTTTTTGGCTGCGGCCATGTACTCTTTGAAATAATCGTCAGGTGTGTCATGTACCTGCACGCCGTGCTTCGTCGTCAGCTCGTGCAGGGCCTTGCCGTTTTCCAAGATGCGGTAGGCCACCGTCTTCATCAAAGAAGCATTCGCCGCGACCTCGAGGGCCTTCTTCTGGTGGTCTGACAGGCTGTTGTAGACGTCACCGTTAATATAAACATCGGCGTTCACCACGACCTGATGCAGGCCCTGCAGGTAATAGTGTTTCAGAACCTTGTGGAAACCGTAGACCATGTCGGGCTTCGGGCAGCACCACTCGGCGCCATCGATTACGCCCTTCTCGAGTGCCGGAAGAATCTCACCGCCGCCCATTGCAACGGCAGCGACCCCAATGTCGTTGTAAAGCTGACCAGGGATGCCCGGCGGCATGCGGAAACGCATCCGGCGGAAGTCGTCCATCGATTTGATTTCGGTCTTCGTCCAGCCAAGAGCCTCGGGACCGACCGGCTGCAGGATGAAGCCTTTGACGTTGACTTTCATCTCTTTCCAGAGCTCGTCGTAGAGCTCCTTTCCGCCGCCGTAGAGGAACCAAGAGACCCAGGCGAAATTGTCCATGCCAAGGCCAGAACCGGCAGGTGGCGAACCGAAAAGAGCAGCCGCCGGATGCTTCCCGGACCAGTAATGCGTCCAGGCGAATCCGCCTTCGATCAAACCCTTGTCGACCGCATCGAGTGTGTCATTGACGGCGACGACAGCGCCTGCTGGAAGGATCTCCATCTGGACGGTATTGCCAGTGAGTGCAGCAACGTCTGCCGCGAACTCCTTCAACATGACCACTTCGTCGGCACTTGTCGGAATCACCGACTGAATACGGATCTTAACGGTCTTATCCTGAGCGACTGCAGCACCTGAGGCGAGCGATACGGCTGCGAAAGCAGCGCCAAGGCCACCCAAAAGCCAACTCTTTAGGGTCATGCTTCCTCCCAATTGTTTCTTGACCCTCAACGGGCCACAATTTTGACTCCGCGCGACTGGTTTTCCGAGTCTTTTCGCAGGCCAAGACGTAGCGTCTCACTATTTTAATGCGGGAGCAAGCATTACGACGCAGCTTTCGACGGCCTTGAGGCGGGTGATTAGTTACCGCCGGCCATGCCAGTCGAGTATGTTGCGGCGAGTTGTTTGGCTGCCTCGTGCATAATTGGCACGAACGAAAGTGCGTCTTGGAGCGAGACGCGGGATTCCGGTGCGGACACCGCAATGCCGCCTACCACCTGTCCCGAGGCCGTAATGACAGGGACGGACACGCAGACGACGCCGTCGATGAACTCCTGATCGTCTATGCCAATGCGGGTCCGGTTGATGCGCTCCAGCGCTTCGGCAAGCTTTGCGGGATCGGTAATGGAGCGGCTTGTATGTGGCGTGAGCGGCATGCTTGCGATTACGGCAGCACGTTCGTGGGCCGGCAGCAGCGCCAACAGCAGCTTGCCGATCGCGGTGCAGTGTGCGGGCACCCGACTGCCCGCCTCGAAACGTAATGCGAGCGGCCATTTGGACTCCACGCGGTCGAGGTAAACCACCTCCGAGCCGACGAGGATGCCGAAATTGCATGTCTCGCCAGTCTTTTCCGACACCGAGCGAAGCACGGCGTGCCTGAGGCTTCGAGGGGCGGCGGCTCCCAGCGTTGTGAGCGCTAGCGATATCATTCGCGGTCCCTCGATCAGGCCCCGCTTCATCGGTTCCTTCTCGAGGAACCCCATCTCCACCAGCATGGTCGTAATCCGATGCGCCGTCGGCTTGGTCAGCCCGCAAACGCGGACAAGCTCGGCCATCGTTATCGGTCGCTTCGCGGACGCGACAGCCTCGAGGATGGTGAACGCTTTGCCCATAGCGCCGAGCTGCGCTGCCGCGCTCGGTGATGACGCGCGCCCCGAAGCTTTACCACTCTCGCCCTCGGTCAACGCTCCGCGCAGGCTGGTATCGGTGCTCTCGGTCATGACAGGAGCCTTTATCTGCTGCTTGGCAGACTATGCGGCGGGAACGCTATGTAATCAACGCGACGGTGCGGCCGACGATCTTAAGCACAAGAACATGAGCGAACAGATTGGCGTGACACCCGATCCGCTTCGGGGATCGAGCGTGCGTCCGGTTAGATTGTACACTCCAAGAGTGTGTATCGCTGATGGGGCTGACCTGCCATTGGTGCTCTTGGCAAGGACGTTCCGGAGCTCATTCACGATTTAGTTCCCGAAACTTGATCCCTCGAACTTCAAGCTTTACGTTCCGCCCGAATAAAGTCTCCCTTCCCAGCTTAGGATCCTCACATGTCGAACAGCGCCTTGTTCTCTCCTGCGCGCCTGAACGGCCTCGATCTACCTAATCGCATCGTCGTCTCACCCATGTGCCAGTATTCAGCGGACGACGGCTCCGCGACCGACTGGCACATGATGCATCTCGGGATGCTGTCGAACTCGGGGGCCGGTCTGCTCATCATCGAGGCCACCGGCGTCGAGCCTGCAGGCCGTATCACGCCGGGGTGCTTGGGCCTTTACTCAGACGAGAACGAGCAGGCATTGAAGCGGGTGGTCGATGCCTGCCGCAAGTATGGCTCGGCAAAGATTGGCATCCAGCTTGGCCACGCCGGCCGCAAGGCATCAACTAACCCGCCGTGGCAGGGGACGCCTCCAGGTGGTCCGCTGAAGGAGGGCGCGTGGCAGACCAAGGCTCCCTCGGCTATCCCGTTCAACGAGGGCTGGCACGTGCCGAAGGCCCTAACGTCACAAGAAATCGAGGAGCTGATCGAAGCCTTCGCTGCCGCCGCACGCCGGGCAGATCGGATTGGTCTCGATTTGATCGAGCTGCACGGTGCCCACGGTTACCTCATCAACGAGTTCCTCTCGCCGCTTACGAACAGGCGAGAGGATGAATGGGGTGGCAGCCTCGAGAACCGTATGCGGTTCCCGCTTGAGGTGTTCAAAGCAGTGCGTGCGGTATGGCCACAACCTAAGCCGCTTGGGATCCGTATTTCCGCCGTGGAGTGGGTCGATGGCGGCTGGACAATCGAGGACTCCATCGAGCTGGCAAAGCGGTTGAAGGACCTCGGCTGCGACTACATAGACGTCTCGTCGGGCGGTAACAATCCGAATGCGCGTATTCCGATTGGACCTGGCTACCAGGTCCCGTTTGCTGAGCAGATCAAGAAGGCGGTCGGCATCCCCGTGATGACAGTCGGCATGATAACTGAGGCTCAGCAGGCGGAGAGCATCATCGCCGAGGGTAAGGCCGATTTCGTCGCCATAGCCCGCGCTTTCCTAGACAACCCTCATTGGGCTTGGCATGCGGCCTATAAGCTGGGCGCTGAGCCGATGTTGCCCAATCAGTACCTCCGGGTTGGACCTCGGGTGTGGCCGCCTGCTAAACAGTACGCGGCGTCTGCCTGAAGCAACAGAGACAGTCACGGAAGCTCATGCCTAAGCATGCGGCCTGATCTGCAGGCCGACAGAGGCGCGAGCTTCCTGCACGGGGCGAAACTGAACGTTGGAAAGAGCACTCATGTACGAGAATCTCAGCCTCTATATCGACGGTAAATTCACGGCGGGTGACAGCGGCGTCACGTCCGACGTCATCAATCCCGCGAACGACTCCGTTCTCGCCAAGCTCCCGCATGCAAAGAAGGCCGAGCTCGATGCGGCGCTCGCAGCAGCTGACAAGGGCTTCAAGGAGTGGAAGCGCGTGTCGGCTTACGAGCGGGCGAAAATTCTCCGCAAGGCGGCCGACCTTGTCCGTGAGCGGACGGATGACATCGCTAAGGTGCTCACGCAGGAGCAGGGCAAGATCCTCATCGAGGCGCGGCTCGAGGTTCAGGGCGCGGCCGACATTATCGACTGGTTCGCCGAGGAAGGCCGCCGTGCCTACGGCCGCATCATTCCGGCTCGCGCTGATGGCGTGCGCAACATGGTCATCATGGAGCCGATCGGTCCGGTCGCAGGCTTTGCGCCGTGGAACTTCCCGGTGACGCAGGCTGTGCGCAAGATTGCGGCGGCTCTGGCGGCGGGCTGCTCCATCATCATCAAGTGTCCGGAGGAGACGCCAGGCTCACCCCTTGGCTTGGTGCGCTGCTTCCATGACGCAGGCGTTCCGGCGGGTGTCATCAACCTCGTTTACGGCACGCCGGCGGAGATCTCCGAGTACCTGATTCCGTCGCCGATCATCCGCAAGATCTCGTTCACCGGCTCGGTGCCCGTCGGCAAGCACCTCAACGCGCTTGCGGCCAGCCATATGAAGCGGGCGACCATGGAGCTCGGCGGCCACGCGCCCGTGCTCGTTTACGACGACGTCGATGTGGAGCACGTGGCGAAGCTCATGGTGGCGCTAAAGTATCGCAACGCTGGCCAGGTCTGCATCTCGCCGACCCGCTTCTTCCTGCAGGAGAAGATCTACGACAAGTTCGTGGCGGAGTTCACCGACATCGCCAAGAACCTGAAGGTCGGCGACGGCATGGATCCCACGACCAAGATGGGTCCGCTCGCAAACGCGCGGCGCGTGAACGCCATCGAGCAGTTCGTGCAGGATGCGCAGGAGAAGGGTGCCAAGGTCGCCACCGGTGGTAAGCGCATTGGCAACCAGGGCAACTTCTTCGAGCCGACTGTGCTGACCGACGTGCCGGAGAACGCCCGCATCATGAACGAGGAGCCGTTCGGCCCGGTCGCCGTGATGCTGCGCTTCAAGGACACTGAGGAAGTCCTGCCGCGGGCTAACAAGCTTCCCTATGGCCTTGCCAGCTACGCCTTCACGCGCAACGGCAAGACGGCGACGCAGATCGCCGATGCGCTCGACAGCGGCATGGTCACCATCAACCACCAGGGCCTTGCGCTCCCCGAAACGCCGTTCGGTGGCATCAAGGACTCGGGGTTCGGCCACGAAGGCGGCACCGAGGGCCTGCTCGTCTACATGCAGCCGAAGTTCGTGAGCTACATGGGATAAGTGCAGGATCGCCCGTGAGAAATGCGGGAGGCAGGCCCGATGGGCCTGCCTCTTAATTTTTCCGGGCAAATGCAAACTGATACTTAGCTGCTATTGGTGATGCGAGAATAGATCCGTCTACGGATTTTCCACCCCCAACGCCACCCTGAACCGGTGGGCGATGATGCCGCCGTCCTTCTCAGGCAGGCGCCACGGGTCCTCCGACAGCGCGATCTTCGCGACCGCGAATGCGGGTCCCGGGCCGTGGAACAGGAACTCGGCCAGCTCGTCGACCTTTCCCTGCTCTGTCACCAGCATCGTACGCTCGATGCCGAAGCCGCGGGCTACGGCGCAGAGGTCGACCTTGTTGCCGGTGAGGCCGGACTGGCGGCCGGTTTCGCCGAAATGCTCGTTGTCGAGCACGAGGATGGTGAGGTTCTGCGGGTTCTGATCGGTAACAACGCCAAGGGAGCCGATGCCCATCAGCATCTCACCGTCACCTGTCAGCGCCAGCACGCGGCGCGAGGGCTGCGCGAGGGCAATGCCCAGAGCGGTCGGCACCGCAAGGCCCATGCCACCCCAGGAGTAGAGGTACTCGGGGCTGTCGCCCGAGGCGAAGGTGTCCCACGTTGGGCTGCCAAGGCCGGGAACAACGAGTGTATTGCCGCGGCGCTTCAGCAGCTCGGCGACGAAGGGACGGCGCTGGATCTTGTTCGACCCGGATAGGGACGTGCCGTTCGTGCTCATTTCTGTCCAAACCCCTTGGCGCCGATCACACGCTGGCTAACAAGAACTGCCGCCGAGAGCCGACCGTGGAAGGCAAGGTCAGCGGCTGCCGCGAAGGTCTCGCCAACCTCATTCGCCTTGTCGACCGGGAAGCATTTCACGCCCATGGCTTCCAGCGCTGGGCGTGCGCCCTGGCCCATGGGCACCTGCCACGGATTGAACTCGCCCCACTGGCCACGCATGGTGACAAGCATCAGGCAGGGCGCCCGGAATGCCGCTGGTAGGCCGAGAGCGTTGATGCAGTTGCCAATGCCTGAGGATTGCATGGCGATCATGGCGCGCTCGCCGCCGAGCCAGCAGCCGGTCGCGATGCCGATGCCTTCCTCCTCGGTCGTTAGGGTTACGAGCCGGTGGGCCGGGTCGGCCTTTACCATGTTGAGGAGCTGCGTGAGCCCCCCGTCGGGGATGGTGCAAACGGTGCGGATGTTCCGCGCCTTCATCTCGCGAAACACATCCGCCGACCAATGTTCGGAAGAAGCCATGTGACCAACGCTCAGGCAGGGGCAACGAGAAACGGCGAGGTATGGATTAGCCCATCCATGCCTCGCCGGGTCAAGACCTGCTGGCGAACAGCAACTATTCGCGGATCGCAGCGCTGGTCGCCGATGCCGAGTGCACACGCGGTTCGGGGTGGACGTCTGTTGGCTGCTCGCGCAAGCCATAGAGGAGGACGGCGCCCTCGATATCCCCCGGCTGCAGCGTGCGGAACTTCTCCTGGTACTTGTAGTGCATCAGCTGACCACCCGAGGCCGGGTGGTCGAGTCCTATAGCATGGCCGATCTCATGGGCAGCGGTGTACCGGATGTCATAGACGTCCAGATCGCCATCGAAGCCGATCTTCCAGCGCTGCTCGGGATTGAAGCAGACAATCGAGCGTTCAATCGCGCGCCGGTCACTGTCTCCGGGTCTGTAGGCAACGTTTGTGAATGCCCTGCCGAACGGTTCGAGCTGCGCACCGATGAGGATGCCTGCGCGGCTCGGGTCATCGATCTCGGTGAACCGAATGTTGGCAACCGACTCCCACATGTCGAACGCGGCACGCACCTCGTCGCGAAAATCTGTCCGATCGAGGTTCGATCTCTCGAGAATCGGATCGATTGGCCCGATTGACTGGCAGTTGATGGCGCCCGGTGTGTCCGTTCTGGTTCGGACATAGGCGTAGGTCACGTGGGTGACCTTGGGTTCACCCTGCCACGTGCTCCAGACGACATGCTCGCCATCGAGTTTCAGGAGACGGAACCCGAACAGGCCTTGCGCGTTTACGGTGGCGAAAGTGGCAATCAGGGCCGAGATGGACGAGAGGACGAGTAGCCTCCTCATTGGTCCCCCAGGGTTGCTCGTTGGGTCTTGCGCCTTGGCAGGGAGTGCCGAGGCGTTTCGGCGTGCCTGCGGAAGAGGCCCGTACAACAAATCCTAGGGTTGAGAGCTGCCTAAGGTCAATCGCGTGGCGAGTTCCAGCGACTCACCGTCGCGCTTTGCTGCGCGCGGGCCGGGGCGCCACAACAGCTGCGTAGCCCGCGCGCACGATCGCTCGTGGCGCTATGCGGTGAGCCGCTCCAGCTCCTCAAGGATGGCGCTGCCCATCTCCGATGTGCCGACAAGCTGCATGTTCGGCTGCATGATGTCGCCGGTGCGTAGGCCGCGGGCGAGCGTGTTCGCAATCGCCTGATCGAGCAGGTCGGCTTCCCGGGCCATATCGAACGAGTAGCGCAGCGCCATGCCGAAGCTGGCGATGCTCGCGATCGGGTTGGCCTTGTTTTGACCGGCAATATCCGGGGCGGAGCCATGCACGGGCTCGTACAGCGCCTTGCGCCGCCCCGACTCGTCGGGTGCTCCGAGCGAGGCCGATGGCAGCATGCCGAGCGAACCGGTCAACATGGCGGCTTCGTCGGAGAGAATGTCGCCAAACAGGTTGTCGCAGACGATCACGTCGAATTGCTTGGGGTTGCGCACGAGCTGCATGGCGCAGTTGTCCGCGAGAATGTGATGCAGCTCGACACCTTCGCCGTGCTTCTTGTGCGTTGCCGTGACGACCTCGTTCCAGAGCACGCCCGTTTTCATCACGTTGCGCTTCTCGGCGGAGTGCACCTTGCCCTTGCGCTTGCGGGCGAGATCGAAGGCGACGAGCGCGATGCGCTCGATCTCGTGCGTCGTATAAACGGTGGTGTCGACGGCGCGCTTCTCGCCATTCTCCAGCGTCACGATCTCCTTCGGCTCTCCGAAGTATGTGCCGCCGGTCAATTCGCGAACGATTAGGATGTCGAGCCCTTCAACAAACTCGCGCTTCAGAGAGGATGCCTCCGCAAGTGCTGGGTAGCAGATGGCGGGACGCAAATTGGCGAACAGTTCGAGGTCCCGACGGAGCCGGAGCAGACCCGCCTCCGGCCGAATTTCGTAAGGAACATTGTCCCACTTCGGCCCGCCCACAGAACCGAGCAAAACCGCATCGGCCTGCTTCGCCTTCGCGAGGGTTTCCTCGGTCAGCGGCGTCCCGTGCTTGTCGATTGCTGCGCCCCCAACGAGATCCGTGGTGACTTCGAAGCTGGCCTTGCCCTTCTTGTTGAAGAAGGCGAGCACGCGCTCGACCTCGGCCATCACCTCGACGCCAATTCCATCGCCAGGCAGCAGCAGCAGATTGTACGTGGGCATTTCGTACGCGTTCCGTGTCGTTGAATGGGCTCTGGCGCGGATTGCTAACCTGCTGCGGCGCTGGGCGCAAGGGAAACACCTGATCGAAAAGCCCCTCCCGCTTGTATTCGGGAGGGGCCGCTTTCGTCAGGTGATATGAGCTCCGCGGGTTTCGACGTAGACGGCGTAGAGCGACTGGCTGGCCGTCATGAACAGTCGATTGCGTTTGCTGCCCCCGAAGCAGACGTTGGAGCAGATCTCCGGCAGCCGGATTTGGCCGATGCGTGTGCCGTCGGGCGCAAAGATGTGCACGCCATCGTAACCATCGCCGACCCAACCGGCGCTCGACCACACATTGCCATCCTCATCGCACCGGATGCCGTCGGCGAAACCGGTCTTTCCATCCCATTCCATGCTGACGAACGTCTGTGGGTTTTTCAGCTTTGTGCCATCGACATCGTAGACCCAGATCTGGCTCTTGGCCTCTGGATAGTGGGTAATGCCGGTGTCAGCGACGTAGAGCTTCTTGTAATCGGGTGAGAAGCACAGCCCGTTCGGCTTGAATGGCTCGTCCGCCACTTTCGTGATCTCGCCCGTCTGGGCATCGATGCGGTAGATGGCCTCCTTCTGGATCGGACTCACGCTGCTGGCACTTTCGGGCAGCCGGTTGCCCTCGTATTCCATAAGCGAGCCATAGCCGGGATCGGTGAACCAGATGGAACCATCGTCGGGGTGTACGACAGCATCGTTCGGCGCGTTGAGCTCTTTGCCGTCGTACTTGTCGGCTAGCACAGTTACCTTGCCGTTGTGCTCATAACGGACCACCTTGCGTGTACCGTGCTGGCAGGCAATCTGCCGCCCTTCAAAATCGAATGTGTTGCCGTTGCTGTTGCCCGCGGGATAGCGGAATCGGCGGGCGACATGGCCGTCCTCCTCGAGCCAGCGCAGGTTCTCGTCGTTGGGAATATCGCTCCAGACGAGATAACGCCCAACGCCGCTCCACGCTGGCCCTTCGGCCCACAGCGTGCCAGTGTAGAGCCGCATGATGGGCGTGTTGCCGAGCTTCGCCTTGAAGCGCTTGTCGAGAACCACGACGTCCGGATCTGGGTATCGAATCGGCGGCGCATCCGGGCCAAAGTTTCGAGCGAACGCGTCCTTCGACATGGAGGTCAGCGCTGCCAGGCCAGCCGCTGCGCTGAGGAAACCGCGACGGCTTAATTCGAGGTGGCGCTCTTCGCGCGTGCGGATCGGTTTGGCAAGATCGATGAACTTGTGAAGCTGGACACGAGACATGGCCCGGTTTCCTCCGAAACTGTGGATTGTTTTTAACGATCAGGCTGCTGACGAGCCCTCCCGGCTTCAGCTCGATTCCCGAGTGTCCCCGCGGGCCGGCTGAGCTCCGTCAGCACATGCTACGTGCCGCGCCCCGGCAAGACATGCCGCCGATGCGAGGTGGGCTGCATTACAGCACATCAACCGCGGCTTGTGCAGGCGCTTGGCTCTCATCAAAGTAGGCCTTTGGACAACTAAGGAGCTCGATCTATGCAGGCCGGTAATCTCGTCGTGGATCTGGAAGAGCTTGTCTCGCGAATTCCGGACGGCGCCAGCTTGGCAATCCCGGCGGAGTACTCGGGTTGCGCTGCCGCGGCGGTGAGAGCGCTCATTCGCCGTGGCTGTCGCGATTTGCATCTGATCCCAGTCCCGACCGGCGGCTTCATGGCCGATTGGTTGATCGGCGCAGGATGTGTGTCCAGTGTTGAAGCGGCCGCTATGACGCTTGGCGAGCATGGAACCCCGCCGCGCTTTTCAGCCGCTATTCGGGAGGGTCGAATCCGAATGAAGGATTCGACCTGCCCTGCGATCCATGCGGGGTTGCAGGCGGCTGAGAAGGGAATCCCATTCATACCCCTCCGGGGCATTCTGGGTTCGGATCTCCTGCGATATCGTTCGGATTGGAAAGTGATCAACAATCCGTTCTCCGAGCACGACGATCCTATTGTGCTTGTGCCCGCTATCCGCCCGGATGTGGCACTGATCCATGCTCGCGCGGCTGACCGTCACGGCAACGTCTGGGTCGGTGTCCGCCGCGAAATGATGCTGATGGCGCACGCCGCCCAGGCGACACTTGTGACGGTCGAGCGTATCGAGGACACGGATTTCTTGACCGACGATGCGATGGCGGCTGGTACAATCCCGGCCCTGTATATCTCGGCGCTGTCGGTGGTTCCTGGTGGTGCGCGCCCGATCGGTCTGGCGGGTTCTTATCCGGCTGATGGAGCTGAGCTGGCGGAATATGCAAAGGTGGCTAAAACAGAAGAGGGCTTCCGACGCTGGGCGGACAGAGCAATTTACGGGAAGGTGCCGGCATGAGTTCGGTCGAGATGGGCGACGTCAGCCGCACGGAAATCATGATCGGCGCCATCACACGCATGCTGCAGGGGCTACGGCACGTCGCAGTGGGCAACAGCTCGCCCATCCCTGGCTCCGCGGCGCTACTGGCGCGCGCTCTCTCGGGCGGAACGCTGCGTGTATCTCTTCTCGGTAGCCGGAAGCACAATGCCTTCACGGATGGTGGTCGCGAGCTGTTCGATTGCGCAGCCCAAGGACGAATAGATGCGTTCTTCTTATCGGGCGGCCAGATTGACGGCGCAGGCAACATCAATCTCGTTGGGTTGGGTGATTATCCGCAAAGTCACGTGCGTTTTCCGGGCTCATTCGGCTCGGCTTATCTTTACCACTTGGTCCCGCGGGTGATTCTTTTTCGCGAGGAGCATTCGCCGCGTACATTGGTGCCGAAAGTAGATTTCATCAGTGCCGCGGGAACATCACCTGAAAACGTATATCGCCCCGGAGGGCCTTACGCGCTTGTGACCGGCCTCTGTGTGTTCAGGTTCGATAGGCAGCAGAAGCAGTTTCGACTGGAGAGCACTCATCCCGGTGTAAGCGCTCAGGACGTAAAGAAGGCCACCGGATTCAATTACATCGCGCCGGAAATTACACCTGTTACGGAGCCTCTTGACGATAACGCTTTGAGGTTGCTCCGCACTGAAATCGCCCATCAAATTGCGGAGACGTATCCTGGCTTTGCTGCAAGAAACTGGGGTGTGGGCCAGTCCTAATGGACAGCTGAAGCATAACAACCGATCGACACAATCCTGCGACTAACAATCTCGCTCTGGGGAGGGCGAGAGGTTTGGTCCATGCGTCATTCGATAATCGAAGCTCCTCAGAATTCCTCCCGACAATTGGTCCGCAAAACGCCACCGCGATCGAAATTGCTATGCCTGTCGCGGTCCAGCTTGTGCCTTCTCTTTCCACTCGTGATGAGCGGCTGCGTTTATCATCATCCGCCGTTGCCGGTGCAGAAATCACTTGTTGCTTTTCCGAAACCCGCCCCGCATCTCCTGGCCGAAATGCCGGAGCCCAATTGTGCCATTGAGGCAGAGGCGGCCGACGCTACATCAAACGTCGTGGCCACGGATGCAGAAATAACCGAAGTCAAGACGGATACGTCAGACGAATCAGAAACTCCGGATGCCTCCGGCGGAGATGCAGCGTCGCCTGCCGATGCCCAAACATCAACGGATACCGCTGCCCTGTCGGAGGCTGTGCAGCGCAGCGAGCGAGAACGTGATTGTTTTCGCGAAGCCGAGGCTCGGGCCCGGGCCAAGCTGACTGAACTTCAGTCCTCGGTGCGTGAGATGTTAAAGGCCGTCGACAAGCAGAAGCGGAAGCTCGCCTCGGCGCGATGATAGCAGGCTGGTCGCGAGATGCTTGCATCGGCGATCGGCAACAGAGCAAACTCATTCGGTTGCCGAAAGCAAGCTGAGGGAAAGGATCGACCGATGCTGACCATGCCGAACCCTGCTCGAGAGCGCCTGCAGAACGGAGAGCTTGCCATTGGGATTGGCTTGCGTCAGGCCCGAACGGCGGACATTGCGTTCGCAATGAAGGCTTGCGGATTCGACTGGCTGTTCATCGATCTTGAGCACGGGACGATGGGTCTGGATACTGCGGTGCAGATTTCGATCGCTGCCCTCGGGGCCGGCATTTCACCCATCGTGCGTGTGCCTAAGGGCTGTTACGATCTTGCGACGCGCGCGCTCGATGGCGGTGCATATGGGATCGTCATCCCTCATGTCGATACGCCCGAGGAGGCCTGCGCGATCGTAGATCATCTGAAATATCCACCAGCCGGGCATCGCTCCGTAGCTGGAGGGTTGCCGCAGCTTGCTTTCAGATCAGCGCCATTGGGCGAGGCGACGGCCGCTGTGAACGCCAATATGCTAGTTGTCGCGATGCTCGAAACACCGGAGGCCATTGCCAACGCCGATGCAATTGCGGCCGTGCCGGGCATAGATGTCCTGCTGATCGGCACCAACGATCTTACTTTCGAGATGGGAATTCCCGGCGAGTTGATGCACGACCGCGTGGCGTCTGCTTATGAAACGGTGGTTGCTGCGTGCCGGAAGCACAATAAGTGGGCTGGCATGGGAGGTGTGTATTCGGAAGAGGGCCTCCGCCGGTATATCGGTATTGGCGTGCAGATGATTCTCAGCGGCAACGACCTGAGCCTCCTTATGGCGGCCGGCCAGGCGCGGACCAAGATGTTGCGCGAGATCGGTGTTTGATAACACCTATTCTCCCGCAGCTCCACGAGGACGGGAGAGGGCTTCGATGGCATCGGCAAGATGTTCATCTGTGATGTTATAGGCGCCTCTTGCCACGCGAATCTTGTGAGCTTCGCGGAGCACGTCGGCATGGGTATGACCAACCGGTGGCTCGAACTTGTAGCAGGCAAGCTCGAGCAGCTGCCCTAAGGGATCGCGGAAATAGAGAGAGTACATGAAGCCGCGGTCCACTTCTCCGGAGTTGGCAAAGCCACGTTCACGCAACCGAGCCGCTGCCTGAGTATAGGTCGCGCGTGACACCGTGAACGCGATGTGGTGGACGTTGCCGACATTGGTCGGGTTCGGCGTACGATCAGGCTTCCAGGATTCGTTGGTGAAGACCGTGATGAGCCGCCCGTCCCCCGGGTCGAAGTAGAGGTGGTTCTGATCCGGCGCATCGAGATTGGGCTGCTCGAAAACGAGCGGCATGCCAAGCACGCCTTCCCAGAAGTCTATGGAGGTCTGGCGATCAGCACCAACCAGAGTGATGTGGTGCACCCCCTGACACTGCACGCGAGTCATTTTCTTGCTCCGCAGATTGGATTGGATTTGCTGTTCCGTTTCCAGCCGAAAACGGCCTACGCCTTACGTAGGGCTGCCGCGCTGTTCGGCCTCGAATTCGCGCTCGAGGTTCCGCTCGAGGTCGACGAGATCCTGCGGCAGCGGCATGCCGTACGCCTTGAGCTCGTTCAACTTGCGCATGATCACAAGATAGATCTCGTGACGATCCTCGGGACGCCTCTCGTTCTCCAACTGGGTGAGCAGGAGACCGAGTTCCGCTTGCATGTCTTCAAAGGCCATGGTCGCTCCACCGATCCGATCCACTCCCCCCAGTTAGAACTAAACCACGAACCGCCAAGAATGGCACCGGTCTACAGCACGCTGGAGCTTCTTTAATGAACAGCCTCCAGCACCAGGCTAATGCCTAGGCCGACTCTAGTGCAGCCGTGAGTGCTAGACGAGCCCGACATGCCGAGCGGGTGACCGAACGCAATGGCGCCGCCGTTTGGATTTGAGGATTCTGCATCGTCGGGAATCCCGAGCAGGCGGGTTACGGCGAGGGACTGCGCGGCGATGCTTCATGCAGCTTAAGGACTTGGCACGGGCGTACCGAATTGGCGGTCAGGTCAGCTGTTACTTCTTGCTCACCTCCCGCGCTCCAAACCGGGAGCAAGAGATCTTCGAGTGGAGGGCATCACAAGCTAAGGATTGACGCGCGATGATAGTCCTCATCGGTCGCAGGTCGGAAGCTGACGTTTGCAACGTCAGCCCGGGTGCGGGATCAGCGGTTCGACCTTGGCTGCGGGGTAACCTTGAAGAGTGGTCCACGTCTCTTTGGCACCAAGTGAATGACGCGCCAGCGACTCAGACGGTCGGAGACCCGATCTGAAACGGACAGGAGAACGCCAACAGTCACAAGCATCAGGCCGCCGATTTGTGCAGGCAGGAGAGGTTCGTTGAGAATGGCCGCACCAAAAATCGCGGCGAAGCCCGGAGAAGCCGCCTGCAATACGGCCGCGATTTCGGTACCTGCCAACCGAACGGCGAGTAAAAACAGCGCCGTTGCACCAATGGCGACCAGCCATCCATGATAAATGATCTGAAGCAGCAGAGCTTCGGGCGAGGAGGCGAGCACCTCACCAGATCCCGTGAGAAGGTAGAGCGGTGCGAATGCGGGCGCGAAGAGAGCCAGTGAAACTGTAAGCCGAAGCGGATCCACCTGCCACCCGCGTACGAGCTCATTGAGGGCAGCCCAGGCGGCTGCGGCAATGGCGAAAAGGACTACTCCGGCCGGCGAAACTATCGATCCAGCTCCAAGGCCGAACCACACCAGGCCGGCGAGAACTGCAATCGTGCCGATCACTTTGGTGCGTGGCGGTGTGGTCGATGTGACGATCCAGTGCAAACCGATCGCAAACACTGGCAACAGCCCTGACGTCAGCAGCGCGCCGCCACCCGCGCTCGTATACTGATATCCTGCTACGACAATTGCGTGGTAGAGCGGCCCGCCGAGGATTAGCAGAACTGCAAGGCGCGGCCAGGTGATACCAAGCCATATGCGATCGCCCATCAGGAACAGCGCGGCGAGCGCTAACGGGAAGCATCCGACATACCGCAGCAGAGTAAGGTCGGCGGGGCCTAAGCCCGATGTCACGAGGTGGCGTAATACCGCCGAACCGCCGCCCCAGATGGCGGCAGCAGCGAGCCCACAAAGCAGGCCCAAAAGGGTCTTCCCGAAAACAGAAATGGCTCCGCACTCAAGATGTGCGACATGCGGTCCTGCGGAACCGCATGCCGTTTGTTGGATCAGGCCTGGCCAGCCGCCGCCGAAATCATGATTTCTTCGGAGAAATGCTCAGTGCCTGCCTCGGCGATGAACCGCCTTAGGCCTTTGACAAATTCGATGAGCTCGAGCTGCACCAATGTCGCCGAGACAGAGTCGTCACTGCAGAGGCGATTCATAGCATGCATCGCGGCCTCGCTCGTGTAGCCCCAAATGGTCTTGAACGAAGCGCTGTTCTTCTCTCCGGCGACTCGGTAGGTGCCCCCATAGCGCACGCCCTTCAGCTCGACATCGCCTGACATGCGGCTCTCGCTCAGAAGGATTTCGCGTGTCGAGAGCCAGCTAGTGAAGTCCTCCGGAGTTGCGATCTTGTAGCGCCAGGCCACAACGACGGGCGAGATCATGACGCGCTTTTTCAGCAGCTCCTCGGCATGAGTTCCGAGCATGTAGGGGCTGAAGGGAACGCTCATACCAGTACGAACTTGAAGGTTGACGCTCTCGACCGCTGGCGAAGCGATTGTTGGTGCACGTTCCAACTGGCGCGCAAGTTTCTCACGATACAACGTCATGACTCCCTCCAGTTTCTGTTTGATGGCCACCTATCGAAATCGGGCGCTGATCGCGCCACGGACGCATTTCACTCGATCGCATTGATAATGTTTCGAGCGAGTAATGCATCGAACCCCTCGTGGAACTGGGCTTTCGCTTCCTCCCGGCCGAGTTTCGGACCGAGCGTCGCGACGTAGTCGGCCTCGATCTGTTGAAAAGGCCGTCCGTCGCAGAGCTCCACGATGAACCAGGCGCTGGTGTTGAGGTCGTAGATTTCTGGATCGTCGGGTGTGAACGCATAGCAGCGCCCCCACTCCTCGAACCGTCTCAAGACGACATTACTCGCCTTCGCATAGCAGCCGTTCCGGGAGAGCACGGAGGTCTACTCCTTCGTTGTTGTGAATGCAGTAGGGGTCCGCGGCCGTCCAGCGGCCGTGAAAGGCGTAGGCGGTTGCGCGGCAGCCACCGAAGGTGCCCTGTGTCGTGGAGCATTCGGGGCAGGTCCGCTCGACCGCATTCGAACGCAGCTCTCGGTAAAGCGGGTGGTTCCAGGTTTGAACAAACGGCATTTCGAGAATGTTGCCGTAATTGACGTATTCGCGAAGATAGGGACACCCGATGGAATCACCGTGCGGGTTGACGGCGGCATTTTGCCAGCAACAATTTCCATCGCGCGGATGCCAGGATTGCATGAGTTGCACTCCCGGTGGCACTCTGAGGCTGTGCAGAGCGCGCATCATTTCTTCGAGCGATAGCGAAAGCTCGCTCCAGTTGTGTTTCGCGCGCCCGAGGGGATAGAGCCGCAATATACCGACCTGATCGCAATTCAACTCGACTGCAAGATCAAGGTAACGCTGCAGATGCTCGAAATTCTTTCGCGAAAGGATGCCAAGAAGGGTGACCTTTATGCCGGCAGAACGGGCATGCCTTATTCCGTCTATGGCGGCGTCGAAGCTTCCGGGGTGTCCAGTAAGCTCGTCCTGAATCTCGGGAACTGCTGCGAATAGATCGACATAGAGCCGTCCGACACCTAGCTTCTTCAGGCGCTCAGCGCGCGCTTTGTCAATGAGAGTCGCGTGTGTTCTCACTGCGACGTAGAGGCGATGGTTACAGTGGGCGAGGATCTCCTCGAAGTCGGGCCGGTGAAGCGGCTCGCCACCCTCGAAGAAAATATGGAGAAATTCTTCGGCGACGAGTTGGTCGATAAAAGCCTTCCACTGTTCTGTCGTGAGCTCCGGCCGTTTGCTCGAGCCGCAATCGGCATAACAGAGCTTGCAGTCCATATTGCAGGTTTGGGTGACGCAGATAGTGAGTTTGAAAGGCTTGTCGAGTTTAGGGACCTGCTGCCCTTCCGGCGCCTCTAAGATGCGGACAAACTCGTTCACGCTGCGACCCCTCCAAGGATGTGCCGAATATCCACACCGCCGAAGCCAAACCGAGGCGACCATCTGTCCTGAGGGCGATCGGCGATGAGTAGCTCGCTCAACGAAAGTGCAGGAGGCGCGCCATTGCCTATGAGGCGCTGAAACAGAAGAGCAATAGCGCCCGAAATCAGTGCCGTCGCGGCGCTGGATCCGCTGATTTTGGAAAAGCCCAAGGACTTCGAACGCGCGCCCCAGATTCGGTGGCCCGGAGCACACAGGAGGGGCGCCGTGCGGGTACCGGTCCACGGATGAGGACCAAGACTGGATGGCGGAAAGGGGTGGATAGCCGAGCCGTCGGAAGTGCAGGCGCCGACCACGATTGCTCCGTCGGCGGTCGCCAAGCACGAGAGCGAGCATGCTGGATCGCTGGGATAGAGCGTCGAGCGGTTTGCGAGGCCGTCATCGCGCTCAACCCACGCATGAACGAGTGCGGCATCGTTTCCGGCTACGCTGCACTGAACGTTCAGAGCCAGCTCACCTGTCTCCTTGTCCCAAAGGTGATCAGGCACGTATGGCGGATGGAGCAGGAGCCTGGCTCGAGACAAGGGCGGCCGCACCTCGGGTGCGTGATCCGCTATTCCAACCCGCGTGCCGCACCAAACTATGGAATGAGTGGGACCGGGTGTGATTTTGAGCTTATGCTCGGAGCCGGATGGCGCGACGGTGATATCCAGAGGTACATCAGCGCGGTACCAGATCTCGAGTTTGTTCTGCGTTTTGTCCCCTCGGCTCATTCGCCATGTGAATGAAAAAGGTCGGCCGGATTCCGCGTAACCACCAAAGTGACCTTCCTCGATTCCGGCATTGCCGGCGCTCACAACGACGGCGCACGGCAGACCGCTGCCGTCAGGACCCCGATGGGCAAGATCGGCGATTTTCCGCTCAACAGTCGAGCAACCGTCATGTGCCCCTGCGTACGCACCGATGCTCAGATTAATCACTAGCGCCTTGGCCCTGTGCCGGCAGGCGATCTCATAGACACTTTCGAGAGCGTCGATGATCGAGGACGCCTCGTCATAGCTCCGCCAGCCGCGCCAGACTGGTTCGGATTCCGGTTGCCAAAACCGCCAAGTTGGGCAGCCGAATTCGTCTTCTTCCTTCCAATGATGATCTGGCAGCGCAAGCTGGATACCGATCAGGTCGGCAGCCGGTGCGACACCGCGGAATCCTGCCACGGGGCTGCCGGCAGCGATCGACGCTATGCTCGTTCCATGGGCGCCGGCTTGGATACCGAACCGCCCGAAGTAGTTGGCGTGTGGATCGTACTGCGCGTCAGCCGCGAAGCGCGACCCCGTTCGTTCACACTCCTCGATGAGCTGATCGATCGCCCTCCCATCGAGCTCGCGTCCGCTATTTTGATCGAGAATGCATGTAAATCGCGTCCGCCCCGTTTCGGTTCGAAAACACGGGTGCAGAATGTCGAAGCCATAGTCGATGAAGCCGATGGTAACGCCACGCCCATCGACACCGCTTTCTAGTGGCGGTACACCTATTTCTTGAAGTGAGCGGGCGTTGAAATACTGCGCACGACTAGACATCGAGAAATCCGGCATTCGTAAGGCGAGTGGCTGATGCCCTTGCGCTCGATGGCGTTGGGCTCAGCGCACTCGCGGGTACGCAGCACTACGCCTCAACCTATAGCGCTCGATGCCTACGAAATGCCCCCAGGCAATTACCCAGGTGTCGTCAGATGTACGTTGGTGGCAAATGGTGGGTTTATGCGCCGAGGAGTCTGGCTTCCGGCGTTTTCCCGTTGGAGCCTAGTCCGAAAGTCGATCGATGAATGTCGTGAAGGACGAAACGGGTTCACGGTCCGTGCGGAATTGGTTCACTTTGGCTTCGGGATCGGCATAGCCAAGCGCCATCCCACAAACGAGGATTTGATCGGGAGGAATGCCCAGTCGCTTTTCGATCACTTGGTGATATTGGCAGAATGCCGCCTGTGGACAGGTATCGAGGCCAAATGCGCGCGCCACAATCATGATCGACTGTAGGAACATGCCGTAGTCGAGCCATGCTCCAAGGCCGAGATCGCGGTCGATCGTGAAAAACAAACCTACCGGTGCATCGAAGAACAGAAAATTTCGTGCATGTTGCGCCTTCGAGGCTGCGCGATCTCCCTTGGCAATGCCGAGCAGGCCATAAAGCCCCCACCCCGTCTTGCGGCGGCGGGCGAGATAGGGCTCACGCCACTCGTGCAAATAGTAGAAGTAATCATAATGAGCTGGTTCATCGCGCATGAACCGATCATAAAGATCCCGGGAGAGCTGCTCCTTCGCCCCGCCCTCCAGCACCCAAACTCGCCACGGTTGCGCATTCGTACCTGAGGGAGCGCGGCTGGCGATCGTGAGGATCTGCTCGATCAGCGCGCGCGGCACTGGTTTGGAAAGGAACGCGCGAATGCTTTGTCGGCCAGTGATGGCTTCCTCGACGGTCATCATTTCTCAGGTGGATCCGCGTAATGAAATCGTTGGATAATCCAAAACTTAAGCTCTGCAGAGTGTTCACGCTAGCCGGAGATCGGAATTGTAGGTCCGTGGACATGCGGGTTGCGAGAGATCTCGTCAAGGCCTAGGCTCTCGACGCCAAGGGCCAGCGCAGCTCTTGGCGTTGTTGCGATCTCATCAGAGGAGCCGCCATGTCCGTGGTTCTTGCCGAGCAACCGGCGGCGGGTGTTCTGCTTCTGCGCATCAACAGACCAGAAGCCCGCAATGCGCTTAACTTTGAGGTTCGAAAAGCTCTTGTTGCCGAGCTTGACGCCGCTGCCGAAAATCCCGAGATCCGCGCGGCGATTATAACGGGCAATGAAAAAGCATTCGCTGCGGGAGCCGACCTTCGCGAAATGCGCGATTTAAGCCCTATCGAGGCGATGCAGCGCGGAACGCATAAGCTCTGGGATCGGATTGCGGCATTTCCCAAGCCCTTGATTGCAGCGGTGAATGGATACGCCCTCGGTGGTGGCTGCGAGCTGGCGCTTCACTGTGACATCATCATTGCCGGGGAGAGCGCGAAGTTTGGGCAGCCAGAGGTGAAGGTCGGCATTTTGCCGGGCGGCTCGGGTACCCAGCGGCTGGTCCGTGCCGTGGGTAAGTACAAGGCCATGCTGCTCATCCTTACTGGCGAGATGATTGGCGCGCGTGAGGCCAGTGAAATGGGCCTGGTCAGTCGGGTTGTCGCGGACGACCAGGTTGTGACCCACGCGATTGAGATGGCCGCCGGCATTGCGAAACTGGCACCACTGGCCATTGAACTTGCCAAGGAAGCTGTTCTAGCCGGCCAGGATGCCTCTCTGGCCACGGGCTTGAGCCTGGAGCGCAAGGCTCTATGGCTCGCATTCGCAACGGAGGACAAGCGCGAGGGCATGTCGGCGTTCCTGGAGAAGCGGTCGCCAAACTTCAAGGGGAAGTAAGCGCATGCCGTTGGATCCCCACCGCGAAGATCTCGTCATCGGCGTCGTCGGTACCGGCACCATGGGCCGCGGAATCGCGCAAGTGGCAGCCCAAGGTGGCATGCGGGTTATCGCTTACGACGAGAATCCAGAAGCAACTGAAACGGCACTACAACAAATCCAACACGCTTTAGCACGGCTGGTCGAAAAGGGCCGCATCGACAAGGCCGCTGCAGATGCAGCCGTGGCTCGAATTTCCATCGCCGAGTCGTTGGCGCAGATCGCAACGGCTGATGTCATCATCGAGGCGATCATCGAACGTCTCGATACAAAGCAAGAGCTATTCGCGACGCTGGATCGCCTGGCCAATCCGGACGCAATTATCGCCTCCAATACATCGTCCCTTCCAATCACGGCGATTGCGGCGTCTTGCGAACGCCCTGATCGGGTCGCCGGGATGCATTTTTTCAACCCGGTGCCGCTTATGAAGCTGGTGGAAATCATCCCTGGTTTGAAGACGGCACCCTGGGTAATCCAGGCTCTTACGGTGATTGCCCGCCGGATGACACGCGTGCCGGTCGTTTGCACTGACAGTCCGGGCTTCATCGTCAATCATATTGGACGGGCTTACGTTCCGGAGGCGGCGCGTCTCGTGGCCGAGGGCATAGCCGAGCCGGTCGACATCGATCGGATCATGACCGAAGCCGTTGGAATGAGGATGGGGCCGTTCGCGTTGCTTGATCTCATCGGCTCGGATGTCTCCGTTTCGGTGATGGAGAGCCTTTGGAGCCAATTCTATTGCGAGCCGATGTATGCGCCCCACCCGATCCTCAAGACTCGAGTTGCCGGTGGCTTCTACGGCCGTAAGTCAGGGGCCGGGTGGTACACCTATGAGAACGGCCAACGCATCGAGCCGCGGCGAGCCGAGCCTCCTGCGGCGCGTCCGCGATCGGTTTGGGTCAGCTCGCAAAATCCCGCAGGGCGCGAGAAGGCCATAGCGCTTCTCGAGCGGCTCGGAGCTCCAATCGAGACGAGTGCAGAGCCGAGTGCCGAGGCGTTATGCATCGTCACGCCGACGAGCCGTGACTGCACCGGCGAGGTCATCCACCAGAGGCTCGATGCCAGGCGAACAGTCGCTCTAGACACGCATTTCATCTACGAGAAGCACCGGACCCTGATGGTGCCTCCGGGCATTGATCCTACCATGCGGGATGCAGCTTATGGACTGCTGGCGTCAGACGGTGCTGGTGTGAGTGTAATCAACGATAGCCCGGGGTTCGTCGCTCCCCGCATTGTCGCGCATATCATCAATGTCGGCTGTCAAGTTGCCCAACAGAAGATTGCCTCGCCGGCAGACATCGACCTCGGAGCGAAGCTTGGCTTGTCGTATCCCTTGGGGCCACTGGAGTGGGGTGATCGCCTAGGCCCTGAATGGGTCCTTGAGGTGCTGGAAGAACTCCAGCGCACCTATGGAGAGCCTCGCTATCGTCCATCGCCTTGGCTGAAACGGCGAGCGTGGCTTGGCTTATCGCTAACGACCCCGGATGGACGGCGTTGAGCGGCGAAACGTCCGAAGAGTTGATCACCCCTGAATACGCTGCGCCGGTGCGGCTGACGGAAGTTGCGGGCGCTGGGCCTCAATCCGGCGTTTATCGGCGGACATCACGTTGCGCGCTTGATTGGGCTCGATTTCCTCGTGCCTGTGTGGCTCAGGATCGGTATGCCAGCCGAAGAACGTGATCAGTAACGAAAGAAAAACCGCTCTCCCAAGCGAGAGAGCGGCTTCTGATCGTGTCTTCTTAAGCGCTCGTTATGCAGCCCGCTTCACTTCGGCGGTGATCTTCTGGGCCGCGTCCGCGAGATCGTCAGCCGGGATGATCTTGAGTCCGCTCTCGGCCAGGATCTTCTTCCCGAGATCAACATTGGTGCCCTCGAGCCGCACGACCAGCGGGACCTTGATCTCCATCTCGCGCGCCGCCGCGACGACACCCTCAGCGATGATGTCGCAACGCATGATGCCGCCGAAGATGTTGACAAGAATGCCCTTCACCGCTGGATCGGAGAGAATAATCTTGAAGGCCGCTTGCACCTTCTCCTTGGAGGCACCACCACCGACGTCGAGGAAGTTCGCAGGCTCCTCGCCATAGAGCTTGATGATGTCCATGGTCGCCATGGCGAGACCAGCGCCGTTCACCATGCAGCCAATAGTGCCGTCGAGCTTGACGTACGATAGATCGTATTTAGACGCCTCGACCTCCATCGGATCTTCTTCGTCGAGGTCGCGAAGCTCCTGGATCTCTTTATGCCGGTAGAGAGCGTTGGAGTCGAAATTCATCTTGGCGTCGAGGCACAGCAGCTTGCCGTCTTTGGTGACGATCAGCGGATTGACCTCGAGCAGGCTCATGTCCTTCTCGACAAAGAGCCGGTAAAGGTCGCCAACCATCTTCACGCACTGATTGACCTGATCACCCGTCAGCCCGAGCGCGAAGGCGATCTTGCGGCCGTGGAACGGGAAATAGCCAGATGCCGGGTCGATCGAGAGCGTCACGATCTTCTCTGGCGTGTCGTGAGCGACCTGCTCGATGTCCATGCCACCAGCCTGCGAGGCGATAAAGGCGATGCGGCTGGTGCTGCGGTCGACGAGAGCCGAAAGATAGAGCTCGCGTTCGATTTGCGAGCCATCCTCGATGTAGAGCCGCTTGACGACGCGGCCAGCAGGACCGGTCTGGACGGTGACGAGCGTGTTGCCCAGCATCTGCTCAGCGAACGTGCGCACCTCGTCGATCGACTTGGCGAGGCGAACACCGCCTTTATCGCCTGCGGCAGGCTCTTTGAATTTCCCCTTTCCGCGCCCGCCGGCGTGGATCTGCGCTTTGACCACCCACACTGGGCCAGGGAGCTTTTGGGCCGCCGCGACGGCTTCATCTACCGTGAAGGCCGGGTAACCGGTTGGTGTTGGGATCCCATATTGCCGGAACAGCTCTTTGGCTTGGTATTCGTGGATGTTCATCGTGCACTTCCTGTCATGCGAAAGGTGCGACCTCCACTCGACCCCACTGTTCTATGCGGGAACTTAGGGCAAAAGCTCCGCAGGCAGAGCTCCCATTGTGGACCGTGTCGCTTCTGTCGTTTTTCTATTCCAAGCGGTCGCCTAATCGAGTTTTGCAGGGCGGTAGCGTAGCGGGTCAGGTTGTCCTTTGCGCGATAGCCTCGATCTCGATGCGGGCACCGAGCGGAAGGGCGGCAACCTGAATTGTGGAGCGAGCCGGGAAGGGCGGGACCATGTACTGGGCATAGACCTCGTTCATGGCGGCGAAATCAGACATATTCGTGAGGAACACGGTCGTCTTGACCACGTGCTCAAAGCCGAGACCCGCAGCCGCAAGAACCTTCTTCAAATTCTCCAGGCACTGGCGGGTCTGCGCGCCAATGTCCCCTTCAACAAGCTTGCCTGTGGCGCCGTCGATGTGAACCTGTCCTGACAGGTAGACGAATTGCCCTGTATCAATGGCAAGAGAATATGGCCCGGCCGCAGAAAGAGGTGCAGCTTCGATCGCCTTCTTCGTCATCGTTTCGCTCTCCCTAATGCGGACTGCTGCGGCCGGGCCGCGGTACCCGATTAAGACTCCAGCTTGGCATCCATGGTGATGTTGGCGTTGAGCACCTTGGAGACTGGGCAGCCTTCTTTTGCTGCGTTCGCAGCTTTCTCAAAGGCAGCTTGATCGGCGCCCGGCACCTTGGCGTTCACGTCAAGATGGACAGCCGTGATGGCGAAACCGTTGTCCGTCTTTTCCAGCGTGACCGTGGCATTGGTCTTGATGCTTTCCGGCTTGAGGCCGGCGTTCCCGAGCTGTGCGGACAAAGCCATCGAGAAGCAACCCGCATGCGCTGCTGCAATCAGCTCCTCAGGGTTGGTCCCGACGCCCTGCTCGAAGCGCGTGCTGAAGGAGTACTGAGCGTTCGACAGCAAAGTGCTGCCGGTCGTTATCGTGCCCTTGCCCTCCTTCAGGCTGCCGTTCCACTCGGCCGATGCAGTTCTCTTCATCTCGCTTCTCCTGTTCAGTTACGGGTTGCTCCCCCCGAAACGATCAGGCGCCAAGCTGAGGAGCGATGCGGGTGCAGGTCTCGACCAAGTTCTTCACCGAATCGACCGACTTGGAAAACATCGCCTTCTCTTCGTCGTTGAGATCGATCTCGACGATCCGCTCGACCCCGCCGCTGCCGATGATCACAGGAACGCCGACATAGAGCCCTCTCACACCGTACTCTCCATTGAGGAAGGCGGCGCAGGGAAGGACGCGCTTCTTGTCCTTGAGGAAGCTCTCAGCCATTTGGATTGCGGACGATGCCGGCGCATAGTACGCCGAGCCCGATTTCAGCAGAGCGACGATTTCGCCACCGCCCTTGCGCGTACGCTCGACGATCTGGTCGAGGCGCTCTTGCGTAATCCAGCGCATCTTCACCAGATCGGGAAGCGGAATGCCCGCAACGGTGGAGTACCGCACGAGCGGCACCATGTCGTCGCCGTGGCCTCCCAGAACGAAGGCGGTAACGTCCTCAACGGAAACCTTCAGCTCGTCGGCAATGAAGTGCCGGAAGCGTGTGCTGTCGAGCACGCCGGCCATGCCGACAACACGATGATGCGGCAGGCCCGAAGCCTTCTGCAGAGCCCACACCATCGCGTCAAGCGGGTTCGTGATGACGATCACGAAGGCGTCGGGAGCATATTCCTTGATGCCCTCGCCCACCTGCTGCATGACCTTGAGATTGATGTCGAGAAGGTCATCGCGGCTCATGCCTGGCTTGCGCGGCACGCCAGCGGTAACGATACAAACGTGGGCGCCTTCAATGTCCGCATAGGCGTTGGTGCCCTTGAGCGTGATGTCGAAACCTTCGACCCCGCCGGACTGAGCGATATCGAGGGCTTTGCCCTGCGGTATGCCTTCCGCAATATCGAATAGGACGACATCCCCCAGCTCTTTAAGTCCGATGAGGTGGGCCAGCGTGCCGCCGATCATGCCTGCGCCGATCAGCGCGATCTTGGTGCGCGCCATGGATGTCGATCTCCCTGAACCTATAGCATCGTCGTGAGCTCGACTGCGTAGTGAGCGGTATCGCCCGCGCTAAGGGCAGGCCCCGGCCCAAGCCCGCGGTCGCAGCAGCGTGTAGCCTCACGGTGGTTAGCCGGAAACGGCGGTCTGTTCAAGGCGCGAGCAACCTTGAGCGAGCGGATTGGCAACCTGCGCCCAATCACTCGGCTGGCACCGCTTGGTGTCCCCCGCGGATGTTCCGCTGTGCCAGATAGGCTTCCGACCGCATCTCCATCAGCCGCGATACCGTGCGGGCGAACAGATCCGCCCCGTCGCCACGCACATAGAGGTGATCGGGCTCCGCGTCCGCCGAAGCAACCAGGCACACGCGGTTGTCGTACAGCGTGTCGATGAGATTAATGAACCGTCGTGCCTCGTTGCGCCGCTGGGGGCCGAGCACAGGAATGCGCTCGAGGAGGAGCGTATGGAAGGTGCGGGCAATGTGCAGATAGTCGGCAGCACCCAAGGGCTTTTCGCATAGGTCTGCAAAGGCAAACCGCGCCACGCCCATCGCGGCTTGCGGAACGCGAAGCGTCCGGCCCTTGACCTGAATGTCCATGAGTTCGCCTGTAGGGCTGCCGGTGAGCCGGAGCCAAATCCTGTCCAGCTCTGCACGCGCCATTGCGTCCGCTGGAGTGAAGTAAAGGCGATTTCCGCCGAGCTTCTCTAGTCTGAAGTCCTTGGCGGCTGCGAGCTCGAGGACGTCCATGTAATCCTCGATGAGGTCGATAAACGGAAGGAAGAGCTGGCGGTTGAGCCCATTGCGATACAGCTCTTGCGGCGGCGAGTTGGAGGTCGCGACCACAACCACGCCACTCTCAAAAATGACCCGAAACAACCGGCCCAGGATCATCGCATCGGCGATGTCCGTGACGTGCAGCTCATCAAAACAGAGTAGCCGCGCCTCAGCTGCGATCTGGCGCGCGACGGCTGGTATTGGATCACCGGGCTCGGTTTGGCGCGCGCGGGCGAGGCGCTCGTGGACGTCGGCCATGAAGGCATGGAAATGAACGCGTCGTTTCGGCTCGAAGGCGACGCTCGCGTGGAACAAATCCATCAGCATCGTCTTGCCGCGGCCGACTGCCCCGTGGATGTAAATTCCCCGAGGAAGGCGATTGGTTGTGCTGGAGAACAGACGCAGCAGGCTGCGGCGAGGGCGCCAGCGAGCAAGCTCTTGTGCCAGCACATCAAGTCGTTCCGCGGCAGCGTGCTGCGCCGCGTCCGGCTCGATGCTGCTCGCGGAAACAAGATCGCGATAACGCTGGAGAGGTCCCTTCAACATCGGGAGTTGGGGCTAGCCTGCTGCGATGCAGCGGTCAAGCAGCTACGCTCGAGAGCAGGCGCCGGTATGCAGCTGATCGTCGAGTGATCCTCGATTTTGGAAGGGCTGAACTCTTGCTGATCTTGCCATGATCTCCCATTAGTTTGTTGCGCTGCAACAGACTTGGGCAAGAGACCTGGGGTGCCACCAGGCGGAGGTTATGATCATGAGCGACCACCGGTTCTGGAAAGGAACGATCCGAAAGCTGTGGCAGGGAGAGGGGGAGAAGTTTGGCCAGCACCTGCTCCGGCTCGATTCAGAAAGCCGGCGGATGCGTTTCGCGCACGCTGTCTCTGACGCGTTCATCAAAGACTATGCGAGCCGCATGCATCACATGGGAAGCATAGTCTATGGCTATTTCGAAGACGGGGAATTAAGGGCCGCGGCCGAGTTGAGAAAGCTTGATGCTTTCTGGGGCGAGGAAGCTGAGGCGGCCTTTTCGGTCGAGAGGCCTTGGCAAAATCGCGGCATTGGCACCGAGCTGATGGGCCGAGTCATCCGGGCGGCGCGCAATCGCGGTGTTAAGCGCCTCTACATGAGCTGTCTCGCCGAAAACACCAAGATGCAAGCGATCGCGCGTAAGCACGATGCGATGCTCCGGTTCGAGCGAGGAGACGTGATCGGAGAGATCGTGCCACAAGGGCCCGACTATTTCTCCGTTATGGCAGAGGATTTCGAGGATCGTGTGAGCTTCATTTTGGCCGTCCTCGACCTACAGTACCAGTCGAAAGAGGCAGCCTAGCATCCAGGCCGCAGCTGTAAGCTGCGGCCTCTATTCGATCTGCTTTCACGCAATATCAGGCAGGCTCGAAGAACCTCGACCAGCCTTGGGGCGAAATATCACCTGCAACGACCTCACATGCGCTTCGCTCGGGGATGAAGTGCACGCAAAGCTCGCATTTCTCACCGGCCCGCGGTTCCTCCTGATAGAGCGCCTCTTCCTTGGATACCTTCGTTTTCAGCTCTGCCATCGCTTCATCTCCAGGGCTCTGCAGTCATATCGCAGAACGCAGAAGTAATCGTGAGGTTTCCGCGAAAGCCTAAGACAGCGCTTGCGTACTTGCTGTTGCATTGAGCTCCAACGCTCGCGGCATCTTCGCGTTTAGCGCACGACGGCCCGCTCGAGAGATGGTGAATTTATGTCATCAAGCTCTTAGTAACTCTTCTTTGAGAGCAGATAACCTATTCAATCATCTGCAAAATGATGATTTTGCGCAACACTACTTGAAGAATTGGCCAATTACAGCCGGGCAAAATATGATCATATGTCAACAAATCAGAATTGATTGCACATGCTCTTAGCGTTCGAATCGATTCGAACGAGATCAAGAGGGAGAAGATTCATGGCTAGAACTACGACGACTAAGAAAGCTCCGGCTAAGAAACCAGCTAAGAAGCCAGCCAAGGCAGCAGGTAAAGCTCCAGCTAAGCCTGCAGCAAAGGCAAAGGCTCCGGCGAAGAAGGCCGCTCCTGCGAAGAAAGCGGCGGCAAAGGCACCTGCAAAGCGGCGCGCACCAGCCAAGAAGCCTGCCGCCAAGAAGACAGCGGCAAAGAAGACTGAGGCAAAGAAGAAAGCTGCGTGATTGGTCGACCTCTTTCCTGGCCGGGCACCGGGATAAAAAGATCGACCAATGCTTGAGCGGCAACGAGCTGCCGCATATTACCGGAGATAGCTTGGGGGGCATCTCCGGTCATTTTTTTTGGTAGGTCCGCCGGGCAGCTTCTCCTAGCAGCAGTATCTTCGCTGCCCAGCAGCGGCAAATTATACGCGCCGCTCCACCATCAGCTTCTTGAGCTCTGCAATCGCCTTGGCAGGGTTGAGTCCCTTCGGGCATGCCTTGGCGCAATTAAGGATCGTGTGGCAGCGATAGAGCCTGAATGGATCCTCCAAATTGTCGAGCCGCTCGCCCGTTGCCTCATCGCGCGAGTCGATCACCCAGCGATAGGCTTGCAGCAGGATGGCTGGACCGAGATATCGGTCGGAGTTCCACCAATAGCTCGGACAGCTCGTTGAGCAGCAAGCGCAGAGGATGCACTCATAGAGGCCGTCAAGCTTCTCGCGGTCCTCGCGCGACTGCCTCCACTCCTTCTCTGGTGTCGGAGATGATGTCTTCAACCAGGGCTCAATCGAGCGGTGCTGCGCATAAAAGTTTGTCATGTCCGGAACGAGATCCTTGATGACGGACATGTGCGGCAGCGGATAGATCGTGACGGCACCCTTGGCGTCGTCGAGGCTCTTTAGGCAGGCCAGCGCGTTTGTGCCGTTGATATTCATGGCGCAGGAGCCGCAGATGCCTTCCCGGCATGAGCGGCGGAACGTCAATGTCGGATCGATCTCATTCTTTATCTTGATGAGGGCATCGAGGACCATCGGCCCACAGTTCGTACGGTCGATGAAGTAGGTGTCGAGCCTCGGATTGTGGCCGTCTTCGGGGTTCCAGCGGTAGACCTTGATCTCCTTCCAGTCCCCTTTGCCGCTTGGCCTATTCCAGGTCTTGCCCTGTTCAACCTTCGAGTTCTTCGGCAGTGTCAGCTGGACCATTGCCCCTAGTCCTTTATTGCTTGGCGAGACATAGCGCCTCGCACCCCGCCGCCTGACATGCGGCGCAGGTTCCTGGCTGTCAACCGGTCTTATGGTTGCACCACGCTTTGCAGCGTTCCAGCCGAACGCCGATTAGTTCCGATCAGTCGGTCTTGCAGCGGCGGAGAGTGCGCACAAGCTCGGTCAGCTCTTCAGCCACAGAGTGGCCAGTTTCGACCGCGGTCTTCAAAGTTGGCCGTTGCGCGAGCAGGGCATTCAGTCGTTCTTGCTGCTCGCCGAAGCCGAAGAACAATTCCTCGGGCGCTTCAATGTCGCCATCCTCGATGGCCGACATCACGTCGAAGCTGTTCTGAGTAGCGAGCACCAGCATCGAGGCGATGTCGTTCATTGACTGATGGTAAAGCTTGACTGCGTCTGGAGCGATGCGCGGGCCATGCACGCCGAATTTGAGTGGCGACGTAACGGCGCGCCCCTCACCGGTGAAAAGCTTCGGGTTGCGCCGAAAGCGGCTGAAGATCTCCTGGAGGCCCATGCAGCAGCTTTCCAGGTCACGCAGGGCAACGGTGACCTTGCGTTTGGTGCGCATTCGATCGGGCGTGCGTTCTTGGGCCACCCAGTTGACCGCAGCTATGGAAGCGATCGCGCCCAGGGCAGCAAGGGCGGGAAGCAAAGCAGCGATTGGGTCGGGCGCGATCCGTGTATCGCTTTCTGAGGTGGTGGGTGACTGCGAGACCTGATGCGCCAGTGCGGTGCTCATGCGAGGACCCCTGATAAGCAGATTCGTACGCATCGGCCACAGCAGTAGGGCGGACAATGCGTGATTCGGAGGCGGAAATCGTCCTACACGAAGCCGTGGCTCACAATTGCCAAGGAGAGACATGCACAACGCAAATCGCAGAAGAAAAACGGCGGCTCTCTAATGGGAAGCCGCCGACGAGAATTGCCGACCGATGTGCGTAAGCTCGTGTAAGCTCAGTACACGCGCGCCTTCGGCTCGATATAGGACATCTCGTTGGTCAGTGTGTAGGTGTGCACTGGCCGGTAGTCGATGTGGACCGTTTTGGTCTCGAAATCTGCCCACGTGAGGGTGTGCTTCATCCAGTTCTCGTCGTCGCGGTGGGGGTAGTCCTCACGCGCGTGGGCGCCGCGGCTTTCTTTGCGATTCTCAGCAGCCGCGACCGTCACCGCCGCCTGCACAATAAGATTGTCATACTCCAGCGACTCTATCAGATCGGAGTTCCAGATGAGTGAGCGGTCGGTGACCTTGAGCTCATCTGACATTTTCCAGATCTCGGTGATTTTCTCGACACCTTCGGCCAACACTGGCCCGTCGCGGAAGACGGCGCAATTGCTCTGCATCGTCTTCTGCATCTGAAGGCGGAGAGTTGCTGTGGGGATCGACCCGGACGCATGGCGGATCTTGTCGAGCCGAGAGAGAGCGAGGTCAGCCGCATCGGCCGGCAAGTCTGGTTGTGGACTGCCGGGTTCAATGGTCTCCGCGCAGCGCAATGCTGCCGCACGTCCGAACACGACAAGGTCGATGAGCGAGTTCGAGCCCAAGCGGTTAGCGCCGTGGACGGAGACGCATCCTGCTTCACCAATCGCCATGAGGCCCGGAACGACGTAATCAGGATTGCCGTCCTTCAGCGTCAGCACCTCGCCATGATAGTTGGTCGGGATGCCGCCCATATTGTAGTGGACCGTTGGGATGACCGGGATCGGCTCCCGAGTGATGTCGACGCCGGCGAAGATCTTTGCGCTTTCGGTGATGCCGGGCAGACGCTCTGCCAGGATCTTCGGGTCAAGATGGTCGAGGTGGAGATGAATGTGATCCTTCTCCGGCCCGACTCCGCGGCCTTCGCGAATCTCGATGGTCATGGAACGCGAGACCACATCGCGCGAGGCAAGATCTTTGGCGTGCGGTGCATACCGCTCCATGAACCGCTCGCCTTCTGAGTTCGTCAGGTAGCCGCCTTCGCCGCGCGCACCTTCCGTGATCAGCATGCCGGCGCCATAGATGCCCGTCGGGTGGAACTGCACGAACTCCATGTCCTGCAGCGGCAGTCCGGCGCGCAGAACCATGGCGTTGCCGTCGCCCGTCTGCGTATGGGCGCCGGTGCAGGAATAGTAGACGCGGCCGTAGCCGCCCGTCGCCAAAATCGTCTTCTTGGCGCGGAAACGATGCACCGTGCCGTCCTCGAGGCAAAGCGCGACAACCCCGCGGCAGGCGCCTTCGCTATCCATCATCAGGTCGATGGCGAAGTATTCGATAAAGAACTCGGCGGAATAGCGCAGTGCCTGCCCATAGAGTGTATGGAGTATGGCGTGGCCGGTGCGATCAGCTGCAGCACACGTGCGCTGGGCCGGCGGCCCCTCACCGAACTCCGTCGTCATGCCGCCGAATGGGCGCTGATAAATGCGACCATCAGCTGTGCGGCTGAACGGCACGCCGAAATGCTCCAGCTCGTAGACGGCCTCTGGAGCATTGCGGCATAGGTACTCGATCGCGTCCTGGTCACCGAGCCAGTCGCTACCCTTCACCGTGTCGTACATGTGCCAGCGCCAGTCGTCTGGCCCCATGTTGCCGAGCGCCGCCGCAACGCCGCCTTGCGCCGCTACCGTGTGGGAGCGCGTCGGAAACACCTTGGTCACACAGGCGGTCCTCAATCCGGCCTGAGCCGCACCCAATGTTGCTCTCAAACCGGCCCCACCTGCTCCGACCACCACCACGTCGTAAGTGTGGTCCGTTAGCGGATATGCGCGCCCGTTGATCGCCGGCTTGGCGACGTTAGAGTCGCCCGCCTTGCCATTCGTAACTGCCATCAGATTGCTACCCCAAAGCTCAGTCTGAGCACCGCGAATACACTGGCGAGAGCCACCAGCACCGCGAAGAACGTGTTCAGCATCAGCAGTGCGATCTTCGCCCCGTCCGTATGGACGTAGTCTTCGATGATCACCTGCATTCCGAGCCGCATATGTACTGCGCTCGTCACGATGAAAGAAATAAGCAGAATCGCTACGATCGGATTGCGCAGCGTGCTCGTGACCGTCTCATAATCCGCCCCGACAAGACTTAGCGCGATCCAGAGCATGAAGGGCAGCAGCAAGAGTGCTGCCACCGATGTCACGCGCTGGCGCCAGAAGTGGTCCGTGCCTTCTTTTGCCGAGCCGAGCCGGCGCACGTTCTTCAAGGGCGTGCGAAGTGCCATGTCACAGCCCTCCACGAAGCGTAAGAGCAATGGCCCAAACGAGCAGCGTCAGCGCGACGGATCCAATAATCGTGCTCCAGCACAGCATGTCGACCGTCTTCAGGTCGAATCCGCGGCCGGTATCCCAAATCAAATGCCGGATGCCGCCGAGCGCGTGATGAATTAGGGCCCACGTGTACCCGAAGAGCACGAGCTTTCCGATGATGCTGCTGAAGAACCAATTTGCGGTCTCAAAGTGCTCTGGTCCCGCCGCAGCGGCAATGAGCCACCAGGCGAGCAGAAGGGTACCGAAATAGAGCGCCCCGCCGGTAATGCGATGAATGATCGACATCACCATGTTGATGAGCGGGGAATAGATCTGCAGGTGTGGCGAGAGCGGTCGCTCGACCTGCGGCAGCTCCCGCGCCTTCATTTCGGCCATCGGGCTCTCCTCGTGGGTTCGTTTCGCGCCTTGTAGCGCGCCTTCGCCACTGCAGCAATCGTTCCAACGGACGCATAGCTGCATTTCGGAAATCGCGGAGCTGACGGGACCTTGCGGTTAGCGGGGCATGAGCACCCAGACATCCAGGTCGAGCACGACGCCGTCCTCGTATGACCCTGTCTCGGTCTTGTAAGGAAAGTCAGCGGCAGGCCGGTTTTTGAGCGCGACGAGCCGCAGCCTCAGTGCGCCGAGGTCATTGCGGTGGGGGAGCTCGGCTTTGTCGAGAACCTCGGACCATGCGTAGATGGTATCGCCCGCGAAGCACGGCGCGACGTGTCGGCCTCCGTTGATAGCGGCGATGTGGTACGCGTTGGCCAAGCCGTTGAATGACAGTGCCCGCGCCAGCGAAATTATGACGCCGCCGTAGATGAGACGGCGGCCGAAGCGGCCGGCGCTTTCGGTGTGCTGGTTGAAATGGACCCTCGCCGTGTTCTGGTAGAGCCGTGTCGCAATCTGGTGTTCGGCTTCCTCGATCGTGACACCATCCACGTGGTCGATGCGCTCACCCACCTCGTAGTCCGCCCAAAGGAACGGCGAGCCGGAGAGGATTGTGTCGTAGTCGGATCGCGCCAATTGCGGCAAAGTGCGACCGAGTTCGTCGGGCCTGACGTGTTCCGGCAGATCTGGCACATGCGGCTCTGGGGCCGGAGAGGACTTGTCGCGCTTGCGCACCATCACCCAGCGGACGTACTCGAGAACCGTCTCGCCGTCCTGGTTGAGCCCTTTCGAGCGGACATAGACGACGCCTGTCTCGCGGTTAGAGTTTTCCCGGAGGCCGATCACCTCAGAGACGGCGCTCAGCGTATCGCCTGGGTAGACTGGAGCGAGAAAGCGGCAATCGGCGTAACCCAGGTTCGCCACAGCGTTGAGCGAGATGTCGGGAACCGTCTTCCCGAACACTGTATGGAAGACGAGCAGATCGTCGATTGGCGCCCGGGGATAGCCGATGGCGCGAGCGAACATGTCCGATGACTGCACAGCGAAACGCGAACCATAGAGGCTGGCGTAAACAGCGACGTCGCCTTCGGTCAGCGTTCGCGGCGTAGCGTGATGGATCACCTGTCCGAGATGGAAGTCCTCGAAGAAGTTGCCGCCGGTGGTCTTGGTCGATGTCATGGCTCAGTCTTCCGGTTCAGCTCAGGTCCGTTCACGCGCGGCGATTGCCTCGGCGAGCTCGACAGTGCGCCGAGCCATCTCGGCATGCAGTAGCTCGACCATCCGGCCGTCAATGCTGATGGCGCCCTTACCCCGGTTTTCTGGCTCGTCGAAAGCGGCAAGAATTTTGCGCGCCCACTCGACCTCCTCTGCAGTTGGCGAAAAAATTTCGTTAGCTGGCCCGATCTGGTCCGGGTGAATGAGTGTTTTGCCATCCATGCCGAGCTGGCGGCCCTGGAGACATTCCCGGCGGAGACCCTCGATGTCCCGGAAGGCATTGTAAACACCGTCGAGCACGTCGATGCCGTAGGCGCGAGCTGCTGTGACCGCAGCAGATAGCCAGTACAAGGCTGCGGTGCGGTTGTCGCCCAAATCTGCCCGAGTTTCCTTCGCGAGGTCGTTCGTGCCCAGGACGAAGCAGGCTAGCCGCGTCGACCGGTCTTGCGCTGCTGCGGCAATCTCACGCACGTTGAGGATTGCGAGCGGCGTCTCGATCATGGCCCAGACCTGGATTGTCTCAGGCGCAGAGGTCAGCCGCTGACCAACCTCGAAAAGTTGCGCGGCAGTCGACACCTTCGGGACTAGGATGGCATTCGGGGCCGCCGCGGCAGCCTTGGTCAGATCTTCTTCGCCCCAGGGCGTATCGAGACCATTGATCCGGATCACCAGCTCACGATCTCCGTAGCCACCGCTCGCAACCGCCGCCACGACCTGCTCGCGAGCCGCCTCTTTGGCCTCGGGCCCCACCGCATCCTCGAGATCGAATATCACCACATCGGCAGCAAGCGTTTTTGCCTTCTCAAGCGCCCGTGCATTGGAGCCGGGCATGTAGAGGGCGCTGCGGCGCGGTCGAACGGCCATGGGATCTCCTCCACGACAATCGTTGCGATGGCCCGGAAGCTAGTGCACCCGCCCGGGTTTGTGAAAGCGAAGTTTGCCCTGTGCCGGCGTGTCCGCTTGGCATCTCAGGTGTGCTTCGGCACAGTGCCAGGCGTTGGATCACATCGTGAGCGCATGGCGAGTCGGTCGAAGGACATTGTGATCGTAGGCGGTAGCGTCATCGGATGCGCCACGGCCTACTACCTCACTCAGCTGGGTGCCCTCGATGGCCGCCGAATCGTTGTCGTTGAGAAGGACCCCTCGTTTGCCACCTGCAGCACTGCCCGTTCGGCCGGTGGTGTGCGTCAGCAGTTCTCGACTCCGGAGAACATCCTGATGTCGCAGGTCATGATCGACCTTCTCCGGAGTCTGAAAGATCGATTCGGGCCCGATGCCGATGTCGGCTTTCAAGAGCAAGGCTATCTGATCCTCGCCTCTCGAGACGGGGTCGACGTTCTCCGGTCGAATGTCCAAACGCAACGCGCGCACGGCGCCGATGTTCACCTGCTCGACCCGGAAGCGCTGAGCGAGCGATTTCCCTGGCTTTCGACTGAGGGCGTGGCGTGTGGCAGCTTCGGCGCCTCGGGTGAGGGTTGGATCGATCCAGTGAGCCTGACAACCCTCTTTCGAACGGCGGCCCGTGCGGCGGGGGTTGAGTATCTCGCGGACACGGTTACGGGCTTTGAGGTGATCGGGCAGTCCGTTGCTGCGGTGACGTTGGCGAGCGGGAGCCGGCTGTCCGCAGGAGCCGTCGTCAACGCGGCGGGTCCGTCCGCGGGTGCAATTGCCGCTCTTGCGGGCATCCGGCTGCCTGTGGAGCCGCGCAAACGCTATGTCTATGTGATCGACTGTAGAGCTGCCCCGGAGGCGCTGCGCCAAGCGCCACTCACCATTGATAGCAGCGGTGTGTGGTTTCGCCCTGAAGGCCAGCTCTTCATCACCGGTGTCTCACCCGACGAGGCGCACGAGCCACCTGCAGTCGATCTCGATGAGATCGACTACGGCTTGTTCGAAGAGGAAGTCTGGCCGCGACTTGCGGCACGGGTTCCCGTATTCGAGTCGATCAAGGTGGTGAACGCCTGGGCCGGCTTCTACGACTACAACACACTCGATCAGAACGCCATTATCGGTCCCCATCCGGAGATTCGGAATTTCTACTTCGCGAACGGCTTTTCCGGGCATGGTCTTCAGCAATCCGCCGCTGCCGGCCGTGCTGTTGCTGAGCTTATCGTCCTCGGCGAATTCCAAACCTTGGACTTGTCTCGCTTCGGCTACGAACGGATTGCTGAGGGGCGGCCTCTACGCGAGCTCAACGTAATCTGATCGAGGAGTCATGGCTCGCATTCTCGCCTTATCGTCTCAAGTGGCACGCGGGCATGTAGGGCTCTCCGCAATTGTGCCGGCACTACAGCGGCTCGGGCACGAGGTGTGGCCGCTGCCGACCATCCTCCTGTCGAACCATCCCGGGCATGCGCACGCTGCGGGGATCCACATGGATCCGGCAGTCCTGGAGGAAATGATCGACGCGCTCGAGCGCAATGGCTGGCTTGGTGAAATCGAGGCGGTGATCACTGGTTACCTGCCTACGGCCGAGCATGTCCATCTGGCCGGCAGCATTGTCAGGCGGCTCCGGTCCACGCAGTCGATCTATTACCTCTGTGATCCGGTTCTGGGAGACGAACCGAAAGGTCTCTATATCGATCCGAAAGCTGCAATGGCCATCCGGGATGTGCTCCAGCCATTGGCTGATGTGATCACGCCCAATCGGTTTGAGCTCCAGTGGCTTACTAACCTCCCCACGCAATCTTTCGAGGGTGTCGTACAGGCGTCGGCGGTGCTGAAGAACACTGCCGTCGTGGTGACCTCGGCTCTAAAGCAGGAAGACACGCTCGAAAATTTGCTGGTCGAGGGAGGCCGGGTACAAAGCTGCTCTGTTCCCTTTCGCGAGGTTGTTCCGCACGGGACTGGTGATTTCTTTTCTGGCTTGATACTCGGCCACTATCTCAATGGCGCGTCGATGGCGGTAGCCATGGCGAAAGCTGCTGCGGGGGTAGAGCAGGCGGTCGCGGCGAGCGCGGGTCGAGAGGAGCTGGCGTTAATACCCTCCCAGGAGGGATGGACCAATGTGGCGCCGCTCCCAATTCACGAACGGACGTTTCCATAAGAATTCCTTGCTTGCAATGCGGGGCGCTCGTGGCACCTGAACGGCAAACCCGGCGCTCTCGAGACCTTACGCGCCGGGGGTAAGCCAACCACGACCGAGCCGTCCCGACCATGCCCCAGTTCCCCGAGCACCTCGTCGATCGCTTCCGCCGGTTCAAGTACAGGCACTTTGCGCCCAATATCGATCATTTCGCAGAGTTGGCAGCCTACGGGCAGCATCCAGACGTGATGGTCGTGAGCTGCTGTGACAGTCGCGTCGATCCTGAGACAATCTTTAGCGCCATGCCAGGAGAGCTGTTCGTGGTGCGGAATATCGCCAATCTTGTTCCGCCATACGAAACTACAGGACAGTACCACGGTGTCAGCGCTGCTCTGGAATTTGCCGCCCTTAACTTGAGGGTAAAGCACATTGTGGTCCTCGGGCACTCAGGCTGCGGCGGCATTCTGGCTTGTTTGGAGCAATCAGCGACGCGTCAGTCGGAGGCGCGATTCATTTCCAATTGGATGAACATTCTGGACGAGGCGCGGACAAGAATTCTGGCGTCCGCTGCAGGACGGAGCGCGGCCGAGTTGAGGGTGGAGCTCGAACGAGAAGGAATTAAGGTCTCCATCCAAAATTTGCGTAGCTTCCCTTGTATCAAGGCGCTTGAAAGCAAGGGCCGGCTCCATCTTCACGGTGCTCACTTCGAGATCGCAACAGGCAACCTCTCGGTGCTCAATGAAGGCACCGGCGAGTTCGTCTCGATCTAGGTAAACAGATGAGCGGTCAGCTTCTGTCCTGACCCCGCTGGAGAGGTTGTGATCGGTCTCTGATGTGGAATGATAAGGAAGCGGGGCGCAAGTTGTCGCAGTTATAGTTGTTACTATGCTTGTCTGGCGATCTGTCGTTAAGTCTAGCTCGCCACGATTGATTGTTATGCTCAGAATTTGTGTAGCATGGCACAAAGTAGAACCGCGGTAACACGCTGGTCAGCAGCACGGGAGGCAAGCTCGGGGGTTTCCCTTATCATTTTCGGCTGGGAGCGCCCCATCCCTCGGTCATGGCCGGGGTGCGGGTGGGTGAGTGCATCAGGTTCTTGTTGATAAGAAGTGTGGGTGAGTGATCCTGAAGATCATTGATCGCCTGACGCTCGAGGCAACCACGTTGTTGCGCTGGTAGTCCGGTATGAGAGAAGAGCGTCATCGAATTCTCGAGCTCGAACGAGAAGTGGAGGTGCTGCGAGCTCGGCTGGCCGCAGCGGAAGATCGATTGCGTGGAACTTGTGCCCACGCTCTAGCTGGAGGTCACGAACAAGCGGCCACCAACGAGGTTTTTCGTCTTTTCTTCGAGCATATGCGTGAAGGCGTGCTCATTGTGAGCGACGGCGGGACGATTCGCTACTGCAATGAGGCGTTGGCACGCATGCTCGCCACGCCAATAACCAGCATTATCGGCCGAAAATTCGAAGATCTGGTCGCTGGCGACGCCGCGCATAGATCGCAGCAGCTGCTTGGAACCGGAAGTCGGAGCGCCGAAAGTGGCCTGCGTGCCCAGTCTGGTGAGACGGTTCCAGTTCTGATCTCGTTCGTTCGTCCGATGGCTATTCATGGGCGGCCAGCGCACGGGCTGATCGTGACTGACCTTCGCCGCCATGAGCCGCGCCTGCGTCACAATGCACTGCTCCAGGCCTCGAAGGACGCCATCTACGCCCTTTCTCCGAACTTACAGATAAAGTCCTGGAACAGAGGGGCCGAGAGCATTTTTGGCTACGCTCCCGCTGAAATTATTGGAAAGTCTGAGCGCGACCTGTGCCCGGCGTCCGAGCTGCCTGCTCTTGAAGATTTGGTGCGGCAAGTCAGGGAGCGGGGTGCGGCTATCACTGTGGACGCTGTCCGCAGGCGAAAAGACGGCACCAAGATTCGCGTCCTCCTGTCCATGACTCCGATCCGGGAGCTCGACGGCAGAATGATCGGATACGGGGTTGTAGCGCACGACGTGACTGAGCGGGAGCGGGCCGCGCGCCAGCTCCGCGATGCGATGGCTCGGACATCGCTCGCATTGGATGCCGGCCGGATGGGGACGTTCGAGATAGATCTGAACACGGAGCGCTGCACGTGGTCCGATCAAGTCTACGCGATCTATGGGCTGGATAAGACCAGCTTCGAGCCAACATTGGAGAGCATGTATGGCATCCTCCATCCGGAAGACCGGGTGGTGCTCGTCGATTGTCTTGAAGCAGCTCAGCGCCGGGGCTCCTTCGAGGCTGAGTTTCGGGTCAGACATCGGGATGGTCGATACATCTGGATCCACAGCCGGGGGATGGTTCGCTTCGACGCCGAAGGCAAACCGCAGGAGCTCTTCGGGGTCGTCGTCGACATCACCGAGCGCAAGGAGGCTGAACGAAAACAGCAGCTCCTAGTCGGAGAGCTTAATCATCGGGTCAGAAATACGCTGGCGACAGTGCAGGCAATTGCCAGTCAGACCTTACGGCGCGCGAAAAGCCCCGAGGACTTCGTCCAAAGTTTCAGCGATCGAATCCAGGCGCTGTCACGGGCTCACACGCTGCTGACCAGAACGGCATGGCAGGGCACCGAGCTCGACTCGCTCATTCGTGAGCAACTAATGCTCGGAAGCGGCGATCGGATTAGATGTCAGGGACCCGCTGTCTCGCTCGAGCCGCAGACCGCACTGCAGCTTGCGCTCGTACTGCATGAGCTAGGCACGAATGCGCGCAAGTACGGATCGTTATCGGTTCCTCAAGGGTGGGTGATGGTCGACTGGTCGATCCAGGAGTCGAGCGAGGGCCGTATACTCGAGATCGTGTGGAAAGAGCGGGGTGGCCCCACGGTGACGCCCCCATCATCCACTGGGTTCGGGACGCTGCTGATCGAGCGGTCTCTACAGCAGGGGCATGGCGGGGAATCGCGGATCAGCTTCGATCCCGAAGGCGTGGCATGCGTGATCCGCCTGCCGCTATCCCGGTCCGAAGCTCCGGCGAACCAGCCAGCCGCATCAACCGGACTCGCGGCATCGCGCCGAAGCTAGAACTAGAGAGGCCCTGGATCGAAAACCCCCCGCAATCCTTTCACATCCCCACGTAGTTCGGTCCACCGCCACCCTCAGGCGGCACCCAATTTATGTTCTGGCTGGGATCTTTGATATCGCACGTTTTGCAGTGGACGCAGTTCTGGGCGTTGATCTGGAAGCGTGGTTTTCCGTCCTCGTCGGTCACGACCTCGTAGACGGCAGCCGGACAGTAGCGTTGTGCGGGCTCAGCATACTCGGGCAGGTTCACCGCGATAGGGATGCTCGGGTCTGCCAAGACGAGGTGAACCGGCTGATCCTCCTCGTGATTCGTACCGGAGAAGGAAACGTTGGTCAGCTTATCGAAGGTCAGCACACCGTCGGGTTTCGGATACTCGATCGGCTGACACTCATTGGCCTTCTTCAGCGTGGCGTAATCCGGCTTTCCGTGGCGTAACGTATACCCGAGGCCAACGCCCGGAATGATCGTGTTCAGCCACATGTCGATGCCGCCGAGAGCGATACCGGCGATCGTTCCGAAGCGGGACCAGAGCGGCTTGACGTTGCGTACCCGCCGCAAATCTTGCCCGATGGGACCCGTACGCACCGCGATCTCGTAGTCCTCGAGAACGTCGTGTGAGCGACCCTTCTTGAGGGCTTCCGAAATGGCATCGGCAGCGTGCATGCCGGAGAGGATGGCGTTATGGCTACCCTTGATGCGTGGAACGTTGACCATGCCTGCCGAGCAACCCAGGAGCGCTCCACCTGGGAACACAAGTCTCGGAAGGGATTGCCATCCGCCTTCCGTGATTGCGCGGGCGCCATAGCCGATGCGCTTGCCGCCTTCGAGGTGAGGTCGAATGGATGGATGGGTCTTGAACCGCTGAAACTCGTCGTAGGGGGAGAGATAGGGGTTCTCGTAGTTCAGGTGTACGACAAACCCGACTGCGACAAGATTCTCACCGTAGTGGTACAGGAAGGAGCCACCACCGGTGCGATTGTCGAGCGGCCAGCCGAACGTATGCTGGATTAGACCCGGTTGGTGCCGTTCGGGACTAACCTCCCACAACTCCTTGATGCCGATGCCGTACTTCTGCGGCTCGCGACCTTCACGCAGCTTGAAGTCCCTGATGAGCTGCTTGGCGAGCGATCCGTGCGCGCCCTCGGCAATGAGCGTGTATTTCCCCCGCAGCTCCATGCCACGGGTGAAGCTGTCCTTCGGCTGACCATCCCGGCCGATGCCCATGTCGCCTGTTGCGACGCCGATGACCCTGCCCTGCTCGTCCTTCAGGATCTCCGTGGCCGCAAACCCGGGATAGACCTCTACTCCAAGCTCCGCTGCCTGCTCGCCAAGCCAACGAACCAAGTTCCCCAGACTGACGATGTAATTGCCGTGATTGTTCATCAACGGCGGCATCAGGAAGTTTGGCAGCCTCAACTCACCCGCAGGACCGAGATAGACAAATCGGTCCTCGGTGACTGGAGTGGTTACGGGGGCGCCCCGCTCCCTCCAATCAGGGATGAGAGCATCAAGACCGATCGGATCGATGACTGCACCGGAGAGGATGTGCGCGCCCACTTCGGAGCCCTTCTCCAGCACGACAACCGAGACATCGGTGCCGTCAACCAACGCGAGTTGCTTCAGGCGAATAGCCGCCGCCAAGCCCGCGGGCCCGGCGCCGACGATCACCACATCAAAATCCATCGCTTCTCGCGGGGGGAGCTGCTCCGGCTGGCGTGCCATTATTCGAAATATCTCCGAGTTAGCTGCGACGGCCGCGATTACGGCCCTTGTTTTCTCAACGCGTCAAGGCTGCAGCGACATCGATTCGACCTCTGCGACAAGACCCCTCGCATGGATTCTCCTTTTGTTTAGACTGTAGCTATGACGCATCAACCGGATCCTCGCCTCGTTGCCCTTCTTGCGTGGTATCGCGATATGGGCGTGACGGACGCGTTGGCCGACGATCCGCTCGACTGGCTGGCGTTGGGGGATAAGGCTGACCTTGGGATCGTGCACGGCTCCTCGCCTCCCGCGGCCGCGCGAGATCAAGGTCTTTCGCAGGAGCCGCAAGTTCCTCGCGTTCCGCAAGCCAGCACTCCGTCGGCGCCGTTGCCGGCAACTCATCGTAGCTTCGCGCCGATGCCTACGTCCGAGGCCGAGGATTCGGCCAGGGCGGCCGCTTCCTCAGCGGCCTCTCTGGAGGAGCTACGGGCGGCATTGGAGCGGTTCGAGGGGTGTGCCCTGCGTGCGACGGCCAAGAACCTGTGCTTCTATCGTGGGGCGGCCACAGGACGCGTCATGATCATCGGCGAGGCTCCCGGGCGTGAGGAGGACCTCGAGGGCAAGCCGTTTGTCGGCCGCGCCGGGCAGTTGCTCGATAAGATGCTGGCGGCCATTGGGCTCAGCGAGGCGGACGTCCACATCACCAACATCGTCTACTGGCGTCCACCTGGTAACCGGACACCGACGCCGCAAGAGGCACTGGTCTGCCGGCCGTTCTTGATGCGGCAGATCGAGCTTGTTCAGCCGGAGTTTCTACTTCTGCTCGGTGCGGCAGCGGCGAAACATCTCTTAGGCGGGACAGAGGGTATTTTGCGCATCAGGGGTAAGTGGCGAGAGGTGGAAGTTGGAGGTCGCCTGATCCCGGCCATGGCGAGCCTTCATCCCGCCTATCTGCTCCGGAGCCCGGCCCAGAAACGTCTCGCTTGGCGCGACCTGCTCGCCCTGAAGGTGCGCCTCGACGAGGGTGATCGGCCCGGTGCAGCTAACGGTGTTTCCGGCTAGATTGGCGCTCGAACTGGAGCTTTCGGAACATGTCACGAATCGACGAAACGCGCCCCTTCATACCCGTGTCCATCGCGGTGCTTACCGTTTCGGACACGCGCCAGATCAGCGAGGACAAGTCGGGCGCCACCCTGGTGGAGCTGATAGAGAAAGCGGGCCACAAAGTTGCCGAGCGGGCCATCGTCAGGGATGACATCGCTCAGATCCGGGCACGCGTGCTCGGCTGGATCGCAGATCCGGCTATCAACGTTGTTATCACGACCGGCGGAACCGGCTTTACTGGCCGGGACGTGACGCCCGATGCCGTAAGACCGCTTTTCGACAAGGAGATCGACGGTTTCTCGACCGTCTTTCACATGATCTCGTTCCAGAAGGTCGGAACCTCGACCATTCAATCCCGCGCCTGTGCGGGATTGGCCCAAGAAACACTCGTCTTTTGTCTCCCGGGTTCTCCGGGAGCGTGCCGCGATGCCTGGAATGGCATCCTTCAATACCAGCTCGACAACCGGCACCGGCCCTGCAACTTCGTCGAGCTGATGCCCCGGCTCGGTGAGCACCTGAGCAGTCGCAGCGCTTGAGGGTTGCTAGGTCAGCGCAGCGACGCGTTTGCGTGCTCTACTTTAGCCCGCTCTATCGCCGCGAGATCACGGCTCGCGCTGGCGATATCGAAAATGGCACGCGCGATCTGCCCTAACAGGAAGAGCACGATGCCGGTTGCAGCGCCAGTCGGGCCAGCGAACGGATGCATGGCCAAGACCCAGTGGGGCAATGCGGCAAGCATCTCACCCGGCAACATCAGGCCGGCTATCGTCGCGAGCAGGCCAGCCACGACCAAGAAGACGCCAAGACCGACAAATGCATGAGCGACCAGTCGCCCCGTAAGGTACTCGGTCTCGCTCTCCGGAAGCTCGATGGGCGCTGATGGCTGGACAGCTCCGGCCGGCGCGATGCGAATAGGCCCCCGTCCGACCTTCGGCCCTAGTCGAGCAGAATCGGAGGCGTGGAAGTGGCCAGGATTACGCAATGGCGGAGGGCTAGCCGCCCGCGTACGCGGGAATCCATCAAGGTTGCTGGTCTGAAGTTTGAGGCGAGACAAAGCTTCGCGAGCCGCTTCTGCTTCCGGCGCACCGGAATGATGATCGGTAAGATGCCTGTAGAACTGGATGGCATATTCCAGACGCCCATCTGCTTCGGCGCGTCGGCCCGCGTCCAGGACCTGCGCCGCTGTCACCTGCGGCGATGCGTGAACCATGTCATAATCCCCTTACTCCGCCAGTGATCATAATTAGACACGTCAAAGAAAAAATCGCAATTATCCAGAGCTTTCTCGGGAAGGGGATCGAGGTCACACCGCCGGCAGGATGCGACGACCGCACCATGCGGCGACGTTTCGCCAGTCGTCTGCAGTGTCGACGTCGCTCAGCGTCGCGACGAAAGCGATGCGATGACCGCGCAAGTTTCGCAATGTATCGGTGAGGGCATCGGACGTGGACCAGCGTACGTTGCCGAACATTTCGAGATCGCGCGGCCTTCGTCGTTGTCCGACCAGCCAATATCCGCCGTCAGTCGCAGGTCCGAACACGGCATCGCAGCTTCCGAGAGCCTTGAAGGCGGCTGCGATATGGGCGGGGCGAATGCCGGGTACATCCGTACCGATGATGATGACGGGTCCCGGTTTCTTTAGGCGCATGGCACGTTGCATGCGTTGACCGAGATTCCCGCTTCCTTGGGTCATGCGCATGATGTCGCGTGGCCAGATCGGATGAGCGACACCTCGATCGGGCGTAATGGCAAGATAGGTTTGCCAGCGGGGTGATCGTGCTAGCCTGCCTAGCACTGCGGATGTCGTGTGCCTGTAGAACCAGGTCGCCTGGCCGATGCCGATCTGCCGTGCGAGCCGGGACTTAACGCGGCCCGCTTCCGGCAGCTTCGCCATGATCACCAAATGGCAACGAAAAGGCGCCGTCCGTTTCGACGGCGCCTTGGCGGATCTCCTCCCGCGTGCTGTGGCACGTGCTCCGACGAGCTTGGCGTCAGGCAGTAATTGGATTGAACGCGTAGCCGCCGCCATCCTTTTCGATTTTACCCGCACCTGGCATCCCAAAATGGTAGCCCGTAACGGTGATGCCGTCGGCCACGACTCGGTCGTAAATCTTGCGACGGGTCGCCTCCGCCATCTCAGCATCTTGGTCGAATGCCGCATGCCATCCAGGGTTCCGCACGAAAAGCGCTGGCAGGTTGGAGACATCACCCAGCACCATCAACTGCTCGTTGCCGGAGCTGATCAGATAGCTGGTATGGCCGGGTGTGTGGCCGTAGCTCGCAACGGAGCGGATGCCGGGCACCACCTCGGCATCTTCTTCCACCTGCCTGATGTTCGACCAATTTGGAAAGGTTGCTTGGATGCGCTTGGCCAGCCCCTGTCTTGCCTCGGGCAAGGATGACAGCACACCCGGGTCGGTCCAGTACTTATACTCGGTGGCTGGCACCACAATCTCCGCGTCAGGGAAGACCTGAGCGTTCGTATCCTTTTCCATCAACCCGAATATGTGATCGGGATGGAAATGCGTCATCACAATCGTATTGATGGCTTTCGGGTCGATGCCGGCGGCCTGCATGCTTTCCTTCATCATCAAGCCTGCGGTCGGGGCCATCTGGCCGCCGGTTCCGGCATCGAACATGATCGTCCGATCGCCCATGCGAACCACGGTCACGGTGAAGGTGATCGGAACGTGGGCATCGGTAATCCCGGCCTCCCGGAGTGCTTGCTTCGTCTCCTCAACGGTGGCGTTCTTGATGAAGTTCGGATCGTGCGGCTTCTGCCAAACTCCGTCGTAAAGCTGAATCACCTCTAGCTCGCCGACCTGAAACCGAGCAAACCGGGGAAGCTCGTTGCCTGGTCCCATCGCATTCGCGGGGCCGATGAAGGCCAGTGGACCCCTGAGCCCAAAAGCAGCCGCGGCGGCGGTGGCCGACAATACAAACGTACGGCGGGATAACACGGTCATAGCTACTCCTTGGAGTTGAGCTGTCCGTATGAGTTGGACGGAAGATGTGTTCCCGGAAGGTACGCGCCCTCTGCTCCAAGGAAAAGCGGCCGATGGAGAATCACGCAGTTTTGAAGGTCTCATCGCTCATAGAAGCGAGAGATCTTCTGCACTGGCGCCCCCAAGAAGTAGAGTGCGAGGCAGGAAAGGTTGCGTACGACGCGCCGGCTATATCCATCGCGGCGGTATCGCGCGGCGCTCGTGATCGCACGCGACCGGAGCATTACGACCCGACTGCGGCCGAGTCGGCGCACGATGTCGACATCCTCCATCAGCGGCAAAGGCTTATAGCCGCCGATCTCGTGAAAGAGTCGTGCCGGGATGAGGAGACCCTGATCTCCGTACGGCAACTTCAACAGAGCGCACCGCAGCGCCACGCCAGTCTCGACTATTCGAGGTGCAAGCCCCGTGTCATCGAGCGAAAACCGGAAGGCGGCCGCCGCTGGTGATGCTCTTTGCGCCTCAACGGTGTCGATAAAGCTCTTAGCCTCGGCGTGCCAGCCCGGCTCCAAAGCGGTGTCGGCGTGAAGAAAAAGAAGCCACGGAAATCGCGCTTTCTCAGCGCCTGCCATGAGCTGCATCCCCCGTCCCGCCTCGCAGCGGACGATCTCAGCTCCGGCAGCATCGGCAATGTCCAGCGTCCGATCAGTCGAACCGCCGTCCGCCACGATCACCTCGCGCACTAGGTCATCCACCGTTGCTGGGACCAGCGCCGCGAGAGTGGACGCGAGGCATTCCTCTGCGTTGAGCGTGGGTATGACGACGGAGATCATGAACGCCTCTATATGAGGAAACCCACCAGCCCAGAAGATGACCCTTGGTTGTTCTTGATTTGTTCTTAGACCTTGGCTATGGTCCGGCTATCGACAAGGTCGAGTATTCCCGATGTCGAAAGCCGCCAAAGGTCGTACACACATGGCCACCGGTATGCTCGTTCACGAAGAACGGCGCCGCGGTCGCGGTGCGCGATCAAATCGGGCTGGCCGCTTTGAGTCGGAGGCGCGGGAGGACTTCGACGACGGCTGGGAAAGCTTGGCCGAGCTCGAGGCTTTCAAGACCGAGGTGCGCATTGAGCCTGCGCGTAGCATCATCGCAACCAACAACAGCCCGGACATCGGCTTCGACCGCTCGATTAATCCCTATCGCGGTTGCGAGCACGGCTGCATCTACTGCTACGCCCGGCCAAGTCACTGCTACCTGGGGCATTCGGCAGGGCTGGATTTCGAGACCAAGCTCTATGCGAAAACCAATGCAGCGGAGCTGCTCGAGAAGGAATTGTCGCGACCCGGCTATGTCCCTAAGGCCATAGCACTCGGAGCCATCACCGATCCCTACCAGCCAATCGAGCGCGAGTACCGTATCACGCGCTCCGTGCTGGAAGTGCTCGAACGGTTTAGCCACCCCGTCGGCATCGTCACGAAGTCGGCTCTCGTCGTTCGCGACATAGACATCCTTGTCCGGATGGCGGAGCGCGGCCTTGTCAAAGTCGCGTTGTCCGTTACGACGCTGGATCGCCGCATCGCCCGGAAAATGGAGCCCCGAGCAACCACTCCCTGGCGGCGGCTCGATGCCGTAAAGCAGCTCAGTGCCGCCGGTGTGCCGACCCAGGTGATGGTCGCTCCCATCGTTCCGGCCATCAATGATAGCGAAATTGAGCGCATTCTTGAGGCAGCGCATGACGCAGGCGCTCGCGACGCCGGCTATGTCCTGCTTCGGCTGCCCCTCGAGCTGAAGGAGCTGTTTCGGGAATGGCTAGAGACCGAATTTCCCGATCGGGCAAAGCGCGTTATCAGTCTCCTCCAGTCCATGCACGGCGGCCGTGATTACAGGCCAGAGTTCGGCTTACGCCAGCGTGGCAGTGGGCCCTACGCGGAGCAGATCGCTATGCGGTTCCGCCTCGCGCTCAAGCGGCTTGGGATGAACGAGCGAGGGCTGAAGCTGCGGACGGATCTTTTCCAAAAGCCTGGAAAGAGTCGTGGAGACCAGTTGCAACTGCTTTGACACCTGGGCGTTGAGCTTTAGAAGCTCGGCTCATGGGGGGAACCGACTCAGAGCCGAGGCCGACGTTCGAGGTGGAAGCCGTGGCGATGCGGCTGACCGGCGGTCCAGTTGCGGGCATCGACGAGGCCGGACGCGGCCCCCTTGCAGGACCTGTTGTCGCTGCAGCCGTAATCCTTGATCCCGACAACATCCCTTCCGGCATTGCCGATTCCAAGTCGCTGGAGCCCGACGTTCGCGAGGAGCTATTCGAGCGCATAAAGGCCACGTCGAAGGTTGGCATCGGCATCGCGAGCGTCGCGCGCATTGATCGCTACAACATTTTGAACGCCACACTGTGGGCAATGCAGCAGGCCGTGAAGCAGCTTGAGCCCTCACCGCGCGTGGCGCTCGTCGACGGCAATAGGCCGCCGAAGCTCCGTTGCCAGACCCAGTGCATCGTCCAGGGAGATGCCAAGTGTCTGTCGATTGCCGCAGCGTCCATCGTTGCGAAAGTAACGCGTGACAGAATTATGATCGAGCTCGGCCGCGCTTTCCCTGGCTACGGTTTCGAGCGCCACAAGGGCTATTCCACGCCCGAGCATTTCGCTGCTATCGACCGTCTCGGCGTTACTCCGCACCATCGCCGATCGTTTAGACCAGTACAGATCGCGCTTGGTCTCGCGCCGCCAGAGGGTGTTGAAGCGGAGTTGCCTTTGCTCGGCTTCAGTCAAGCATCCGATCAGCCCTGAACTTGCCTTAACCCTCTGTTAACCCTGCGCGCTGAGGATGTCTCCGCGGGCTGAGTTTCCTTGCCTGCGCTCGTTTCAGTTTTTGCGAGTTGCGTCATGGTTTTGCGTCACCGGGTACGCCCGAGCGTCGGTCTCGATCAAGTCATCGTCGGCGACTGCCTCGAGGTGCTGGCGAAGTTGCCGACAGCCAGCGTCGATCTCGTCTTCGCTGATCCTCCCTACAACCTGCAGCTCGACAAGGATCTTCTGCGGCCGAACAACACCCGTGTCGATGGCGTCGACGACGAGTGGGACAAGTTCACCGATTTTGAGGAATACGACAGGTTCTCGCGGGCATGGCTCCGCGAGTGTCGCCGAGTGCTGAAGCGCGATGGCGCCATTTGGGTCATTGGCTCTTACCACAATATCTTCCGCCTCGGCGTGGCCTTGCAGGACCTGGGGTTCTGGATCCAGAACGACATCATCTGGCGTAAGACGAACCCGATGCCGAATTTCCGCGGTAAGCGGTTCACCAATGCGCACGAGACGCTGATCTGGGCTGCTCGTGATCGGAAATCGCGGGTCACGTTCAATTACGAGGCCATGAAGGCCGGCAATGACGACCTGCAGATGCGTTCGGACTGGCTGTTCCCGATTTGCGCAGGACCGGAGCGTTTGAAGGACGCCAACGGCCGCAAAACCCATCCGACGCAGAAGCCGGAGGCCCTGCTGCATCGCATCCTCGTGGCGACGACAGATCCCGGAGATGTTGTCCTCGATCCCTTCTTCGGCACGGGGACGACGGGTGCCGTTGCCAAGCGGCTCGGCCGCCGCTGGATTGGCATCGAGAGGGATCCTGAGTATGCCAAGGCAGCCACTGAGCGCATAGATAAGGTGCAGTCTGTCGCCCCCTCTGCGCTCGAAACGGCCCGCTCCAAGCGGAGTGAGCCCCGCGTGCCCTTCGGTACAATCATCGAGCTCGGGATGCTGGAGCCTGGTTCGGTGCTCTACGACGAGCGGCGCAGAATTCGGGCCGAAGTGCGGGCCGACGGCACTGTCTCGTGGGGTGGAGAGCAGGGCTCAATCCATCGCATTGGCGCCGCCGTTCAGGGGAAAGCTGCGTGCAACGGGTGGACCTTCTGGCACTTTGAGGCGCAAGGGCAGCTGAAGCCCATAGATGCACTTCGCGAGATGGCGAAGCAGCGGCTTGGCCTTGCTACGCCACATCCGGTCGTGGTGGCCGCTGAGTAACGAAGTCGATCACAAACCAAACGAGAAAGGCCGCCATCACAGGCGGCCTTTGCTTGTTCAGTGAGGTATTCGAAATTTACTTGAGCGGCTCGTAGGGTGGCGGAGCGCGGTGGCCGAACTTCCAGTTCAAGCCGACGCGGACCACGACCATGTCGTCGTCAAAGTCGAAGCGGTGCACCCTCCAGTCATCTTCGCCAAACTGAATGGGACGCCTCGATGATCCATCCTCAAACTCGAGCCACAATGCTTCGGCTTTGAAGGTGAGATTGGGTGACCACAACCATTCAACACCGCCGCCGGCAACCCAGCCCCAGGTTACGTCATCTGAGTCTCTGTGAAATAAGCTTGGAGTTTCATCGCTACCGAGTCCGAAGCCGTGCCACTTCCGCTCGAGGTCCGTATATGCGGCACCGCCTGTCGCATAAACCATTATGCGGTCATTCGTCCAACCGATGCGGCCCCGAATGGTCCCAAACCAATCCATGGACCGATCTCTCCTAAACCGCAGATGGTCACCATTCCACCTGTGGCCGAGATGATGGTTGCCATCATCGAAATCGACCCAATTGAAGTCGGTCTCGAAGCCGAAGACCACGTTGCCACATTGCAAATTGTAGCCGGCTTGTACGCCCGCGGTGAAAGAGTCCTCGTCGTCGTCAAAGCGCCGCCGTTCTGAGAAGAAGATGTCACGGTCTCTGAAATTACCGTCGAGGCTTGCCCAACCCAGGTTGCCACCGACGTAAAAGCCTGTCCACGGACCGGGCGCGCACCGGTCAGCGACGGGCGGAGGTGCCGGAGGTGGCGCGGGCGCGCGGACCACCATTCCGTCAGACAGTGCGGACCCGGCGAAAGCTGCCAGTGCCAACGCACCGGTCATAAACCCCGCAAGATGTTTCATCGATCTAATCCCGTTTCGAGTGGAGGTTGCATGACGAAGGCGTTGCGTGTCGCATCCATTGGGTCGAGCTTCCGTTCGAACGCGGTCCACTGGGTCGACCAATGTGCCCTACTTAAGCGCCCGATTCGCGTGCAGTGTCCATGGAATTGCACGCAAAAGTTGTGTTCAGTGCACGGCGAGTTGCATTGATGCATCAGCCTGTGTTGCCGAAGGCATCCGACATGCTGGGTGAACTTGCGCGGCTGTGTTCAATCAGTGGACGGCTCGAACTCTTGAGCCGTTGAACAGGCAAGGGTTGCGTGAGGACGACCGCTGCCCTCAGCGGGGTACAGCTCTAAAACGCGAAAGGATCGAATGACTGCGTGCCGTTCACCCTGCGCGGCATTACATCTCGCGCAACGCGTGTGCGATCACCTTATGCATGAGACTCGGCAACGCCTGGCGATCGATTTCGCGACGTGGGACCCATCTGCAGCGGCTGGGGTCAGCCCAGAAAGTGAGTGTAGCGTCAGCCGGCACCACCGCTCGGTAGACGATGAGCTCGAGCTTGAAGTGGGTGAACGTGTGCATGACCTGCCCGGGGACAGGCCACCAATCCGCGCGGATTGGCGCAGCGCGCAGCGCTTCCGTAACGACACGCGGGTCATCGAGCCACTCCGTCCCGGGTACCTCCATCATTCGCGCTAGCAGGCCCGTATTAGGTCGGCGCCGGAGCAGAATGCAGCCATCCTCACGCAATGCGAGGAAAGCGACACCGAAGCGCGTGGGGCGCTCGCCCTTGGCCTCCCTGGCGGGAAGCGATGCTTGAAGCCCTGCCGCTTGAGCGAGGCACGACCGGCTGAGCGGGCACACGAGGCAGGATGGCCTTTTTGGCGTGCAAACAGTCGCGCCAAGGTCCATCAGCGCCTGAGCGAAATCGCCGCTGCGCCGCGGGGGTGTCAATTTCGTAGCGAGGTGCCTCAAGAGTGGTTTGGCCGCCGGCAGCGGTTCGCGTACAGCGAATAGCCGGGCTACAACCCGTTCAATATTGCCATCGACCGGTGTGGTCGGCTCATCGAACGCAATCGCCGCTATGGCCGCGGCCGTATACGGCCCGATCCCCGGAAGTCTGAGAAGCTCAGCCTCCGAACGAGGGAATTGTCCGTCGTGCTCATGTACAATCTTGCGGGCGCAACGGTGGAGATTACGCGCTCTGCTGTAGTAGCCCAGTCCGGCCCAGGCGCTGAGGACATCATCGAGGTCCGCCGCCGCCAGCGCCTCGATCGTCGGCCAACGCGCAAGAAACTTTTCAAAGTAGGGGATAACGGCCTTCACGGTGGTCTGCTGCAGCATGACCTCGCTGAGCCAGACGTGATAGGGATCAGGCACCGTGCCTGGGGCAGCGCGCCAAGGCAGATCGCGCCTTTCGGCATCGTACCAGTCGAGCAGAGTTGCAGCCGCGTCACCGTCCCATTCGCGCTGCATTAGTTGCCTTCCCGCCACAGCTGCCACGTGAGCACTCCGCGCGTCTCCCGAATCACTCGGTCGATGGTAAGCAACACGGATACGGATTGAAATCGCAGGTCCTGACTCGTGAACAGCGTCGACTCTTGCAACCGCCGTTCTTTGCCGAGAGAGGCCCTGACCGTGCGCACGCGGCAGCCGCTGCCGGCACGCGCCGTCTCGAGCTATCTGCCTCAGCTCACGCGTAAGGCATTCGAGAAGTACGGCTTCGCCTCTACGGCACTACTGACGGACTGGCCGAGCATTGTCGGAGAGGATATCGCGAGCTACACAGCACCTGAACGGTTGAAGTGGCCACGCGGTGTCGACGCTTTCGGTGATATCGAGCCAGGGAACGAGCACAGACCTGGCGCAACGCTCGTTATACGGGTGGATGGGCCCCGCGCTATCGAGTTGCAGCATCGCGCACACCAGATCATCGAGCGGATCAACGCAAGCTTCGGCTATCGCGCTGTATCGGAACTGCGCTTTGTCCAGGCTCCGATAGAGAGCAAGGGAGCTTTGAATCGGCGACCCTCACTGCCGCCGCAGCCAGATCGGGCTGTAGAAGAGTCGGGTGAGCTTTCGACCATTAAAGATGAAGCGCTCCGCGGTGCATTGGCTCGGCTACAAAGCAGCATGCGGCGCGATATCGCACGCAGACGAGAATCGATGTCCGCGCAAGGTCGCAGGCTTTGACGCAACCGTGAGCGCCATTCAAATAGCGTTCAGCACAAATTTGCATTAACGAATGCCTCTGAATTGCCATCTGACGGCACTTATGCATTTGGCTTCGAACCCGAGGAGTAGCCCTTTGTCCCGATCCCCGATCATCAGCTCCGTCAAGGTGAGCCGTCGTACGTTGATGGTGTCCGCGGGGCTAGCCATTGGCGCGTTGGCCGTGGGTCCCTTTAGCTCTGAACTGCTGGCTCAACGGCGCGGCCCGTCCGAGGTCCCAGTCGAGGAGCTGATGAAGCCCGGCCCGTTGCCAGACCTCGTACTCGGCAATCCCGATGCGAAAGTCACCATCGTCGAGTACGCCTCGATGACCTGCCCGCATTGCGCGACCTTCCACAACAACGTGCTACCGGAGCTGAAGAAGAAGTACATCGACACCGGGCAGGTGCGGCTGATCTTCCGCGAGTTCCCGCTCGACATTCTTGCCGAGGCCGGATCCATGCTGGCGCGCTGCGCCGGTGACAAGGCTTTCGCGATGCTCGAGGTGTTGTTCCAGAAGCAGGACGAGTGGGTCGTCCGTGACGATCCCGCATCCAAGCTGTTCGAGATCGCCAAGCAAGCCGGGTTCACCAAGGAGCGATTTGACAAGTGCCTCACGGACGATGAGCTGCATAAGCAAGTCCAGGAAATGCGCACTCAGGCGAATCAGCAGTTCGGCGTTAACTCGACGCCCACGTTCTTCATAAATGGCAAGCGCCTTCAGGGCGGTGGCTCGATCTCCGATTTCGACCGGGCTCTCGAGCCACTTCTGAAGAGCTGATCGAGCGTGTCGGCAATCCGCCGGCATCAGATGATAACCACGGCGGGCCTTATGCTCGCCAGCGTTGCCTTGGCGGGGTGTGCCGGAGAAAGCTCACTGGGCGAGGCACTGCAAAGTGCGGGCGCCATGCCAGTGGGCTCCACGACAAGCGCGGATCGTTCAGAGTTCAATCCATTCGCAGAGCCGAGCGGCACCGTCACGCCCGCACGCAAGGTCATCCAGAATCCGACGCTTGCCGATGTGCTGAAGCCCGGCCCATTGCCCGAGATGGCGCTGGGGAGGGTGGATGCGCCGGTAACGATCGTGAAGTATGCATCCCTGACCTGCCCTTACTGCCGAAAGTTTCATCTCGAAACCTTCCCCCAGCTCAAGCGAGAGTACATTGACACCGGGAAGGTACGCTTCATCCTGCGCGAGTTTCCGATAGGCTTCCAATCAGGCGCGGCAACGATCGCGTTGCGTTGCGCGCCGCCGGAGCGCTATTTCGAACTCTACGGCAAGTTCCTGCAGCAGCAGGCGAAGTGGGTCAGCCAGGCGGTGCGACTCGATCCCATCTTCAGCATCGCTTCTCAGGTGGGGATGACTCGGGCGCAATTTGACGCCTGCTACGAGAATCAAGGCATGATCAACGCGCTCAACGAGATCAAGGATCGGGGGCGCACGCTAGGCGTAATCGGGACGCCGAATTTCTTCATCAACGATCGTCTCGTGAAGACGGTGATGGGGATGGAGGAAATTCGGGCAATGGTGGAGCCGCTACTGGCTGCTCGTCCCGGTCCTCTCGCTGCAAAGGACGAGAGCTTTTCTGAGTGAGGTGAAACGGTAGCAGCAGGCACTTCCTCCAACCCCGCTTGGGGACAGGAGATTTGGCGCGAGCTTGCGATGCTCAACCTGATTTGCAGACGCACCAGCTCGGCAATGCTGCTCCGCCGGCAGGCGTCGCTGCCGTCAAGCGAGGACACGACGAAGGATGCACATTCAGCGGCTGCGGCTGCTCGGCTTCAAGTCATTCGTCGAGCCCACTGATCTTCTGATCGAGAAGGGGCTGACAGGGGTCGTCGGCCCTAACGGCTGCGGCAAGTCGAACTTGCTCGAAGCGCTGCGTTGGGTCATGGGCGAGACCTCCTATAAGTCGATGCGTGCGTCGGCCATGGAGGATGTGATCTTTTCGGGCACAACCTCGCGGCCGCCGCGCAACTCGGCCGAGGTGACGATCTTCATCGACAACCGCGACCGAAAGGCTCCCGCCGAGTTCAACGACAGCGATACGATCGAGATCACGCGCCGGATCGAGCGGGATTCCGGCTCGACCTACCGCATCAACGGCCGGGAGGTGCGCGCGCGCGACGTCAAGATCCTGTTCGAGGACGCGGCCACGGGGGCCCGCTCGCCTGCCCTTGTCCGTCAGGGACAGATCGGCGAAATCGTCAACGCCAAGCCGGAGCAGCGTCGACGCATCCTCGAGGATGCTGCCGGAATTGCAGGCTTGCACAGCCGCAGACACGAGGCGGAGCTTCGCCTGAACGCGGCCGAGGCAAATTTGGCGCGTATCTCGGACATTCTTGGGCAAGTGAATTCCCAACTGGAAAGCCTGAAGCGGCAGGCGCGGCAGGTGAAGCGCTACAAGGAGATCTCGGCTGAGATCCGGCGGGCCGAGGCGATGCTGCTTTATCTGCAGTGGAAGGAGGCACAGGCCCAGGTCGAGACTGAGGAGGCTGCTCTGGCCGAGGTTACGACGCGACTCGGCGTTGCGGTTCGGGCAGAGTCCGAAGCCACACGCCGGGAGGCCGAAATCGCGCAATCTCTGCAATCGCTGCGGGACGAAGAAGCGACCCGCGCGGCGGTGCTCGCCCGTGTCAAGGTTCAACAAGAAACCTTCGAGCGCGAGGTGGAGCGGACACGGGAGCGCGAGGCGGAACTTAAAGATCGCGTCGCCCAGCTTGCGCGGGACATTGAGCGTGAGGACGAGCATATCCGCGAGGCCCGAACTGTTCTTACGCAGCTCGATGCTGAGCGGGATGCCGATCTGTCCGCCGACCAAGATTCGATCCAGCAGGAGGAAGTGGTCGGTAGCGAACTGGCCATTGCCCAGGAGGAATTGGAACGGGTCGAGGCCGAGCTTCAGGAATTGACCGCGCGTGCGGTTGAGGCCCGCGCGAAGCGGCAGAGCCTGATGGCGAGGCTGGCAGAGCGCAGGGATGAGGTCGCCAAGCTCGAACGGGAGCTTGCTGGGCTCGAAGCGCAGTCACGAGACATCGCGGCTAGGGCGCCGGAAGCTGCGAAGCTTGCAGAGCTTCAGGAGCTTGTTCGACGGCTCACACTCGAGCTTGCCGAGCTTGAGACGAGCGCGGAGGGCGCGGAGGAACGGGTCGCCGTTGCCGCTGACCAGGCGAAGCGTGCGCGCGAGGCAAGCCGCCAAGCGGAATTGGTGGCTCGTCAGCTCGCGACGGAGTTGGTGACGCTCGGCAAGCTGCTTATGCCCGCGCAGAACGTGCCTTATCCGCCGGTGGTGGATCTGCTCGAGGTCACGCCAGGGTACGAGCAAGCCCTAGGGGCTGCGCTGGGCGACGACTTGGATGCTCCGGTCGCGCCGGAAGCCGCTGCGCATTGGCGGCTCGTCGAAACAGCGGAGGGCGAACCGGAGCTGCCTGATGGCGTCGAGCCGTTGATCACTTATGTCGATGGTCCGCCCGAGCTGGCCAGACGATTAGCTCAGGTGGGCGTCGTGCCGCGGGAGCTTGGTGATAAGCTTCAGCCGGTACTTAAGCCCGGCCAGAGGCTGGTCTCCCGGGAAGGCGATTTGTGGCGTTGGGACGGCTTTTTTGCTGCAGCTGATGCGCCAACCCCGGCCGCTCAGCGTCTTGCGGAACGCAATCGTCTGGTCGAGCTTCGACGTCGTGAGGCCGAGGCCCGCGAGCTGGCAGACGCCGCGGCAGCTGAAGCGGTGGCGGCGGCTGAGCGGCACCGCCGGGCGGAGGAAGAGGAGCGCCAGCTCCGCCATGCTTGGCGTGAAGCACAGTCACGCCTCGCCAAGTCGCGCGAACAGCTCAATGCCATCGAGCATGCCGCCCGGGAAACCGAAAGCCGCCTTGCGGCGGTGGCCGAAGCGAAGGAGCGAGCCGCATCCCGTCTTGCCGAGGCTCAGGAATACCTTGCCGAGATAGAAGCCGGTTTAGAAGGAATTGAGGACGGCGAGGATTACGAACCCCTGGTCGCGGATGCACAGCAGCGGGCAAAGGCGGTGCGCGAGGTAGTCGCGCAGCTGCGAGCCAATCTTGCTGGCTTGGAACGCGAGCGAAAGCTCCGGGAGGAACGTGCGGCCAAAGCGGCCGGCGAGCGAGAGCGCTGGCTCCAGCGTGCAGCGAGCGCCGAACGACAGATCGGCATTCTGAAAACACGACTCGAAGAAGCCAAGGCGGAGCTCGATGAGCTCGCGCAACTCCCGCCGATTATCGAGGAAAAGCGGCAGGCTCTCCTCAACGCGCTAAGTCAGGCCGAACGCGAGCGCAAAGCGGCAGCTGATCAGCTTGCCGCCGCGGAGAATGCGCAGCGGGAGGCTGCGCAGGCCGTGAAATCGGCTCAGGCTGCAGTTGCCGAGGAGCGGGAGGCCCGTGCGCGGGTTGAAGCCCGGCTGGAAGCGGCCCGAAGACGGCGCAGCGAAGAGGTTGCTCGCATACGGGACACGTTCGATGTTGTGCCCGAAGCCTGCCTCGAAATCGCTGAAGTTAAACCCGGCACCCAGCTACCGAAGCTTGCCGACGTCGACCGCCTCCTGACACGTCTCAAGGCCGACCGGGAGCGATTGGGCGGGGTCAACCTCCAGGCCGAGGAGGAGCTGCAATCTCTGCAGGAGCATTATGCGAAGCTCGACGCCGAGCGGGCCGACGTCGAAGCTGCAATCGCGAAACTGCGCGGGGGTATCGGTCAGCTCAACCGCGAAGCCCGCAAGCGGCTCCAGGCTGCATTCGACGTCGTCAATGGGCATTTCCAACGGCTGTTCACGACCCTTTTCGGTGGTGGTGAAGCCCGCCTCGAGATGATCGAAAGCGAGGATCCCCTCCAGGGTGGTCTCGAGATTATTGCGCGACCGCCGGGCAAGAAGCCGGCAACACTCTCGCTGCTGTCAGGCGGCGAGCAGACGCTCACGGCCCTTTCGCTGATCTTTGCGGTCTTTCTGACCAATCCCTCGCCGATCTGCGTGCTCGACGAGGTCGATGCGCCGCTCGACGATGCCAATGTCGATCGCTTCTGCACGCTCATGGAGCGCATGGCCGAAGAGACGGAAACCCGCTTCCTCGTCATCACTCACCACCCGATGACCATGGCACGCATGGACCGGCTGTTCGGTGTCACGATGGCCGAAAAGGGTGTGAGCCAGCTCGTCTCGGTTGATCTCGCCAGTGCCGAGCGGTTCCTCGAGGCTGTCTGATCGGGTCCTCCCACCGAGGTCAGCCATCCGTGCCTCAGGCTGACTAACCGAAGTTCAGCTCTCATATAGACTCAACGCGGCATCTTAGGGTGGCAACGAACGGCTGCTCCTCGCGTTAGATTGGGCCACAAGGTAGACCGAAACTCATGGCGGAAGGCACAACCAACGACCGCTTCTGGCGCATCGTTGCGCTGGCTGCACTGATCATCGCTGGTCTGTTTGTCGGTGAACGATACGTGCGCTATTACGTGTTCTCGGCTGACGAGCCGCGCGTAACCACACCCCGGCCCGATCTCACGGCTGTCGAGCAAATTGCGACTGAGGTTTACGCGAAAACAGCCCCCTCGGTCGCCTACATCTTCACACAAGGAGCCGGTAGCCCGCGCCTGGGAGGCAGGTCACAGCAGGTTGGGGGTACCGGCTCGGGGTTCGTGTGGGACCGCGCCGGCCACATCGTCACCAATGCTCACGTCGTGGAGGGGGCCGTCGAAGTCGGCGTTGTTATCGACCAAGGCGACGTTCTCGAGGCCCGTGTCGTTGGCGTTGCACCCTGGGTCGACCTTGCGGTGCTCAGAGTGAACAATCCACCTGCGAACCTCCAACCCATCACGGTTGGCACATCCTCCGATTTGGTCGTTGGGCAACGCGTGTTTGCGATCGGAAATCCGTTTGGATTGGCACGGACACTGACGAGCGGAATTATCAGCGCGCTCGATCGGACATTGCCCACTGAAACCGGCCGAGAAATCGCTGGCGTGATTCAGACTGATGCGGCCATCAATCCTGGGAATTCAGGAGGTCCGCTGGTCGATAGTGCTGGCCGGCTGATTGGCGTCAACACGGCGATTCTCGCTCCGTCTGGCACTTTCGCGGGTGTCGGATTTGCCGTGCCGGTCGACACGGTCAATCGCGTCGTGCCGGAGCTGATACGGACGGGTCGGGCTCCTCTCGCCGGAATTGGGATTCGTGTCTTCCCAGTCGAGATGACGGCTCGCATGGGAGCACCAGGCGTCGTCATCCAAAGCGTGGCACCTGGGTCCGCTGCGGAACGAGCGGGATTGAAAGGCATAGACGAGCTCGGCCGGGTCGGTGACATCATCGTTGCCGTTAATGGCGAACGGATCACAGAGCTTGCGGACCTAACTAGGCAGTTAGAAAAGGCAGGCATCGGCAACTCGGTTACGCTAACCGTGCTCCGCAATGGCTCGCGGCGCGAGGTGGAGGTGGAGGTTCAGGACATCAATAGATAAGCGCCACAGCGGCAAAGCCGCTGCGGCGCCCCATTCGTACCGACCGTACGTTTGAGCAATCAGGGCTGTGAGCCACCCGCTGCCGTGTAGAGCTTGTTCGCGATATCGACGAGCTCTTCCGGATGATATTCGGGAATAAATGCCTCCGGAACGCCTTCCATTTGATATTGCGGACCACCCTGCGGCGGGCCATCGACAACTTCGAGGATTTCCGAGGCATCGAGGCCAGGACCGTTCCAGATGGCGGCGACTTCCTTGTAATCGTCAGGGCTGAAGCGATAGAGCTTCCGGTGGCTGCCTTCTTTGATGAACTTTTCGCACTCCGGAATCTCACTGTCGAAAATCCGCGGGATAGGCAGCATCTTTCTGAGCTCAACTCCGGTTAGCTTCTGGAGTGCCAAAGCATATGCGTGGGCATGTACGCCGCCTCTGGTGAAGAGATAGCCTAGCATCATGCGTGCGGCCGGGTTCTTGGTCATTTCATAAGCGCGCAGCTTCACCGTGCGGGCGCCGCACTCGAGGAAGAAGTTGTGCAGCAGGTCCAGGATGAGATTTCCGGAATTGAAGATGTAATCACCGCGCCAGGGCTGCCCGAGATTGTTCACCGCCATGATCCCGTGCGGTCCATTGAGGTGATAATTTGGACCGGCGCCTGTGCTCTTGAACATGCTTTCGAACGGAGCATCGCCGGCTGAAATCTTGCCATCGCCGTCAGCACCATAAAGCAGTCCATTGACGGCTGCGCCGACCAATTCGATATGGCCAAGTTCCTCCGTCGCAATGTTGGCGATCAGCGCGTAGAACGGCCTCAGCTTATCCCGCATGCGGAAATTGAAGCTCTGATACATGTAGGTGTTCAGGGTGGTCATTTCCCCGAACCGTCCACCCATGAGTTCGTTCACGACGGCCGCCGCAGCAGGGTCAGGCTCTTTCGGAAGCGGCATCTCAACCTGGAGCCGATCGATCCTTAGAAACATGCGCATACTCCTTTGACCTGTACCTGAACTGGCCGGCACCGGAACGAGCACGCCGGGCCGGTGCTACTAAACGGAGTGGCGCCTACAGGAGATCCACTTGGAGCGAAGAGATCGTCCGCGGGGCAATGTTCTTACAGCCCCGAGATTGATCCGCGGCATCACTCGCGCTGGGGCTGGCGATCTGCTAATGCTCTCGGCGGCAACCAATCCAACGCGCTCGAGGAAACACGTCTCTATGACCTACTTGTTCGATCCACCGCCCGTGCCTGCACTCCCCATTGTGGGTTCGGACAAGCTCTTTCCCGTCCACCGCATCTACTGCGTCGGGCGTAACTACGCGGAGCACACCCGCGAGATGGGCTTCGATCCCGATAAGGAGCCGCCGTTTTTCTTCATGAAAGCTCCGGATACGTTGGTGACCGACGGCCGGTTTCCCTATCCTTCCGCGTCAAACGAGGTGCATTGGGAGATCGAGCTGGTTGTGGCGTTGAAATCGGGCGGCGTAGATATTCCGCACTCTCAGGCCATGGAGCATGTCTATGGCTACGCGGTTGCGCTCGACATGACCCGTCGGGACTTGCAGGGCGTTGCGAAGAAGATGGGGCGTCCCTGGGAGGTCGGGAAGTCCTTCGAGAAAGCGACGCCGTGCTCGGCCGTACAGCCGGCGGAGAAGGTCGGCCACCCCACTGCAGGCGCGATTTGGCTCGACGTGAACGGCGAACGTCGGCAGACCGGCGATCTCTCGCAGATGATCTGGGACATCCCCAGTCAAATCAATTACCTGTCCGGCCTTTGGGAGCTGCGCGCTGGCGATCTCATTCTCACCGGGACGCCAGCAGGGGTTGGCGCGGTCAAGAGGGGGGACAGGCTACATGGTCACGTCGAGGGAATTGGCGATCTCGAGGTGACCGTCGTCTGAACTTTTAGAGGTTCGATAATCAACCAACCTTCAGCAGTTCGAGCAGGGCAGCATTGAAAGCGTCCGCAGCTTCGTACATCACCCAGTGGCCAGCACTGGGGATGACTCGGGTGATGAGCTCAGGGTGATGGAGCCGCAGAACCTCGAAGCATGCTTCGACGCTCGGGCGCGCAAGCACATCGCGTTCGCCCCAAATCGCCTTTACAGGCACTTTGACCCGCGCCAGCGTCGTACGCACTTCATCTGTCGTCGCAAACTCGCGGGAGCGGAAGCGCGCCCTGGCAATGTTCATGACCTGAATGTCGATTGCTAAGTCATCGACGTTCGCAGGGTCGGCAAACATCAAGATTTCGAGCGTCCGCCGGTGCACTTGCCGGCGCTCCTCGGCCGTCATGCTCGAACGCTCCTTCGGGAACTGGAGCGTAGGGAATGGAAGCCCGAGCGCGGCGCTTCCGATAATCGTTAGGTCGGCTAAGCGGCTACCGAGATTGGCCGCCGCGAGGGTGGCTACGTGCGCCCCAAATGAGAAACCAACAAGGTGAACGGGTCTCTCTTGACTGATGAGTGTCCGAAGGCCCGCGGCAAGCACTTCGGCTGATGATGCTGGCGTAAAGGGCGGTGGCGGCATGGCGCTATCACTGAGGCCGGGGAGGTCCGGAGCCCACACTTCATAATGCTGGCGCAGGGTGGGTATCGTTCTGATCCAATGAGTCCACGATCCGGACCCGCCGTGGCAAAGGACGACTGGCGCTCCCGATCCCCACTTCCTCCAAACGAGATCGCCTTGACCGCATGGCGTGCGAGAGACTTCGGCCTCGCGCTGGAGGTCCAGGACCATCTTGGGTTGGCTCATCATGTGCTTGCTGCCCCCGCGGAACTCCGGAACGAGGGGTCGATAACGCAAGAGCTGCCCGCCGCCAACTCGCGCGCCAGCGGATTCGCAACTGCTCCTGAAAGCCCGTAGTGTGCCGATCCAAAATAGACACTGCCAAACCCCTTGGCCTGAGTGGCGTCGGCAGTCATGATTGCGAAGAGGCGATCGGACATGATCCTGGAGGCCCGGCACGGCCCGCTGCCCGTCTAAAGGGGGGAGAAATGACAGACATCGACTACGAGGCCGAATACAACAACCGACAGCGGGTACCCGAGCATACGGAGATCATGGCGCGTTGGGCGGAGCAATCGGCGCGCGTCCGGTCGACGTTAAGATGCGAGTTGGATCAGCCTTATGGGCCCGGACCTCGCCACCGCTACGATCTCTTCTTGCCGACAGGAGAGCGGGCCGAGAAGGCGCCGCTGGTCGTTTATATCCACGGCGGCTATTGGCAGCGCGGCGACCGGGCGGACTACAGCTTCGTGGCCGAGGTGCTGGTCGGCAAGGGTGCCGCGGTCGCGCTTCCCTCATACACATTGTGTCCTGAAGCCACCGTTGCACAAATCATAGATGAGATGCGCCAGTTCGTGCGGGCCATATGGACCCATATGAACCGGCGGCCGGTG